>Ga0208938_1000267_pt1 | contig 45059 bp, 33 predicted proteins | sample AD_UKC125_MetaG_FD_184434 | JGI IMG/M metagenome (GOLD analysis project Ga0208938, IMG submission 184434) | Active sludge microbial communities of municipal wastewater-treating anaerobic digesters from USA - AD_UKC125_MetaG (SPAdes) (version 2) | ecosystem: Engineered > Bioreactor > Anaerobic >... | reverse complement strand
AGGCCGTGCCGGTCAGCGATGGCCCGCAACTCGTCGTAGTCCGCGGGCTGCCCGAAGACGTCGACGGCGAGGATCCCGACGGTGCGCGGCGTGATCGCTGCCTCGACCGCGGTCGGGTCGGCCGACCAGATGTCGGGCCGGACGTCCGCGAAGACAGGGGTCGCGCCCGTCCACACCACGGCGTGACCGGTGGCGGGGAAGGTGTAGTCGCCGACAATGACCTCGTCGCCCGGTCCGGCGCCGAGGACCTGCAGGGCCAGGTGCAGGGCGGAGCCGCAGTTGGCGGTCGTGAGGGCGTGGGCGGTCCCGACCGCCCGAGCGAACTCGTTCTCGAAGGCCACGCACGTCGGCCCGGCCCCGGACAACCATCCCGAGGCGAACACCTCGGCGACGGCAGCAAGCTCGGGCTCCCCGACCGTCGGTTGGCCGAGGGGCACGGTGCGTTGCATGCAGACTCCTTCGGGTTCGGGCCAGATGCTACCAGCGGGGGGTATGCCGCCCTCCCGCCCAGCGGGTCGCTCAGGCGCGTCCGAGCAACTCGGAGAAGGTGGCGAGGTGGGCGTCGAGCACGCGGTCGAGGGTGAAGTGCGCGTCGATGAGGGCCCTTCCTCGTGCGCCCATCGCCTGCGCCTCCACCGGGTCGTCGAGCACACGTAGCAGTCGCTGCGCCAACCCGACGACGTCACCCCGGTCGGTGAGCAGCACCTCGCCGCCATCGTGAAGCGGCACCCCGGGGAAGTTGTCCAGCCGCCCCCACCCGACGATCGGGACGCCCGCCGCCATCGCTTCCAACGTCGCTGTCCCCATCCCGTCGCCTTGCTCATGACTCTCGAGAGTCGCCGCGGCAAGCAGGTGCGGGATGCTCGCTTTGGGAACCGCGCCAAGGGGGCGCACGGCATACGCCACGCCGAGCTCCGTTGCGCGGCGGAGGAAGACGTCGTAGTAGACCCGCCCCGCGACGACGAGCCGCGCGTCGGGGTGGCGCGCGAGCACCGCGGGCAGGGCCTCAACCAAGCCCACCCGGTCGCGCAGCGGGATCACATGCCCGACCGACAAGAGGATGGGCGCGTCGCCGACCCCGGCCAGCTCGCGACCCACGGCCGCGTCGCCGCCACGGACCCACACGGGGTCCACCCCGACCGGGATCGGGACAAGCTCGCGGTATCCACCTCGGTAGCGAGCGGTGATGTAGTCACGCATGTGGGCATCCATGACAACGATCCGCGGCCGGTAGCGCCGCAGTCGCGGCGCCACGAGGGTCGCGTCGAGAGTGCGGAAAGCATGACGGTAGAGGGCCGCGGGGTTCTCCAATCGGGTGTGCACCGAGAGGAGAACGGGTATGCCGCGCCGCCGGGCGTAGGCGCCCGTGGCCCAGGTGAGGTCCATGAACTGGCCATGTTGGTGGATGACGTCGGGTCGGAAATCGTCGAGCAGCCGGGCCAGGTCGCGCGGCAACGACGGACGGCTCGCGAAGGACAGGTCGAAGCTCACCGCGAACCGGGTCTCCGGCAACATCGCTGCCGGGAAACGCACGATCCGGATGCCGTCGCGCTGCTCCTGGGCCGGAGCCTCGCCGTAGGCCGCGGTGACGACGAGGACCTCATGTGCGCGGGCGGCATACCCCCTGGCAAGGGCGTCGGAGAGATGCGAAGAACCGCCGACCCGCGGAGGGAAGAAGTTGTTGACGACGACGATCCGCATCCGGGGCAGCTACCCGAGCCTCGGGACTGAGGAACTCGCCCGGGACCGACTCTGACCTGTCCGCATTCCACAAGGCTAACCCACCGCGGTTGCGCCCCTGCTGGCGCCGGCCGACGTCACAGGAGGGCCTCTGCGAGAGAGTTGCCGCGCCGACACGCCGTCCGACACGCCGACTGATATCACTTTGTTATGTCTCGCCTGTGGCGAGCAGCCGCAACCATGGTCAACTTCTGTGACTGACGTGATTGGAGTGTTTCATGGTGCGCAAGAAGCGTTTGGGAACGATGAGGGTGACGATCCGCGTTCTCACGGCAGCGGCAGTGGCTGTCCTCGTCGGAGCTGTGGTTCCTTCGGCGAACGCAGCTCAGTACGATCCGACGAGTTCCCGGGGCTTCACGCTGGCCGGACACGGCTACGGTCATGGGCGCGGCCTCTCGCAATGGGGTGCCTACGGTGCCGCGACCAAGGGCGTGGGCCTCGTCGCGATCCTCGACTTCTACTACCCCGGGACGACTCGGTCACAGCTCGCCGACGCGCCGATCAGAGTGTCGCTGTCGACGGGCTCATCTACCCAGGTGGCCGTCGATGCGCTCGGCTCGATGGCGGTCACCGCTGGCGGGACGAAGGTCACACTGCCAGCAACTCACGCGGCCACTGGACGCACCATTAGCGCCTGGCGTCTGGTGCCAAACCCGTCAGGGTCCGGCCTCAGGCTGGACTTCACCTACACCGGGGCGGGCGGTTGGGTTCGCGACCGTGTGTTCTCGACTGCGACAGCCGAGTTCACCTCAACGCGCGGGACTCTTCGGCTGATCCGCCCAGACTCGAGTCGCCGAGAATACCGTGGCTCGCTGCGCGCGGTCCGGAACGTCCTCACCCTCTCGACCATCAACGTCCTGCCCATGGAGAGCTACCTGCGCAGTGTGGTCCCAGCGGAGATGCCCGCGAGTTGGCCGGCAACCGCTCTGGCCGCACAAGCGGTCGCAGCACGGACGTATGCGGCATACAAGCGGGCTCGGGCCACCGGCGCCAGTGACATCTGCGACACCACGGCCTGCCAGGTCTATGCCGGCAAGGCGGCCTGGTCGAGCAGCGGCAGCCTGTTGCGGGCGTACGAGGTCACGACGACGGACTCGGCCATCACGGCCTCCCGCCTGCGGGCGCTGCGGTACGGGAGCGGCTTCGCATTGACGGAGTTCAGTTCTTCCAACGGCGGCTACACCGTGGCCAGTTCACTGCCCTACCAGGTGGCCAAGCCGGACCCCTACGACGGGGCCGTGCGCAACACGGCCAACTCGTGGACCAAGTCGGTAACCTTGAGCGCCCTGAGCGACGCGTGGCCATCGATCGGCACCGCCAAGGCGCTCGTGGTCAATAGTCGGGACGGCTACGGCCAATGGGGAGGCCGAGTGACCAGCGTGAGCATCGTCGGCACTCACGCGACGATTACGGTGACCGGAGCAAGGTTCACCAGCGCCCTCGGGCTCCGCTCGACGTGGTGGAGGGGATGAGAATCGACCCCAGCGGAATGTTCGATACCGTTGGCTAGTCCGCCTGCACCGAGCTGGCTAGTCCGCCTGCACTGAGCCGTGCCGGGCCATGACACAGGAGCCGTCCGATTTCTCGTCCCACCCCGACCGATCATCCCTTCCGGCTTGCTTGGGCCGTCGTTGACTGCCTCGTCTGGGCAGCGGCTCTCGTTGGCGCGACGTATCTGCGCTACGAGTTGAGTTTCGCGCCGATCGACTGGCGTGGCATGGCCATCGCGGTGATCATTGCCGTGATTCTGCAGATTGGTTTCGGATTCCTCCTAGGCCCCTATGCAATCGGCCACATGAGGGGGTCCTTCGAGGAGATCGTCGACCTGACCAAGACGGTGGCAGCGACAACCGCGACGCTCTGTATCCCGGTGTTCATCGCCTTGCCGATCCTCGTGCCCAAGAGTGTCCCGCTCATCGCCGGGCCGTTCGCGCTGGTCGCCATGCTCGGACTGCGCCTGCTCGTGCGGTCCTGGAAGACCCGTAACCCGGTCGGCGTGCAGCCCGGTGCCACCGAGGATGCCCAGCGGGTCCTCGTCTTCGGCGCTGGCGAAGGTGGCAGGCAGCTGGTACGGGCCATGGTCCGGGACCGAAGCCGCACCTACCTACCGGTGGCCATCATCGACGACGACCCCCGTAAGCAGCGACTCACGGTCGAGGGCGTACGGGTGCGAGGGACGCGTGATGCTCTGGAACAGGTCGCCGACGAGTATGGGGCTGAGGTCCTCGCTATCGCGATGCCCTCGGCCGATGCCGACCTCATCCGTGACCTCAGCGACCGCGCCGACCACGTCGGAATGGACGTCATGGTCTTGCCGCCGGTGTCGGATCTCATCGGCCGTCCGTCCCTCGGCGACTTGCGCAATCTCGACCTAGCCGACCTGTTGGGGCGTCGAGCGATCTCGCTGGACACCTCGGCTATCGCTGCGACGATCTCCGGTAAGCGGGTGCTGGTCACTGGAGCCGGCGGCTCGATCGGCTCCGAGCTGTGCCGCCAGATCATGCGGTTTGGGCCAGCAGCGCTCTTCCCGCTCGACCGAGACGAGTCCGCGTTGCATGCGGTCCAGCTCTCGCTCAAGCGGCCCGGGCTGTTCGAGCGAGATGGCTCATTGCTCGTCGACATCCGCGACGCCGAAGCGGTCAAGCTGATGTTCGCCGACGTTCGCCCGGACATCGTCTTCCACGCCGCGGCCCTCAAACATCTGCCCCTCTTGGAGCAGTTCCCGTATGAGGCCTACAAGTCCAATGTGCTCGGGACCCTCAACGTCCTCGCGGCCGCGGCAGCTTGTGGCGTGGACACAGTGGTCAACATCTCCACCGACAAGGCGGCCGACCCAACCTGCATGCTCGGCTATAGCAAGAGGGTGGCTGAGCGACTCACCGCTGGGTATGCCGTAGACCACCCGGGCCGCTTCGTGTCAGTCCGCTTCGGCAACGTCCTGGGCTCAAGAGGCTCGGTCGTGCATGCGTTCACTGCTCAAATCGAACGGGGCGGTCCTGTCACTGTCACCCACCCCGACGTCGAGCGTTTCTTCATGCTCATCCCTGAAGCGTGCCAGCTGGTGCTTGAGGCGGCCGCCGCCGCGCCCGGGCACGGCGAAGTCATGGTGCTGGACATGGGCCGGCCGCAGAAGATCGTCGACGTTGCCCGCGCCCTGATCCGCATGTCAGGACGATCGGACGTCAAGATCGACTTCACAGGGCTCCGCCCGGGCGAGAAGCTGACCGAGGACCTCGTCGCCAATGCCGAGACCATCACCCGGACGAAGAACCCCCTTGTCACCAGCGCTCAGGTCATCCCCCTGGAGGAGAAACTCCTCCCAGACCGCACGGTCCACGATCACGCGTCGGCGATGGCCTGGTGCCGCGCCCACTCCGTCACCGTCGAGCCCATGCCCTAAGTACCCGAGCGGGAACGCGTGAACTACGCGCCCGCGGAGGACCCTGGCCGTGCGCGAAGTGGGCCGAGCCACCGCCAGTTGAGGGCGGCGTACGCGAGGAAGCCCAAGCCGACCGCGGCCAGAGCGACGAGCAGGGAAGCCGGGCTACGCGCTCCCCACGACAGGGATACCCACCCGCCGGCGCCCGCGACTGCGGCGGCGGCGACGGCCGAAGGAAGGTGCATGACGGACCCGCCCCGATCAAGGTCAGGTACCTCAAGACGCAGGAGCCGCAAGAAGTAGATCAGTGCCCCCGCCTGCACCAGACAGACCGCTACTGCCGCCCCCACAGCACCGCCAACGAAGGCTGCCGGTCCGGTGACGATGACGGTGGCGGTGGCCGAGACCGCGCTGTAGCGCGCAGCGAGCCCGGGCCGGCCGATGGCGTTCCCGCAGGCGGTGCTGACCCCGGTGACCAGGTTGAAGCAGTTCCCCACCGTGAGGATCACAGCCGCCGCTTGGGCGATCGGAAGTGCCCCAGCGAAGCCGCGGGCGACGAACCACATTCCCATGGCCGTCACAGAGGCATAGGCCACAATGATCGGCACCCAGACTCGGTTGAAGGAGCTGGCTTTTCTCACTGCCGCGTCGGCCCCTGCTGAGCCGAAGGTCTGGGTGATCACGGTCAGCATCGGAGGCAATGCGAACATCGGGAAACTGCGAACGGCCGATGCCAACTGCGTGGCGACAGCGAGGTATCCGACCTGTTCGATGGGGGCGACGGCCGCAACGAAGAGTGGTCCCGCTTGTAAGAGGGCTAGGCCACTGACGTTCACGACGATCGACCGACTCGCGTAAGCCCAGAACTCCCGCAGCTGCTCCCGTCCTGCGAACCGGCCCCGCATAGAGCGCAAGAGCCGACTCGCTCCGACGGCCATCACGGCAGCGTAGGTACCCAGCTGCGCCAGAAGGACATAGAACATCGTCTCCAACGTCAGCGCGTCTCGGTGCAGCCAGAGGACCAAGCACAGGGCGCCTTGGGACAATGCCGTTGCCACTGCGATCAGTGCGAATCGGTTGTGAGCCCGTAGGTAACCCAGCAACACGTTGCTGGTGAGGAGAAGCCCGACGATGAAGCCCAGGCGGCGGAGTAAGAACTCCGCGCCGGCGACGACTTCGACCGGCAGATCCGTGACTGCCAGGACCAGCTGCGCGAAGGGGCCACCGAGCAGGACAAGTGCCGCGGTCAGCCCGAGAAAGAGCGCTAGGGCCGACATCGTCAGCCGGACGGCACGATCGTCGGCACGCTGGGCCGCGTACAGGGCGAAGAAGCGCTGGGCTGACACGCTCACGCCCCCATCCAGCGAGACGAAAACGACCACGAGAGTGTTGATCAGAGCCCACACGCCGTAGGCCGCCACACCGAGGGAACCCAGCAGGAAGGGAATCGTCACCAGGCCGACGAGTTGTGGCAAGAATTGCGCAACCCCGTTGTATGCCGTGTGCCGCGCCAAACGATCGCCGGGGGCCGCTGCTGTACCCGACACCCGCATCTCCCTATGTCACGTGGCCAACGGACACTGGCGCGAGGCTAGCAGAGGTCCCGCCCGCCCCGGCGACGCGGCCGACCCACGCGGCACAGCTAGGCTGACCTTGAGCGATGCTGAGGAAGGAGCCAGGGTGGACTTGCCCCCAGAGAGCGCGCAGCCCATCGAACCCGGTGCCGTCCGCGCTGGGCTGATTTGCGTTCTGTATGGGTCAGCCACCCTCCCCCAGATCGTCATCGATTTCGCGCGCACCGCCCCAGCCGTCGTTGTCGACAACTCCGGCGATCTGCACGACGACCCTGCCGGTCTCACCGTCCTGCGCCCAGGCCGCAACCTCGGGTACTCGGCCGGGGTGAACGCCGGCCTAGCCGCGCTGCCCTCGGGACTAGACGCCGTTCTCGTCGTCAACCCTGACATCGTCGGGTCGGTCGAGGCCCTTCATGACCTCGCGGGAACGGTGGCCCGATCGGCAGCGCCGGTTCTGGCGGCGCCGACCGGAGGCCAAGGCACGTTCGGCTTTCTCCCCAGAGCCGCCGCGCCCCTGGTCATCGTCCAGTACCTTCTGCGCTCGAACTGGCATCCGACTCCCCGACATCCGGACAGTCGATTCCTCTCGGGGGCGGTTCTGGCCCTCAATGCTCCAGCCCTGGACCTGCTGGCCCCCGGGGGCCTGCTCCTGCGCCCTGACCTCTTCTTCATGGATGACGTCGACATCACGGACAGAGCCCGTGCCCACGACGTGCGCGTCGTCGAGGTCCCGGTCTCGACCCTCCTGACGCATGAGGGCGGGACAAGCATGCGGCGAAGGCCGGCCGTGCGAATCTATTTTTCCCGGGTGTCCAAAGTCCGTTACTGGCAGGGCCGTTCATGGTTTTGGGGAACGGTGCTGCGCGGGTTCTTCAGGGCGGAGGCCGCTGCCGGCGAAGTCGTGGCCCGCAGGAAGGACGCTGACGCATCCGACGGAAGTGCAGCGATGGGCTTCGCACTGGCGCGCCAATGGCTGCGGACCGGCGCCTCCGAGCTCGACGAACGAATCTTGGGCAACCCGGAGACAGAGGTGCGCGGACGTCCGCCTGAGGTGCCCCGATGAGCCTTGACCGCATCGGCTTTGCCCTCCGAACGACAACGCCCGCGGTGCTCCCCGTGAACGCGCTCGTGCCCGTCGTGGTGGCTTTGGGCGTCCTGCGCATCCCCGGCGTCGATTGGCTCTACGCCGCCCTCGGCCTCGTCCTGATCGCGCGCGCCGGGCGATTCCCTCGCGCCGGCCGAAGGCTCGTCGCGGTCTACACCGTGTGTATCGGCTCCGCTCTCGTCGCCACCTGGGCAGACTCTTCCGCGCAAGCTTTCACCACGAGTTACCTCTGGCCGGTGGTGGCACAGGCCCTGTTCGCCTTCGGGGTCCTCGCAGGCTGTGACCCCGCGCGGCAGGTCCGCCGTCTTGTCGGCGGCCTGCTCGGCGGGTTCGTTGCGCTCTGGGTGATCGGGGTCGCAGAGATCGCTACCGGCTTCAAGTTGATCCGCGTCCTGAGCCCAGAATCCTCCATGGCCGAGATGGCGGCGGCCAGTCGCTGGGTGACCATGGCCGTCTTCACCAACTACAACGACTACTGCCTGGCATTGGCCATGCTGGCCGTGCTGCTGTTCGCGCACCTGTTGTTCGTCCCCAAAGTCCACCCCTTCGTCGCCCTCGCCCGGTGGATCGTGCTCGGGACGTCGGCCGCCCTCGTCACCATCATGGGTTCGCGTGGGGCACTTTTGGCTGGCCTCCTGGGGGCAGCCATTGTCGCAGTTATCGCAATGCGCGCCGTCCGCCCTCGCCTGGTAACGCCCGGTCGGATCGGGAAAGCCGTGCTCATTGTGTTTCCGTTGGCGCTCTGGTTGTGGACGAGCCCATACGTCCAGGACCACAGCACCGCAACTCGAGAGGCGATCCTCAACAACTCGTTGGCACTATGGGCGGCAGACCCCTGGACTGCCCTGGTGGGCTACGGCTCAGCTGCGAACTACGCCCTGGTGACGGACACCGCCTTCCCCGGTCTGCTGATGGACCCACACAACTTGCTCCTCGAAGTCGCCCTCAACTTCGGTGTTGCCGCGCTCGCGATTGTCATGTGGTGGTGGATTGACGTGCTCCGAAACACCATCACTGGTCGGGCGCAAGCACGCTCATGGGCCGACGCGGGGACTCTCGCCATCGTTATCGCGCTCCCCGTGATGGGAGTCGTCTCGAGTCGACTACTCCCCTACATCTACGTCACGGTCCTCGTCACCGCCGCCAGCCTCTTGCACCCAGACTTTAGTCAGAACCCGGGTTCAGCCCGCGTCTCGCGCCTACCGAATCACTGACCGGCGCCGGGTCCAATCAGCCCGAGCCGACAGCGCCGCAGCCGCGAGGAATCCTGCGACGAGCGCGCCGAGCCCGGCCAGGATGAGCGACTGAAGGCTGGAACGGCTACTTCCGGCCACCTGCAGGGTCGCTTCCGGGACAGACACCACGGCGATCTTCGGCGCGGCGCCGTCGACGGTGAGGCCGAGTTGTCGCGGCGCCTCCTGCTGAAGCGCCGCGATCGTCGCGTTGGCCATGGCCGTCGCGTCCTCAATGCTCGCGCTCTGTACTTTCAGGTCGATGAGGAGTGAGTCGGTCAAGACGACGACGGTGACGGCCGCCTTGACACCGGCAGCCGTCCACCCGCGGCCTGGCGCAGCAGCCACCGCTTCGAGTACTTGATTGGACTCGATTGTTGCGCCATAGGACGCAGCAGCGACCCGAAGGTCGGCCAACGTGCCGGGGGACCTGGTCGCCGAGGCTGGAAGGACGGCTAGCCGGGCGTCCACCTGCACGACGCGAGCATCAGTGCCGCGGCCGGAGATCAGGAAGGCACCAGCGAAGACAAGCGTCGCCACAAGCAGTGCTGGCACAGCGTATCTCCGCAGGCCGCCGAGATAGCCGAGGAGGTCAACTACGTCGCTTGGCGGTGCCACTGGCGTCGCAGGGGAACCATCGGAGGTGTTGTTGACCGACGTTGAACTCTCATCACTGGGCACGGCGCCAAGGGTACCTCCCGACGCGGGGGCGAAAGTGGAGCGGAGTCCCCAGGGCGCAGGGGAGTCGATCAGGCCGGACACCCGGTGAGTTCAAAAAGCACGGTGTGGCCCATTCGCATTCGCTCGGTGGTCAGCGGGAAGCCAGGGGGGATCTGGAGTCTGGGAGAGGTCGCCTCGTCGATGACGCCATTAGAGTAGGCCCTGCCATTGTTGATAATCCAGCGAATTCCGTCTGCGCGCATGAGTTTGCAGATGTTGGACGGCTCCAGAAGAATGAGCTGGTCCCGCAGGTACTCGGAGTTCGGGGTGCTCCCAGCGAGTCCAGCGATCAGCAGCGTCGGCTTACGGTTGACGTAGGCGTACAGCAGCGCAGACCCGTCGTTGGCGTTGTTGAGGATCCGATCACCCTCGGGGACGATTTCGGCTACCCGGCGGAAGGCCGCTACCTCTTCAGGGGTGATCAGGCTGAGGGTCGGGCTACTGGCCGCTTGGATGTACCGCTCGGACATGTAGGGGATCGCACAGCCAGTGCCCATCGCCAAGACGATGGCTGCGGCAACCGAGGGGTACGTCGCGGCGCGCTCATTGGGGGAAGGACGTGCATCCGTCCGGGTCAGCCACCACGAACTCAGGCGTTGCCAGCCGACAGCGGCAACAACGACGAGGGAGCCCGCCGCGACAGCCATGGTGCGAACCCGGTCGTTGTACCAAAACCGGGCAATGACGTCGAAGGCCCACACGCCCCGAAGCGTCGCCGTGAGCACGTCGAGGAGTACAGCTCCCCCGGCCAAGAGGGCAAGTGCACGTAACCTCTTCGAGCGCCAAGCGACGGTCATTCCCACGAGAATCGCAACCGCCGTGAGTGGTTGCGGGATTGACCCACCCGGACCGTTGGCGAGGTAGCCGAGCACCTCAAGAGCCACTGGGCGCTCCACCGGCCACACCCGAACACCGAACTGGCTGCTCGTTCGACCGAACCGGCGCAGGAACTGGGCCAACATGAGAAGCCCCAATATCGCCGGCCCCGCCAGGGCCAGCGCCCGCAGCCACTCTCGTCGTCGCACATGGTTGACTACCTGGTTCCCGACGAACCAACACCCAAGTCCCACCAGCAACAGCGCGAGTATGGCCGCGATCCGCGGGTGCAGGGCAGCAATGAGCGCGACGCCCCCGACCACCAACGCCCCGGCGGCGCGACGACCCAACCGCTCATTCGGAGACACGAACGCCACCGCGCCAGCGACCACGATTGGGACGAATACAGCGGCGAGTGCGGACGCCCACAAGACGCCCCACCCGAGGGGCGCCCAAGGAAGGGCCCAGAACCCCCCGCTCAGCAGCACCACGATCGCCGGCCGCGGACTCCGAGGGCCTAAGACGATCCATGACGCAATCACGGCGACGCTGGGCCACAACGTCCCGGCCAGCACCGCCGCTACTACGTTCGTGGCCACGACCGCGTCAGCGCCGCTGAGATGCATATAGAGAGCGCCGAGAGCATGGAAGGTCGATGGGTAGAAGGTGTGCACGGGCTGGGGGAAGGCGAAGTCGGAGATCAGCAGGGGGTTCACCAACCCCGTCTCATAGACCTGGCGAGTGGCGTTGGCGTCAAATATGGCATCCCACGTCTGAGACACGAGTTCCCAGGAACCGCCGCTTGACACGAAGATCACGAGCATCGCGCAGGCGGACGAGACCCCCAGCATGGCCATGAGCCCGGCCACCGACCCTCCGTCGGGTCTGGACGCCACACGGGGGCGGCCTCGACGGACTAGCCGCAGAACCGCTCCAACAACTCCCAACACGACGACCACCGTCACCCACCCGAAAGGCTGAGGCACGACGATGTGCACGAGAGTGCTGATCGCGACCGCGCCAACCGTCAGCGGGACCGCAAGCGCGGCGGTGAAGAGCCGGTTGCGCAGGCCGCCAAGGTGGGCCGTCGCGAAGCCCAGCCCCCAGAGGACAGCAACAAAGGCCACGGGCCACGCGACCTGCTCGAACGCCCACAAGGGAGTCATCAGGCCCCTGCCCGCCCCAGGGTGTTGACCGCGATGACGATCCGCTCCAAGTCACTCTGGGACAACGAGGGGTGCACCGGCAGCGACAGACACTCCTTCGCCGCCACCTCGGTGTTCGGCAGGTCGACGTCATGGCCGAACGGTGCCAGTCGGTGGTTCGGGACGGGGTAGAACATCCCGGACCCCACGGCATACTCCTCGCGCAGCGCCTTGGACAGACCGTCGCGGTCCTCGGCCACCCGCACGGTGTATTGGTGGTAGACGTGCACCGCGCCCGGGCGCACCGGCGGCGGCGTGACTCCCTCAAGGTGAGCCGAGAGGTATGCCGCGTTCGCCTGCCGCTTCGCCGTCCACGCGTCGACCTTGGTGAGCTGGACCCGGCCGATGGCCGCGTGCAGATCCGTCATCCGGGCGTTGAATCCGACGACCTCGTTCTCGTACTGCCGCTCCATGCCCTGGTTGCGGTAGAGCCGCATGAGCCGCTCGATCTGCGCGTCGGCAACCGAGACCATGCCGCCCTCACCGGACGTCATGTTCTTGGTCGGGTAGAGCGAGAACATCGCGAACTGGCCGAAGGCCCCCACCGGGGTCCCGTCCAACGACGCACCATGTGCCTGCGCGGCGTCCTCGAACAACCGCAGCCCGTGCCGGGTGGCGATCTCCTGCAACGGCCCCATGCTGGCCGGGTGCCCGTAGAGGTGCACGGGCATGATGCCGACCGTGCGTTCCGTGATCGCCGCCTCGACCGAGGCCGGGTCGAGGCAGAAGGTGTCCGGCTCGATGTCGGCAAACACCGGAGTGGCGCCGGTCAGGGCCACCGAGTTGGCGGTCGCGGCGAAGGTGAACGAGGGCACAATGACCTCGTCACCGGCCCCGACGCCACAGGACAGCAACCCCAGGTGCAGCCCTGACGTGCCCGAGTTGACGGCGACACACGCGCGCCCCAACCCGAAGTGCGCCGAGAACTCCTCCTCGAAGGCCTTCACCTCGGGGCCCTGGGCGAGCATCCCGGAGCGGATCACCCGGGTCACTGCGGCGATCTCGTCGTCACCGACGATCGGCTTGGCCGGGGGGATGAAATCGGTCATGGGGTTGCCTCCGTCAGAGTGCCGTCGTGCTCCATGTATGCCGCCCCGGTCTCGGGGCAGATCCAGCGTCCGTCGCCCGTGTCCGTTAATGGCACGCCGGCCCGCCCGACCCACCCGATCCGGCGGGCCGGCACGCCGGCGACGAGAGCAAAGTCAGGAACGTCCTTGACGACGACCGATCCAGCGGCGACTAGCGCCCAACGCCCGATCGTCACCGGCGCGACGCAGACCGACCGGGCGCCGATCGAGGCGCCATCCAGGCAGGTCACGCCGACAGCCTCCCAGTCGTCGCCTCGCTTCAGCTGGCCATCCGGGGTCACCGACCGCGGGAAGTGGTCGTTCGTGAAGCACACCGCCGGGCCAACAAACACCCCGTGCCCGAGCCGCGCCGGCTCGTAGACCAGTGCGTAGTTCTGCAGTTTGCAGTTGTCGCCCATGACGACGCCCGTCCCGACATAGGCGCCGCGGCCGACGATGCAGTTGCCGCCGAGTACCGCGCCCTCGCGGACCTGGGCAAGGTGCCAGATGGCCGAGCCGTCGCCGATCGAAGCCTGCGGTGAGACGTCCGCACTGGGGGCGATTCGAACCGTCATCTCAGACCTCCGTGGCCGGCATCGGGTCGGGCGACAGGTGGAGCGGCTCCACGACAATTGGGCTAGGCCGCCAAAATGCGGCTCCACCCCCATGGTGATCCCTCCAACGAGGGCCACCTGTCTCCCTTGGGTCGCCCGCCGTCGGACGCGTCGTCCGACGCACCGCCGTCGGAGCGCGATCAGTCTAATCGGCACTGAACGGGCCGGTTAGTGGCGACCCACGGCAACCGCGGTCCGGAAGAGGACGAGCACATCGCCCCAGAACGACCTCGTCCGGACATACTCGGCATACATGGCAGCCTTCTGCGGCAGGAGGACCTCGACGTAGTGGGCTTCCGGATCGGGTGCCTGGGCAAGCTCCTCCGACTCGTTGCGCCAGCGGACGCTCGCCGGGTCGGTGATACCAGGGCGCACCGAAAGAATGACCTCACGGTGCTGAGCCGGCCAGAGCGCGACGTACTTCGGCACCTCCGGTCGGGGGCCGACCAGGCTCATCCTGCCGACGAGCACGTCCCACAGTTGGGGCAGCTCGTCGAGCTTGGTCTTGCGCAGGACTGCGCCGACCCGGGTGACCCGTGGGTCTCCGTCGGAGGTCACCTGCAAACCGGGCGCGCCGGGGCGCATGGTCCGGAACTTGTGGATCCGAAACGGTATGCCGCCCAACCCGACCCGTTCCTGGGTAAACAGCACCGGGCCGGCGGGATCGTCTCGTTTGATGAGTACGGCGATGACCGCGAGGGCTGGCGATAGCACCGCAAGCATCCCCGCTGCAACAGCCACGTCAAAGGCTCTCTTGGCGTCCACCCCCGCGCCGCGTCGGCCGAAAGGGGCGCCGTCGGCACCAGTGATCCGCGAGTTCATGACCGCCCCTCCAACACCGCCCGCACCGTCTGCCCGACGCGCTCGACCTGAGCATCGGTCATCGACGAGAAGATCGGAATGCTCACCGCCCGAGCAAACTGCGCGTCAGCCACCGGCAGAGCCGGGGCGTCAGCGCCACGGAGGTCTCGCCAGTAGGGGTGGTGGTGGAGCGGGATGAAGTGCACCGAGCAGCCGACGCCCGCGTCCGACATCCGCTGGATGAAGTCGTCCCGCCCCATGGGCGCATCATCGGTGAGCCGGAGGGCATACAAGTGCCAGGCATGCTGGGTTCCGGGGGCCGGACGCGACGGAAGCCGCAGGGGCAGGCCCGCCAACGCGCTGTCGTAGTGATCTGCGATGGCCGACCGGCGCTCCCGCATCGCTACCGAGCGGGTCAGTTGGACCCGAGCCATTGATGCGGCGACGTCGGTGAGGTTGTACTTGAACCCCGGAGCGACGACCTCGTAGTGCCAGGACGGCGCCGTCGAGGTATAGCGGTTGAAGACGTCCCGGCTGATCCCGTGCAGCCGCATGGTGCGCATCCGGGCAATCAGTTGCGGGTCGGCGCTGACGACCATTCCGCCCTCGCCCGAGGTCATCGTCTTGGTCGCGTAGAAGCTGAAGACCACGGCGTCGCTCGTGCCGAGACCGACCGGCATACCTTCCGAGTCGACCGGGTGGGAGTGCGCCGCATCCTCGATGACCCGCAGTCCATGCGCCGCGGCGAAGTCTGCGAGCGCCCCGCGCGGCACCGGCAACCCCGCGAAGTGGACGGGCATGATCGCCTTGGTCCGGGGGGTCACGGCTTCCGCGGCGCGAGCAAGGTCGATGTTGAGGGTGTCGGGATGGACATCGACCAGGACAGGGGTCGCCCCGAGGTACCGGACGACCTCCGCGGTCGCAGTGAAGGTCCAGGTCGGGACGAGGACCTCGTCGCCGGGGCCGACCCCAAGGGCCTCCAGCGCCAGGTGCAGGCCTGCGGTCGCTGAGTTCACCGCAACTGCCTGCACCTGCGCCGCACCCACGTGGGCGCTCGGGTGCATCGCCTCGACGAACTCCCGCTCCAAGGCCGCCGCGTTGGGCCCTGTTGTCAACCAGCCCGAGCGCAACGTCGAGACGACGGCCTCGATCTCCGCGTCACCGATATCCGGCAGTGCGAAGGGAATGAAGTCGGTCACGATTCCTGCCTTCCGTGGGGATGGGTGCGAACCCAATGTATGGCGCCCGTCTCCCGGCCGTCGTCGCGGCCCACCGGTCAGCCTTCCGCACGCCGACGCAGCAGGGTCACAGCGTCATCGATCGGACCATCATGGATCACTTCGCCCTTGTCGAGCACGATGCCGCGTTCGGTGAACCGGGAGACCATGTCTAAGTCGTGACTGACGATAACGAGGCACTTACCCTCGTCGCGCAGCTCGCGGATCCGGTCGAGACACTTGTGTTGGAATGGCTCATCACCGACAGCCAAGATCTCATCGACGAGGAAGATATCCGGATCAGTGTGCACGGCAACCGCGAAGGCCAGACGCAAGAACATTCCAGAGGAGTAGAACTTCACCTCATTGTCAATGAAATCTTCGATCTCGCTGAAGGCGACGATCCGATCGAACTGCTCGTGGATCTTCGCCTCGGTCATGCCGAGAATGGCCCCATTGAGGAAGACGTTTTCTCGCCCCGTGAGATCCGGGTGAAACCCGGCTCCCACGTCAATCAGACCGGCGATGTTGCCGCGCACCTCAATCCGGCCCTCGTCTGCCCCCATGACGCCCGAGATCAACTTGAGTAGCGTCGACTTCCCCGAGCCGTTTCGGCCAAGCAGCGCAACCGCCTCGCCCTCGCCAACGGTCAGCGAGATGTCCCGCAACGCGGTGAATTGCTCGCTCAAGCCGCGGCGCCTCCCCTTGAGGCCCTTCACCACGACCTCCTTCACGGCGCGGGTATGCCGCAGGGTGAAGTGCTTACTCACCTCATTGATGCGAATTCGGTCCAGCTCACGTCCGCTACTCATCGACACTTCTCCGCCGTCGCTCATCTAGAGTTCCTGCGCAAATCGGCCGTCGAAACGACGGAAGACGAGCTGACCGATCGCCAGGACCGCCACGGAGATTCCTGTGGCGATGATGACGAAGGTCCAGGTCTGCGCGGGCATCGGGGCCGCGCCGCCTGTCGTCGGGGCCCAGAAAGTCCAGTGGAAGATCTCCACGACGGTGGTGAGGGGGTTGCATTGGTAGAGCCACCACAAGGCACCATCGCCGAGGGCGTCCCGCGCCGCGGTCCACGTGTAGATGACCGGCGAGGCCCAGGTGGCCACCATGAGGATGAGGTCGACGACGTTCTCGAAGTCTCGGAAGACAACGTTGAGCGCGCCGAAAATCAGCCCGACGCCCAGCGCGAAGACCGCGAGGACAAAGAAGGCGCCGACCCCGGCAAGGAGCTGCCACCCCGACGGGTGCCATCCCGTGACGAAACACCCCACAAGGAGGACGAGAACCTGGGGGATGAAGTGAATGAACGACACGAAAACCGATGCGACCGGGAAGAGCTCGCGGGGGAGGTAGATCTTCTTGACGAGAGCCCAGTTGCCGGTGATCGAGCGGGTCGCATTGCCGAACGCTTCGCTAAAGAAGTTCATCGCAACGATTCCTGAGAACAGGTAAACCGCATAGTTCTCAACCGCATAGTTCATCTTGAAGAACACGCCGATGACAAAGTAGAACACTCCGAACTGGACCGCAGGTTTGATGTACGACCACAACATCCCCAGCACCGACCCGTGATACCGAGCCTTCAACTCCTTGTGAACCAGAAGTCGCAGCAGGTAGCGGCGGTGGAAGACGTCGAGCAGCCCACCTCCGGAACCCGGAGCCAGGAAGTTCGCCGTGTCCGTCATGTGATTCGGCCCTCACGTGGATGCGGTCTGCGTGCAATTCGCTCCGCCATCCGGCCGCCGCGACCTGCCCGTTGGGCAGGGTACGACGCCGTCCTGGCCGACCGCGAAGCACGCACAGACTACCTGAGGGCACGACCAGCGCGGATGAACCACGTCAGCCCACCCAGCGACGGCGGGCGACGTCGACCGCGAGCGTGAGGCCCGCCCCGATCACGAGCTCGACGAGCATGGCCCCGGCCAACACCCAGGGCTGCGGACCGACGTGCACCAGCCGCGCCGAGCCGGCCGGACCGCTGGCCAGCAACGCCGCCCCGAGGACGACCAGGTCGACCAGCACGACGGCGCACGTGACGGTGCTGGCCTTGTCCTGCCACCGGGCCAGGCGGGACCACTGCCGTCCTGCGTGCCAGGCGACCAGCGCGCCCGCGGCCAACGGAAGGAGCAGCACGAGGGTAACCGCTGCGGGATAGAGACCGTCCGACGGCACGACACCGAGCGCCGGGATCATCGGCAGCAGACCGGGAGCCGCACCCGAGACGCTGACGGTGCCGCCGGCAGCCACCTGGAAACCCGGGCCGGCGATGAAGCTCAGCGCCCAGACGAGCAGGTCGGGCAGGAAGAGGAGTTGGCCGACAATCAGCCCCACCTCGCCTGCGCCGTGCGCTCCCACGGCCGCATCGAGCGAGCTCAACGTCGGCCAGCGCACGACGAGCATCCCGAGCAACAGCGCGGCGGCCAGAGCGGCGAGCGTCACCACACCCCACCCGGCCGGCCGCAGGGCGCGCGCGGCCCACTGCGGGAGCCGGTCGAACAGATCGTCGTCCTCCCGCAGGGCCACGACGGCGGCCGCGACCAGAGGGACCGACAGGGCACCGAGCAGCCCGGCAGGTGTCGGCCGCACCGGGCCGGCCAGGGTGAGCAGGCCAACGAGCGCGGCGGCGGCGGCATACCCGCCGAGGAAGCCCGGAAGGAGGCGCAGGGGACGTTCGTCGGTGTGCGCGACCAGACGCCGCAGTTGGTATGCCGTGAACGCTGCGGCCAGTCCCCACACGAGCATCGGAACGATCCCGACGACGACGCCGTCGACTGCGACGTCCGCGCCAGTGCCGAGGAACCAGCCTGCGCTGGCGATGCCGAGGACCTGGCCCCAGGGGGCGTCACTGGCGGGAGTGACCGCCCAGACGAGCACCGCCATGCCGATGGTCGCGAGCCACGGGACCCCCACTGCGACCGCGCCGCTGGCCCAGACGCGCCACGTCGGCGTCTGCGGGCGCAGGGCATCGACCGTCCCGCGGGAGGCGTGGACGGTGGAGCGGACGCGGTCGAGGAGGCTCATCTGCCCCTATCGTCGCCCGTTCGCCCCCTTCGACGCCGGAGGGCGCGCCGGGAAGCTCCCGATCGCGCCCTCCAGAGGTGCCGGTGTGGAACCGGTCGGCTGGTTCAGCGGGTTGCGCTGGTTCAGCGGGTGAGGCCCTGCATGATCTCGCGCATGAGCTGAGCGGTCGCCGACGGGGTCTTGCCGACCCGGACGCCCGCGGCTTCCAGCGCCTCGGCCTTAGCCTGCGCGGTGCCCTTCGAGCCGCTGACGATCGCGCCGGCGTGGCCCATCGTCTTGCCCTCGGGCGCCGTGAAGCCCGCGACGTAGCCCACCACGGGCTTGGTGACGTGCTCGGCGATGTATGCCGCGGCCCGCTCCTCGGCGTCGCCGCCGATCTCGCCGATCATGACGATCGCGTCGGTGTCGGGGTCGTCCTGGAAGGCCTGCAGGCAGTCGATGTGGGTCGTCCCGATGATCGGGTCGCCACCGATGCCGACGGCCGTCGAGAAGCCGAAGTCCCGCAGCTCGAACATCATCTGGTAGGTCAGCGTCCCCGACTTGGACACCAGACCGATCCGGCCGGCACCGGAGATGTCGGCCGGGATGATGCCGGCGTTGGCCTGACCGGGAGTGATGAGGCCGGGGCAGTTCGGGCCGATGAGCCTGGTCGTACCCGCGTCCTGCGCGTACTCGAAGAACTCGGCCGTGTCCTTGACCGCAACACCTTCGGTGATGACGATCGCGAGCGGGATCTTGGCGTCGACGGCCTCAACGACGGCCGCCTTGGTGAAGGCCGCCGGAACGAAGATGACCGACACGTCGGCGCCGGTGGCCTCGATGGCCTCGGCGACGGTGCCGAAGACCGGCACCTGGACCCCGCCGGGGAAGTCGACGGTCGTGCCGGCCTTGCGGGGGTTGACACCGCCCACAACCTGGGTGCCCGAGGCGAGCATCCGGGTCGTGTGCTTCATGCCTTCGGAGCCGGTCATGCCCTGAACGATGACCTTGGAGTCGCGCGTGAGGAAGATCGCCATGTCGAGTGTTCCTTGTCCTAGATCTTCGTCCGGGTCAGACGGCTGCAGCCGCGAGTTCGGCGACGCGGCGAGCCGCACCGTCCATGGTGTCGACGCGTTCGAGCAAAGGCAGCCCGGCACCGTCGAGGATCTCTCGGCCCTTCTCGGCGTTGTTGCCGTCCAGCCGCACGACGAGCGGCTTGGGCGACTTGCCGTGGCTGGCGAGGATCTCGTAGGCCTTGACGATCCCGTCGGCGACCTGGTCGCACGCGGTGATGCCGCCGAAGACGTTGACGAATACCGCCTTGACCTGGTGGTCCTCGAAGATGACGTCCAGGCCGTTGGCCATGACGTTGGCGTCCGCGCCACCGCCGATGTCCAGGAAGTTGGCCGGCCGCGGGTGGCTGCCGTCGCGGGCGGTGAACTCTTCGCCCGCGTAGGCCACAACGTCGAGCGTCGACATCACCAGGCCGGCACCGTTGCCAATGATGCCGATGTTGCCGTCGAGCTTGACGTAGTTGAGCGACTTCTCGATGGCGAGGACCTCGAGCGGGTCGGTCACCGAGTGGTCGATGAGGACCTCGTGCTCGGGGTGACGGAACCGGGCGTTGTCGTCGAGGGTGACCTTGCCGTCGAGGGCGACGATCTGGCCGTCCTCCATCTTCACCAGCGGGTTGACCTCGACGAGCGTGGCGTCCTCACCGGCATACACATCGCCGAGGGTGACCAGCACGTTGACGAGTGCGGGCACGTCGGCCTCGTCGAAGCTGGCCGCAGCGATGATCTCGCGCGCCTTGGCCTCGTCGAGCCCGTCGATCGCGTCGACCGCGATCCGGGCCAGCTTCTCGGGGTGCTCGACGGCGAGGGTCTCGATGTCCATGCCGCCCTCCTTGCTGCACATCGCCAGGTAGGTGCGGTTGGTCCGGTCCAGCAGCAGCCCGAAGTAGTACTCCTCGGCGATCTTGGCGCCTTCGGCGATCATCACCTTCTTGACGGTGTGGCCCTTGATGTCCATGCCGAGGATCTGCGCGGCGAGGGCCTGCGCCTCCTCAGGTGACTTGGCGACCTTGACGCCACCGGCCTTGCCGCGGCCACCGGTCTTGACCTGGGCCTTGACCACGACGACCCCGCCGCTCTTGGCGCCGACCCGCTGCGCCGCCGCGAAGGCCTCCTCCGGGGTCACCGCCACTTCGCCGCCCAGCACGGGAACCCCGTGCGCTTCGAACATGTCACGTGCCTGGTATTCGTACAGATCCACGGGCGTCCGTCCTCGTCGTCGAAGGGGTGACCAGCGCAGCGACCGTGGGCCTGGGCCGCTCGGGCAGCATTCGGACTCTAGTGCACGGATTCGGGCCCTTCGCCCGTCGGGAGGCCAGCCATGACCAATGTCACGGCCGGTGTCCGCGGAGTGGTTGCGGAGTCTTTGCCGAGTGGTTGCCTCGAAGTTGCGCCGCCGCTCAGGAGATCGTCACGCCTTGGCCGACTGGGACAAGGAGCACCCACAGCGGGCCGGCGGCCAAGGTGACCTCGGCGCCGGACGCCCCGGTGAGTCGGGTCGGACTCGCGTTCGTTGCCCGCTCCCAGGTCGCGTCATAGACCGCGCCGCCGCGCAGCACCTTCGCCTCGCCCGTCCCGAGGAGTTCGAGCACGGGGGTGGCGGAGCCGTTGACGTCCCGATTGTTCGAGGGGTGGGTTCGGATCATCTGGACGAGGATGCTCGCGGCGCTGACCGGTGTGCCGGCTGCGGTCACTTCCGGCCGCCCGTCGGTGGTCACCAGGTAGCGGCCGAGGGTCGCGTCCCAGGTGAAGGCGACCCGCGCCAGTGGGTATGCCGTTGCGAGACTCGTCGCCGGTCGGCCACCTGGGGCGCCCGGTCCGGTTCGGAAGCCGATGTCTCCTGCCGGGACGCTGCCACCGGCCCGGGCCACAAGGGCAGCCGGGGTGCCGATGACGTTGTAGGGGGCCTTGCGGTCGCTGGCCCGCCGGTAGCCAGCCCCGCCGGAGTCCATCGAGACGTTGACCTGCGGCCCTGTGACGATTTCCGAGGTGGTGATTGGCGACGCGCCCGAGAAGGCGAAGGCCACCCGGCCGTAGTTGCCCAGCAGAACGGCGTCGGACTCACGGGCGCTCCGGACCGGACCAACCTCGGGTGGGAGGGTCGAGGCATAGATGGCGAGCAACCGGGTGAGGCCGGCCTCCACCGGCTCGACGTAGACGATGTCGGCGGCGTCCACGCCGATCCGGGGCCTTGCCGGCGATGTGTTGTCGATCTTGACGGCGAGCACCGGTCCCGGGCCGAGCAACGGCGTGCCCACCGCGACCGCCGGGAGGGTGTTGGTCGGCGCCGCGGCGCCCGTTGAGATCGACCCGGCGGTGGTCGTGGTCGGGTTTGACGGGGCCGAGGCCGATGGGGTGCTTGAGCAGGCAACGAGCACGGCGGCGCTCAGGCCGATGGCAAACGCGGGCCGGATCACCAATGCAGACTACGGGGCTGGAGAACTTATGGGCTGGAGCGAATCTGCCCTAGACGTTGTTGTGGGGCCACGGTAGCCGTGGCCCCACAACCAACGTCGTGAAGCAAAGGCACTGAACAAGTCAGTGAGCACCGTTGCCGGCGCGAGGGCCACAGCCGGGATGCGGGAGTACCGGGGGCCCTTCCACTTCGTTCTCGACTCGACGGGCCGGCGCCTGGGGGGGAGGTGTCGACTACGTCTGGGAACCATCATGGTCCCTTTGCCCGGCCCCCGCCTGCCAGATCAGGGAATTCTTACTATCTTTTTACTCTCGAAGGCCTTGAGGTACACCGAGGTTTAGTGCCCGTGGACGTTGGCGCGGACCCAGTCGACGATCTCGTGGGTCGCGGCGCCCGGGGTGAAGACTTTGGCGACTCCGAGCTTCTGCAGCGCCAGCAGGTCGTCGTCGGGGATGATCCCGCCTCCGAAGACCACGATGTCGGCCGCGTCGCGGACCTTGAGCAACTCGACCACCTTGGCGAACAGGGTCATGTGGGCGCCCGACAGGACGGACAGGCCGACGGCGTCGGCGTCCTCCTGAATGGCCGCTTCGACGATCTGCTCGGGCGTCTGGTGGAGGCCGGTGTAGACAACTTCCATCCCGGCGTCGCGCAGGGCGCGTGCAACGACCTTGGCCCCCCGGTCATGACCGTCCAACCCGGGCTTGGCGACGACAACGCGCAGCGGAGAGTCACTCATGCGTCGCACTCTAGCGAAGCCCCAGGCACGTGGAGCGGGACCAGTGGCCCAGGCCACCGCGGAGGATCCATCGCCGCCAGCCCAGCCGCCAGCCCGGCCGCCGACCCACCCGACCATTGGACAGCGAGTTCTCGTGATCCTCATCACAGGAGGTGCGTCGGCCCCGCGCACACTGCGTTCATGGGCGCCCGACCCGTGGACCCGGCTTGGAGATAACGAATACATCACGCTAACCTCCACAAGGCCAGTTCCAGCTGCGGGAAGAGACCAACGACGTGACCGACGCCAAGTACCGTGGGCGCCACCGCTCTCGGCGAGGTGCCGGGCTCAGCCCTCGCATCGTCGGGACCGGGCTCGTGCTCCCGACAACGGCCACCCTCGCGGTGGTGTCAGTGACCGGCGGAGCCCCGATGGCCCTCACCAGCACCACTCTGGCCGCGGGTGCCAGCACCGTGGACGATGCCACGACCGACCGTGCCGAGCTCACCCAGGACAAGTCGACCGACAGCACCCTGTTGGCGCGCGGCGTGCAGGACCGGGTCGCCCGCGACAGCGAGCGCGTGCGGGTCGACACGGTCGCCCAGGAGAACGCCAAGCGGGCGGCAACCGAAGCGTCGCTGGCCGCCAACGACGTCCCCGTCCAGGTGTCCCTCGTCGGCGCCCCTGGCTCCAAGCTCCCTGCTTCCGCGGCCAGCCTCAAGGGTACGAACCTCGGTTCCAAGGCCTGGGTCAACCCGCTCGGGGGCAACTACAGCCTCAGCTCGAACTACGGCTGGCGTTGGGGTCGCCTGCACTCCGGTCAGGACATGGCCTGCCCGACGGGCACGCCGGTGCGTTCGATCTCCAGCGGCGTCGTCACCTTCTCCGGCTGGGCGGGGAACCTCGGCTACAAGGTCGAGATCCTCCACTGGGACGGCACCGTCTCCTGGTACGGCCACAACAGCAAGCTTCGGGTCAGCGAGGGTCAGCGAGTCGAGCCGGGTCAGCTCATCGCCCTGGCCGGCAGCACCGGTAACTCGACCGGGCCGCACGTGCACCTTGAGATCCACCCCAACGGGGGCAACGCCGTCCCGCCGAAGCGGTGGCTGGCTGCTCACGGCGTCAACATCTGACGCTTCGTGCTCCGCAGGTGAGCGATTCCGGCGTCATGGCGGTCGGTTCCGTCCTGACGCCGGTCGCCACTCACCTCAGAGCTTCTCGACCGGCGCGTAACGCAGCAGCAGCCGCTTGACCCCTACTGACGCCCCGAAGTCGACGTGGGCGAGCGTGCGCTCCCCCTCCCCCTCCAGGCGCAGCACCGTTCCGAGCCCGAACGAGTCGTGGCTCACCCGATCACCCGCGACAAGCACGGGCACTGCCCGGTTACCCGGAGAGCGCACCCCTGGCCGAGCTGCCAGCGTCGCCCCAGCCGGCTCGCTGGACCGGCGGCCAAAGCGCGCCGAATCCGACGCCGCAGCTTCGCGCTCCCACGCCACCAACTCCTCGGGGATCTCGTCGAGGAACCGTGACCCAGGGAAGAACTGCGGCTGACCCCAGGCCGAGCGAACCGCAGCCCGCGACAGGTGCAGTCGCTCGCGTGCGCGGGTGATGCCGACATAAGCCAGCCGCCGCTCCTCCTCAAGCTCCTTGGGGTCCGCGAGCGAGCGCAGATGCGGGAAGGTGCCGTCCTCAAGACCGGTAACGAAGACGACCGGGAACTCCAGGCCCTTGGCGGTGTGCAGGGTCATCAGCGTGACCACTCCCCCGGCATCGGCCTCCGGGTCGGGGATCTCGTCGGCGTCAGCGACCAGCGACACCTGCTCAAGGAAGTCTTCGAGGCTGGCCGGCTCACCGGTCTCGGCCCGCCCCTCGTCGAATTCCTGTGCGACAGCAACCAACTCGGCGAGGTTCTCGACGCGTGTCTCGTCTTGAGGGTCGGGGCTGTTGCGCAGTTCACGCAGATAGCCGCTCTGCTCCAGCACCGCTTCGAGCAGACCAGCCACTCCCGAGCCGCCCTCGAAGACGGTCCGCAGGTCTTCCAACAGTCGGGTGAACGCCTCGATCGCGGCGACCGATCGGGTGGCGATGCCGGGTGCATCGACGGCCCGCCCGAGCGCTGCGACGAAGGGGATCCGCTCACGGTCTGCCAGCTGCGCCACACACGCCTCGGCCCGCTCGCCGATGCCCCGCCGCGGCGTGTTGAGGATCCGTCGCAGGTTGACCGCATCGGTCGGGTTGGAGATGACCCGCAGATAGGCCAAGGCGTCCTTGACCTCCTTGCGCTCGTAGAACCGGGTGCCGCCAACCACCTTGTAAGGCAACCCGACCCGAACGAACACCTCTTCGATCGCCCGGCTCTGAGCATTGGTCCGATAGAACACAGCGACGTCCTTGGGCTTCACCCCATGCTCGTCGCCGAGCCGATCGATGGTCCGCGCGATGAACGCCGCCTCGTCATGCTCGTTGTCGCCGACGTAGCCGATGATCCGAGCCCCGTCGCCCGAGTCGGTCCAGAGGTTCTTGGGCCGCCGGTCCGGGTTGCGGGCGATGACCGAGTTGGCCGCCCGCAGGATCGTCTGGGTCGAGCGGTAGTTCTGCTCCAGCAGGATGGTCCGCGCGTTGGGGTAGTCCTGCTCGAACTCCACGATGTTGCGGATCGTCGCCCCACGGAAGGCATAGATCGACTGGTCTGCGTCACCGACGACGACGAGCTCAGCAGGCGGGATCGCGTATGCCGCCCGCTCACCACCTGCGCCCGACTCACTGCTCGCGCCCGAACCGCCTTCTCCTGCATCGTTGCTCGTGACGCCGACGAGCTCACGGACAAGTTGGTACTGCGCTGTGTTGGTGTCCTGATACTCATCGACCAGCACATGCCGAAACCGCCGCCGATAGTGCTCAGCGACATCGGGGAAGGACTGCAGCAGGTGCACGGTCGTCATGATGAGGTCGTCGAAGTCCAGGGCGTTGGCCTGGCGCAGCCGTCGTTGATAGGCGACATAGGCCTGGGCCAGCGTGCGCTCGTGGTGGGTGCCCTCGTCGCCGCTCACCTGACGGGTGTAGGTCTCCTCGTCGATGAGCTCGTTCTTGAGGTTGCTCACCTGATGGCTGAAGGACCGCGGGTTGTAGCGCTTGGGGTCCAGATCCATGTCGCGCAGCACCATCGCCATGAGCCGCTGGCTGTCGGCCGCGTCATAGATGGAGAAGCTCGACTTCAGCCCGAACTTCTCGATCTCGCGGCGCAGGATCCGCACGCAGGCCGAGTGGAAGGTCATCACCCACATGGCCCGCGAGCGCGCGCCGACGAGACTTTCGACCCGCTCGCGCATCTCGGCGGCGGCCTTGTTGGTGAAGGTGATCGCGAGGACCTGCCCGGGCTGCACCCCCCGCTCGGCGAGCAGGTAGGCGATCCGATGGGTCAGCACTCGCGTCTTGCCCGACCCGGCGCCGGCGATGATGAGCAGCGGGCTGCCTTCGTGAACGACCGCCGCCCGCTGTTGCGGATTGAGCCCGACGAGGAACCGTTCCGGGTCGCCCGCCCCGCGCCCTCCGGTATGCCGCCCGCCCGCGTCGGGCGCGGCATACCCGCTGCCCTCCTGGGCCCACAGCGGCAGTCCCGCCTCATCGACATCGTCCTGGCGCCGGGCCGGCGTGGCGCTGGGCCGGACATCCGCGAGCGATGGCGCGTGCGGGTGCGGACGTGCGGGCACGCTCGGCTCGGGCTCCCCGAAACCGGAGAGGCCCAACTCATCAAAAAGGGTGCCCATGTCGGCGTCCACCTTATGCGCTTGGTCGGACACCCCGAGCCGCCACGCACTCGTCGTAGGCTCGGCGCCATGACCGACGCCCGAGCCCTTCGCGTGACCCAGCACGGCGGACCCGAGGTCCTCGCCGTCCAGACCGTCGACGTCCCGGAGCCGGGGCCGGGGCAGGTCCGGGTCCGCGTGGAGGCCGCCGGGATCAACTTCATCGACGTCTACCAGCGCCAGGGGGTCTATCCCGGGCCGACCCCGTTCACCCCCGGCATGGAAGGCGCCGGGATCGTCGAGTCGGTCGGCGCCGACGTCGACCTCCTCGTGGGGTCTCGGGTGGCGTGGGCGATGGCGCGGGGGGCGGCGGCCGAGCTCGCGGTGCTGCCGGCGGCGTCCGCGGTGCCCGTCCCGAACGACATCACCGCTGAGCAGGCGGCAGCTGCGATGTTGCAGGGCATGACCGCGCACTACCTCACCACCAGCACGTATGCCGTCCAGCCCGGTGACTTCGTCCTCGTCCACGCCGCAGCGGGCGGGGTCGGGCAGTGGCTGGTCCAGGTCTGTTCGCTCGCGGGGGCAACTGTCATCGCCACCGCAGGGTCCGAGGCAAAGTTGGCGATCGCCCGGGAGTTGGGCGCGGCCTACACGCTGGACTACACGGCATACGCGACGCCGGCGGAGTTGGCGGCAGCGGTGCGCGAGGCGACCGGCGGCGTGGGTGTGGCGGTGGCATATGACGGGGTCGGCAAGGCGACCTTCGATGCGTCGCTGGGCTCGCTGCGTCCGCGCGGGATGCTGGCGCTCTTCGGCGGGGCGAGCGGGCAGGTGCCGCCGTTCGACCTGCAGCGGCTCAACGCGGCCGGCTCGGTGTTCGTCACTCGGCCGACGCTCGCGCACTACGTCGCCGACCGGCACGAGTTGCTGTGGCGGGCAGGCGAGGTCTTCCAGACCCTGGCGTCGGGGCGGGTCCGGATGGACATCGGCGGGGTCTATGCGTTGGAGGATGCCGCCGCCGCCTACGAGGCCTTGGAGGGCCGGGCCACGACCGGCAAACTGATCTTCCAGATCTGAGTTGAGCCACCCCAGCCCCACCCCCACCCCCCTTGCCGGGTCGAGGTATTCCACCATCGTGAGACAACGGCCGAGTACCTCTATCCGGCCCAGGAAACCGCAAGGAAGCGGCCCATGAGCGACAACGTCCGGGTGACCCGCGAGGACTCGACCACGACGATCACCCTGGCCCGGCCGGAGAAGCGCAATGCGCTCTCGGCGGCGATGATGACCGACCTCACGGCCGCGCTGGCCGAGGCCGGCGCCTCCGACACGCTCGCCGTGGTGATCGCCGCAGACGGGCCGGTGTTCTCGGCGGGCCATAACTTCGGCGACCTGGCGAGAGCCGACCTGCGGGCGGCCCGCGAGCTGTTCCTGCTGTGCACGACGATGATGGACACGGTCCAGGGCATCCCGCAGCCGGTCATCGCCAAGGTGCACGCCCTAGCGACCGCAGCCGGGTGCCAACTCGTGGCGTCCTGCGACCTGGCGATTGCTGCCGACACCGCTGGGTTCGCGCTGCCTGGTGGCAAGGGCGGGTTGTTCTGTCACACCCCGCTCGTCGCGGTCTCGCGCAACGTCGGGCGCAAGCGGGCTCTGGAAATGGCACTCACCGGCGACGTCATCGACGCGGCGACCGCCGCCGATTGGGGGCTGATCAACCGCGCAGTGCCCGCCGATGACCTCGACGCCGCTGTGTCCGACCTGGTCGCACGGGTGACCCGCGGGAGCGCCATGGGCCGCTCGATCGGCAAGCGCACGTTCTATGCCCAGGTCGGGTTGGAGCAGCGGTCGGCCTACGACCTGGCCGTCGAGGTCATGGCCGCGGCGGCGTTGACGGATGACGCACAGGAGGGGATCGCGGCCTTCCTCGCGAAGCGGCACGCGGCATACACCTCGCTCCCCTGACCCCTCGGCGCCTGCTGTCGCAGACTGCTAGCATAGTGCGACATGAGGACCCTCTACCTGCGCAACGTGCCCGATGAGGTGGGAGACGCGCTGGAAGAGCTGGCTTCCCGTGCCTCCATGTCCGTCAGCGCGTATGCCGTGCGCGAGCTCTCCGCCGCAGTCGCCTTCCGGTCCAACGCCGACCTGCTGTGGACCCAGCCGCAGGTCGAGGTCGACATCGACGACGTCGTCGCGGCGGTCCGTTCGGGGCGCGATCGTTGATCGTCGTCGACACGTCGGTCGTTATTGCGGCGCTCCTCGGCCAAGACCCCGCCCGGCAGGCCCTCGTCGGCCGTCGATTGGTGGCACCGCATCTCATTGATGCCGAGGTGGCACATGCCCTGCGCGGCCTCGTATTGGGCGTGAAGGTCACTGCGGACGATGGCGAGCGGCTGCTGTCGGTGTGGCAGCACCTCGCCGTAGACCGACTGCCCATGACTGGGCTGCTCCCCCGAGCGTGGGCACTTCGTGACGCGCTCACGGCATACGACGCGATGTTTGTGGCCGCGGCCGAAGCCCTTCACGTCCCCCTCGTGACCTGCGACCGGCGGCTGGCTCACGCGGGTGCCGCACGGTGCACCGTCGAGATCGTGCCCGGGGCGAGCTCGATGCCGACATGACTACGGCCGTGGTGGTCGGCAGCGGACCCAACGGACTCGCGGCGGCAATCCGGCTGGCCCAGGCCGGTGTGGAAGTCACCGTCGTCGAGGCCCACGCGCGGCCCGGGGGCGGCACCCGGACCAGCGAACTAACCCTGCCGGGTGTGCTGCACGACGACTGTGCCGCGTTCCACCCGACCGGCGTCGCCTCGCCGTTCTTCCAGTCTCTGGGTCTGGAGCGACACGGGCTGCGCTGGCTCTGGCCCGAGGTCGACCTCGCCCACCCGCTGGACGACGGCCGGGCCGGGCTGGCCGCCCGCGACCTGAGCATCACCAATGAGTCCCTGGGTGTGGATGCGGCCCGCTGGCGGCGCGTGTTCGATGCCCCGATCCGGGGCTTCGACGACCTCATCAGTGAGGTCTTTCAACCGGTCGTCCACCTGCCGTCCCATCCGGTCACCCTGGCTCGGTTCGGCATCCGGGCCCTCATGCCCGCGACCTGGACGGCGGGGCAGTTCAAGGACGATCCCGCCCGAGCCCTCTTCATGGGGGTGGCCGCGCACTCCTTCAGCCAGCTGACCACCCCGCTGAGCAGTTCGGTCGGCCTGCTGCTGACCGCGGCCGCCCATGCCGTCGGCTGGCCGGTGGCCGAGGGCGGCACGGAGTCGATCACCCGGGCCCTGCTCGCCGAGCTAGCCGAGCTCGGCGGCACGGTGGTGACCAACACCCACGTCCGGTCGCTGGACAGCCTGACCGACCTGGTCGGCTCCCCGCCCGAGGTCGTCATGCTGGACACCGCTCCCGCCGGTGTCCTGGAGATCGTCGGCGACCGGCTGCCGTCCCGGGTTCGCGCCGCGTTGTCGCGCTACGCCTACGGGCCGGCCGCGTTCAAGGTCGACTTTGCGATCGACGGTGACATCCCCTGGACAAACCCGGACTGCCGCCGAGCCGGGACGTTGCACCTCGGGGGCGCCGCCGAGCAGATCGTCGCATCCGAGGCCGCCACGACGCGCGGTCGGATGCCTGATCGGCCGTTCGTCCTGCTCGGCCAGCAGTACCTCATCGACCCGACCCGATCCGTGGGAACCACCAACCCGGTGTATGCCTACGCCCACGTGCCGCACGGCTATGAGGGCGACGCGACCGACGCGGTGATCGCCCAGATTGAGCGGTTCGCCCCCGGTTTCCACGATCGGATCCTGGCGGTCTCCACGCGGAACCCCGCCGGGCTCGAGGCCTACAACCCCAACTATGTGGGAGGAGACATCGCTGCCGGCGCCAACACCGCCCGCCAGATCGCCTTCCGACCGCGGGTCACATCGAACCCGTACTCCCTCGGCGTCAAGGGTGTCTACCTGTGCTCCTCGGCCACGCCTCCCGGCGGCGGGGTGCACGGCATGTGCGGCCTGTATGCCGCCAACACGGCTCTCAGCCTCCTCTGACCAGCCCGTCCCTCCCCCCTCCCCACCGTTGCCTTCATCTGGCTGCGGTGGCAGGCTGCCGCAATGACCACCACACCTGAGGGAATCCCCTGCTGGTACGAACTGGGCACGAGCGACCTGACGGCGGCCTCCGCCTTCTACGCCGACGTCCTCGGCTGGACGATCGCCGACGCCGGAATGCCGGGGATGGACTACCGGCTCGGCACCGCAACGGATGGCGGCATGGTGAGCGGCATGATGGCCCTGGAGGGCGGCCAGGCCGCACCGCCGCCCTACTGGCTGATCTACTTCACCACTGAAGATTGCGACGCGCGGGTCGCAGCCATCACGGAGGCTGGCGGCTCAGTGATCGCGGCCCCCGCCGACATCCCCGGCACGGGCCGGTTCGCCGTCGCTGCCGACCCGCAGGGCGCGGTCTTCGGACTCTTGCAGCCGCTGCCGATGGATGCCCCGGCGGAGCACCCGGCCTTCGACCAACAAGCCCCCGGACACGGGAACTGGCACGAGTTGATGAGCTCGGACCCCGAGGCCGGACTCGCCTTCTACGCCGAACAGTTCGGCTGGACCAAAGGCGACACGATGGACATGGGTGAGATGGGCACCTACCAGATCTTCGGGAGTGGTGGGCAGGACCTCGGCGGCATGATGGGACTGGGCAACAGCCCGGTCTCGGCCTGGCTGCCCTACTTCGGCTCGACGGGGATCGACCAGTCGATCGAGAGGATCATCGCCGGTGGCGGCACGATCCACCACGGCCCGGCCGAGGTTCCCGGCGGTGCCTGGATCGGCCTGGCCACCGACCCCCAAGGTGCCTGGTTCGCCGTCGTCGGACCGCGCTGATTCCCCCCTCCCACCCAAGGCGGACATGAGTTCCTCTGAGTCAACCCAGTCCGCCAAACACGGAGCCCATCCCCGTCGACCGCGACGGGGGTGGAGTCTCGGTCTGCTCCTGGTCGCGCTCACCCTCGCGGTGGCTGCCTGCGGCAGCCCATCCGCCCCCTCAGCTGGGACACCCACGCCGACTTCAGCGACCCTGGCAGAGGGATCGTCGGAACGGGTGATCTCGGTCGGCAACACCCAACGCAGTTATCGCGTCTACCGTCCGCAAGGGATCACCGCAGCGGCACCACTGGTGATGGTCTTTCACGGCTACACGTGGAATGCCGCCCGAACGGAGGACACGTTCGGGTGGAACAAGGTGGCTGACGCCCAACGGTTCATCGTGCTCTACCCCGAGGGGCTCAACCAGGGTTTCAACGCGGGCGGCTGCTGTGGCATCTCGAGCGACACCCACGTCGACGATGTCTCAGCCGCGTTGGCCATGGTGGATGACGTCGCGAAGACCATCGCGCTCGACACCGACCGCCTCTTCGTCACGGGCTTCTCCAACGGCGGCGCCATGACGTACCGGATGGCATGTGAGACCGACCGCTTCGCTGCGTTCGGCCCCGTCGCGGGGGGCCTGGTCGTCGACTGCAAGGACGGCAAGCCTGCCTCGATCCTCCACCTCCATGGGCTGGCCGACACCGACGTCCCTGTCGTCGGCGACAGTCGGATCTGGCGCACTCCGGTCGATCAGGTGCTAGCCGACTGGCGCACGCGCGACGACTGCGCCGCCCCCGGAGCGCCCACGACCAGTGGCACATCCCATCGCGTGACGGCCACCTGTGCGGCGGGCCGCGAGGTTGGTCTCATCACCATTGACGGCCTCCGCCACGCCTGGCCCACGGCGGCCGACGGCCTCGACGCCACGTCCACGCTGTGGGCCTTCTTCGCGAAACACCCGCGGGGGCACTGACTCCTCGGCACCTGCCTCACCCGCAGGCCTCGCCGGGTCGAGGTATTCGGCCATCGTCTGGTGACGGTGGAATACCTCGGCCCGGCAAGCTGGCTCAGCTGTAGGAGCGCCAGAGCACGGCGATCAGGACGTTGAGGACCGCCAACCCACCGACCAGATTGACCTTCGAGGCCACGGCGGCCTGGGCCGCGCCCGCGACAGCCTTCTTCTGCGCCGCCCAGGTCGACTCCGACAGCGCCACGACAACCAACGCGACCAGGAGCTTGACCCCCAGCTTGGCGTTGTTGGGCGGGTCCTCCTTATCCATGGAAGCAAACCCCGCGAGGATCAGCCCGGTCAACAACTGAACCCGCGCGCCCCACAGGATGGCGGGCACGATCTTGAGGTCGTGCCGGACGGCCAGCCACCCACCGACGATGGCGGCCATGCCCAACAGGTGGAAGACGACGATGATCTCGTTGAACAGCTTCATGGCGTCATCCTATCCGCACTCCCCACGGTCTAGAGTCTGGCCATGGCGCCCTTGACCCACCTTGAGGTGGTCACAGCGCCGCTGGTCAACCACGCGATGGCCCACAACGGGATCCGCGTCGTGCGCCAGATCACCCTGGTCTCCAGCCCCGACCTGGACGGTGGCCACACCGACGTCGTCCTCACCGCCCGGCTCGTTGACGCCCACAGCACCGTGCTCACCCGGCCCTGGCAGCACCACGTCGACCGCCTCGACGCCGGAGGGAGGGTGCGCCTGGACAACCCCGACATCACCCTCGACCCGGCCGCCATCGCCAGCCTCGACGAAGAGACCGGCGCCGACCTCATCGTCGAAGCCACCAGCGCCGGCCAGACCTTCGTCACCTCGACCACGCCGATGCGGGTCCTCGCGGCCCGCCAATGGCTGGTCGACCCGGACGCCCCCGTCCTGTCCCTCGAGTTGCTCGCCGCCTTCGTCCAGCCCAACCACCCGGCGCTGGGCCCCCTCGTGGCGCGGGCGGCGGCATACCTGGAAGCGGAGACGACCTCCGGCTCACTGGCCGTCGACCACGTCCTGCCTGGCCGGATCGACGCGATCGTCGAGGCGGTGTGCGCGGCCGTCCACGCGTCAGGCATCTACTACGCCCAGCCGCCGGCCTCGTGGGGGTATGGCCAGAAGGTTCGCACCCCCGGCGACGTCCTGGAGCAGAAGGTCGGAACCTGCCTGGACACCACGTTGCTCGTCGCCTCAGCGCTGGAGCACCTCGGCATCCACCCGGTCCTCTGGATCGTCCGCGGCCACGCCTTCCTCGGCTATTGGCGCACGACCGACACCGGGCTGCCCGACGCGGCCAGCCTGCAGTGCGCGCAGGCCGTCAACGCGGTCGGGCTTGGGCTCATGGGTGTCGTCGAGACGACCATGCTCACCCAGGAGCGACGCCCTCCCAGCGACCTGTTCCGACGCGCGTCGCAAGCGCCTCGGGACACCTATCTGCACGGTGACCCGGCGGCGCTGATCGGCGTGGTCGACGTCTACCTCGCCCGACTCATGCGGGTGTTCCCCATGCCTGCGCGACGCATTCGCGAGGACGGTGTCGTCGAGGTCATCGAATACCGACCCCCGACCGCGCCCACCGACTCCGTTGCGGCCCAACGCGACTCGCAAGCCCCACCGGCGCAAAGCGGCATACCCGCTCCCACCGCGGCCACCCCGCGCCGACCCGAGCCGCCCCCGCGGGTGCAAGCGTGGAAGAACTCCCTGCTGGACCTCACCCTGCGCAACCGGCTGCTCAACTCTGCGCGCGGCGTCACCCAACTGCCCCTGCTCATGCCCGGCGAGCACCTCGGCGCCCTGGCCGATCTGCTCACCGCGGGCACCCCCGTGGTCGTCCGCGCGGCTGACGACCTCTCTGGTGCGGTGCTCGCCCAAGAGGTCCGCGACGCCTACGGACTGCCCGCCGACGTCCTGCGCACCATGCTGCGCGACAAGGCCACGGTGTATGCCGCCGCCGACGGCGAGACCCATCGGCTCATGGTGGCGAGGCTTCGTTACCGCGCCCGGACCGGGCTGCAGGAGACCGGAGCCAACCCGCTGGCGCTCACCCTCGGGCGGCTGGACTGGCGACTCGGCGACCGCGAGTTGACCGCGCCGCTGCTCCTGGCACCCGTCGAGCTCAAGGGCATTGTCCAACCCTTCAAGATCGTCCCCGACGAGACGGCCGGCCTCACGCTCAACCTCTCGCTGATGGAGAAGCTGCGGATCGAATTCGGTTTCGTGGTGCCGGGATTGGACGAGCTGCCAGTCCGTCCAGCGGGCGTCCGCGGCGAGGGCGGCGTCGATGTCGACGAGGTCGTGCGCCGCCTGCGCCAAGCCCTCCTCGATGCCGGCCTGCCCTTCACCGTCGAGACCGAGGCGCGCCTGGCCATCGTCGGTTTCACCGGCTACCTGCTCTGGCGAGACCTCAATGAGCACTGGGAACGGTTCCTCACCCAGCCGGTTGCCCGCCACCTCGCCCTGACCCCAACCGACCGGTTCACCGATCCCGCTGCGGCAGAGGTGGATACGAGCCTGGCTACCCTCGACGGCGTGGTCGCCGACGTGCCCATCCCCGCGGACGGCTCGCAGGCCGAGGCGATTGCCTTCGCCCGCGGTGGGCGCACCTTCGTCCTGGAAGGCCCGCCGGGCACCGGCAAGTCCCAGACCATCACCAACATCCTCGCCGACCAGGTCGCGCGGGGGCGCCGGGTGCTGTTCGTCGCCGAGAAGGGCGCCGCGCTCGACGTCGTGCGGCGTCGGCTGGCGGAGGTCGGCCTCGCCCCGTTCGCGCTCGACCTGCACGACGAGCACGCGACGCCCGCGCAGGTCCGTGAGCGGCTGCGGCTCGCCATCGCCCACGTGCCTCGGCCCGACCAGGCGGGCTTCCAGGCCGCGGCCACCGACGTTTCGTCCTCGGCCGCCACCCTCGCCTCGTATGCCGCCCGCCTCCACTCCCCCGGCGGCGCCGGTTTGTCGGCCTACTCCGCCCAGGCCCAACTTCTCGCTCTCGGGATAGGGCCGATCGCCCCCGTCCCTCCCCTCGTGGTGCGGGTCCGCAGCGACCCGCCCACCGGCTATGACGTCGGCGCCCCACCGCTGGAGATCGACGCGTGCCGACGAGCCGTCGCCGCTGCCACTGGCCTGCTCGCGGGCCTGGGCAGCACCGGATTCGATGCCTGGGGTTTCGCCAGCGCCATGCCCGCCGACGTCGTCAGGCTGTTCAGCCTCGTCGAGGACGCCGATCTTGCGGTCGCCGAGCTCGAGCGCCGGCTGGCCGGCTGCAGCGAGCCCGTCAGGGCCGCCCTGGCCACGGCCATCATCCCTGACGACCTGGAGCGCATCGGCTGGCTCCTGACCAACCACGCCGTCTCCCCGGAGGTCCTCGACGAGACCCGCTCCCGACGCTGGCGCGAGGCCCGAGACGAACTCGAGGCCCGCCAGACCCACCTCGACACGCTGGCCGCTCCCGTGCTCGCCGTCCTGACTCCCGAGGCGCTGAGCGTCCCCGTGGAACCCATCCGCCAGGCGGTCCGAGAGGCGGCCTCGTCGTTCTTCATCGGCCGCAAGGGCCGCCTGCTGCATGCCGCCGCCCCCCTGCTCGTGCATGCCCTTCCAGGTGCCGACATCCCGCCCAAGACCCTGCCTACGCTTGTTGAGCAGGTCGCTGCGGTGGCCGGCGAGACGGCATCCCTCGCGCACGCCTGGCACTCTCTCCCGGGGCTCGGCGTAGTCCCACCCGACGCGAATCTCCTTGCCCCCCAAAGTCGTAGCGCGCTCACCGATGCGCTCACCGCCATCGACCGAGACTTCGCCATCCTGGACCGGTTGATGTCCCCCACGGCGAACGCGGTTCGCGAGGCGCGCGACAACGGGGAGGTCCTGCTCGATGAGGCGTATGCCGCCCTGCGCGCCGCCTCGTCGTGCGTTGCCGCCGTCATGGCCGCCACCGGGACCCCTGTGGGGACCGTCAATGGACTGCACCGGCTGTGGGCCGAGCACAATGTCCGGGGCGTGCTGAAGGCCTGGCAGGCCGGCAACCGGGCGCGGCTCGCCGACAGAGGCGCAGGTGCCACATTGCGCCAATGGATCGAGGCAGTCACAGCCCTCGAACCCCTGGACCGGTCCGGTCTGTCCATGGCGCAGGAGGCAATCCTGTCGGGCGAGGTGCCCGCGTCCGGGGCCGTCGCGGCACTCGACCGGGGCTTGGCGGGTGCCGCCTTGGAGGAACGACTGGGCACGAGAGCGATGGCTGGATTCGACGGGGAGGCGCACGACCGGATCGTCGACCGCTTCGTCGGGGCATCGGACGCGCTGCGGGGGACCCTGCGCGGCATACTCCCCAGCCGGGTGGTGCAGGAGCGGCCGTTCAAGCCGGGAGCGACGTTCGGGACCGTGGCCGCCCTGGAACGCGAGGTGGGTCGCACGCGAGGAGGGCTGAGCGTTCGGCGGTTGGTGCAGACCTATGGCGAGGTCGTCGGGGAGCTCACCCCATGCGTGCTCGTCAGCCCCGACTCCCTGGCGCGCTTCATCCCGCCAGGGTCGATCGACTTCGACCTGGTCGTGTTCGACGAGGCCTCGCAGATCACGGTGCCGGATGCGATCGGCGCTCTCGGACGGGCGCGGGCTGCCGTCATCGCGGGCGACTCCAAGCAGATGCCGCCATCGAGTTTCGGGGAGGTCGGCTGGGACGACTCTGCGGAGTCCGACCGGGATCTGCCGGTCGCATCGGTCGCACCGGTCACGGCGGTCGCGGCGGACCCGAGCGCCGCGGATGGGGGCGAGCCCGAGGCGACGGCTGCCGACTTCCGGATCGTGCCCGACGAGGAGTCGATCCTCTCGGAGATGGTCCACGCAGGCGTCGACCGGCTGTGGCTGTCGTGGCACTACCGCAGCCAGGACGAGTCGCTCATCGCGTTCTCGAACGGTCACTACTACGACAACCGGCTCAGCTCTTTCCCGGCTTATCCGGGCGAGGTCACCGACACGGGGTTGTCGTTCACCCGGGTCGACGGCACCTTCTATCGCACCTCGTCGCGCGCCGCTCGCGGCCCGGGCGGCCCGGGCGGCGCGTCGCCCGGCGGCCCGTTGCGGACCAATCCCGTCGAGGCTGCTGCCGTGGTCGAGGAGGTGCGCCGCCGGTGGGGCCAGGGCGAGCGCTCGATCGGCGTCGTCACCTTCAACCTCCAACAGCGCACTCTCATCGAGAAACTGCTCTGGGACCTCGGCGACGAGACCATCGCCGACAGCCTGGCCAGCGGCAAGGACGGCCTGTTCGTCAAGAACCTCGAGAACGTCCAGGGCGACGAGCGCGACGTCATCATCTTCTCGACCGGGTTCGCCAAGACCGCGTCCGGTGTCCTACCGCTCAACTTCGGGCCGCTTAACCGCACTGGGGGCGAGCGGCGCCTCAACGTCGCCATCACCCGCGCGCGCCGTCGGGTCATGGTGTTCAGTTCCTTCGAGCCCGAAGACCTGCGGGTCGAGCAGACCTCGTCGGTCGGCGTCCAACACCTGCGCGCCTATCTCGAGGTGGCCAAATATGGCGTCGGACACGCGCCCACGGGCGGAGGCGGGCTCGTCGGCACTGCCGCCGGCCTCCTCAGCGACGGCGACCGCTCAGCTCCCCGCGGACGCATCGACGCCGTCGACCGGCATAAGGACGACGTCGCCGCCGCCCTGCGGGCCGAGGGCCTGTCCGTGACCGTGGGCGTTGGTCTGTCCGACTTCAAGGTCGATCTCGCGGTCGGCCCGCCCGGGAAACCTCCCGTGCTCGCGATCCTGCTCGACGGGCCCGAGTGGGCGGAGCGCCGAACGACCAACGATCGCGACGGCCTCCCCACAACTGTCCTGCAGCACATCATGGGCTGGCCGATGGTCATGCGGATCTGGCTGCCCTCGTGGTTGTTCTCTCGGGACGATGTGGTCGCCACCGTGTGCGAGCGGGCCGAGATCGCCTCTCGCCTGCCGCGCCACGTCGGTGAGCGCCGGGTGAGCACGGGGTATGCCGCCGCCGCACCTCCCCAGGACGGGCAGCCTCTGGCGGGTGCCGGTCCTCAGGGTGGTGCTGGAGCTCAGGGCGGTGCCGGACCTCAGGACGGGCAGCCGCCGGCCGGGGCCAGACCCAACAGTGTTCCCACCCCTGCCGCGGCGCCGGAGTCCTACGCGCCCTTCATCCCACGCCAGGAAGGTGGCCTCAGCGTCCTCGATGGCGTTAAACGTCGCAGTCCACGGCATGCCGCCGCCGTCCAGGACGTCATGCGCCGGATCGTCGCCGAGGAAGGCCCGCTGTCTGAGGCTCGACTGTTCCTGCTGACCGCCCAGTGTTTCGGAATGACCCGGCCCAGCGTCTACCGGGTCCGGGACATGGCCGCAATCATTCCGTCGGACCTGCGGCGCGATCCGGAGGAGCGATTCGTCTGGCCCGATGAGCGAGACCCGTTGCGCTGGAGCGGTTTCCGCACGTGGGAGGGCGTCCTCAAGGAGCGCCCGCTTGAGGAGATCCCGCTGCGCGAACTCGCCAACGCCTTGGTCGCCATCGCTCGGTCGGCCATGGGCATCGACCTCGACGAGTTGCTCAAGCAGACCCTGACGGTCTTCAACGGCACCCGGCTCACCGAGGTCCCCCGGCGCCGCTTGATGGCCGCCTTGCAGGTCGCACAGGACCGTGGGCAGTTGAACGTCAGCGGCGACATCGTTACAGCCACGGACGGCTAGGCGGTCATGGCCGCCGACCCGCTCACTGTGGCACGCCCTTTCCAGCGCGACCTGTTGATCGTCATCGGCCTCGCCGCCTCCCCGCTCGTGGCCCTGGGTTGCTCGCGGTTCGCCTATGCGTTGCTGCTGCCCGCCATGCGCTCGGACCTCGGGTGGTCGTTCACGACGGCCGGGCTGATGAACACTGTCAACGCCGTGGGCTACCTCGTCGGAGCGCTCGGAACTGCTTGGGCCGCAGCGAAACTCGGCCAACGCCCCGCCTTCGTCGGCTCGCTCGTCATCACCGTGCTTGCTCTTGCCGCGACCGCCGCGTCCAGTTCGCTAGAGGTCCTGCTGGCAGTCCGCACGATCCTCGGCATCGCTGGTGCAGGCGCCTTTGTCCTCGGTGGCGCGATCACCTCGACGATCAGCAGGTGGCATACCCCTCACCGCGCAGCCGTGCTCATCGGGACCTACTTCGCGGGCGGCGGGGTGGGCATCGTCGCCTCCGGTCTGCTCGTGCCGGCGGTGTTCGAGCGACTGGGGCCCGCGGGATGGCCCACCGGGTGGCTGGTTCTCGCGGTCCTCGCGGCGGTCGGCACGGTGGCCGCGACCATCGCCGCGTATGCCGCCCCCACCACTCCCGCAGCGGCCCCCGGGTCGCGGAGCTTCTGGGTCAGCGGCCTGGGCCGACTTGCTAGCGGCTACCTGTTGTTCGGTGCCGGCTACATCGGCTACATGACGTTCATCATCGCTTTGTTGACCCAGGTCGGGCTGTCTCCCAAGGAGATTGCCGCGTTCTGGGTTGCGCTCGGCGTGGCCGGGGCGGTGAGCGGGCAGGTCTGGGCGCGGCTGCTGCGGGGTGCCCGCGGAGGCTCCGCGGCGGCAGTCCTCTTCGTGCTGCTCGCCGTCGCGACCGGCATACCCGCCCTCACGTCCGCCACCCCCGCGCTCTATGCGTCGGGCGTGCTGTTCGGGTTGTGCTTTCTCTCGCTCGTCGGGGCCGTCACCGCCGCAGGTCGCGACGCCGTCGACCCCGCCGACACGACCGCCGCGCTCGGGATGCTCACCACGGTGTTCGCCCTGGGCCAGGTCATCGGGCCCTGGTTCACCGGACTGCTCGCCGACCGTACCGGCGGCCAACAATGGGGCCTCGGAGTCTCGGCCGTCGTGCTCCTCATCGGCGCCGTCCTCTGCCGCCTCCAACCCCCGCGCCGGATCGGACACGACGCGGGTGCCCGCTGAGGGTCCAGTTTAGTGTTTCCGATCCCAGGATCGGTTTCATGAAAGGAAGGTTCGCCGTTGCTCTTGCCGCTGCTGCGGTGGCGCGCGCCGAGGTGAACTGCCCAAGGCCCGCCAGATCGTCGGCGCGATGACCAGCCTCATCCCCCACCTACACCCCTGGCAGTAGCACCCGCCGGGCACCCGCGTGTTTCGGCCAGCCCGTAGCTGGACGAAACCGCGAGTGCCACCATCGTTTCATTGGTGACTCGGGGCCTCGAACAGAGCAGGGCAGGGCACCACCGTCGGCCACTACACCGGCGTCTTGGAGTGCTTCGGAGGTCGCTGCTGACGAGTGCCTCTCGGTCGTCGCGAGTGGATGGCCGGCACCCACAAGCCGGCTATCCCTCCCTCATCCCGGTGAGGGCGCGTCGACAACTCCGTAGGCCTCCAGGACACCGGCTCGTCGCTGTGCCGGGTCGACGTCGGGGTACATCCAGAGGCTGGGAGCCGACAACCGTTCCACGTCTTGCACGGCAACTCGAATCACGGCCTTGATCGGGAAGGCGGCTCCGGCCAACTCCCGCAAGGGCGCCACCACGGTAGGGAAAGCGTCGTGATCCGGGGTGACGACCGAGGCCCGGCCCGCGATCCGGTAGCCGCGCTGCTCGAACACATCGAGCACGCTGAGGCACACCTGCGGGTTGCCTGCGATGTTGCGGACGGACCGCGGAGACGCGATGTGAGCGATGACGATGTCGTCGCCGACCACCGCGAAGATCTCCTTGGGGGACACGCTCGGGCGACCGTCGGCGTCCGCCGTGGCGAGCCAACACAGCACGGCCGACTGCACTGCCGCCCGCACCGGCTCCGTCATCTCCATGGCGGCCACCCTATGAGTGAACGACTTGGCGCCCAACCGCTGGGGGGGTCAGTGGGAGCAACAGCCGGTCGCGGGTTCGGCGGGGCCGGAAGGAGGTTCGCCGGAGCAACAGGTGTCGACCGCCAGCAGCGCCCCTGATCGATCGATCCGGCATAGGCACGACGCCGTGATCGGCTCGTCGGCGCGTGCGCCGGCCAGCTTCAGTTGCTGCGCGACGACCTCGGCGAGGTCGTGTTTGGCAAGCCGAACCAGGCACTCGTGATAGCCGTGCAGCGCCCAGACGTTGCCGGGGTGCTGGCAAGCCCTCGGCAAGGTCGCGTCGAGCCCAAGGTCGGCGCGATAGACGGCCTCCGCCTCCTCGACGTGCCCTTGCTCCAACAGCAGCGCACCGAGCGCGTGCCGGGTCGGCTGCATCCAGCCCCACGGCTCGTCGTAGGGCAGGCCATCGTCCAACTCGACCGATCGGCGCAAGTGCGCAAATGCACTGTCGTGGTTGCCTTTTCGATACTCGAGCTCGCCGTCGAGCATCTCGCTTGCCACGGCCAGGATGTCGCGGCAGGTGTTGTTGAACAGCATCCGCGACTCCGGGACCCTCTCCACGGCAGCCAAGAACAGCCGACGCTCCTCCTCCGCCTCGGCGACCCGCCCGGTCGCCGAGAAGGCCACACCCTTGCCGTAGTGCAGCATCGCCGTGGTGGTGCAGTAGAGATCCTGGTCCGCGGGCAACGGCAAGCCGATCAACGCATCCCACCGACCGAACCGGACCAGGGCATGCACCCGCATCGGCACGAAGCCCTCCAGCCAGTCGGCCATCGGCGGCAACTGCACGCGCAGCAACTCCTCCGGGATCGCCGCTTCGAGTTGATCGACCGTGGCGAGAGCCGTCCGCTCCTGCCCGAGGAACAGAGCGCCGTAGATCTTGAAGTGCAGGTTGTGCGCCCGATAAAGCGTGTAGAAGTTCAGCGGCCCCCGCTGGGCAACAAACGCCGCGTCGGCCGCGATCGCGGCACTGTTCGACGCGACCACCCCGCTGTAGTCACCGCACAGCACATCAAGGTGGGTCGGCATGTGTTGCAGATGCCCCGCGTCCGGCACCAGTCCTCGGAGCAGGTCCGCGACCGGCAGCGCCCTCTCGGGGGTCGGCGACATCTCCATCAGGTGGATGTACATGTGCAGGAGGCCCGGATGCTGCGAGCCCCCGGGGGCAGCCAACGCGGCCTCAAGGACCGCCTTCGCCTCCAGGGTTCGCGACCCTTCGGCCGGCTCCCCGGTGCGCTGGTCCCACAACTGCCACGCCGTGAGGTTCATCAGCGCCTCGGCGTAGAAGCAGGCCACGTCGAGGTCGCCGCCATGCGCGGCATACACCTGGCCCATGGCGGCGGCATACTCCACCTCCCAGGCCGTGCACTCCTCGATCGGACGGCCGTCGGGATACCGGGCCAGCAAGGCTCCGGTCAGCGCCTGCTCGACCGCCGTTCCCGCCGAAGCGCAGTCCGCCGCAACCCGCGCCTCATCGCGCGCACGTTCCAGGACCGCCGTCGCCTCGTCGGGCGCGAAGAACTCCCACGGCTTGTTGTAGTTCGGGCCGAGCGCGAAGGCGCTCCCCCAGTGCGCGAGTGCGCAGTCGGGGTCGAGGTCGATGGCCCGCTGGAAACACTCGACCGCCTCCTCGTGGTTGAACCCGAAGGTCCACACCAGCCCGCGGTTCACCCATGTGGCGGCCGCAGCAACGGTGGTCGTCACCGGCCGCGCGTATTCGCCCAGATCGTAAGGGTATTCGTCATCCACCGCGTTGCCCACCGAGTCTTCTAACGAGTGGATCGGGCCGGTCGTCGTCATGAGTTCCTCCATCGCTGGGCAGGTCAGCTCGCGGTCCACCACCTGAGGGCCGGTGGATCCCATCGGGCGCCTCGGCCACACACGCAGGGCACGTCGTGAGTGTAGGACGACGCCTGAAAGGCACCGATAGGGTCGCGAGGTGACCGAGCGCCTGGACCACCACGGGGACGTGGAGGTCAGGGGGGCCACCCACCTCGTCGACCTCGCCGTCAACGTCCGGGTCGGGACCCCGCCCGCCTGGCTCGCGGAGGTCATTCGGGACACGACCGGGCAGCTCGCGGCATACCCAGATCCCTCGGTCGCTCGCGCCGCGGTCGCCCACCGACACGGCGTCCCCGAGGACATGGTCCTGCCGACCAGTGGTGGCGCGGAGGCGTTCACGCTGATCGCGCGCGCCATCGCGGCCCGGCGCCCGCTCATCGTGCATCCGCAGTTCACCGAACCAGAGGCCGCCCTGCGCCGGGCCGGCCGCGTGCCCGACCGGCATGTGCTGCGGGCCGAGTCGGGGTTCACGCTCGATCCGGCCGCCGTCGACCCACGGGCCGACCTCGTCCTCGTCGGCAACCCCACGAACCCGACCGGCGTCCTGCACCCGCGCGCCACCCTGGAGGCTCTGCGCGCGCCTGGTCGCGTCCTGGTAGTCGACGAGGCCTTCGCCGACGCGATCCGCGGCGAGCGGGAGAGCCTCATCAGCCCCGACCTGGCGGGCGTTCTCGTCCTCCGCTCGCTCACCAAGACGTGGGGGGTCGCCGGGCTGCGCGCGGGTTACGTCGTCGGCGATCCAGACCTGGTCGCGGCCCTCGCCGAGCAGCAGTCCCCCTGGTCGGTGTCCACCCCGGCCGCCGCCGTCATGGCCGCGACAGCGACCCCCGAGGCCCTCGCCGAGGTCGCGCGGGTCGCCGAGGCGATAGCCCGTGACCGGGGCCACCTAGTCCAGGCTCTCGAGTCGATCGGTCTGCGGCCCGTCCCGGGCGAGGCACCGTTCGTCCTTGTCGAGGTCGGCCCGGGCATCCACGCGGAACTTCGCGAACAGGGGTATGCCGTGCGCCGCGGCGACACCTTCCCCGGGCTCGACGGCGGCTGGGTGCGGATCGCGGTCCGCGACGCGGCGACCAGCGACGCCCTCGTCCGCGCCCTCGCCGAGGTCCGGCTTCGCGGGGGTCTGCGGCGATGACGGGGATCGGCGGCCGGGGACACGGCTCGATGGGGAAAGGCGCCATGAGCCTGGACGACGTCGCCGTCGGCCTCGTCCTCGGGTATGCCGCGGACCTCGCCTTTGGTGACCCCCGGCGCTGGCACCCGGTCGCCGGGTTCGGACGAGTGGCGGAGGCGCTCGAACGGCATACCTATGCGCCGCGGCGCTCGTCTGGGATCGTTCACGAGGCGGTGTTGGTCGGGGGCGCAGTGGCCCTCGGGCAGGCGCTGACCCGGCTCCCGCGGGCTGCTCGGGTCCCGGTGGTTGCCGCGGCGACGTGGGCAGTCCTCGGAGGGCGCTCACTGGCCCGCGAAGCCGAGGCCATGGATGCCCTGCTGCAGGCAGACGACCTGGCGGGCGCGAGGCTGCGGATCCGCAACCTCGTCGGCCGGGACCCCTCAGGGCTCGATGCCGACGAGTTGGCCCGCGCGTGTGTCGAGTCGGTCGCCGAGAACGGCGCAGATGCCGTCGTCAGCCCACTGTTCTGGGGCGCCGTCGCCGGCCTGCCGGGGCTGCTCGGCTATCGGGCCGTCAACACCCTCGACGCGATGGTCGGTTACCGGTCGGCTCGATATGCCGAGTTCGGTTGGGCCGCAGCGCGGCTCGATGATCTCGCCAACTGGGTGCCGGCACGGGTCACGGTCGCCATGACGGCCCTCACCACATGGTCGCTGACGGGCTCACGGCAGGTGTATGCCGTGGTCCGCCGCGACGCCCCCGCCCACCCGAGCCCCAACGCCGGACCCGTGGAGGCGGCGTTCGCTGCTGCCCTGGGCCGGCAACTCGGCGGGACCAATGACTACGCGGGCGTCCGCGAGGAACGCGGGCGGCTGGGCGACGGGCCGCCGGTTTCGACCGGGGACATCGCCCGCGCCACCGCCCTCCAACAGCGGATCGGCGTGGCCAGCCTGGTGGGCCTGGTCAGCGCCCGGCTGCTTCTGCGAGC
>Ga0208938_1000266_pt1 | contig 45113 bp, 41 predicted proteins | sample AD_UKC125_MetaG_FD_184434 | JGI IMG/M metagenome (GOLD analysis project Ga0208938, IMG submission 184434) | Active sludge microbial communities of municipal wastewater-treating anaerobic digesters from USA - AD_UKC125_MetaG (SPAdes) (version 2) | ecosystem: Engineered > Bioreactor > Anaerobic >... | reverse complement strand
GATGTCCGACCTGCGTGAGTCCGGCTGCCTGACCGCGGACACCCGCGTGCTGCGCGCGGACACCGGGGCGGAGACGACGCTCGGCACTCTGTATGCCGCGGGCGCTCGCGACGTCCCCGTCTGGGCCCTGGACGACACCCTGCGTTACGTGCGCCGGCCGATGACGCACGTCTTCCCGACGGGGGTGCGGCCGGTCTTCCGGCTCACCTTGGAGTCGGGCAAGGAGATTCGCGCCACCGCCAACCACCCCTTCCTCACGTATGCCGGGTGGTCACCTCTGGGTGAGTTGCGCACCGGCACGCGGGTGGCGGTTCCCCGGCACGTGCCGGCCCCGGCGTTCTTCGAGCCCTGGGAGGACCCGCGGGTCATCCTGCTGGCGCAGGTGCTGAGCGACCCGGCATACACGGTCGACCGCAAGCACGCGAACGTCATCGGTGACTGGCTCGACAGCCTCGGGGTGCTGTCGACGAAGCCGCACAAGCGCAGGCTGCCCAAGGCGCTGTTCCACGTGAGCAAGCCGCAGATCGCGCTGTTCATCTCGCACCTGTGGTCGCTCTCGGGGTCGGCGAGCGTCGCCAAGTCCGGTGATCGCGGCCGGATCCGGATGGAGTCGCCGTCGCGGCGGCTCGTCGAGGACGTGTCACGGCTGCTGCTGCGTTTTGGCATCTCCACGCGCCTGACCGAGACCGAGCCGGCGGGTGGGGCGCGGGCGGCATACCGGCTGGAGGTGTCCGGCGAGGACTCGCAGCGGCGCTTCCTGCAGGAGATCGGGCTGCACGGGGAGTCGCGCAAGGCCGCCAAGCGGCTGCTGGAGATCGTCCGCGCCGTCGAGGAGGCGGGCGCGGGGACCGCTGCCGTGCCGCCGCGGGTCGTCGAGGCGATGCGGCGGGTGATGAGTGTGTCCGCTGCGCCGCGGCCGGTTCAGGGGATGGGCGTGGCCGGGGTTGGTCCGGGCGCTGCGGGGCCGCACGCTGGCGCCGCGAGTGACCGGCGGGCGGCGGGGGAGCCGCTGCGCGAGGTCGCCGCGGTCCTCGACTCGGCCGACATGGACCTGTATGCCGTCAACGACGTCCTCTGGGACCCGGTCGTCTCGATCGAGGCCGATGGCGTCGAGGAGGTCTTCGACGCGACGGTGCTGGGCGGGCACAACTTCGTGGCCAACGGGATCGCGGTGCACAACTCGATCGAGCAGGACGCCGACATGGTCATCCTGTTGCACCGGGAAGAGGCCTACGAGAAGGAAACTCAGCGGGCGGGCGAGGCTGACCTGATCGTGGCCAAGCACCGTAACGGCCCCACCGACACGATCGTGGTCGCCTTCCAGGGCCACTACAGCCGCTTCACCAACATGGCCCAACAGTTCTGAGGTATGCCGTGGTGTCGAGATGCAGCCAATCTTGCGCAGCCAGCCGCCGTATGTAACGTACTCACGCGCTTATGAAAAGGCGGTGAATCATCAGGTCCAGTTATGCATGGCCGCGTCGCTGAGCGTTTCGAGTCGCCAGCCGGCACCTGAGAGCCCGGCGGTTGTCAGTGGTGGCCGCCAAGATGGGCCCGCCGTCTCTGACGGGTTCATGTCCACAAAAGAAGCGGGGCGAGCGGTTGCAACGCTCGCCCCGCCGGAGGCCACCTAGGCAACCTAGATGTAGCAGTCGCCAAGTCTAGAGGCCTCCCGAATCCGGCCTAACTGGGGCCGGGAAGGAGGTTGCGATGTCGCCTCATCGCTGTCACGTCAAGTTGGTGGGTCGCGGCTGTGAGCACGACCTGTGCGTCACCCTCACGCGAGGAGTGCCGGAGGAGCTGCGCTGCGAGGAAGCAGCTCCTGCTGGATACGGCAGTGGCGGCTCCTCGTCGTGCGGCTGCCATGTTCCGGCAGGTCTCGAGGACCTCGTAGCTCGCCAACTGAGGGACAACCTTCAAGAGAGCCGTCGTCGTGGCTTCGTGCTGATCCAGGCGGCCTGAGCACCGCCCTTGCCCGCGCCACGAACAGCGCGGGCAAGGGCGCCCCGCGGTGAGGCTCCGATGGTGGGCAAGGATGGGGTCACCCATCACCGAGAGGACGCCCCACCTTGCCGTCGAAGCCGGACGCCAACTTCATCTGGTCCATCGCCAACCTGCTCCGCGGGCCATATAAGCCCAAGGAGTACGGTGACGTCGTCCTGCCGATGACTATCCTGCGCCGGCTCGACTGTGTTCTCGCGTCGACGAAGGATGCCGTGCTGGCCGAGCAGAAGCGGTCGGGCGACCGGAGTGCCAAGGACATCCTGGACGTCAAGCTGCGCAAGGCCGCGAAGTACTCGTTCTACAACACCTCGCCCTACACCCTGCCGTCGCTGACGGGTGACAGCGCCAACATCAGGGCCAACCTGCTGTCCTACGTCGATGGCTTCAGCGACAACGTCCGCGACGTCTTCACTCGGTTCGGGTTCGAAGAACAGGTCCTGCGGCTCGAGGAGGCCAATGCCCTGTACTTGGTGGTCCAGGAGTTCGCCAAGCTCGACCTGCGCCCTCAGCACGTCAGCAACACCGAGATGGGCTCCGTCTTCGAGGAACTGATCCGCAAGTTCGCCGAAGCCAGCAACGAGACGGCTGGTGAGCACTTCACTCCTCGTGAGGTCATCGCGCTGATGGTCGACCTGCTGCTGGTCGGTGACGAGGACGCGACCAGCCCGGGCAAGGCCGTGAACCGTCGCGTGTATGACCCGGCGGCTGGCACCGGGGGGATGCTCTCGACCATGGACGAGCACCTGCGCGAGCAGAACCCTGCCGCTCGCCTGCTCATGGCCGGCCAGGAGATCAACCCAAGTTCGTATGCCGTGTGCAAGGCGGACATGATCATCAAGGGTCAGCCCGTGGACGCCATCGCCCTCGGGAACACCCTCACGGACGACGCGCATGCGGGCAAGGACTTTCACTACTGCCTGTCCAACCCGCCGTTCGGCGTGGAGTGGAAGACCTCCCAGCGCGAGGTCGTCAAGGAGCACAAGCAGCTCGGCTTCAACGGACGCTTTGGCCCAGGCCTTCCCGCTGTCTCAGATGGGTCGATGCTGTTTCTCCTCCACCTCATCGACAAGATGCGGGCCGTCGACCCCGATGACGAGAACATTCGCGGTCGGGCCGCGATCGTCTTGAACGGATCCCCGCTCTTCACCGGTCGTGCAGGGTCGGGCGAGTCGGAGATTCGCCGGTGGATCATCGAGTCCGACCTGCTCGACGCGATCATCGCGCTGCCGACCGACATGTTCTACAACACGGGCATCGCGACCTACATCTGGGTGCTCGACCGCAAGAAGCCAGCTGAGCGGCGCGGCTACGTCCAGCTCATCGACGGCTCGCAAATGTTCACCAAGATGCGCAAGTCCCTGGGGTCCAAGCGCAAGGAACTGGCGCCGGCGGACATCGAGACTCTCGTCAAGCTGTATGCCGCATTCGAAAACGCCGACGACAAGCGCTCCATGGTCTTTCCGGGTGAGGCGTTCGGCTTCCGAACCATCACCGTCGAACGTCCGCTGCGCCTGGCCTTCACGGCCACCGCAGATCGGATCGACGTGGCGATCGAGGCCTCGGCTGTCCAGAAGCTGGATGAGGTCACGCAGGAGCAGCTCCGTCGCGCGTTGCAAACCCTCGACCGCAACACGGTGTGGAAGACGCGGCCCGCGTTCGACCAAGCGCTGGGCAAGGCGCTCGGGAGTGCGGGTCTGCAGGTCGGCTCTCCGGTCCGCAAGGCCATCCATGCAGCACTGAGCGAACGTGACGAGACAGCGGAGATCTGCAGAGACGCCAAGGGCAACCCAGAGCCCGACCCCAAGTTGCGCGACACGGAGAACGTGCCTCTTGGCCAGGACATCGACGAGCACGTCGCTCGAGAGGTCCTCCCGTACTTCCCCGACGCTTGGGTCGACCACGCGAAGACTAAGACCGGCTACGAGATCCCCTTCACCCGCCACTTCTACGAGTACATCCCGCCCCGCCCGCTGGAGGAGATCGACGCCGACGTCAAGGGGCTCATCGCCGAGATCCAAGGGCTTTTCGCGGAGCTCGACTCGTGAGAACCGTGCCTCTTCGGCGGATCGCGGCTGTGGTGAACGGTGGTACTCCCACGGCAGACGCCTCGAACTGGGGCGGCGAGGTCCCGTGGGCCACCCCAGTTGACCTCGGACGGCACGACGGGTCTGCCATTCGAGTGACTGAGCGCACCCTCACAGACCGAGGGCTTGAGACTGGGTCCGCTGTTGTGCCCGCAGGGTCGATCATCCTGTCGACGCGCGCACCTATCGGCTACGTCTGCGTCAACCAGGTCGCCATGGCTTTCAACCAAGGTTGCCGAGGCTTGGTCCCGCGACCCTTCGTCTCATCCGAGTACCTCCGCTACGTCCTCCTGCACCTACGCCCCTATCTGCAGGCGGCAGGCACCGGGAGTACGTTCATGGAGCTGTCCACAGGCGCGCTGGCCTCAATGCCCATCCCTGTCGTAGGGGATCGCGGGCACCAGGACGCCGTAGTGGACTTCCTCGACCGTGAGACTGCGAAGATCGACGCCCTGATCGCTACTCAGGAGCACCTGCTCGACCTGCTTAACGAACGCGCGGATGCGATGCGCAAAGTGTGGACGATTGGCCGCTCAACGGGAGTCAGATCGGCGCGTATTGGACAGGTACTAATGCGGCTCGAACGTCTGCCTCGTGAGCCTGCACCAATCGTCACCGCGTACCGGGATGGACAGGTCACGAGCCGCGAAAGTCGGCGGGAGGAGGGCTACACGCTGTCGTTCACCGAGCATGGCTATCAAGGCGTGGAGGCGGGAGACCTGGTCTTTCATGGCCTGGATGGCTTCGCTGGAGCAGTGGGAGTCGCGGAGCTGTCCGGCAAGTGCTCGCCCGTCTACCACGTGTGCCGGGCGCGCGAAGGTCACGATGCCGAGTACCTGGCTCACCACATCCGGGCTTTGGGCGTGTCCGGGATGCTGGAGAAGTTTGCCTGGAGTGTTCGGCAGCGAAGTGCCGACTACCGCAACTGGGCGCTCTTCGCGGCACTGCCAATAGCGACTCCATCTCTGGGCGAGCAACGAGAAGCAGCCAACGAGATTCGTCGCGCCAACGAGCGCGCGAGTGCCCTGCGCACAGCGGCGAAGACGTGCATTGACCTCCTTCGAGAGCGGCGATCAGCCTTGATCACCGCAGCCGTCACGGGCAGGTTGGATGTCACGACATACGGAAAGGCAGGTTGAGGCGTGGCGGTCGAGCACGAGCGGCAGCTTGAGGACGAGCTCTGCGCCCATCTCGAAGCACACGGATGGGTCTACGAGGCGGGCGCCTTGGGCTACGACAAAGCGCGCGCCCTATGGCCTGAGGACTTGTTCGCTTGGTTGGAGGCAACCCAGCCGGACACGCTCGCGACCTTGGTGAAGTCCGGCAAGGACCGGGACCGGCTCTTGGACCGGTTGGTCGAGTCTCTGGACCGCCCCCTCGACGCGGGTGGCGGCACGTTGGCCGCGTTGCGGTACGGGTTCAAGTTCACCAAGCAACTGGATCTGTGCCAGTTCCGACCGGCTGAGTCGATGAACCCGTCGACGACGGCACGGTATGCCCAGAACAAGCTGCGGGTGGCCCGGCAGGTGTACTACTCGGAGAACAAGACCGACTCGATCGACTTGGTGTTCTTCGTGAACGGGCTTCCGGTGGCAACGGCCGAGTTGAAGAGCGAGTTCCAACAGGATGTCCACGAGGCGATCCGGCAGTACCGCCAAGATCGCCCGCCAGTCGACCCGACGACCCGCCGTCGAGAGCCGCTACTTACACCTGGTCGACGCGCGCTAGTGCACTTTGCGGTCGACAACTCCGAAATTTACATGACCACCCGTCTGGACGGGGCAGAGACTCGCTTTCTCCCTTTCAACCGCGGCAACGCTGGCCACGCCGGGAACCCGCCGAACCCAGGCGGGGCGGAAACGGCATACCTGTGGGAGGAGGTGCTCGCCAAGGACGCCTGGTTGGGCATCCTCGGCAAGTTCATGCACGTGCAGGTGGACAAGCGCAAGGACCCGACGTCGGGCAGGGTCAGCCGATCCTCGACGGTCATCTTTCCGCGCTTTCACCAGCACGACGCGGTCACCAAACTGCTCGCTGACGCGAAGGAGAAGGGGCCAGGTCAGCGGTACTTGGTCCAGCATTCGGCCGGGTCGGGCAAGACCAACTCGATCGCCTGGCTATCCCACCAACTCTCCACGCTTCATGACACCAGATCGTCCAAGGTGTTCGACTCGGTGCTGGTGATCACCGACCGGACAGTGCTGGACGATCAGCTGCAGGACGCGATCTACCAAATCGACCACAAGCGGGGCGTGGTGTTGCCGATCGGGCAGGGCACTGACAGCGACTTCTCCAAGCGCTTCGCCTCCAAGTCGCACGCCCTGACCGAGGCGTTGACTACGGGTGGGGCGATCATCGTCGTCACCATCCAGACGGTGCCCTATGCCCTCGAGGCGATACGGGCGTCGAAGGCGCTGGCGGGAAAGCGGTTCGCGGTGATCATCGACGAGGCCCACTCCTCTCAAACCGGAGAGTCAGCCAACAAGTTACGTCAGACCCTCTCGGGCAAGGTGCTCGACGACGTGACCGACGCGGATGGCGCCGTCGGCGTGGACGACCTGGTGCGCCTGGATCTGGAAGGGCGGGGCGCGCTGCCGAACGTATCCTTCTTCGCGTTTACCGCGACGCCCAAGGGCAAAACGCTACAGATGTTCGGCACCTCAGACACCGGAGAGGAGGTCGACAAGGTCCCATTCCATCTGTACTCGATGCAGCAGGCGATCGAGGAAGGCTTCATTCTCGACGTGTTGAGGAACTACACGAACTACCGGACAGCGTTCCGCCTCGTCCACGGAGGGCAGGACTACGACTCTGAGACGGTCGACAAGTCCAAGGCGATGAAGTCGGTGATGCAGTGGGTCAAGCTGCACCCGTACAACATCAGCCAGAAGGTCGCGATCATCGTCGAGCACTTCCGGGCCAACGTCGCCCCCCTGCTCGGCGGCAACGCAAAGGCGATGGTGGTCACTGACTCTCGCAAGTCCGCCGTGCGCTACAAGCTGGCGATGGACAAGTACATCGCCGAGCATCACCTCACCGATGTGGCCACCTTGGTCGCGTTCTCCGGGTCAGTCGACGACCCCGATTCGGGGCCGGAGGAGTTCACCGAGCACTCGATGAACGTGAACCTACGCGGACGGACGATTCCTGAGGCGCTGGCCACCGGGGAGTACCAAGTGCTCATCGTCGCGAACAAGTACCAAACCGGCTTCGACCAGCCGCTGCTGTGTGCAATGTACGTAGACAAGCGGCTCGACGGGGTGCAGTGCGTCCAGACCCTCTCCAGGCTCAACCGCGTCTACCCGGGTAAGACGACCTACGTGCTCGACTTCGTGAACGACGCCGACGACGTGCTGGCTGCGTTCAAGGTCTACTTCGAGGGCGCCTTCCTCACTCAGGCCAGCGACCCCAACCTCGTCTTCGACCAGTGGGACAAGCTCACCGGGGTTGGGCTCTTCGATGACCTTGACGTCGAGGCGTGCGCCAAGGCGTACTGGGGCGACGGCTCCTCCAAGCCCAGTCAGGGGCGGCTGTCCGCCGCGTTGGCGCCGGTCAAGGAACGGTTCAACACGGCCTACCGGCGGGCTCTGCAGAACCGGGACGACAGCGAGTCCGATCGGCTCGACACCTTCAGGCGGGACCTGCGCACCTTCGTCAGCACGTATGACTTCCTCGCTGCGATCGTGGACTACGAGGACATCGAGCTCGAGAAGCGGGCGACATTCGCCCGCTTGCTCGCCGAGGCGCTCAAGGACTCCAACCGCCACGAAGACACCATCGACCTGTCGGACGTCACTCTGACTCACCACGCCCTGCACAAGCGGCCCGAGCAGCAGCTCGATCTGGGCACAGGGCAGGCGGACGGGCTCGCGTCGGTTCTGGCGGCCGGCTCGCGGGGCCGACATGAGGCTGAGTTGGTGCCTTGGTCGGAGGTGCTCGCCCACATCAACACTCTCTTCGAGGGTGACGGGCTATCCGACGGCGACCAAGTCTCCGCGGTGGAGACTGTTCTGCGCAAGATGCTCGAGAACGAGGACTTGCGCGCCCAAGCGGTCGCCAACAACAAGGTCGACTTCTTCTCTGGGCCAGACCTCTGGCACACGATCCAAGAGGTCATTGTCGAGGCCACCGACAGCCAGCAGCGCGGACTCGAGCGGCTGGCTGCAGATCGGTCTCGCGAGGAGATCCTGAGGATCATGGGGATGATGAAACTCTGGGAGACCCTGCGACAGTCAGCCTGATCCAGCCTGGTCCAGAAGCGAGCCGTGAGCTCGCTCGCTCCCAGTTCCTTCCTTGCGGTCTCCACTTGTCAGGTCGGGGTAACGCAAGAGGAGCCAACGGCGACGTGCGCCCTGGTTCTCTAGGTAGACCCGCTCATCGGAGGCCGGCGGAGGTTCGCGTTCTAGAGCGTTGTCGATGTCGACCAGCTCGGCGAGGAGGCGCCGACGAATCAGGTGGTACTTCTCGTGGCACAACCGATGGTGGAAGAGCGGTGGGCGCCCGCGTCCTTCGGGCCACTGGCACTCTTCGTTGCAGTCGGGATTCATGCAGGTTGCCGACTGCCTCGGCTGGAGGCACGCCTTTAGGTCGTCGGCGACGGTTTCGAGGCTTAGGTCTGTGCCACGCCGGTCGCGCAGCACTGAGTAGGTAGGTCTCATACGGCCACCAGATGAGCGTGACCTCGGCTCCGGTGTCGTGCGGGTGGTCAGTCCGCGTGTCGGTTGGGGCTGGTCAGACCCCGCAGTTAGCTTGCTTGCACTGGTCACGATACCAACCTCCGTGTCTTGCTGCGACCCGTCAACCTAAAAAACACGTATTGTGCTGACCTGCAGAAACGGGCGGCGCCTCAGGCAACTTCGTAGCGACCGGGGGCAGCCCGCAGTGTAGGCAGATGCATTCATACGTTGAGTCGACAGTATCGAACCGGAGTTTGGTACGTACTTTTTCTTGCTCTGAGGGTGAGCCGGGGATACGCTTCCCACAGGACTTGACCCATCGGCGCGCCCTAGTGAAAACCAAGAGGGCGCACCAGCTGCGAACTGGCACGCCCTTGGTGACGGACCTGATGCAAGTTGGCACAAGCGAAGGACCATCATGGGTCAGTCTATGGATGCTGCATGCCCGCGGCCAGCCCCTGTGGGTCGGGTGACGACGTGGACCTTTCGGTTCGCGGATGGCCCGAATGCATGGGACTGGACCCTCGGGCCGCCGGAACCTCGATCGCTTAAGTCGATCCGGACGCCGCGGTCCACGGAGAAGAGCCGTCACATCCCGGTGCAGGCGTGGTCTGTGACGTTGAGCGACTCGATCCGTGTTGAGTCGGGTGTCGAGCACGACCTCGTTCGCGAGCTCGACCGGGATCAGGACGTGGTGTGGATGGTGTCCCAGCCATGCCGTCTCCGGCTGGTGACTGCGGCAGGGCGACCGCGGGTCCACACGCCCGACCTCCTGTCACTCGACCGTGACGACCAGGTGACGCTCTGGGACGTTCGGCCGACGGACAAGCAAGACGAGAAGTTCGCTGAGAACCGGGACCTGACCGCGCATGCATGCGCCAACGTCGGGTGGCTGTACCGGGTCTTCGACGGGGGTGACCGGGTCCGCAGGTACAACCTTCGGTGGCTCACGGCGTACCGGATCCCGATGCCCTGGTATCCGAACGCCAAGGAGCAACTTCTCGAGCTGTCCTCGGAGACCGACGCCACCATCGGGTCGATTCTGCGGGAGGACCGCGGCGCCGGGCATCTGACCAGCGCCATGTGGCACTACCTGTGGGCAGGCGCCCTCACCATCGACCTCGATGAGCCGATCACCCGCGCCACGCGCATTGCGGTCTGCGAAGGCGCGATGTCGTGAGCAGCGGCGTGGTTGCCCTGACGGTCGGGTCCCGGATCCTCACCGCCGACGGCTTCGCCGCCGTCGTCGCTCTCGAACGGCACGGAGTGCGCCTGCGCTTCTCCACGGGTCCTGAACGATCGGTCGCCTACAGCCAGCTGGACGTGCGCACGGTCGACGGGGATGGGATCCAGGCGGTGCATGCTTCCTTGTTCCCGTGGTGGCAGCAGCTCACTGTGGCGGTCCAGCACGAAGCGCTGTTCAAGCAGGAGTGCGTGTTGGAATGTCGAACCGGGTTCCGCTACGGCCTGCCCGAGCTGGCCCAGCAGGGGGAGCCTTTCGCCCCTTTCGGGCCGGAGTTCGGGCTCAGCCTCGCCGCCCGGTATGCCGCGATGAGCAAGGTCGTCAGCTTCGAGAGGTCCGTCGACCGGGTGCTGATGCGCCGGGTGTATGACGGCGAGCTGAAGACCCACAGGATCGCGCCGCGCACTCTCCAGCGCTGGGACACGCTGTGGTCGACCGGCGGACTCCGTGCGCTGATCGACGGACGCTCGATCAAGGACCGACAGGCCTTCGACGCCATCGACCCCTACTTCCGGCGGATCGCCATGGAGAAGTTCGCCGAGTACGACGGCTCACGAAGCCGACCCAACCTGCAGGAGATCGAGCGCCAGGTCCGGGTCGCTCTCAAGAACGAAGGTGTTCAGGACCCGAACCTGCCCGAGAAGCTGACGCAGGAGTTCCTCAGCTACCACTGGCGCGCTACCGGTTCCACGGTCAGGGCCCAACGGTCGAACTCCCTGCGCAAGGTCGCCGGCCACGACAGCTACCCAGCCCAACACCCCGGCGAGATGGCCACGGACCTCACTCTCGCGAACAACTTCGTCCTCGACCCGCTGCGCGAACGAGCCATCAACGTCGAAGTCGGGATCATCCACTCCATCGCCACCCGCGTCATCCACGGCATCCGGGTCTTCCCGCGAGGTGCCCGCGGCATAGACGTCGGCTTGCTCGTCTACGACGCCATGCGCCAACTGTCGATGGTCGTCGATGGCACCACCATCGACGACTTCCGCTGGAGCGGCATCCCAGAATCCCTCGACCTGAGCGGCAACCCAGTCCATGTTGGTCGCCGCCCGGCGCTGAACCCCGGGCCCTCGCTGCAGGGCGTCCACTACCTGCCCGGCGTGACACCGACGTCCATCCGCAGCGATCACGGCAGCATCTTTGTCGGCGAGCACTTCCGTGCCCTCATGAATCAGTTCGGCATCGAGCTGCGCCTCTCCCGCGGGAAGAAGCCCACCGACAACCCCCACTCCGAACGCAAGATGGAGGACCTCGAGCGCGCCTACCAGCAGAGCCCCGGGTACAAGGGCCGCTCCATCCAGCACCGGGGCCGGTTCATCGGCATCGAAGCCGACGAACCCCTCCTCACCGCCGAGGAACTCGAACGTCACTTCAAGCGCTGGGTGGCTCTCGACTACCACCGGATGCCGCACGACGGCCTCACCCTGCCCGGCGCCCCCGGCATTCGCCTCACCCCACTGGAGATGCACGACGCTCTCGCTGACGCCACCGGCCGGATCGTCGTCCCTCAGCACCCGGACCTGATCTTCCAGTTCCTCCCCATCATCTGGCTCGCCCCAGGCCATGCCGGTGTCGAGCACAAGAACCTCGTCTACGACGCCGAAGTCCTCGAGGACTTCCGCTCCGTACGCCGCGGCACCTTCCGAACCCAAGACCACGCGATCCCGTTCCACATCGACCCCCGCGACATGACCAGGCTCTGGTTCCGCCATCCCGAGACCGACCGGATCCACGAGATCCCGTGGAAGGCCCGCCACCTCATCCACGCCCCCCTCGTCGACGACGTCCTCGACCGCGCGCTCAGACGCATCCGCGAACGCGGTGGCAACCGGTCCATCAACAAGACCGTGATCATGCGCCAGATCATCGACGAAATCGGCGAGCTCACCACCGCACCGACCACGGACGAGTGGCGCGCCAAGATGTCCGCCGCACAGCTGCGCTGGGAACAGTCCCAGCGCGACCACGCCGAGGTTGCCGAAGCCCATCGGCTCGTCGAGGAGCGCATCTCCGGAGGCAAGCCGCGTGACCCCCAGGTGCCTGCGACCCCTTCGTCCGATCCCACCGAGCTCGACTTCGACACTGCCTTCCCCGACTACGACAGCGAGGCCATCTGATGGACGCCCGCCTGTGGCACCAGCAAGCCACCGCCCCGCCCCGGCCGATGCCGACCCCGATCCCGGTCGAGACCTTCGACGCCATGTCCGAGGCTGCGCAGGACGAGTACTGGGTCCAGCTGAGCACGGCCATGGCCGGGCTCGTCCTGCCCTCGGTGCTCGCCCAACGCGCCGCACACCACCTCACCCGGCTCGTGGACCGCAACCGGCTCCGCCCGCCCGGGGCGAAGGCGATCGGGTCGGTCAGCGCTTCCTTCGCCGTCGGCAAGTCCACGTTCGTCAAGGACTGGGCCCAAGCGGCATACCGAGACCTGCTCGGCCCCGCGTGCGCCGACCCGCGCCCCACCTGGAACCCCGAACCGGGCGTCACCGCCGACTGGATCCCGCACGTGTACATCACCTTGCGCGCCGCGTCGAGGATCCGCGATGTCCTTGCCGCGCTGCTGCTCACGATGGGCTACCCCAGTGAAGGTCTCGTGCGGGTGACCACTACGCGGGTCATCCACGCGTTCCGGCAGCACGGGGTGCGGCTGCTACTCATCGACGACAGCCACTTCCTCGACGTGTCCAACAAGGACAGCCGCGACATGCTCGACTTCCTGAAGTACCTCAACACCGAGCTCGGTGAGCTGGGCGGCACCATGATCCTCGTCGGCGCCGACCTGCACGAGTCACCGCTCTACCTCGACCCGCAGATCAACTCCCGCCTCGAACGCCTCACCCTGAGCGCGTACCCGCTGGCGACCGAGGACGACCGGCGCACCTGGCAGCGGTTCCTCAAAGACGCCGAGAGCGTGCTGCTGCCCTACTTCGACTGCGCACCGCCGGGGATCTTCTCCCGCCAGCACGCCGGGTACATCTGGCGCCGCACCCAGGGTTACGTCGGCGACACCGCCCTGCTGCTCACCGAAGCCCTGCTGGCTGCGTTCGACGACGGCTCGGACACGATCACCACGGCCCACCTCGACGCCGTCCCGTTGTCCGCCCGCGCGATCGCCGGCGAGGCGGAGCTTCGCACCGTCGTCCCGCAACAGTCCCGGCGCCGGCGAGTGAAGGTCGCGGTGTTGTGACCGTCCTGCCCGTGCGCCCCGCGCCACGGCCCTTCGAGCCGCTCAGTTCGTATGCCGTGCGCCTGGCCGACGCCAACGGCATCCACCGCACCCGGGTGCTGCCCCGGTATCGGCACGACATCGACATCCCCCAGCGTGAACTCGACGCTCTCGCGTCGCTGGGCGGGCTCGACGAGGATGCCGCGCGGCGGCTGACGATGAACCGGTACCCGTTGGCGATCCGCGGCCACGGCATCCAGCGGCGTCACGGGTGGCGGCACCACTTCGACGTCACGTGGCTCTGCCCCGCGTGCACACCCACCACCGGTCGCACCGACCTGCTCTGGCAGACCGCGCTCATGCCGGTCTGCCTGCGGTGCCGCTGCTACCTCGTGCGAGCCGGGGCCGTACACACGGTGACGCCCGCCCACCCACGCGTGCTCGAGCTCGCCGAGATCCTGCGCGACCTCGCCGAAGCCTCGATCGACCAACCGCGAGCCCGCGGCATCCTCTACCGCCTGCGCCGCCGCTGCCAGCACACAGCCAACAACCTCGACCCCGCCCACATCGAGGCGAGCCAGGACCTGCCGACGGTCGACATCACCGCCGCCCGCAGATGGGGCGCCTACCCCTCACCTCACCCCAGCACCGTCGCTGCCCTGCTCGTAATGTGCGGGCGGCGCCTGGTGCGTGACAGACCGCAACGACCCGCCCACGCCAGGGCGCACCAGGCCGCGCAGTTCACCCCCGATGACCGCGCCCGCCTCGACTGGTTCCTCACCCGCGTGCGCCATCACGTCACCAAAGACGGACTGCACCCCAGCCACATCCCCGCCCTGCTGCCCTTGCCGCTCAGTGACGACGCTCCGGCCAGACGACCCGGGCAGTGGCTCTCGCTCACCCGCGCCGCCACCGCCCTGCACATGCTCATCACCCAGGCCCACGACGGTCACCCGAGCCCGCAGGAGACGACTGCCGCCCTCGGCGTGACCGGCATACCCACCAGCGCCCTCATCGACGGCATCCACACCGGCACCGGCCTGCGCCACCAAGACGCCGAGCTGCTCGGCCGATCCCTCGACGCGCTGCTCACAGCCGGGCTCATCGACTACCAGCGACGACGCGACACCCTGCGCGCCGTCACCCGCCTGCCCTCGAGCACCACCAGGCAACTCCCACCCGGCGGCGACCATGCCGGTCTCGACGCCCTCACCCTGGGCTGGATCTGGACCCGATTCACCCACGGGCCGATGCGCTCCAGCCCGTGGCCGCACATCCCCGACCGCGACATCCACACCTTCGACACCCGTATCGACCCCGAAACCCGACTGGTCCTGCACAACGTCGGGCAACAACTGCTCGCCGACGCCGACCTCCTCACCATCCCCGCTGCTCGCGCCACCTTCACCGGCGTCACCGGGAGCTACGGATGAACCACGTCGAGCCGGACCACGAAGACCTCCACACCCGCGCCGTGCGGATACTGCAGGCGATGGACGACACCCCCATCCCCGCCATGGACGCCACCTTCTACGCCCACTACGCGGAAGAACTTCGGATGCTGGTCGAGGAGTTCACGGTCACCGCGGCAGACAACCCGGCCACGAACCACGACGCGGATCGACACCACCGGTGAGAGACATCAGCCGCAAAGCCCTCGCCCGCGACGCCGCATGGACGCTGGCGGACGGGAACTGCAAAGGCATGGCAGCGCGGTGGGGCGCCTGGGAACGCACCTACCTGGCAGCCGACGCCATCGACGACCGCACCCGGGCCCTGCTCGCACCCGGGCAGGTCTGCTGCCTGTGCCCGATCGTTGCCGAGTGCGCCGACCTCGCGCAGCTGTCCGGGTACACCGGCATCGCCGGCGGCATCGGCTACCGCAACGGCCGACCCGACACCTACCGGCTCCGTGACCCGCACCAGACCAGGGCAAACACGGCGTGAGTGCGGCACCCGCCCTGCCGGTCTCGGTCGCACCCCGTGACGGGGAATCGATCGAGTCCTGGCTCGAGCACCTCGCCGACGCCAACGGCCTGACCACGGCCGCGCTCCTGGCCGCGCTTCGCCAGCGAGGAGTCAGCACCCGGTACCTGACCCTCGCGCCAGGACCGGACACGATCCGCGCCCTGGCCGGCCTTGCCCGTGTGTGCGAGCACGAGGTTCGCGCCACGACGCTAGCCGCGTACGACGGCACCGCCCTCGACCTCACCGGCCTCGACCCCGACGACCGACACTCCTACCGGCAGGTCGCCGCCCGCGGCTGGGCCCCCGCCCACGGCACCCAAGCCTGCCCGGCCTGCCTCGCCGAGACCGGGACCTGGCGCAGCGCCTGGCGACTCCGCATCGTCACCACCTGCACCCGCCACACGACCCTGCTCGTGACGCGGTGCCCGGCATGTCAGCGCCCACTGCGTGACCAACGACACTCCCACCTGCGCACCGTCGGTGCCGCAACTCTGTGCAGCAACCCCCTCGGCGCCGGCCCCACCAGGCAGTGCCAGCACGACCTGACCACCATCACCAGCAACCCCGCCGACACCGCAGTGATGGCCACCCAAGAGCGCGTCGACGCAGCCCTCGCCGGAGAACACGTCACCACCCTCGGCGTGCAGAGCCAGCCAGCCACCTACCTCGGGGACCTGCGCCACCTCACCACACTACTGCTGCACCTGGGCCACCAACCCGGCGCGGACAGGCTCGCCCCCTGGGTGCCCCTCCTGACGGCATCCACCAGTGACCGCGGCGGCCAACGCGGCCCACGGTGGGGACTACGCCCGCCAACCACTGCCGGGCTACGCGCGCAGACCCTGTCCACCGCGGACGCGATGCTCGCGGCATCCGACCTCGACGCCGCGGTCGAAGCGTTCCAGCCCTGGGTCGAGCTCACCCCCAACACCCCAGACGGTGTCCTCGGCTGGCTCGCCGACCGCACCGTGATGACCCCCACCCTGACCCGCCTGGTCATGGCCGCGCGAGCACCACAGCGGCGCCTGTCCCACCACCTCGACACCCCCAGAACTGAGGGAGTGCGTATGCCGATCAACCTGCTCGCCATCCCCCAAGTCATCCCGCACGAGCAATACGTCGAACACCTCACCGGCGTCTTCGACTCCAGCGAAGTGACCGTCCGCCTCTTCGCGTCGCTGTCGTTGGCACGGCTGCACCCGGACGTGACGTCCTGGGCCGCGGCTGCCGAAGCCCTGGCCATGCCCGGTCCGATCGGAGTGCGGTGCGCCCGGGCCTGCTCGGCGACCATGCTCGTCGCCGCGGACGAATGGGAGGCTCGGACCCGGCGGGCCATCGAAGAGGCCCCCCGCGAGAACTACCGGGCCCTTGAGGCCAAGATCCGGCACAGCCTCGGGATGAGCCGCTGGTACGACGAATGGGCCCGCCGCTACCGGCCCGGCACCCGGCACGTCTCCTACGACCTCGGCCTGTCCTGGCTTTGGGTCCACGTCGCCCACGGTCACCTCGATCTCTCACCGGCCTGGCGAGGAAGGGAACCGTCCTCCAAGGACCGTGCCCCCTACCGAAAGTTCGAAAGCTCCCTCAACCAAGAGCAGCAGGTCGAGCTCGCCAACGCTGTCTACAAGCGAGCGTGACGACAAGGGTTGGCCTGTCGGCGTCGGCACCAGTCGCCTCAGCGGGCCGACGAAGTGCCAGTGTCGACCTTCATGCTGGTGACTCTCGACCAGCGATCGTGTCTGGCATCGACGCCAATAACGACTGCTCCCACGGTGAACCACACCGCCACGACGGAGATCCCTACCCAGCCTGACCCCGGGCCTAGGATGGCTTCGTGGCTGGCCGACACTTGAAGGAAATCTTTCGCGCGTTCCACGCGCGAGACGAGTTGGCCTTCCGTCGGGCGGCAATGGAGATCATCGAGGAGGAGCAAGCCAAGCACCACAACGCGCTTGCCCGCGATCTTCAGAAGCTTCTCGTTGCAGGCGGTGGTTCGCTCGACCCTGGCTCGACGATCGTCGTCCCCGCGCCTCCCAAGGACCGAGAAGGCGAGTGGGACTTGGGTGAGGTCCGAGAGCCGGACCGGCTCTTGGACGAGCTCGTGTTGAGCGAGGCCGTGATACCGGTCCTGGAGAGCCTCATCGAAGAGGTGCGCCACTGGCCAGCCCTGGACGCAGCCGGCCTGCCTAGACGCCAGCGTCTCCTCCTTCAAGGCCCGCCCGGATGCGGCAAGACGACAGCGGCTGAGGCCATCGCTGCTGAGTTGGGGCGGCCGCTCCTAATAGTCAGGCTGGATGCTGTGGTCTCCTCGTACTTGGGCGAGACTGCGAGCAACCTCCGCCGAATCTTGGAGTACGCCGACCAGGCGCCGTTCGTGGTCCTGTTCGATGAGTTCGATGCGTTGGGCCGTTCACGCGACGATGCATCAGAGCACGGTGAGATGAAGCGCGTCGTCACGGCATTTCTCCAAATGACTGACCGCTACCGGGGGCCGAGCTTGCTGCTGGCTGCCACAAACCACCCAGCCTTGCTCGACGAGGCCTTGTGGCGACGCTTCGACGAGGTACTCACATTTGGTCTGCCGACCGTGCACCAACTGCGACAGGTCCTCAGGTTGCGGCTGAAGGGCGTCGCGCACTCGGGACTTGAGATCCCCAGGTATGCCAGTGCCCTTAAGGGTCGACCGCACGCCGCCGCCGAGAAACTGATTATCGACGCCCGGCGGAATGCGCTCCTGCGGGACTCAGCCGTCGTGACAGGCCAGGACGTAGATCGCGTCCTGCCAGGCATAACCGCTCGGCCATGGTGACGGGATGCCCGAACACCTTCTACTGCCGAACCCTCGTCCGCTGCAGTCGCGACGTTCAAGCCCTGCGGGTGGCGGCTCGCCGAACCGACCGCATGGCCAGCACGGTGGGCACCTGCGCCAGCAGCTACGAACCGCACGTGCCCCGCGCCAGCTGAACGCTGGCATCGACCCCGATCTCGTATTCAAGATCAAGGCCGGTTCCCGACCTGAGGATTCTGCGTTCGAGGGACGCGGACTCCAGGTTCTCGGCGAGTCGATCGACTACACGTACTTTGTGCTCGCGAGTGATCAGGGCGCCTCCTTGGAGCAGGCGATCGAGCAGTATGTTCGAACCGGGGAACTGCGGACTTTCTTCAACCAGATCGACGACATCGAGCCATACGGTCCAGGCGACCGCACCGGCCCTGGCATTGCCGACCTAGACGGCAGCACCAGCGGACAGCACACAGTTGACGTCATCATCTGGCCCAGCGGCACGTACGTTGAAGCTCAACGGCGAGCCAGCATCGTCGAGCAGATCGTGGGTGAGAATGGCGGCCAGACCGTGCTTCGATCTGTCTCGCCTCGGCGTAGTTATCTGAGGGTAAGCGTCTCTTCCGTCGGACTCGACGACCTCCTGAATACCTCTGTGGTCGAGTTGGTGCGTACGCCACCGGTCCCGTTCTTGGACTTCCGAGATTGGAGGAACGTCGACATCTCGACAATTAGTCGGTCGGAGGTAGCCAGCGAGGTGGTTGGTGTCCTTGACGACTCGCCGGAGTCAGCACATCCCCTGCTCCGCGGACTGGTTATGTCAGACGAGTCTCTGGCGCCGCCTACCTACCAGTGGCAGCAGCGCGGAACGCACGGCACGGAGGTAGTCGGACGCGTCCTCTTCCCCGCACTCCATGAAGAGCTCCGGGATGCCGTGCCGATTTCGGCCATCGGGACTGTCCGGGTCGTTCGCATCCTTGAGCCCGACCCCTCGCGTCCAGACGGTGCACCCCGGTTCGCGACTTACGCACCTCCGCACCTTTTGGTCGAGGAAGCCATTCGTCACCTTCACGGCACTCATGGGGTCAGGATCTTCAACCTGTCCATTGGCTACTCAGAGCCGTTCAACGACCTCCACCTCGGCCCCCTCACGGAGACGATCGACGACCTGGTTCGTGAGTTAGGCCTCGTCGTGGTGCTACCTACCGGGAACGCGCCCGCCAACCTCTCGGCCCGAACTCCAAGCGGGCACCACATCATCGCCGACAAGCCCGAGTTCTTCTTCGCCCCCGAGCACCGTTTGTCAGAGCCCGGTCCGGCCGCCTTGGCCGTGACCGTAGGAGCGCTTGCTCTGAGTGGTGCACCCGCCGAACTTCCTGGCCGCGTCGGCTGGCAGGCGGCTGCCGACGCCGACGAGGCTGCACCGTTTAGCAGGACTGGGCCTGGCCTCGGGACCAATTCGCGACGTGCCAACAAGCCGGACGTTACGCATTACGGCGGCAACCTCGTGGTGTCCGACACCGGAAACGTCGTGCATAACGATCTTGGTGCCTCGCTTATCAGCACATCTACACGGGGTTCCGGTGGCCAAGTCTTCGCGACGGTGAACGGGACCAGTTATGCCGCCCCAGCGGTGGCCAGAGTGGCGGCCGATATCGCCTACGCCTACCCCGACGCCTCAGGAAACCTCGTCAGGGCCCTCTTGGCGGCGAGCTCAGCACCGACCTCTCCCGCGGCCACTCTGGCCGAACTGCATCGCCGAAACCGCGTCTATGGAATGGGCCTCCCGGACGTCGACAGGGCGACGTCAAGCGATGCCAGGCGAGTGACGATGACGTACGACGGCGCCATGCCAGTCGATACCGTCCAGATCCACCCCCTGCCGATCCCGGAGGCCTTCCGTCTTGGTAGCCGACGCGATCGCGTGATCAGCATCGCCCTCGCGTTCGACCCACCTGTTCGGCGCCAGCGGCGCGAGTACCTCGCAGGGACCATGAAGTTCAACGTGTATCGGGACATCAGTCCTGACGAGCTTGCCGAGATTCTGCAGCGGCAAGACCCTGACGATCCGGCCGATCTGGTCAACGATCGCCGAAGGCTAAACCTCCAGCCGGGCGTGAACACTTTCACGCACAGCACGCTGCAACTTCGTACTTGGGTCGGGCGTAACTCGTTCGTCAATGATGATGAGACCTTCCTCATCGCCGTCACTCACAAAGCGCAGACTTGGGCCCGCAGCGACCCGGCCTATGAGCACCAGGGCTATGCCCTCGCGGCAACGCTCGAAGACCGTGAACTGGCGACCGCTGATTTGCACCAGATCTTGCGCCAGCAACTACGGCTGCCGACCCGCGTGCGCCTCCGCGCGTAAATCCGGTGCTCGCCTGAGAGGCCCGCCAGATACCTGCGAACTCCACTCGCGCTACTCGGCCCCTTTCCTATCGCTAGCCCTGATCGCGCAGGGTTCCGAGGCCCAGTTGTGCCATCGTCGCCGCATCTGGGCAACATGCTCATCACTCATGCCCACGAGAACGGCGATCCCACATCAGAGCCACGGGATCATGCATCGGTCCCGCGCCAAACGAGGCACTCGTCGATACGCGCGACCCACCCTCGATTGGGATGAGTCTTCGTCCTCCTCGAGAGTGTCACAATCGCCTATGCCATCCCTGCCTCCTGGCGCCCTCCGCGCCGTGCCTTCTGCTCTGTTCGGCGTCGGTGCTGCGGCCGGCGCGGTGGGCTCAGGTCTGGGAGCCATGGGTGCGCGTGACCTCGTTGCTGCACATGAGCGGCAGGTCGCGGCGAGGGAACAGTATGAGGCCCGCGCGGCCGCGTCAGAGGATCTGCGCGGGGTCGCCAACCAGCGCCTAATCGAGTTCTCGGCTTTGCAGCGAGCAGCGTTCACGGGAGTCGTGCAGCGCATGGTTGCCTGGCTTCGCTCTCACGCCAAGCAAGTGCGGGAGAGCGACAGGCTCCTCGTCGACGGTCTCGAGGTCTCGCTCTCGTTGATGCCGTCCACTGTGGGCCGTGAAGAGGCCGTCGCCGGCTGGTTGACGGGAGCGTCGAACACGGCACTCGCTGGGCTAGGTACTGCCGGTGCCGTCACCACGGCCGTGGAGAAGTACGGAGTGGCTGGCACCGGTGCAAGGGTCTCCGATCTTTCCGGCGCCGCAAAGCAGAAGGCTGCGGCGGCGTTTCGTGGTGGCGGACCGCTCAAGAACGGCGGTGGTGGGATCGCCTTGGGCAATCTGGCAACCAAGACCGCAGTCGGTGGGATCAGCTTGCTTGCGGCCGGCTCCACCTGCAAGATCGAAGGCGCCAAGGCACTGACCCGTGCCGAGGAGTTTGCGACCCACATTCAGGTTGCGTGCGCTGAATTTGACGTCAAGGACGCGAAGCTGCGCGCGGTTGTTCAGCGCGTCGAGGAGCTCACGGACGTGCTGACGCGACTCGAAGGACAGGCCACAGTCGCCATGGACAGGCTAGAAGCCCTCACATTCGACCCGATCGAGCACATCTCTGCCCTCAGCGAGACAATCGAGTTGGTCAGGGGCGTGCAGGGCGTCGCGCAAGCTCGTCTGATCAACGAGCGAGGGGACCTGTCGAAGCAATCTGAGATCCTGAGGGTCCGGTACCGAGAGATGAACGGGGACAGCAGCGATGGCTGACGCTAAGCCAATCCAGGGCAAGGTCATGGACATCAAGACCGTCGTCGCCGCTCCCGAGGCGTTCGATGCGCTCACGCGCCTAGTCGACACCGCGGGGAAGTACGTCGCGATCCACGCGGAGGAGTCGCGCAAGCGGGAGGCGCTCCGCACCTATCGCGATACCGAGATCGCCACCATAAAAGCCGCGGAGGTGACACTGCAGCGCTACTTCGACGAGGCGTTCCGTGAACGTCGTGAAGTCTTCCAGAGCCTCTTCCGGGCGATGGATCATGCCTTGGAGACCGGAGACACTCAAGGGCTAAGCACAGTCGTGAGCGGGATCGTCGATGTAGCGAAGGACTCGCCGCTAGCCGCTGCAGGGGATCTGGCTAAGTTGCGGGCCGCCTTCGACGACCCCAATCAAGTCTGGTCGTTCTAGGGAGTCGTCCGAGGTGCACTCAAGTTTGCAGTCGGCTCGCGTGGATCGTCTTTCGTGCAATCTCCGGCGCTCGTAGTCGTGCAGTTTTGAGTGCATCTCGACAATTACAGGAATTAGCCGACGTTATGCACCTCGGGCGCGTCACGAGTTCAGGTTATGGGTCGAACAGTTGCAAGGGGCGGGCGGCACGGTCTCGTCGACGATGACGCGGCCGCAGTTGGGAAGTCTTGCCCGAAGTCTGTGGCGAGCGTGGTTGATGTGCGAGCCGCGGGTTGGGACGTTCGGTCACGTCGCCGACGCGAGCAGGTCGCGGCGGGCAACTCGCTGGGTCAGGGTCAGACGCAGCAGGCTCGCGGTGACGGCGACCATACTCGGCATCCACGGGGTGGTTTCGGGTTGCTCGAGCGCCCAGTGGGTGGCGGTTGCCAGGACGAGGATGTCGCAGATGGCTGCCGCCGCGCAGGCCGCGCCCACGGCTCGACAGGGGGGGCGAGCGCGGAAGGGAAGACCCTCCCTGCCAATCCCTATCTTCTCCGTGAGTCGATGACCATGCCGACACCGACCATCATCGGAGGATCCGCACGATGGCTGGGTGATCGTCGGCGTGGTGTCGGTCCAACTCAGTCGAAGAGCTCGCCGAGGAAGCCTTTACGGCGTTTGTTGTGCCCGCCGCCTTGGTCCCAGCCGCCGCCGTGGTGACCGCCGCGCTGGCGGTTGTCATCGAGGGGGTAGCCAGCCGGCGGCACGGCGGCGGGCGGTGGCGCGCTCTGGTTGTAGGTGGCCTCGGCGTCGAGGAGTTGGTCGAGCTCGCCACGGTCGAGGAAGATGCCCCGGCAGTCGACGCACTGGTCGACGGTGACGGTGTTGCGTTCGTAGGTGCGCATCGCGCCGTGGCATTTGGGGCAGACCAGTTCGGTGGCCATCGGGATCGCTCTCCTTGTGTCCTGGGCCGGCGTGGATCGACGACCTCGGCTGGGTGAACTACTGTATGTGTGACAACACGATCATATGTTCAGGAGTTCCGATGGTTGAGGGTGCCCAGGTAGTCGGGCTGGATGCGTGTGCGGCGACGCAGGTCGACGACGAGCGGGTCGCCGCGACGCGGCCGCTGGTGGTCTCGGCGCGGGAGGCGTCGGGGATCGCGGACGTGTTCGGGCTGCTCTCGGACCCGAGCCGGGTCCGGGTCCTGTTCGCCCTGTTGGAGGCGGGCGAGATGTGCGTCTGCGACCTCGCGGAAATGGTGGAGATGTCTCCATCGGCGCTCTCGCACGCGCTGCGGCTGCTCCGCACGGCTGGGGTGGTGACGAACCGGCGCGACGGCCGGATGGTGCGCTACCGGCTGGCGGACAGTCACGTGCGGCTGCTGCTCGACGTGACCCGGGAACACCTCGGTCACGGGCCCGCCCAGGCTGGCCGGGCGATCTGATGGGGCACGACCACGGGCATGCCTCGGCAGCGACCGCCGGCGCCAAGCACCGTAAACCCCTGATTATCGCGTTCGGGCTGACCGCCGCGTACATGCTGGTCGAGCTGGTCACCGGTCTGGTCACGGGCTCGCTCGCACTGTTGTCGGATGCCGCGCACATGGGCACCGACGTCCTCGGCCTGGGGATGGCGCTGGCCGCGATCACCCTGGCCCAGCGTGAGGCGCCGGCGCAGCGGACCTACGGCACCTACCGGCTCGAGGTCCTGGCCGCGCTGGCCAACGGGCTGCTCCTGTTCGGGGTCGCCGGGTACGTCCTGTACGAGGCATGGCAGCGGTTCGCGTCGCCCCCTGACGTGCCTGGGCTGCCGATGATGGCTGTCGCCGCGGTGGGCCTGATCGTGAACCTGATCAGTTTCCGCCTCCTCGCGGCCGGGTCGAAGGAGAGCCTGAACCTCAAGGGCGCCTACCTGGAGGTGTTCTCCGACATGCTCGGCTCGGTCGGGGTCATCGTGGCCGCGGTGATCATCTTCACCACCGGGTGGCGCTACGCGGACCCGTTGATCGGGGCCGGGATCGGCCTGTTCATCCTGCCGCGGACGTGGAAGCTGTCCGCGCAGGCGGTGCGGATCCTGATGGAGGTCGCCCCGCCCGGGTTGGACGTGGACCAGGTCCGCGCCCGGATCCTGACCCTGCCGGGGGTGGCGGACGTGCACGACCTGCACATCTGGACGGTGACCTCGGGCATCGAGACCGCGACCGGCCACGTCGTCCTGGCTGACGACGCCGAGCTGCACTCGGTCCTGGACCGGGTCACCGCCCTGCTGGCCGTGGAATACCACGTCACCCACGCCACCATCCAGTGCGAACCGGGAAACCATGAAGAGCACGCCAACCCCATCTAAGACACGCAGCCTCCAAAAACGCCCCACCCGGCTCGACGGTCGCCGGTGAGCGCCGTTGGTCAGGCCGCCGTCCTGGTCGCGTTCCCTGTCGCCGCATCGGCGATCGGGTCGGTCATCGCCGTCCTGCGCCGGCCCGGCCCGAGGCTGGTCGGCGCGATCCAGCACTTCGCCGCCGGCGTCGTCGTGGCCGCGCTGGCCGGCGAGGTCCTGCCCGGGCTGCGGGAGGAAGGCAACCTGGGGTGGGCGGCGACCGGGTTCGTCGCCGGCGTCGCGGTCGTCCTCGCTCTGGCCGCCTACGGTCGGCGCCGCGACGCGGCCGCCAGCGGACCTGCGGGGTCGACGGCCGGCGCGGGAGGGGGCGGCGCGGCAACGGTGGTGCTGCCGTTGGGGTTGCTCGTCGCGGTCGGCATCGACCTGCTCATCGACGGCATGCTCGTCGGGCTCGGGGTCACCCTGGGCTCGACCCAGGGCCTGATCCTGACCATCGCCCTGACCATCGAGATCCTCTTCCTCGGCCTGTCCCTGGCCGCCGAGCTGACCGACACGGGCCTAAGCAAGACCAGGGCCGCGCTGGTCTGCACCGGCCTGGGGCTGGCCACCGCGGTCGGCGCGATCGGCGGCGCCGCGCTACTCGGCGGGGCGGGAAAGCCGGTCCTGGCCGCCGTCCTCGCCTTCGGCGCCGCGGCGCTGCTGTACCTGGCCGTCGAGGAGCTGCTCGTCGAGGCCCACGAGCAGGCCGAGACCACCCTGAGCGCGGCGATGTTCTTCGCCGGCTTCCTGATCATCTACATCCTTGGCTCGCTCGGCGGCTGACTACAGACACGGGCCGACCACCTTGACCGCATGACCCGATAGGAGAACGAAGAATGTCCCCCTCGAGCTCGAGCAAGGCAGACCGCCAGGCCGCCCGGGACCGCGTCGCGGCGATGCGCCGCGAGCAGCAGACCAAGGAACGCCGGCGCAAGGCGTGGATCTACGGCGGCGCCACCGCAGCAGTGTTGGCCATCGCCGCCGTGGTGACGATCACCATCGTGCGGGAACAGGCAGCCAAGCCCAGCCTGGACGCGGTGCAGAGCTACACCGTCAAACAGGGCCACGTCAGCACCGCGGTCAGCTACGAACAGACCCCGCCAGCCGGCGGGGAGCACGCCCCGGTCTGGCTCAACTGCGCCACCTATGCCAAACCGGTCCCGAACGAGAACGCCGTCCACGCGATGGAGCACGGAGCCGTCTGGGTCACCTACCGCCCCGACCTTCCCGCCGCGCAGGTCGAGCAGCTGCGCACTGCCATCCCTGACACCTATACCGTCCTGTCGCCCTACCCGGGCATCAAGGCCCCCGTAGTCGCTTCCGCCTGGGGCAAGCAGCTGGCCCTGACCGGCCCGGACGACCCCCGCCTGGCCGCGTTCGTCCGCGCCTACCGCCAGGGCCCGCAAACCCCCGAGCAGGGCGCGGCCTGCACCGGCGGAACCGACGGCAGCGGCCCCGCCCCCGGCACGTCCGGACCCGGCACATGAGCACCGCCGTGCCTGACCAGGGCAACCCGACCGGCGGCCCGCGGCGACCCCGCCGGCCTCAGGCCATGGCACTGGCGCTCGTGCTCGTGCTCGCGTTGGCCGCAGCCGTCCTGCTCGGCTACCGGTTGGCCGGGCCAGGTACCCCCTCGGACACCAGTCCCGAGGCCGGGTTCGCCCGGGACATGCAGACCCACCACAACCAGGCCGTCCAGATGGCGCTCATGCTGCGCGACAAGGGCCCCGAACCGACCCTCGCGGCGGTCGCCTACGACATCATCACCAGCCAGCAGCAGCAGTCCGGGCAGATGTACGCCTGGCTGAGCATGTGGCGCCTGCCGCAGACCTCGACCCAGCCGGCGATGGCCTGGATGGCCGCCAACCCCGCCGTCCACGACATGGGCGCGATGCCCACCGGCGCGGCCACGGCCCCTGGGTCCGGGTCGATGCTGCTCCCCGACGGGCGGATGCCCGGGATGGCGAGCCCGGCAGACCTACGCACGCTGCAGTCCTCATCCGGCAAGGACGCCGAGACCCTCTTCCTCAAGCTGATGATCCAACACCACACCGCCGGCATCGCCATGGCCCGCGCCATCCAGCCACTGACCGACCGGCCCGAGGTGCTGACCCTGGCCCAAGCAGTCGTCTCGGCCCAGGCCGCCGAGATCGACCAGATGAAGACCCTCCTCGCCGCCAAAGGCGGCTGACCCCTCACCGCCCACCCCTGCACCTCACCACCCAACCTCGATGGCGGCCCAGGATGCCCCCTTCCTCCCCCGCCGACGGCGGATCTTCGTCGGCGCCGTAGCAGTCCTCGTCGTTGCTGACCTGCTGCTCAAGGCCTACGTCGAAGCGACAGCTGATCGGGGCGGTTGCTCTGGGCCCCTTCTGATCCACGTTCAGGCCAGTCCCGGCGTGGCGTTCGGGCTCGGCGACACTGTCTCCGGCTGAGTCGTCGACGGAGCTATCGCCGCCATCGTGACCACCACCCTGGCCGTCCATACCTGGCGCACCACGGACACCCGCCGCGAAACCTCGTTTCCCCTGATCGCCGGCGCCGTCATCGCCGGCGCTACGGCCAACCTCATCGACCTCGCCGGAGACGGGACTGTCACCGAGTATCTGCACACCGGGTTGATGCCCACCTTCAACCTCGCCGACTGCCACCTCGTGGTCGGGCATGGTGGCCCTGGCCCTCCTGACCACCCGGGCCCGCTTCCGAACCGAGCCGAACCGGCACGGCGGGAGACACCGGTGACCTCGCCGACGGCGGCGACCTTCGCCACTGGACACCAGCCAGCCGGTCATCATCATCGGCGCTATCATCGCGGTATGACGATAACAATGCCGGATGCCGGGCGCGGGTACCGGAAGGAACTGGCCGCCGCCGCATCCCTGTTCCACGGCCTTGCCGATCCCACCCGGCTGGCGATCGTGCGCCGGCTGAGCACGGGCGAGGCCCGGATCGTGGACCTGACCGAGCAGTTCGGCCTGGCCCAGTCCACGGTTTCGGCGCACGTCGCGTGCCTGCGTGACTGTGGCCTGGTGGACGGGCGGGCCGAGGGGCGACAGATGTTCTACTCCTTGACCCGACCCGAGCTGGCGGAGCTCCTCGCGGCTGCGGAGGCGTTGCTGGCGGCCACCGGCGACGCCGTCGTGCTATGCCCCAACTACGGCTCCGGCGTGACCGGGACGACGGGGACCGCGGAGGACGAGCGATGAGCGACGCCTGCGGGTGCAGCGACGACCAGGACAGCGTCGACGAGGGCCGGAATGCAGAACCTGCCGCCTGGTGGCGGGTCCGAGAGATCCAAGCGGCCGCGGTGGCCGGGGCGCTGCTGGCCGCCGGCTTCGTGGCCGCCCGGACCGGCGCCCCCGACGTGGTCACGGCGGCCGCGAACTGGGCGGCGCTGATCGTCGGCGGGTCCACCTTCGTGCCCGGCACCGTGCGCCGGCTGGCCCAGGGCAAGATCGGGGTCGGCACGCTGATGACGATCGCCGCCGTGGGCGCGACGATCCTGGGTGAGGTCGGCGAGGCCGCCGCCCTGGCCTTCCTGTACTCGATCAGTGAGGGGCTGGAGGAGTATGCCGTCGACCGGACCCGCCACGGACTGCGCGCGCTGCTGTCGCTGGTGCCGCAGCAGGCCAGCGTGCTACGCGCCGGCCTGCCCGTCCTGGTCTCGCCCGCCGACCTGGTCGTCGGAGACCACCTCTTGGTGCGGCCCGGGGAGCGGCTCGCCGCCGACGGGATCATCCGCGCCGGCCGCTCCACCCTGGACAACGCGGCCCTGACCGGCGAGTCGGTCCCCGTCGAGGCCGCCCTCGGCGGGACGGTGTACGCCGGCGCGATCAACGGCACCGGCACCCTCGAGGTGGAGGTCACCACCACCGCCGAGAACAACTCCCTGGCCAAAATCGTGGCCATCGTCGAACAGGAACAGGCCCGCAAGGGCGCCGGGCAGCGCCTCGCCGACCGGATCGCCAAACCCCTGGTCCCGGGCATCATGATCCTCGCCGCCCTCATCGCCCTAACCGGGAGCCTGCTCGGCGACCCGCGAACCTGGATCGAACGAGCCCTGGTCGTCCTGGTCGCCGCCTCCCCCTGCGCCCTGGCGATCGCCGTCCCGGTCACCGTGGTCGCCGCCATCGGCGCGGCCAGCCGGATCGGGGTCCTGGTCAAGGGCGGCGCCGCCCTCGAAGGACTCGGCGCGATCCGCACCATCGCCCTGGACAAGACCGGAACGCTGACCCGGAACACCCCCACCGTCGTGGACGTCGCCTCCACCGGAGGGGCCGACCCGACACACGTCCTGGCGATGGCCGCCGCGTTGGAGGCCCGCAGCGAACACCCCCTGGCCCGGGCCATCCTGGCCGCCGTGCCTAACCCGGTCCCGGCCGCCGACGTGCAGGCCGTCACCGGCGCCGGCCTGGTCGGCACCGTCGCCGGCACCACCGTCCGACTCGGACGCCCCGGCTGGCTCCCCGCCGGCGACCTGGCCGACCGGGTCACCGGCATGCAGGAAGCCGGCGCGACCGCGGTCCTGGTCGAGGAGGACGGGCAGGTCATCGGCGCGATCGCGGTCCGCGACGAGCTCCGGCCCGAGGCCGCCGAGGTCGTGGCGCGGCTGCACGCCGACGGGTACACCGTGGCCATGCTCACCGGCGACAACAAGCGCACCGCCACCGCGCTGGCCCGGCAGGCCGGCATCGGCCAGGTCCACGCCGACCTGCGCCCCGAGGACAAGTCGGCCATCATCGCCCGGCTGCGCGCCCAGCAGCCGACCGCGATGGTCGGCGACGGCGTCAACGACGCACCGGCCCTGGCCACCGCCGACACCGGGATCGCGATGGGCGCGATGGGCACCGACGTGGCCATCGAGACCGCCGACGTCGCCCTGATGGGTCAGGACCTGCGCCACCTCCCCCACGCCCTGGCCCACGCCCGCCGGTCCCGGGCCATCATGCTGCAGAACGTCGGCCTGTCCCTGGCCCTGATCACCGTGCTCATCCCGCTGGCCGCCTTCGGCGTCCTGGGCCTGGCCGCGGTCGTGCTGATCCACGAGCTCGCCGAGATCGTCGTCATCGGCAACGGGGTCCGCGCCGGCCGGGCCCGCCCGCTGCCCCCATACCCGGCCCCCGAGCTCACCGACCCGGCCCTCAGCGGCGCGGCCGCGTGAGCAGCCCGGCAACCCGGCGGGTCAGCACGCTCGGCGCGATCGCCGTCCTGACCGGCGGGGCGCTGCTGGCCAAGACCGTCGCGGAACAGTCGCTGGCCACCACCCCCGGGCACGCCGGGCCACTGCAGCTGAGGCTGCTGTACAACCGCGGCGCCGCATTCGGCCTCGGCGACGCCCTGCCGCCGTGGCTGGTCGCTACGGCAACCGGCGCCATCACCGCCGCGATCCTCGGATACGCCTCGCGCGCGGGCTGGAAGCAGCCTGCGGCGATGCGCTGGGCCATCACCGCGATCGCTGCCGGCGCGGCAGCGAACCTGCTCGACCGCCTCCCCGACGGGGTGGTCACCGACTACCTGCACACCGGCTGGTTCCCCACCTTCAACCTGGCAGACGTCCTGATCACCGCCGGCGCCGTCCTGCTCGCGCTCTCGATCCTGCACCAGGATCTCGCGCCACGTCGACGCAGCGAAGGAGCTGAGGAGCGGTGAGCTGGCTCACCGCGGCCGTGCTGGGCCTAGTCCAGGGGCTGACCGAGTTCCTGCCGATCTCCTCATCGGCCCACCTGCGCATCGTCGCCGCGCTGGCCGGCTGGTCGGACCCCGGCGCCGCCTTCACCGCGGTCACCCAGCTCGGCACCGAGACCGCCGTCCTGGCCTACTTCCGCCGCGACATCGCCACCATCACGGCCACCTGGGCCCGTTCGCTGCGCACCCCCTCCCTGCGCCGCGATCCACGCGCCCGACTCGGCTGGTTCGTGATCCTCGGCACCCTGCCCATCGCCATCCTCGGCGTCGCGCTGCAGCACCCCATCGAGACCGCCTTCCGGGACCTGCGGATCCTGGCCGCCACCCTGATCGTCTTCGGTCTGATCCTTGGCCTGGCTGACCGGGCCGCCGCCAACCGCCTCACCGTGGAGCAGATCACCCCCGGACACGCCCTCACATTCGGCCTCGCCCAGGCCCTTGCCCTGGTTCCCGGCGTCTCGCGCTCCGGCGGCACCATCACCGCCGGCCTGTTCCTGGGCTACCGGCGCGAGGACGTCGCCCGGTACTCCTTCCTGCTGGCCATCCCCGCCGTGCTCGCCTCCGGAAGTCTCGAGCTGACCAAGATCGGGGACGGCGCCACCCCGCCCTGGGGGCCGACCCTGCTGGCGACCCTGATCGCCTTCGCCGTCGGCTACCTGGTCATCGCCTGGTTCCTGCGCTACATCACCCACCACCGGTTCACCGGCTTCGTCGTCTACCGCGTCCTGCTCGGCGCCAGCGTCCTCGCACTCGTCGCCGCCGGGACCCTACCCGCTCACTGATGACAACCGAACCCGAGAAAGCCCGGGCGGGGCGCTGGCACCCGCGCCACGGGACATAACCCCGACAACGGGCCGGGACCGCCGACTCCCGCCGCCGTGGCCGGCCGTCCTCGACCTGGCTGCCGCCACCGTGGTCCTGTGCCTCCACCTGCTGGTCACGCTCGCCCGGCCAGCCAGCCCGTCACGACCGATGCCGCGAACCGGCGATGGGTCGCGGCCAAACTTTGCACGAGTCTGGCAATCACGGCCTCTTGTGCAAGGTGTCGTGGTCACGGTCGTGCAATCTTCGCTGCATCTCGACACGTGGTGCAGCGCAGATTGAACTCTCGCTCGGTGAGTTTCGAGTTCTGCCTGCACCCGGCCGACGTGGAGGTGGCACCTCCTTCGAGCAGTCGTGCGGATGTCGGCGCGTGGCGGCTACCTCACGAGAGTTATCAACTCCGAACAGTCGGACACCGACGGTGCTCATGACGCCAGCCCTGGTGGTCTCCGTCGCGGCGCTGCTCTTCACTGTCGCGAGTTTCTGGTGGCTTCAAGCGCGCCGGGGCAAACTTACGATGTCGGGCATTCCGGCCTTCGCAGCCCACGTTGGGAACGACCGGCGGCTCGCAATCAGACTTCCGATCCCGTTGTACAACACCGGGGCACGAACGCGACTCGTCGACGAGTTGCGCCTGGTGTTTCCCTCATGGGACGACGGCCAGGCCCAGTGGCAGACCTTCCATCCCACCCTCAAGCCGCAGTCCGGTGACGGTGACACGCATGACTTCGCTGGCCCCTACCCCATCGATGGACGCCGCGCCGCGATGCGATTCATCAAGTTCACCTATTCGTTCGGGCTGATGCTTCCCGAACCTAGGGACACACTCTGTCGAGTCGAGGCACGCCTCGATGGATCTTCGGCTTGGACGGTGGTGGGGTCCTTCACGCTGTACCTGGGCCACATGGGGGACCCTAACCGCTTTATCACGTACCGGAACAGCGTCGTCCCTTGTGAGGGTGAGCCTCAGTCCACGTACTCGACCTGGAGCGCGTTGGCCGCGACGCGAGGTCTGGGAGCCGCCTGGGCGGATGGCTCAGGAGCCAACGCGGAGACGAGAGGTGGACCAAGTGCCTGAGCCCAGATCCTGCATGCGCTTCCCCTCACGGAGGCTGAGTTGTGACTGTGCATTGATCGGAATCGAACTCCCCATCACGATCTACCTGCACGGGCTCTGGGCGAACTGGTGATGGCCAGCGACGACTGTCAACGACCGTGTGGAGCCGTCAGCTCCCCGAGATCAAGAGCAAGCTTGACCGGCGGACGAAGCACCATTCAGGCTGCGTTGATGGGGTTAACTGCGCTTGGCAGCCCAGCGCGATGCTCGTCAGCGTCGACGAGTAGCAAGAGCGGATCTGTGGCCATCGAGCAGACTCTTCGGTTCGACTACCGACCTCCCGAGGCAAGGCCCAGCACCTCATCGGGATGTACCGCTGGCTCGACGAATGGGCCCCGGCGGTGGAGGGTAACCGCGCTGCAGATTGCTTCGATTTGTGAGCACGTGATCTTGCCGCCTGGGTGCGAGACTGTCGGGTCCCCGAAATCGGTTCCCACGGACAAACCCGAGGATGGGCACGGTGAGCATTCCAAGGGTGCCGGTCGCACACGTCCTACGGTCCGGTATTCTCAGGTGCCCTGCTACTGATGGGAGGCGTGAGGTTGTCTGGGATTGTCAACATCTACTGCGACGAAAGTTGCCATCTTCCCAACGATGGACTCGAGTACATGGTGCTGGGTGCTCTGACCTGCCCGGTAGAGAAGACCCGCGAGGTGTCGATGCGCCTACGTGAGATTCGCGAGCGGCACCACCTCCCGTCAGCCTTTGAAGTCAAGTGGACAAAGGTGTCCCGGGGAAAGTATGACTACTACCAGGACTTGGTCGACTACTTCTTCGACGATGACGACTTAGCCTTCCGCGCCGTCGTCGCGCCCAAGGTGGACCTGGATCACCACAGGTTCGAGCAAACACACGACGACTGGTACTACAAGATGATGTATCAGTTGATTACGCGGCTGCTGGTGCCAGGATCGTCTTACCGTGTGTATTTGGACAAGAAGGACACCAGGAGCGGGCTCAAGGTCGAAAGGCTCCACCGAGTTCTGGGCAATCGCATCCACGACTTCGACCGGCGCATCATCGAGCGCGTCCAGATCGTTGAGTCCCATGATGTCATCCAAATTCAGCTGGCGGACCTGCTCCTGGGGTCCATTGCCTACGCGAACCGAGGCCTGACAACGAGTCAGGCCAAGGTCGACCTGGTCGATCGAATCCGCGCCCGGTCGGGTTATTCCCTGACCCGTTCAACCCTTGTACGCGAGCAGAAGTTCAACATCTTCCTCTGGCGCGCTCAGACATGAGTTCCACTTGGCCGACGCCGGGCCGCTGCCTGGAGGACTTCGACGGGGACTGGAATCGGTACATCGAGGCGTGCTATCAGCAGTACCGCGACGACTTCTACTCCGGGCGTCCGCGGCCGTGGCCCATAGGGGGCCAGGACCTGAACATCAAGCGGCAGCCAGTTGATGAACGAGGCTGGTGCAGGACGTTCTGGCACCTGGTGACCGCCGGGTCTGTCGAGGCGGATCGGCTGCCGGACCTCGCCCGCCTTGAGCGCGTCGGTTGGCCGATGGAGATCCTCCAGGCGTTCCACGAAAGCTATCCGGTTCGACGGTCAGCCAAGATCTGCTGGTGGATGAACGACCGCGGCTCGGGCAAAGGGCGGTATCTGCTGGCGCTCGCCGACTTCTCATATGTTGTGATCGTGGCGGATCGTGGCGGCTACTGCCTCCTGTGGACCGCCTACCCTGTCGAGTACTCCAACCGCCGCCGCAGGCTGCGCCAGGAGTTCGAGGACTATTGGGAGAGCGTCGACCAGCAGAGAAATGGCTAGAGCCGCCCTCTGATGAGGACGGCTCCGCTACTCCTTCAACCGCTGGTTGATGAGTTACCAGTAAGACTAGCAGCACGGGTCCCGGTGCGGTAGACCAACCTGGGCTGTCCGTGCGGCGCTTTGAAAGCCAGAGGCGTGGACTCGGTTGCTCGGCGTCACCAAGAAGCCGGGAAGAGCCAGGCCTAGGCAGGGCTCCCGCTGGTTGCAGTTGGGGGAACGTGCTCCGCAACCAACAGGTTGCGGAGCCGTCACATCACTCTTCAGCTACGCGGCGTCGGCATGGGGCCGCCCCGACGGCAGTCCCCTCGGACTTCTCGCGGTCGAGCAACGCGGCGATGCTCCCTGCCGCCGCCGCTCCGTACCGCTCCCACGGCCTGATCCCGAGGCGGTACATGAGGGAGTACAGCTCCATGCCGATCAGCGTCTCACCGACCAGGCGCCAGGCCCATGACCCACGGGCACCTGCCTCCTCCGCACGCACGCCGCCTCACGCTCCAACCAAGAGCCTCACTTAGTTGGATGTTGGAGCACGGTGTGCAAGTTCAGTTGGACCGTCAGCGGCGCGGTTCGCCGGGTGCCTGGCGCGAGCCCAAGAGCGAGCACTGACCGCTGCGTGGGCGAGTGGCGGGCACACGGCATACCCGCGTCGTCTTTAGCCCCAGGCGGCGTCGAACCGGCTGCGCAGATCGCCCAACCGCTCTACCGGTTCGTTGGCGAACACGAGGCGCAGGTACTTCTCACCGGACGGCCCCCACCCGGTCATCGGCGTGGCCGCGACCCGGCCGCGCGTGAACAACCGCTCCGACGCGTCGGCGGGCGACATCCCGAGCTGGGTGGTGTCGATGAGCAGGGACCAGCCTCCGTCCGGGGGGATCACCGGGAGTCCGGACAGCTCCCTCAGGATGACGTCGCGCCGTTGCCGCCAGGTGTCGACGGCGTGCTCCACGTCGGCCGAGGCATCGGGGGCGGACAGGGCCGCGGCCACCGCCTCCTGGGCCAGCCCGACCTGGCACACGACGTTCGTCAGCCCGACCGTGTTGATGTCCGCGATGATGCTGGCCGGCCCCACGACCCAACCGACCCGCCAGCCGATCATCCGGAGTTCCTTGGAGGCGGCCCCGACCGTGATCGTCCGCTCGGCGAGGCCGGGGATCTGCGCGGGGTGGACCTGCTCGCCAGTGTCGAACCGGATCCGCTCCATCGCGGCGTCGTAGATCAGCCAGGCGGGGTGGCGCTCCAGCGCCTGGGCCAGCGCGTCCCAGTGAGGGCGCCCGAGGACCGAGCCGGTCGGCATGGCCGGCGACATCATGAGGACGGCCGCCGTCCTGGCCGTGACCGCCTCGGCGAGGCGCTGCGGGTCCAGCGCCCAGCCGGTCGGGGTGGGGGTCAACGGCACGAACCTGGGTATGCCGCCCGCGAGCCTCACGCGGTTGACCAACCCCGCGTAGATCGGGTCGACCAGCACCACCTCGTCGCCGGGCTCGAGGGTCGCCAGCAGGGTGTTGAGGATGCCGTTGAGTCCGCCGGCGGTGATCACGCACTCGCGGCTCGGATCGTAGCTGCGTCCCGCGCGACGGCCGACGTGGGCCGCGGCGGCCTGTCGGAGGGAGACGCCACCCTGGAAGGGGAGGTAACTGTTCGCCGCGTCCTCGTCGACGGCCGCCTTGGTCCGTTCCACGGCGACGGCCGGGGGACGCAGATCGGTGTCGAGGTTCTCCATGCGCAGCAGCTCGGGATCGTGCGCCGCGTCGGCGCGGTCACCCACGTGGTCAACCCCGATGCCGGGGATGTGCTGAAGGCGACTCACCGGCATGGTTTCTCCTCGGGTTGCGTGGACAGCACGCTACTGATGCGGGCGGCATACCGTCCCTCAGTCACGAAGTGCAGTCTCCACCGCGTCTCGACACGAGGTGTCGAGCAGGGCTGACGGGCCGGGGTCAGCGTTGGCCGCGGCGTTGCCTGGCCGCGATTGCCATGTAGTGGCCCGCTGGATAGTGGACTCCGTAGCGCTGCCAGTGGTCTTCGATGCGGTCCTCGCAGATCCATCGCACTTCGTAGGTGGTGCGCTGCGTAGGTCCTGAGTGTCAGACTCCCGCCATGTTGGAACTGCGTCCCAATTGCGAGTGCTGCGACCGGGACCTTCCTCCCGGCGACACGGAGGCGATGATCTGCACCTACGAGTGCACCTGGTGCCGCCAGTGCGTTAATGACTGTCTTCGGGGTCGTTGTCCCAACTGCGGAGGGGATCTTCAACCACGGCCAGTGCGTCCAGCGGCACGCCTTGAGCAGAATCCACCATCAGCCCAACGCGTGCTTCAGATCGGGCTGCATCTGGCTGACCAGTAGCGCAGCGCACGCTGGCTCCCGGTATGCCGTCAACGACGTCAGTCCGTGGTCAAGCACGCCACCCACCTACTCTGGCGGCATGAAGATCGTCATCCCCGGGGGGACCGGTCAGGTCGGTGGGATCCTGCGGCGGGCGCTCGCTGCGCGAGGGCATGAGGTGGTGGTGCTCAGCAGGCACGCGGGTGCGCTGGAGCCGGGCGTGCGGCATACCCCATGGGACGGGCGGAGCTTGGGGGCGTGGGCGAGCGAGATCGACGGGGCCGACGCCGTCATCAATCTGGCCGGGCGAACGGTGAGCTGTCGCTACACCGAGGAGAACCTTCGGCAAATGATGGATTCGAGAGTGGAGTCCACCCGGGTCGTGGGGGAGGCGATCGCGAAGGCTGCCGCGCCGCCGAGGGTGTGGCTCCAGATGAGCACGGCGACGATCTATGCCGACCGGCGGGACGCGCCGAACGATGAGTCGACGGGGATCATCGGCGGCCACGAGCCCGGGGTGCCGGGCTACTGGGAGTACAGCGTCCGGATCGCGCAAACCTGGGAGGCGACCCAGCTCACGGCGGAAGTTCCGGAGACGCGGAAGGTCCAGCTGCGGGCAGCGATGGTGATGAGCCCGGACTGCGGAGGCGTCTTCGACGTGCTGCTGCGGATGGTCCGGCTGGGGCTCGGAGGGTCCGTCGCGGGGGGCCGGCAGTACGTGTCGTGGATCCACGACGAGGACTTCGTGCGTGCAGTGGAGCTCTTGTTGGTGCGGGAGGAACTCTCGGGTCCCGTCAACCTCGCGGCGCCGGAGCCGCTCCCGCAGCGGGACTTCATGCGAGTGCTGCGTCGCGCCTGGGGGCAGCCGGTCGGGCTCCCGGCCACCAAGTGGATGGCCGAGATCGGGGCCTTCGCGTTGCGAAGCGACACTGAACTGCTGCTCAAGAGCCGACGAGTGGTGCCGGGGAGGCTGCTCGACGAGGGCTTGGAGTTCGCGTACGGGCAGTGGGGTGCGGCGGCCGAGGACCTCGTCCGGCGCGTTCGGTCGCGTTGAGCCAGCGGTGGGCACACGGCATACCAATGGTTGGCGGTCACCCGCGCCCACGTGCTCACCGCCCTGCCGCGCCGTGGACCATTGGTATGCCGTGTGCGCCGGGCGACGCAGGCACCGACCGCAGAACGGGACGACGCCGACTCAGCGCGGCTGCGAGCGGGACACTCGCCGCATCCGGGTCATCAGGGCCGCGGAGGGAGTCACCCGCCCCGACCGGTAGGTCGAGAGTCGGCTGACCGATGTCCCCATCCGGCTGGCGAACTCGGTGAGCGACAGGCCCGACTGCTCGACGAGCTGACCGACTTCCTCGGCAACCAACGCCCGCTCGGTGGCCTCCGCCTGGCGCCGAGCCCGGGCGATCGCCCGGGTCAGCAACGGCCCGACGCCGTAGGGCTGCTCGTAGGAGAGATAGTCCTCCACCTGCCGCGCCACCGGGCCCCATGGGTCGGCGGTGATAGCCCGGATGAGGATCAGCCAGTCCTCCAGGGTGCCCCGTTCGATGACGGTGACGATGGCCTCATACGGCCAGCGCTCGACGGGCGCGCTCGGGTCGACGTCGACATTGCGGAACGCGACGCCCATCAGGCAGCACCCTGCGAGCGGCGCTCGACAATCGCGTCGGCCAGCGCCGCACAGTCGTCCACGACCGTGCCCCACTGCTGCCACCGGGCAACCAGGCCCTTGTATGCCGCCAACTGGGTCGTCACTCGGGAGTCGCGTGGGTTGGGTTCGGATAGCCGCTGGACCAGAGCGGTCACGACGGCGTCCGGTCCGTCAGACCGATCGCGGTAGTACGCGTCGAGGTCCGCGAGAACGGCGGCGGAGTCGGGGACTCCGAGCCGGTCGGCGAGGGCCACCGTGTCGAGGTAGTCGCGGACCTGATTGCGCTGCACGACAAGAAAGGCCTTGATGCGCAGGCACTCTGGCAGAGTCGGAACGCGCAGGACACGTGTGCCGACGCGGACTTCCTCGACCTCGACGGCTCGCGTGCGGCGCAACTGACGCAGCCCGGCCTCGACTCCGTCGAGCGACCCGAGCAGCGTGAGAGGAGGGGAGCTGGCGCGCACGCTGGTGACCCAGCCGTCCGTTGCCTCGATCGCCTCGACGACCTCGGCATATCGCTCGGCCAGGTCGTCCAGGACGTGATCGTGGTCGAAGGACTCTCGGTGACCGGCATACATGGCCGCCGCCGCACCGCCAACGAGAACCGCTCCGGGCACGATCTCCTGCAAACGGGCGGCGGAGGCGAGAACGTCATCAAGCATCGCCACCCGATGATCTTATCAGAACCGATAACATCCGGTCCAGGTCTGGCGTTCGGACTGCCGCTCTCGACGCCTTCGGCCGTCGGCTTGGACTTCCGGATACCGTCGGCGAACCTGTCGGCTTCCTCGACATGTTCCCAAGACGTGTTAGGTATCGTCGCGATTTCTTAACACGTTGAGCGGCCGTTGGTTGGAGTGTCACCCGCTGGCCGGGCTCGTGGAGCTATTCCGGGCGGGTGAGGACCTGCAGCAGATCACGGTTGAGGAAGACGACGTCGCGGCCGATCTTGAGGTCGGTGAGGAGGCCCGCCCCCACAAGCGCGTGCAGCCAGGTGGAGGCGGTCTGCCGCGACACATCGCAGCGATCGACGACGGTGCTGATGCGACAGTAGGGCTGCTCGAAGAGGACATCCAGGAAACGCGAGTCGCGACCGCCGGGGGTCGCGTCGCGGGCGCGTTCGGCGATGTCGTGTTGGCTGGTGCGGATCGCCGCGATCTTGCGGGTCGTGGACTCGGCCGACTCACGGACGACGTCAAGCATGTAGAGAACCCAGTCGGTCCACGCCTGCTCGGAGGTCACGGCACGTAGGAGCCGGTAGTAGTCGGTCTTGCGAGTGATGATTGACCGCGACAAGTAGAGGATGGGCTGGTCGAGCAGGCCCGCCTCGATGAGCATGAGGATGTTGAGGACTCGCCCGGTTCGTCCGTTGCCGTCGTGGAAGGGATGGATCGCCTCAAACTGATAGTGCGCCACGGCCATCCTGACCAGAGGGTCAAGGTCGTCATCCGCGTGGACGAACCGTTCCCACGCGGCCAGTTTGTCGAGGATGAGATCTCGGCCCTCAGGCGGCGCGTAGATGATCTCGTGCGTCGCCGGATTGGCGATCCGGGTGCCGGGGACGGCTCGAACAGCCATCTCCCGGCCATGCAGGGCCGAGCAGATCTGGGCGGCAGTCGTGGCGGTGAGGGGTCGGTGCTGCATCGCCTCGACGCCGGCGAAGAGGGCGCTTCGATATCGCAGCCCCTCCTTCGTGGCGTGGTCGCCGCCCCCGATCTCAGCGTGTTTGAACAGGGCATCACTCGTCGTGACGATGTTCTCGATCTCCGAGCTCGCCTGGGCCTCCAGCAAGGTGAGGCTGTTGAGCAGGACGCCTGGGTTTGGGAGGAGCCGGCTCGCCTGCGCAAGGGTGGCCAGTGCGGCCCGTGCTTCGATGGCCATCTTGAGGACCGGCTTGGGCTCGAGGTCGATCCCCTCGGGCGGCAGCGGGGGCAGCTGGTTGTAGGGCACCTCGGGGCTCCAGGCCATCGGTCACATCTTTCGACACGTTGGGCAAACACGTCAATAATCTGGCAGAAACTTAACACGTATGCCGCGTGCCTGACGGTCAGCCCGCGCTGCCGTTCAGAACGTCTCGTCCCCACTGGGCGTCGGTGAGCACACGGCATACCAATGGTGGGTGGTCTCCCACCCTCCCGTGCTCACCGCATGCTCACCGCGCGGAACATTGGTATGCCGTGTGCGCCGGAGCCGCCGTCGCAGGCGGCATCGGGCCCCGGGGCGGGCCCCGGTGGGTCCCAAGAATTGGCGCCTTGCACGTCCCGGATTCTCGCCGCGCGAGAAGTGCGCCCCTCCGGTAACGTGCGCGACACTCTCCCGGCCGAGCATCGAAGTTCGGCCCCAAACAGATGGAGTCGCGATGCGATATCCACGTCCTTTGTCAATAGTTCTTGCGGGAGCTTTGGCCCTCGGAGTTGCGGGGGTGCCCATGGTCACCTCCGCCCAGGCGGCGCAGCGCACAGCGACTGCCGTGCGCACCGTGACTGATGGAGTGACCACCTTCGCCGTGGTGGACAATCCGGGCGGGCCTACGCTCAGCTACATCCCCGGAGGCGGCATCACGCTGCTGACCGAGTCCACCGCCGCGGGAACCCTGACGTTCAAGGACTTCGACGCTGACGGCCAACTCGATGCCTTCGAGGACTGGCGCAAGCCGGTCAATGAGCGGGCCAAGGCCCTGGCCGCCGTGTTGTCGATCGAGCAGATCGCCGGACTGATGTTGTTCAGCTCTCATGAGCGAAATCTTGCGGCCGGACTGACCACAGCCCAAAGGACTTATCTTTCGCAGGACCGTCTGCGCAATGTCTTGAACGCCTCGGCCAACGATGTCACGGCAAATGTGACCTGGACGAATGCGGCGCAGGCGTATGCCGAGTCTTTGGCCACCGCGGCCGAGCCCTATATCCCGGTCAACATCTCTTCCGACCCGCGGTCCACCGCCGGGAGCGACACGGCATACAACGCGGCAGGGGCGGACATCTCGCGGTGGCCCTCGAACATCGGTCTGGCGGCCACCTTCTCCGGCGACGCCATGCTCGAGTTCGCGAAGATCACCTCGCAGGAGTACCGCGCCATGGGCATCACCACGGCGCTCGGTCCGCAGATCGACCTGGCCACCGAGCCACGCTGGTTGCGAGTCGATGGCACGTTCGGCGAGAACGTCGACCTGGCCACCACGATGGCCACCAACTACGTCAATGGGTCGCAGAACACCTACGACGCCAACGGGACGAGTGTCGGTTGGGGTGCCGATTCGATCACGACGATGATCAAGCACTGGCCCGGAGACGGCGCCGGTGAGGGCGGCCGTGAGGCGCACCTCAACGCGGGCAAGTATGCCGTCTACCCCGGCAACAACTTCGCCGAGCACACCGAGCCGTTCCTCGCGGCGAAGGACTCGCTCGCCGTGATGAGCTCGTACTCGATCGCGATCGCGGGCGATGGTTCGCCGTTGACCGGAAACCGGGTCGGGTCGGCCTACGACAAGGTGAAGCTCGACCTGCTGCGGAGCGCCGACTACGACGGCGTGATCTGCACCGACTGGGGTGTGACCACCGGCTACACCGACCCCAACTCGCGGTTCGGCATGGCGTGGGGCATGGAAAACGCCACCGTGGAGCAGCGCCACTACGCGGCGTTGCGTGCGGGAGTGGACATGTACGGCGGCAACAACCGGACGGCGCCGGTGCTGGCGGCATACGCCATGTGGCAGGCCGACTACGCGGCCGGCCAGAACGCGATCTCGGCCGACGAGCGGTTCCGCAAGTCGGGTGAGCGGATCCTGCGCATGATCATGGCGCCGGGCTTGTTCGAGAATCCCTACCTTGACCTGGCGGCCTCCAAGGCGATCGTGGCCAGCCCCGACAAGGTGGCGGCCGGCCTGAAGACCCAGGCCGACTCGATCGTCCTGCTGAAGAACGACGACAAGACGATCAAGGCGTCGCCGGCGGCGAAGTACAAGCAGCAGACGGTCTACATCCCCAGCTCGATCGGGTACGGCTTCACCAACGTCTTCGGCGCCACGCCCGATCTGACCGGACCGAGCCTGGACGCAGCCGTGGCCGCTCAGTACTTCAAGAAGGTGCTGACCGATACGCCGGTCCTCGACGCGAACGGCAAGGTGATCGACTATGTGATGCCTGACCTCAGGGGCGTTGACGTGGTGCTGGCCGGCATGCGCGGGCCGGACAACGGCGACAACTTCACGGGTGCGGGGCTGACAAAGGATGGCACCTTCTACCCGTTGTCGTTGCAGTGGGCGCCGTACACGGCCGATGGTCCGCACGTGCGCAAGGTGTCGATCGCCGGTGACATCCTCGCGGATGGGTCGCAGCAGAACCGGTCCTACTTCGGTCAGACCTCACAGATCGGCAACGAGTACGACCTCGTGGCGCTGAACCGCACCCTCGCTGCCGTCGAGGCGATCGAGAAGGCGCAGCACAAGAAGATCCCGGTGATCGTGGCCGTGAAGGCCAAGACCTCCTTCATCCCGGCCGAGTTCGAGTCACGTGTCGACGCGCTCTTGGTCGGCTACTCGGTCAACGGCAAGGTGCTCATCGACGCGGCCCTCGGCTTCGCCGAACCGCACGGCCGCCTGCCGATGACCTCGCCGAAGGACATGGACGCGGTCGAGGCTCAGCTCGAAGATGTCGGCGAAGACATGACGCCGTACGTCGACTCCCTGGGCAACACCTACGACTTCGGCTTCGGTCTGGACTGGAAGGGTCGGATCGGCTGACGCCGACAGGTCGTTCGTAGCGCCACCGGCCCCGTTCCCCCGGGTCGGTGGCGCTACGTCGTCGGAGCACGGGTATGCCGTGTGCGCCGGGCCCGCCGTGACGTGGACTCCCGCGCGACCTGAACTCCCGCCGAAAGGACGGTTCGCCGGACGTTCTTTCGGCCGGTCCAGGACGGGCCCGCGGGCTGATGAGTCCGCAGGCCAGGTCAGCCATCGTGGTGGAGTCACCCACTCCACGCACCACGAAGGGCTCACCCCGATGACCACGCAGACAGCAACTGCCGCGACGACCCGCACGGACCCGCAGGTCCCCCTCCAGCTGAAACTCGCTGCTGCCTGGGCCAGCTTCATGTTCATCTACATCAATGTCGATCTCCTCGGCCTCTACAAGCCGGGCACCGTCGAGGGCATCCTCAAGGGCAAGGTCTTCACCTTCGACATCACGCAGACCTTCATGGTCGGCGCGCTGGCAGCCTCAGCGGTCCCGATCATGATGATCGCGCTCTCGACGGCCCTGCCCGCGCGCGCCAATCGTCGGACGAACCTCGCCGCCGCCTCCCTGCTCATCCCCTGGATGGCGTTCAACCTGGTCGGCGGGACGTGGCCGGTCTACCACGGCCTCGGGTTCGCCCTCGAGCTGGTCCTCCTCGCGTGCATCATCCGCTGGGCCTGGACCTGGCACGTCACGCCGGCGATCCCTAGCCTGAAGCGGTGAGACCCCTCTGGCCCGCTATCTGGCGCGAGCCTCGGCCCGTCGGCGCCCGGCCAGTGGGCCGTGCCGACTGGCTTCTCGTCGGCGGGTTCGAGGCGGCCGCAGTGATCGAGGGCATCGCTCGGCCAGATCTCGCCGGGCAGCCCTACGTCACCCTGCTCGCCATGGCCCTGATGCCAGCCCTCCTCTGGCGCCGCAGCCACCCGCTCACCACCTGCCTCATCGGCTTCGGTGTCGCGGGGTTGCTCTCCGTCATCCAGCTGGTCGCCGACACTGAAGACCTCGGCCCCACGTCGATGATGGTCGTTCTGATCCTGCTCTACTCCTTGGTCCGCTGGGGCTCGGGGCGAGAGATCCTCGTGGGTATGCCGTGCATCGCGGCGGTCGTGGCTCTCGGCATGTTTGCCGCGGCGGCCACTGCGCCGGACCTCATCGGTGGCAGCCTCCTCCTTCTGCTCATCGCTTCTCTCGCAGCGGTTTTCCGCGCACGCGCTGACCTCTGGCAGCGCCAACGCCGCGAAATCCGCACTCAGGAGCGACTGGCGCTGGCCCGCGAACTGCACGACACGGTTGCCCACCACGTCTCGGCCATCGCGGTGCAGGCTCAGGCCGGCGGTGTGATCGTCCGGACCCAGCCCGCGCAGGCGGCACAGATGCTGACTGCGATCGAGGCCGAGGCGACGCGCACCCTTGCGGAGATGCGGGCCATGGTCCGCGTGCTGCGGGAAGACGACTGGGAGGACGGGCGCGAGGACGGGCGCGAGGGCGGCCGCGAGGGCGGCCGCGAGGGCGGCCGCGAGGGCGGGCGAGGGGATGGCCGGGGGGACGAGCGGGCGGCATACTCCCCGCTGCCGGGGGTCGCCGATCTCCCCGAACTGGCGCGAGCTGACGCAACCCCGGCCGTCGACGTCTCGCTCACCGGCGCCGTCACTGGGCTCCCCCGATCCGTGGACGCGGCGGTTTACCGGATCGCGCAGGAAGCGCTCACCAATGCTCTGCGCCATGCGCGCAGCGCGACCCACGTCGCGATCGACCTCTCCCGCGCGGGCGACAGCGTCAGGCTGCGCGTGACCGACGATGGCCTGACCCATCCTGGATCCGTGGCATCGCCTGGATTCGGTCTGACCGGCATGGCCGAGCGCGCCCATCTCCTGGGTGGCTCACTGCATGCCGGTCCGGCGCCCCACGGTGGCTGGGTCGTCGAAGCCGTTCTCCCCGTGGAGGTTTCGCGATGAGCATCCGTGTCGTTGTGGCCGATGACCAAGACTTGGTGCGGACCGGGCTCGTGATGATCCTCGGCGCCCAACCCGGGATCGACGTCGTCGGGGAGGCCGCGGACGGCATACAGGCCATCGAGGTGGCCACCCGGCTGCGTCCCGACGTTCTCCTCGTCGACATCCGCATGCCCAAGCTCGACGGAATCGAGGTGACGCGGCGGCTGGCGGGTCCCGACGTGGCGGACCCGATGGCGGTCGTGGTCATCACCACCTTCGACCTGGACGAGTACGTCCTCGGCGCCCTGCGCGCAGGCGCTCGCGGCTTCCTGCTCAAAGACGCCGGGCCGGACCTGCTCGTCCAGGCCGTGCACGCCGCCGCGAACGGGGACGCGCTGATCGCGCCCAATGTGACGCGACGGCTGCTGGCGACCCTCGTCGACCACGCGCCTCAGACGGTGACCCAGCCCGTCGATCCCCTGACCGAGCGCGAGGAGGAGGTGCTGCTGTTGCTTGCCCGCGGCCGCACCAATGCCGAGATCGCCGCGGAGCTCTTCATCAGTCTGAGCACCGTCAAGAGCCATATCGCCTCGTTGATGGCCAAGCTCGGTGTCCGCAACCGGGTCGAGATCGCGATGTGGGCCTACCAGTCGAAGCGGGTCTGACGGCATACCGGATCTGACGAGAGTCAGCCGCCCA
>Ga0208938_1000264_pt1 | contig 45277 bp, 29 predicted proteins | sample AD_UKC125_MetaG_FD_184434 | JGI IMG/M metagenome (GOLD analysis project Ga0208938, IMG submission 184434) | Active sludge microbial communities of municipal wastewater-treating anaerobic digesters from USA - AD_UKC125_MetaG (SPAdes) (version 2) | ecosystem: Engineered > Bioreactor > Anaerobic >... | reverse complement strand
CCTTGGCTCTTTTGCCAATTAAGGAGCGGAGCCTGGTCCTGGCGCGTTCGTATTCGTCAACGGCGCTAAGTACGGTTAAATGGAAACGGTCTTCAGGGGTGTCGGTAAACTTGGAGTTGACAAAAATCAGCTCCGCTCCTGCTTTTTTAATCTCATCGATCAGGAGAAGCTGGTGGGCCACACTACGCGACAAACGGCTGGTGTCTAAACAAATAAACCAGCGGATGCCGCCGGCTTTAAGCTTTTCCAGCGCCGCCACCAGGGCGGGGCGCTCTAAGATTGAGCCCGAAACCCCTTCGTCTACAAATTCTGTTATTTCAGTTGCGCCTAATTCCTGAGCCTTGGCCCTGCATTCCTCCCGCTGCGCCGCAATGGAATAGCCGCGTTCGGCCTGTTCCTCAGTGGACACCCGCAAATATATCAGTGCAGCGGTCACGTTCCCTGTTCCTCCTTCAGCGTAGCTTTACTTTGACGTGGTTGCGGTAATTTCCTGCTCTGTTCAGGAAGGCGGAACAGGAGAAAGCGAATCGCTTCCCGGTAGGCTTGTTCGCGTTCATCCTGGGAGCCGGTGCGGGTTATGATCACGTCAAATTCCCGCTTTGCCATGGCCCCCCACCTCCTATTAAGGCCCGGTGGCCGGGCAAAAACCCTTCCACCTCTAAGCCTACCGGTACCTCGAAGCAGATTCCAATTATCAAGCAAATAACTGCACTTTTTTCATTAATTCAGTTTATGCCGGGGGTCTCTATGGACGACCCGGGGAGAAATAATTACCATTTCTAAGAAAACGAAGGAAGCGCGAGCAACGGTTGAGATCAGGGCGTTCCTTGTGGTATAATCTTACAAAAGGCACTGTTCCTACCGGAGAGGAGCAAAATCCCGGGCAAGGCCGATATTGCGAATAATAAAGATGACCGTTCAAGAACAACTGTCAATAGATACTATTTCAAAGGAATGGCTCAAGGGACTGGCCTGTCTCTATACTGGAGGTGAAGCTGTTGCTAACCCCTGAAGTGAATGCGGACGAACTGAATTTGCCGGCAGAGGTAGCGCGAAAACTGAAAGGTAAGCGAGTAACCATCGTGGAGGTGCGCGAGGGATTTCTTCTAAAACCTGTGGAAGATCCAATTCGTGAGGCACGGGGGATTTTGAAGGGAAAGGGCTTTAACGTAGAGAAATACTTGCAGTCCAAGCAATTGGAAAAGGATCTGGAAACATGAGCGATTATTATGTGCTTGATGCCTGTGCCCTCATCGCCTTTCTGAACGACGAAGCTGGTGCGGATGTTGTGGAAGAACTGCTGCGAAAATCTAATCATCAGGAGCCCAATTTGTTCCTGCACCGGCTAAACCTGCTGGAGGTTTACTACGGTATCTATCGCGAAGTAGGCCCGGAGATAAGTGAACAGACATTGGAAAAAATACGGGCACTACCTGTTACCGAAGTCACTGAGATTACCCAGGAGGTTTTTCTGGAGGCCGGCAGGTTGAAGGCGACTTACAGGTTGTCTTTAGCGGACTCAATAGCAGCCGCGGAAGCAAAAGTCCGCGGTGCTAGCCTTGTAACTGCGGATCACCATGAGTTCGACCTCATTGCTACCAGGGAAGATATCGCGTTCCGCTGGATAAGGTGATTCCTTTCCCCGAATAGCCTCTGTTCCAACACTCTTCACTGTTCAGGTGAGGGGCTTTTTTTATTGCCCAAAAACTAAGATCATATCAGGAGGAGATGAAGTGAGTGATGACTAAAAAACCGGCCGTTCCTCTTGAACGCCGGCAGATGGAAGCTGCCCTGCAATTATACCAGAAATGCAAGGGGTGGCAGGCGACGGATGAAGCGCTGGATTCCCTTGCCCGGTCTTTTCCGGACTTCGATTTCAAATCGATCTTGCTCAAAGCGGCAGCCGTCAACGCCCTCTACGGAACCCAGGTTTACGCCGTAGTAGAGGTGGCCGAACACTTATGCAGCGTCTTGGGAAATACCACGTTACCGGCTACTTCCGCCCTCGTAGAGGAGCTGGCAAAAGTGAAATTTGTCAAGGGGTCAAAGCACATAACATGGACGTTCCGGAGTTTTGCATCCAAATTCGCCCACTTTTTTATTGATCCGGATCAATTCCCGATTTACGACTCGTATGCGGTTAAGATGCTCACATACCATTTGAATGGGAAGGGCAGGGAAGGGCTCTCGTATGAGCAGTTTGCGGCGGGCTTTTCAGCGTTGAAGGATGCCCTGGATTTTCCCGTGACCACTCGGGAACTCGACCGGTACCTATGGTTGGCAGGCCAATTGAGGGCATGGAAGGGCTTATTGCCCTGGAGAAGACCATATACTGGCATTAATTCCGAATTGCGGCGCCTCTTCGAAACCCCCGCGCGGGAAGTCCAGGAGCTTACGAGAGCTGTCCTTGGAAGGGGTGAAAATCCGTGAGCAATACTGGACATGAAGGCCGCACTTTTCGCAGCACCGCCTCATTCGGCAAACGGCAGGAATACGTTGTCATAGCTGAATTGCTCCGGCGGGGCTTTGACGTCTACCAGACGCTTGTGGACGACCAGGGTATCGACTGCATCATACGGCAGGAAAGGGAAGGCGAGCTGCGGTATCTGGACGTCCAGATCAAAGCGCGGTCGAAAGATTGCAATCCCCGAAACGCCGGACGTTTTGCCGCCATGGACATTGCCAACCCCCGGCCCAACTACTTTTTCATTTTCTACTCTGAGCAAGCCAACACTTACTGGGTGGTTCCTTCGGAAGAGCTTGTCCGGCTTGCCCGCCGTAATAAGACCGGGCGAAACGCGGGACGGTACACTATCAACTTTTGCAACGTAAGGGCAGACGGCACGGTGACGCCCCGCCCGAAGCTTGACCGGTATAGAAATAATTTCAGCCTATTGGAGTAGCATACAAGAAATTTTGGGTATCATTTGCCCGTATTAAAGGGACAAAAATTAAAGAAAAACAACATACCTTAGAAATTAATCTCTAAGGGTTTCCCCTTAAGGAGGGTTTCTATTTTTCTAAGCAATACGGATTGCATTGAGAATAGCCGTACAAAGTACCATCGTTACTTGACACGCACCGATGTTTCCGGCGTTCGGGTGATCCTGTAAGCAATTGGCAGCCATAATTTAACTTGAGGCGAAAAAATCATGGAGGGAATTTAAGAATTATTAAGCCTGTGCCAGGGTCTTAAAGAGAGGTTTGTTAACCTTAAGGCCCGGCTGGGCGGAATTCGACTGTACCCGGTTCGCTGGCGAACCATCCAGGAAATGCTCATTGAAATCGATAGACAGCTAAGCATAATCGAAGAAACAGAGGCATACCGCCCGCGGATCTATAACCGTCTCAAGGATGAGTATGACTTTGTGATGACCGGCTTCGAAGTGGGGCAGGGCGTCGCGCAGCTGCCGGGCTAAGCCGTCGATGAACTCGTACTGGCTACCTCGCGCTGCCAGGTTCGCTGTAGGTCAGTGCGAATACCGTATCGGTCAGCCAGCGACGGAACGACTCATTGTCGCTGAACTGCTTGAACAGCTCGGTGTCATCCTTGAGCAGCGCGGTCATCACCCGAACGAGGGCCTTGTCGTGCTCGATACGTGCGTTCTGTTTGTCGGAATACTTACGTGCGTTCTGGTAGGCGGTGTCGGCGGCTACGCGTGCAGGAATCTCCTCGGTGATCAGTTTGCGCACCCGATCAGCGTCGGTCCAGGGAATGTTGCCGAACTGATCGTTAAAAGCCTTGATGATGTTCGAGAGACGGTCAAGCTCCGGTTCGGGCTTGTGTCCACCACCCACAGTGGGCACCGGTTCGATCTCGGCATCCGCATCGGGAAGCGCGATCCTCATGCTCGCCTGCTTTTCGACCCGGTAGCTGTCCATGTCAATCGCCTCGAGGATGCCCTTTGAGAGGTCTTCCTCTTTCGGCGCCGGCAGCTTGGGTGTCAGGAAGTTGAGGAAGATCGATAGCTTCTCCCACTCGGCGTTGGTGTAGGGGAGGATCGAAGACAGAAAGTTATAGGTTCGCAGGAACGCCTTGGCTTTGCCCTTGAAGTCGACCTGACCGTCCTCGTCGAGATGCTCCATGTAGGTGGCGACGCAGGCGTCGAGGATCGGGTCGAGCTGGTCGCGGTCGGCCCCGCTCAGGTAGAGCCGCACCAGTTCATCAACTTGCTCAGGCGCGTACACCTGGTAGCCGTCAAGGTCGGCCTTAAGGTCGTGCAGCTTGTTCGGGTCGGTCTCGTCGGCGAGGATAGTCGTCCGGTAGTAGGGCTCGAAGGCCTTTCGGATCGTCTCCGGGTCGTTGACGAAATCGAGGACGAAGGTGTCGTGCTTCTGGGGGTGGGCGCGATTGAGGCGCGAAAGCGTCTGCACCGCCTTGACCCCGGAGAGCACCTTGTCCACGTACATTGTGTGCAGGAGCGGCTCGTCATAGCCGGTCTGGAACTTGTCGGCGCAGATCAAAAACCGATACGGGTCCTCCCGGATCTTGTCAGCGATCTGGTTCGAGGGAAAGCCGTTGAGGCTGGCCTCGGTGACCTGTTGACCGCCATACTCGTGCTCACCCGAGAAGGCCACAATCGCCCGATAGGGGCTTTTGCGCTCGGCAAGGTACGCGTTAAAGGCATGGAAGTACTGAATAGCTCGTTCGATGCTGCCGGTCACCACCATGGCCCGCGCCTGGCCGCCGATCTTGCCCTTGGCTATCACCTGCTCATGAAAGTGGTCCACCATGATCTCGGCCTTGAGCCGGATGGCGTACTCGTGCCCCTCGACGAAGCGGCGCAGCTTCTTCTGCGCCTTTTTGACGTCGAATTCGGGGTCGTCCTCGATGGTCTTGATGAGCTTATAGTAGCTCTTGACCGGTGTATAGTGGGCGAGCACCTGGATGCGCAATCCATGCGTTCTCTACTGATTCTCTTCTTTCGTGAGCCACTTATAACCCTGCTCAGAGATCTCCCAGATGCCGTAAGGCGAGTCGCCTTTCATCAACCCTTCTCGAACGAGCGTGTTTCGGCACCATTGGGCGGTGTTCCGCCAGCGGACGGCCCGCGGATCGGATGGCAGAGGCTCACGGTCGTACTCGTTCAGGACGTCTTTCATCTTCTGCTCCACTCGGCTCAGGACTTCGCCGATGGGCGCGCTGCCGCCCAGTTCCACCAGCGTTTCCAGTAAGGGGCGCCGGAAGGCGTCCTCCGGGGTACGCAAGCCGCGGGGCAGGCGGGCTCTCGATCTGCGTCGGCCTTTTTCTTTTCGGGCGCGCGGCTCCGACGCGAAAAGCCCGCCCCATTCCTTCTGGAGCCCTTTGACCTTTTCGCGAAACTCAGCCAGCCGGGTTGCTTCCTCAATGGCGGACTTGGCTTTGTTATAATCGCCGGCACGGAAGGCCTGCGCGCCTTCCTCGTTCAGCGCATTGGCGACCGCCTCGATCTCCTCAAGGAGGATCTCAAAAGCCTCGTTGACTTCGTTCTTATCCACGGCGCTCACCTTCGAGTAGATTCCGGAACTCTAGAAATCCACGGCTGCCAAGATAGTGGATGATCCGCTCCGCTTCCTTCCCAACGGTGGGATTCCGCAATGCCACTTCGAGGATCCTTCGGATATGATCGCGGCCTGCAGAGAGGGTCCACCCTTCACGGTCCGCTTCGGCAATTATCCTCAGGCATTGAGCTGATTCCACAGGATGGGTTTCCACAGTCCTTGCAAGATGCTCCAGCACCATATGATCGAGGTCCGTCTGGTGGACGAGTTGGAGCGACTCCGCAAGCTGCGCAATAGCCCAGCCCACGTCGAATTTGTCCGACACAAACCACCAGCCAAAGGCGGCCATTTCTTTCTCGAAATCGGAGGGCTGTTGTGCCTTCTTGGCGATGGCAAGACGCAGTTCCCACAACTGCTTGAGCCGCTCAAAGATTTCTGCTGGAATATCCCCTTCCGTTTGCTTCAAAGCTCGCCCTACGAACTCTATGGCGTGACCCCGAACGCCATCTGGTGCCTTTTCCCAGAAGGTCCTAAGCAACGGGTCCTCAAGTGAGAGCTTGCCACGCCAGTAGAACACCATGAGGTGCTCCGCAAGCCTCTCGTCCGGGTTGGCGAGCCACCGGGTGTCGTCGCGGCGGCAGTCTATCTGCTCCACTGCGTGGCGGTATTGCTCGCGGAGAATGTCCAAAACGTTGTCATAAGGGCTGCAGAATGTTACGTAAGTGTTCCACGCGGCCTCGAGAAGCGCCTCTTCACCTTGGCCACTTGGGAAGATTCTCGCTGCACTGTCACGTGCCCACTCGGAATCCAAAAGGACGAGCCACTCGAACCACTGGCCATAGACCGCGCGGATGGCGAGCGATGGCTCTTGCGCCACGTCGAGATGGGCGTCCAGCACTTCCCGGACCTCGGGCATCTCATCGAAGCCCCTGCGAGGCTGATCCTCGGCGTCTGCTTGGCCTTCCATGTGCCGCCGCACCCAAAGGGCATAGCGGACGACGGCGTGCATAGCCTCGCCCCGTGTAGTGTTAATTGAGAGCGTGGCTGGGTCCATGTTGGAGCCACCGTAACGCTCCTCGTGCTCCGGCGTAGGTTCGGGGTCTTCGGTCAGTGGCTTAAGAACATCCCACACCTTTTTGCGAAGGTGGATGGGGATGCTGCCCGGACCATCGCCAAAGCCAGCGGAGAGTAAGCGCGCAATCTCCTTGCGTGTCCAGCTCCAGTCGGGATCGGCTTCCATTCGCCCCACTCGCCGGCCCTCGATCTTCCGTGGCTGCGCCAGAACCCATTCGCAAAGTTCCAAAACCGGCTCCCAATTGAAAGCCCGTTTTTCCCTCAAAGCATCCAAGAAACCGGACAGGAGAGAGCGGATGTATGTCGGAACCAGCCCTTGGAAGTGTTTAGCCTCCACTGCGAAAGGTTCCGGATCCTGCTTGACGACGGTTGATAACTCGCGGCCCAGTCCCTCCGGAGACGGCTCGCGGAAAACATTGTCCGGAGGCCTCCATGTCTTGAGGAATTCCACGATCTCCTGGACGGACACCGCTTTGAGGTCTTCCGCCGTCTTGGGGCTGGTCGGCCCTACCCAACCACCTTCCATGTACACCGCGAACTCCGGATGCTCCGGCTCGCCGTAGTGCTCGACGAGCGTTCGGTACCGCTCCTGCCAATCCTGGGGCAGATTCTCAGGCCCAATCCAGGCCAGCCGGTCCCGTTGCCATGCCTCGCGGTAGCGGGCAACCTCCTCATCGGACGGCGGAGAACCATTGACGGCCTGTCGCTGTTCCTTGAAGCGCTCTACGTCCGGCCCCGCCTCGATCCAGCCGAGGATCTTGGCTTGGTCTTTCTCTGCAAGGCGAGAGAAGCACGCCCGCATCAGCAGGATGTATTCGTACTGTGCCCCAACGTCATCAAACAGGTTACGATCCGTCAGCCGCGTTGCGATAAGCGGCAAGGCCTGATCGGCAAACACCCGGAGAACGTGCAGGGCGATCCGCCGAAACACCTTCCAGCGCCTGCGCTCGAGGGCGTTCACCAACTCTTCCACTGTCGCTAGCTTGGACTGCACCACAAGCTCTGCGGCGTCGCGGACCGCCGAGACGAGGGCATCCTTGATAGTATAGCCAAGGTTCTGGGGATAGTCCTCGATGGTAGGTCGCCAGATATACGAGTAGTCCTCCGGCCCCTGATCCTCGTCACGAGTCCGCGAAAGTTGAATGGCCTTGTCCAACAGATCGCAGAGCAATTTCAACGCGGGGAGACCGGCCACCCTCACCAGTTCTGGGTAGTATTTCTTCAGGATCTCCCTGTACTCCCACCTGGCAAAGCGCGCCCGCGGTTCGAGCGGGAGGCGATACGCCTCGTCGGGTCCTGGCTCCACACGGCGTTCATTCGGAAGGACGGCGAGCAGCACACGAGCAAAATGCATCGCCTCTTCGGTTCGGCCGGCTTTTGCCCAATGAGTCAATAGCTGGCCGGGCTTCTCCGGCAACAGCAGATAAGGAGACTCTGCCCAGCTAGCAGCCTTTTCCACGAGCCGCGCCGAAACATTTGGCGGCATGGCGAGCAGAGCATCTACGAGGTCCGAAAGCACTGCGGCGTTATCAGTATCGTCCATCTCCCCGATGATCTCGGCCACAAGGTTCGGCTGGTGCTGGGCCATGCGTGCCAGGTAGCGCGCCTCGGGCCATGGCGAAAGACGGATCGTGCCTTCTTCCTCGTTTCGGATCGGCTGCGGGGGATGTCGGAAGAAACCCTTTTGTCGAAGTGGCTCAAGCCACTCCGGGTTTTCGAGGCGGTCAAAGAAGTAGTTCGCTGTTGCGAGACTCAATGGAACCCGGTGGGTCAAGGTTGCAAGATCATCTGCCGATGGTGCCGACGATTTACACTTATCGAGCAACTCGTCCAAAACAGAAAGCCACCGGAGATAATTGGTCCGGATTCCCCTCAGCACCACATCTAACACTAGAAGGCATTCATCCCATATACCTTGGTAATCACGCACCGACCTTATCGTGTGCGTTCCTTGTTTATGAGCGAAACGCGGCAGCTGCTCAATGACTCTCTCCCAAAGAGAAGAGAACTCCTGCGCTTTCTCTTGAGGAAGGTCTAGCAGGTTCACTATGGCTCTTGCTTCGGCTTTTCGGGAGCTTACGCCAGTAAGCGGTCGGAACAGAAAGCGGATTTGCTCTTCGACCTCCCGCAGACAATGCGCCACCAGATGCGCGGTGGTCGCAAGTTGATAAGGATTGGCCATCAGGTAGCACGCATCACGGAAGAACGCGGCCGGCCCGGGCCCGACGAGATCCCGCAGCTCCTCATAAATTCGCTGCTGGCGTGGATCGGCAAACTGAAATACCTGGATATCCAATGCTTTCCGTTCCATTTCACAACTTCCCCCGAAATGCTCTATCCAAAATCGCTTGCTCCAGGCGCTGAAGTTCCGCGTCGCTGGCCGCCTGGGCCTCCTTCAGGGCCTTGACCTTCTCCTGCACCCCTTCCAGATGCGCCACAACGCGACGTTGCTCCTCGAGGGGTGGGAGAGGGATGACCATCTCTTTGATTTTGCTCAGCCGAAGAGAGGGATAAGCGGGATTGTCGACGAAGCTAGACATGTCCACTCTGCACAGCCAGTAAAATACCCATCTATTATCCGTAACCGTTGGGCGCGGCTCCACAGCAGCTAGATGAGACACAATATAAGCGTCCCTCCCCAAGATCGCCCGAGAATTAGTCAGAATTGCAGCCCCACTTTTCGGGAAAAGAATGGTTCCCGCCATCGCCTTAACAAGATGTAGTTCCTCTAAAGCCCTCTCGTTCACCTCGTCAGAAACCTCTGTGAGACAAGTCGTCATCCCATGGCGCCCAAGATCTTGGACTCGCACAAAAGGAAAGCATCCCCTCTCAAAGTATTGCGCCCCCTGGGGTGCAGGTGAGCCTGCAAATACCCTCGCCACCTCCCCCAACCGCACCCAGCGCCAGCCGGTGGGCAGGTCCTGGCCTGGGCGGGGAAAGACTTCAGCCAGGACGGCTTGCCACAGCCGCTCGGCGTCCTCCCGGGCCTGCTCTCGCAGGCGCCGCGCCTCGCGAATGCGCTCCATGAGCGCCTCAATCCGCGCCACGATGCGGCGTTGCTCCTCGAGGGGTGGGAGGGGGATAAGGGCGCTCCATAGAGCATCGAGACGGGTGCGCGGCTGACGGCTTCCTGCAATGTTGCGGCCAGCGTATGCAACGAATCCTGGGGAGCGCAGGAAAGCGCCTAGATAATGCGGGCTAACCATATCCTGCCTCACAGCGATGGGGACGAACTCCGTTGACGCAACGCCTTCGCTAGAGGGGATGACCACCTTGTTGAGGTACGGCCTCAGCTTTCCATAGAGGACAAGGCCGGGGCGGAAAACGATAACTTGGCTCCTGATATCCGAACCCCGCACCTCAACAGGGCAGGGTTCTTCCCACTGGCCCGGAGCGACATGCTCCATGCCGAGATATCGGAAGGTAGAGTTAGGTTGGTCGCTGGGTTTCACAATCACCGACTCACGCCGTGCCACCTCCCCCAGCCGCACCCACCGCCAGCCTTCGGGGAGTATGTAGGGTCCCTCAGTCATGGGCAGCCACCTCCCCGTTGTTGTTGCCGAGGAGTTCGTTCAGCTCCTCCACGATACTCAGGATCTCCCGCTCGCGCTCCAAAAGGTCCGCCACGATCTCCACAGGTGAGGGAAGCGCCTCGGCCTCCTTGCGGTTCGGGTTGCGGGCGGTAAGGTCATAGCCGCGCGCCTTGATCTCGTCGGCAGGAACGATCCAGGAACGCTCGGAAAGACAGGCCTCGCGCGGGCCGTGGCCTTTGCGGTAAGCGTCCCATGCTTTCCAAAGCCGACGCGCCTCCTCAAAGTGCTCGTCCTGGATGGGGCTTCCCTTGCTGAACTTTTTCAAGCCCTCCGGCAGAGGCAGTTCGTAATACCAGATCTCCGTAGTCGGTCCGGGCCGCTCAAAGAAGAGGAGCGCTGTCTTGACATCGGAATAGGGCGCAAAGGTGCCGGGCGGGAGGCTCACCACGGTATGCAGATTGAACTGCTCCAGGAGGTCACGCTTGACGTCGGCGAAGGACCCGCCGCGAAAGAGCGTCCCTTCGGGCACGACCATCCCGCAGCGGGCGCCGTCCCGGGGCTTGAGCTTCCTCATGATGTGCTGGAGGAAGAGGAGCTCGGTAGCCGTGGCCTGCACCGGGAAGTTGGCCTGAATGTGCCGGCCTTCTGTGCCCCCGAATGGGGGATTGGTGAGCACCACATCGTAGCGCTCTGTGACGTTGCGGATATTCTCCTCGAGGGTATTGCGCCGCATCACGCGGGGGGCGGTCACGCCGTGAAGCACCATGTTCATGAGGCCCAGGAGGGCCGGCAAAGGCTTCTTCTCCTGGCCAAAGAAAGTTTTTTCCTGCAGGGTCTTGTGGTCTTCCAGGGTACGCTCGGATTTTATCATGAAGAGGTAGGCCTGAGCCAGGAAACCACAGGTGCCACAGGCAGGGTCGTAAACGGTCTCGCCGATCTTGGGGGCGACGAGCTCCACCATAAAGCGCACCACCGGTCTCGGCGTGTAGAACTCGCCGGCCAGCCGGTTCTCGCTGCCCAGACGGCGGAGCAGCTCTTCGTACACTTGGGAGACGGTGAAAATGTCGTCCTGACTGTGGAAGTCGACGCCGTTGATGATGGTCAAGACATCCTTGAGGTTGTAACCCGAGGCGCAAACGATGACGTTGCGCTCGGCGAACACGCTGCGGATCGTCTCGCGCAGCGGATCGCCTCCCAGACTCTGAAGGTAGGGAATCAACCGGCCGTGGACGAACTCCAGCAAGCGATCAGCGGGCCAGTCCTTCGTAGCCCACGCGCTCCAGCGCAGGTCGCCATCCAGAATGCGGGTGTAGGGGCGGCCGGCAAGCTTCGCTTGAGTCTCCCACTCCTCTTCCTGGGCGTCCAGGAAGCGCAGGAAGAGCAGCCAGGCTAGATGTTCGATGTATTCCATGACGCCGCCGCAGTTGTTGTCGCGACGCAAGATGTCGCAGGCCCGCCAGATTTCGTTGGCAAGGGATTCCCGGGTTTGAGGTCCGTTCATGCTATTACCTCCTCAGCGTAGATTCGTTTTTGCATTTCCTTCAGAGACTGACCGAGTAACTCTGCACCGCCGAACCACCCGCTGATCCTGGCGGCACCGCCCCACTCGCGGAAAGGTGATACGCTGAAGATTTCCGGCTCGAGCTGCTCGATTCCGCCGATTCGGTACTTGTCGAGAAGCTCCAGGATGACCTTGCGGGCATCTTCCTTGTGAGCGGCAATGAAGGCTTGCTCACGGTTTCGGAACGCGGTGGCCCGCTCACTGCGGGTGCGGATGGGACTGCCAAAGGCGATATTGGCCAGGAGGTCGAAGGCGTCCGCTTCGGGCTGGCCAAGGATTTCGGCAAGCACCTCGGGATGGATGCTCGAGCGCCGGAGCTCCTCCAGAAAGGCCCGGCGGCGGGCGCTATCCACCCAGATGTCTCGCAGGGCTTGACGGCTTTCGGCAGAGCGCAGAATGCGGCGTTTCGTGTAGTCGCGGTATTGCTCGAGCGTGAGCTGCTCGCCTGTGGACTCGATCAGGAATATCGCCTCATCGGCAATGCTCACCTCGAGACCTTCCACCCGAATCTTTCCGCCCTTTTTCCTCGCCGGCTTGAGGCCAACAGCTTCCTGAATCGTCTGGTCTGTCACCGTTTCCACGCCGATGGTGCGGCTCACAAAGCCCTTGGCGCTCACTATGAGCTGGAGGTTGCCGGCGGGAAGGCGGTCAAAACGGAAACGGCCATTTTCGTCGGTCTGGATCGGGCCTCGCTGGCTGTTGGGCCCGGTTCGGACGCTAACTCGTGCGCCGACAATCAGGTCGTGTGTGTCGGCATGAAATACTACCCCTTCTAAGACGGCAGTCTGTGGGCCTTTAGGTGGCTCGGCCGGTGGCACCGGCGGGCGAACCCATTCATCAAAGAGGCGGGTGGCGCCCGTGTAGTCGATGATGCGGAACCAGTACTTATCAGTGGCGGGATCCAGCCGGCTGCCGCGTCCGATGATTTGCTTGAACAGAATGGGCGAAGACAGAGTCTTCATGAACACGATATTGCGGCATGAAGGGACATCGACCCCGGTCGAAAGAAGTTCCGCCGTCGTCGCCACAACCGGGGCAGGTTTGTCCGAGTCGGCGAAGGCCTCGAGGGAGCGTCGACCTTCTTCGCCTTCCTCAGAGATGATGGGGACGGCGTAGTTGTCGAGCCCGGTCTCAGGTCCGAATTCGTTCTGGAGCAGGCGAGCGACCAGCCGCGCATGCTCCATGTCCACGCAGAAGACCATGGTTTTTTCCATCTTCCCGAAGCGGCGCAGGAGCCCGGCCAGATGGCGCACCATCTCCCGGGTCCGGTCCGGAAGGGTGATCTCTCTTTCGAACTGGGGCGTGGTGTAGACCTCGCGCGGCTCCACATCTTCGGGGATAAAGACCTCCGCTCCCTGTTCGACAGCTTCCTGCAGGTGCAACCCGGTCGCATCCACCGTCGTCCGCACACGATGCACCTTGTAAGTGGCTAAGAAGCCGTCCTCGATACCCTGCCCCAAGCTGTACTGATACGCCGGCGGCCGCCAGGTGCCGCGTTCCGGGTGTTCGGGGTCGATGGCTATCTCGGGCTCTTCCGCGCAGAAGTAGGCATAAGTGTCGATGTTTTCGTCCTGCTTTGGGGTGGCGGTCATGCCGAGGTGAATCGCGGATCCGAAGTGATCGAGGATCTCCCGCCAGGTCCCAAAACCCGAACGGTGGCACTCGTCGATGATAACGAGGTCAAAGAAGTCTCGCGGAAATTTCTCGAAGAGGCGTTTACCCGCCTCATCCGGGCTCCACAGCGTCTGATAGATCCCGAAGTAGAGGTCCCGCGTCAAGTTGGCCGGATGCCCTTCGATCTTGAAGCGCGGCTCGCTCGTTCCGTCGGCGAACGGTGCGAAGGTATTGTATGCCTGGTCACGCAGCACGACGCGATCCGCAAGGAACAGAACGCGACCGGGGCGGTCGGGATGCCAGCGGTGGAGCCAACCCGATTTAACGAGCTTCCAAACGATTTGGAAGGCGACGAAGGTCTTGCCGGTTCCAGTGGCCATTGTCAGGAGGACGCGCTTCTGGCCACGCACGAGGCGCTTTATAACTTCGCGAATTGCCACTTCTTGGAAATAGAACGGCGTTTTCCCGCACAGGCTTTCCGGACAGTATGGATGAAGGAGCGGATTGCTGCGCTTGTCTACGCCGTATTGGCCAGGGGGTTCAGCGACGCGTAACGCCTCTGGGTTACCCTGATTCTGTTTCCATCTCTCCCACAGCTCACCGGGGCTAGGGAATCGGTCAAGAACCCGGGTTGAGTTCGTAAAGAAGTCGAATTCGATGATCTGGTGGCCATTTGTGGCGTAGGCGAATGCGAGCCCGAGCTCCCTGGCGTAGCGTTTGGCTTGTTCAAGCCCAGCCAGGGCTTCTTCCGCCTCGGACTTCGCCTCGACAACTGCAATGGGAAAAGAATCGGACAGACGCAATAGATAATCCACCTTACGGGCTTCGCCCCTGCGAATCCGATCGCCCACCAAGATAACGCGGCCCTGCGTGTATTGCTGGTCCCGCTGGTAGTAGTGCTCCCTTGTGATTTGTGTATCGGCCCAGCCTGCGGCTTTCAGTTTCGGGTCGATGAGCGTGGCGCGAGTGTCTGCCTCGTTTCTCATGCGGTAGCCTCCACTTCGGGAAGGAGATCGTCCGCCGGGTCTCCGCCCAGGTCCTCGATGCCGGGCTGGCAGAGACAGCGCGTGTCGCGAAGCTCCGTGTCCGGCTCGTACTCCACCACGCGCGGCTTGCCATGAATGGTGGCCTCGAACAGCCCGCGCAGCGGATCGGGCGCGGTGCCGGGTTTGTGGATTTTTTTGATGACCGGCGGTGCATCGTCGGCACGCTCGGCCGTTTCTCGAAGCCACTTGATCTCCTTGGGTGTGTAGGCGCGCTCGGGGTCGATGCCTTTCAGGCGCAGGGGGTGTTCCACCGTCACCTTCCAGTAGCCGAAGGCCGCGTTGGGGAAGATCTTGGACTGCTCGGTCTCCTCGAATTTGAGGAAGGTATCAACAATGCGACGGATGTCCTCTTCGGACAGCTCGCAATTCTTCTTGCCCAGGTTCTTACGCAGGGGCTTGTACCACTGCGTGGCATCGATGAGCTGCACGCGGCCTTTGCGGTGCTCGGGCTTCCTGTTCGTGAGCACCCAGACGTAGGTGGCGATGCCGGTATTGTAGAACATGTTGAGCGGCAGGGCGACGATCGCCTCGAGCCAGTCGTTCTCGATGATCCAGCGGCGAATGTTGCTCTCGCCCTGGCCGGCGTCCCCCGTAAACAGCGACGAGCCGTTGTGCACCTCGGCGATGCGACTGCCGAGCGGGGTGTCGTGCTTCATCTTGGAGAGCATGTTCACCAGGAACAGCATCTGCCCGTCGCTGGTACGGGTAATCAGCGAAAGCTCCTCGCCCCGGTGCTGCACGACAAAGCGCGGATCCTTGATGCCAGCCTTGCCGCCCATGCGTTCCAGGTCGCTCTTCCAACTCTTCCCGTAGGGCGGATTGGAGAGCATGAAGTCGAAGGTGCGGCCGGGGAAGGCGTCGTTGGATAGGGTCGAATGCTCCGGTCCGCCGACGATGTTGTCGGCGGCATCGCCCTCGCCCTTGAGCAAAAGGTCGGCTTTGCAGATGGCGTAGGTCTCGGCGTTGATCTCCTGGCCGAAAAGGTGCACCGAGACCTCCTTGCCGCGCTCGCGGGCCAGTTCGAGCAGGGTCGCCTCGGCTACCGTCAGCATACCACCTGTTCCGCAGGCCCCGTCGTAGAGCAAATAGGTACCGGATTCGATTCTATCGGCGATAGGTTCGAAGATAAGGCGCGCCATCAGTTTGACTGCATCGCGCGGGGTCCAGTGCTCGCCGGCTTCCTCGTTGTTTTCCTCGTTGAAGCGGCGCACCAGCTCCTCGAAAATGGTGCCCATGGCGTGATTGTCGAGGCCGGGTAGCCGGACGGTGCCGTCGCTGTTGAGCACAGGGTAAGGACTCAGGTTGATAGACGGGTCGAGGAACTTCTCGATGAGCGTACCCAGGGCGTCGGCTTTGGCCAGGCGGGGGATTTGGTTGCGGAACTCGAAGTTGTCGATGATCTCCTGCACGTTGGGCGAGAAGCCATCGAGGTAGGCGCGAAAATCCGCCTCCAGTTGCTGGCGGCTGGCACGCGCCTTGAGGTCGCGTAGCGTGAAAGGGGAGGTGTTGTAGAAGGCTTGACCAGCGGCCTGTCGCAGAGCAGCGTCCTGGTGTACGATCCCCGCTTTGTCGAGCGAAGCTTTCATGTCGAGCACGGCCTGCTTGGTGGGCTCCAATACCGCATCCAGTCGGCGGATCACGGTCATCGGGAGAATGACGTCACGGTACTTGCCGCGCACGTAGAGGTCGCGCAGCACGTCGTCGGCAATGCCCCAAATGAAATTGGTGATCCAGGTGAGTTGGCCGTTTTCCATGTTAAACCTTCCTCCAAAAAGGTCGCATACTCTCTAGTGACAGCACGCCAAACCTCCGCGCTTGTCCGTCCGCAGGCGCTCGCCGCCCCACTCCTTCGTATTAGAGGGCGGATTGGCCATGATGAAATCGGCCTTGGATCAGGGAAACGGTCGTTGTGGAATGTGTCGCCCTGCTCGATCCTGCCGTCGATGCCGCGTCTGACCAGGTTCATCCTGGCCAGACGCCGTGATGTAGTTCGACTCCGGGGCGTAGATCGAGATGTCGCCCTTCGCCTTGCCTCCGTTGCCATTCCCGATGGCATGAGCCCGGATGAAACCGACGGACCCCGTAAAGGTACGTTGCTTTATTCGCCAATCGCCGCCATTTTTCCTGCTAAAGCCCTTACAGCGTCAACCGTCTCTTCTTCCCCATTTTCTCAGCCGGCGTTCGCACTCGGCACGGGGCAGGCGGCTTCCCATCACCCGCATCTTTTCCAGCGCTCGAGCCGCTTTTTGGGGTTAACGATCCGCTGTTGAACCAGTTCGTCCAGTATCCAAAGCGTCCCGTGCACTGGTACCTTCTCTTGTTCCGCGGCTTTCCGCAGGTGCCTGTCACCGGTTAGCAAAACACCACCCCTCGTTTTGGCCAGAGCCAGGGCAAAAAGGTCCACGCGCGAGGGCGCGGGATACCGGCTTGCTAATTGAATGACTAGGCAGACCTCGTCGCCGGCAAGTTCCTCCTGCTGCAATCCGAGTGATACCAGCGCTCCTCCGTCGGGCGCCTGTAATTCGGCAATAACCACATCAGGGGCGATAAACCGGAGCGGCAGTTGGAACGCTTCGTGAATAATCCCGCCGGCATACAGGTCGATCCAGATGTTCGTGTCAGTCACGTGGATCCGCCGGGAATCCGCCATGCCGCTCGGCCACCTCCCGCCAAAATTCAGCCAGGGATTTAGCGAGCAGTTCGGCGGCACGGGATTCTGAGATCAGATCCTCCGCAAGCGCACGCATCACCAGCCGTTCCATCCGCTTTGGTTCCTCGGGAGGCAGAGCATCGCCGGGTTCTTTCTGGTGCCAACCTCGGCGGCGAAATTCGCGGAACAAATTCGTGGCGAGCGCTTCCGAAATGATACTTAAATCCTTCGCCCGGTAAATCCAGGCCTGCATACTGAGGCCGTATTTATGCTTTAAAAGGTGCAGTTCATAGAGGCTAAGCGCCTGCCGCCGCTCCCCCAATTCGCGGCGCGCCGCCGGTGCGGGGACTAAAAAAGCACCGGCAAACCGGTGCGCCGCTTTCTCTGCACTCGCCCCTTTTTCGGGCCGGAGAATAATGTGCCCTAATTCGTGGGCCAAATTGAAGCGCTGGCGCTCGCCGGGAAGACTACGCCGCATAACAATGACCGGGGTGTTATCCTCCATCATGAAGGTACAGGCGTCAAAGCCCTCCACACCGTCCACCAACCCAACCTTGATCCCTTTATCCTCAAGAAGTTCGGTCAGGTTTTCGATGATGGCCAAGCCTAACTGCCAGGCCGCCCTTAGCTCTTCCGCCACCCGCTCCGCTTCTTCCGGCACGGTAATCCTGGGATTTACGCCATCCGGTAAAGCAAAGCCGCGTGCGGCGTCGCCGGGCGGGAAAAGCGCTTCAATCTCGAGATATCGTTCAAGCCACCCCTGGATTTGGGCAAGGACCGCTTGTTCTTGCTTGCGGCGCAACGCAGAATTTTTACGGTAAGCCGGCACGGAAAGGTTCACCCTACGCATCCGGAAAAAATATTCAACCTTGACCCCGAGCGCCTCTGCCAGACGGAGCAGGACACCGGAACTTGGTATGTCTAAGCCCCGTTCGTACTTTGAAATGGCCTGAGGCGACACACCCACACGGTTGGCTAATTCCCGCAAACTCAGTCCGGCGGCCCGTCGGGCCAGCCTGATCCGTTCTCCGACCATCACCTTTTCACCCCGGTTTACATTCTATCAAAAATATTGCATTTTGTAAACCGAAGAATAATTGGAAATTAGGGGAGACACCATACTCAATCTGCTCAGTTCATCATCCGCTGGGGTCCTTTGGGTCGTCCCGCTCTTGCGCGGCCGCAGGGTCCGTCCGCAAGGTGCGCCGCTGCACTGCTCAAAGGATACTGCCAGACCTCTTCTACCAGCCCGGCACGGACGGGATTAAGCTCCGCAATCAGGTGCAGATAAGCCCTGTATCATCTTCGCAAAAGATGTTTGCTGCACCTCCACTCGTTCCACAACCACGCTGCCGGATTTCGCCGCCAGACCGAGAAGGAGTAACAGAACCAGGCTGGGAATGACCAGTTTCAGCGCGCGCCGCAGAAAATGACGGTGGATAACATTTTCGCGCATCGTCACCTCTCCCTAAGAACTCCCGCACGTTCGGCGCGGCTGCCCCCTGAGCCTATGGCCCCGACCCGATGCAGACGATCCGCCACTTCGCGGGCGCTGGTGGGTCAAACGGGGCCAGCATAACGAAATAGGTGTTGCGGCCGCTCGACCTGGGATACGGAGGCGGCCAGCAAAGCCACGGGCCAGATGAAGAACAGCCCCGCCGTGGAATCTACCTCCTCGACGAGCCCGAGGCGGCCCTGTCTCCGGCCCGGCAAATAGCCTTTCTGCGGCTCCTATGGCAGATGGAGCAAACCGGTAACGCCCACTTCCTCATTGCCACACACTCGCCTATCCTGCTGGCCTACCCCGGGGCAACGATCTACAGCCTGGATTATTCCCCTCTGCAGTCTGTGGAATACGAGGACACCGAACACTACCGCCTTACCCGCAACTTTTTGAACAACCGGGCACGTTTTTTCCGCCACCTGTTTGAAGGGTAAAAAAGTTAGGCCATGTATTCAAGAATAGCTGACTCCGGTCGGCAGTAAACGTGCCAGTAACCGGAGTCAGTTGTGACGAGCACGCGCCCGGTACGCCAACAACCGCGCAACTCACCTGCCAGTCATTTCTCCTGGGGTTGCGGCATTTCCCCGGCCTGCAGGGCTGAGGGCGGCAGTTTTTCATAATCAACCCTGGCCCTGCGGTCTTTTACGTAAACGCTACCCGGCAGGGACTTGGCGTAGCGTTTGAGCTGAGCCGCCTTTTCCGAAAATTTTTTCTGGTCGTACAGGCAATCGTGACCAGTGCATTCAACAATGGCTATGGATATAGAAATTAAAGGGAAAAAAGTCTCCCCGCCGCTCCGGTCGCAGCCGCGTATTCCTCCCGCCGCACGGTCCTCCGGGTCGTAAAAGCGGCGGATCAGTCGGTCGAAATACCGGGCAATTTTTGCGCATAAAATCTCTGCCTTTTCCGGAACGGTTATGATGATAAAGTCATCGCCCCCGATGTGGCCGATGAAATCATTTCTGGCGCCGAACTTTTTTACGACACTGCTCAGGAGAGCGGCGGTAAACAAAATCACCCGGTCACCGCTTTCAAAGCCGTACCTGTCGTTATAAGACTTGAAATGGTCCAGGTCCAGGTAGATCACCGCGCAGTCCTCATTTTCCCTGGCCCGCCTGGACAGTTCCTGCTCGATGGCTATATTCCCCGGCAATCCGGTCAGCGGGTTAGCGCCCCTGGCCATTTCCAGCCGGATTCTGGTCATGGTATCAAGTAAAGTCTGGACCGATACAACCCCTTTTAACAGCTGATTTCTTGTAACAATGATATAGTCGTAGAGCTTGAGCCTGTTCCGGTTCATGGCAACCTGGGAAACTATTTCAATGGGAGTGTCTTCCTCCACCACCAGGGGAGAAGTGTCCATTAGCGATGTTATCGGGCGATCGAAATACAGGGGTACCCCGTACTGCATCCCCAGGTAGCGGTCCAGGCGGTAGCGCATCACCAACCCCACGGGTTTTCCCTCTTCTACCACCACCACTCCATCAAGCAGGTCATTTTCTTCCAGTATTTTCTTAACTTCGCGAACCAGACAGTCTTTGCGGACACTTACAGCGTTTTCCGCGATTTCTCCTACCGGGAAGGCATGCTTCCAGGCTCTGTGGCGCCCGCTGGAAGCCAGCCGAAGCACCTTAACCTCCACAGTCTTATCCAGATAGCCTTTCGGGAATACCGGCCTGCCCAGGAAGTAGCCCTGGCCGTAGTGGGCGCCAATACTGGCAAGGGTGGTCAATTCCTCCTCGGCTTCAATACCCTCGGCAATGATGGCGCAGCCGATTTTTTCGGCAAAGGTTATAAATGTTTCCAGCAGGGCCCTCTTGATAGAGCTAAGGTTGATGTCCCTGACCAGGGACATGTCTATTTTAATAAAGTCGGGCCTGATTTCCGCAATGGACTGCAGGGAGGAAAATCCGGAGCCGACATCGTCCACAGCCACCATATAGCCCTGGCTGCGGTAATGTTCCAGGGTTTTGTTAAAGTTGGGAAAGTCCTTGATGCAGTGCCGCTCGGTAATTTCAAACACGATGTTGGAAGGCTTGAGGCCCATCTCCCCGATCAGCCTCATGGTCTCTCCCTTGACGAAATTGGGGTCGCTGATGGTGCGGGGGTGGATGTTCAGGAAGAGCTTCTGGTCCGGCCCCAGGTCCCCGAGGTTTTCCAGGGCCAGCCGGCGGCAGACCCTTTCCAGAGGGTAGAGCAATGCAGCTTGTTCAGCAAAGGAAAAGAGAATCTCGGGCCTGCGGAAATAGCTCTCCCGGGGCCCCCTGGTCAGGGCCTCCCAGCCCAGGATACCGCCGGAACGCAGGGAAACTACAGGCTGGTACACGATCTCAAACCGGGCCTGGTCGAGAATTTCCCTGAACTCGGATAAGAGCATGGCCGTCTCCAGACTGATGGAACCCCTGGCCATCTCCTGTGCCTCGCGCAGCGCCGTATAAAGCTGGCTCTCAACGTTTTCCGCCTTTAAACTGAGGACGGCATATCCCACGTGGATGTCCGGTTCCTGGCCGGTAATTTTCAAATATTCCTGCTTTATCCTTTCCCTGATGCCGATGCGGGAAGTAACGGCTATTTTCTGCAACTCACCGTGCTCCGGCCTGCCTTTCATCGCCATCAGGACGACAAAATCGTCACCCCAGAGGTTTTCCACGGCAAGGATTTCGGTGCCGGGGAAAATTTCGGGCATTTCTCTTTCCAGGCTTTTTTTAAACATGGCCAGGATCTTCGAGGCAGCCTGAAAGCCGCTCACCTGCTCCACCTCGTGGAATTTCACCAGGTCAAAATAAAGGAGCACCACCGGCCTAGACTTTTGGAGATTTTCCCGAACATTTCCTGCCACGCCGGGGTCCTTCAGACTGAAGTTCTGGAATATGATTCTTCTTTTAAAGCGGGGAAAAGAAAAGAACCTGGAGGCGACTTCCCAACCCTTGATTATCCCGGAGATCACAGCCACTCACCCGAATTTTTTAGTACAAATATATAACAACAAGTTTAAGGCATTATTACTTTTCCAAAAAAGAGATGCAAATTTACGGTTAAATTTTCTTTAATCCCCCGGCCTGCCGACCATCGCAACCCCTTTACCCCCATCCCTGCCAGGCCGTTAAACCTGCTTCCCGTTGAAAAGTGCCACCAGCGGTTAAGCCGACCCGATAAAATTTCGGAAATTAACAACTGCTTAACAATATTTAACAAGCAATTAACCGGCCATCAATTAAAACTTAACATGAAGCTGTTAAGATAAATCCAAAATATTTTATTTGGAGGTGTCGCTATGACCAAAACCATGAAGAGAGTTCCGGCTATCCTCATTGTTTTGCTCCTGTTGTTCAGCATTTCTGTCTTCCCTGCCGGCGCGGCAAGTGCCCCTGCCGTAAAGAATGTGATCCTCTTGATCCCGGACGGCATGAGCGGTACAACCCTGGCCAGGTGGTATAAAGGCGGCATACCCCTGGCCCTGGACGAAATGGCCTGCGGCCTGGTGAGAACTTACTCCTCCGACGCAGCCATCGCTGACTCCGCACCTGCGGCAACGGCTTATGCCAGCGGTTTTAAATCCCATACGGGCTACCTGGGGGTGCTCCCCGATGTGGCCAACATGCCCGGCCTCCAGCCCATCCCCAAGGGTGATGAAAGGAAACCGGCGGCCACCATTCTCGAAGCAGCAAAACTGGCGGGAAAAGCTACGGGACTGGTGGTTACCTGCGAAATACCCCATGCCACCCCGGCGGCCTTTTCCTCCCATTACCCGGACCGGAACAACTATGACGACATCCTCGAACAGCAGGTGTATAGCGGAATAGATGTGGTGCTGGGCGGTGGTTCCAAGTTCCTGGAAGCCGGGGCCAGAAAAGACAAGGAAGATTTAATTAAAGTAATCAAGGACCTGGGTTATGACTATGTAACCACGCCGGAAGCCTTGTATAAATCCACCTCCAGCAAAATATGGGGGATGTTCGCTCCTAAAGACTTGAGTTATGATTTTGACCGTGATCCGGCAAAACAGCCCGGCCTGGCAGAAATGACCAGCAAAGCCATTGAGGTGCTTTCTAAAGATAAGGACGGATTCTTCCTGATGGTGGAAGGAAGCAAAATAGACTGGGCCGCCCATGCCAATGACCCGGTGGGTGTAATCAGCGACATCCTGGCCTTTGACAACGCCGTAAAGGTGGCGCTGGACTTTGCCAAAAAGGATAAGCACACCGTTGTCATCGCAGTAACCGACCACGGTAACGGTGGAATCACCATCGGAGACCGGGAAACCAGCAATAATTACGATAAGCTGCCCCTTTCCACCTTCATCGAGCCTTTAAAGAGGGCAAAACTGACCGGTGAAGGCATCGAGAAAAAATTAAACGCCGACAGGAGCAACATCAAAGAAGTAATGGCAACTTATTACGGCATCACCGACCTGACGGAGGCTGAAATCAAGGCAATCAAAGAGGCCAAACCAGGCAGGTTGAATTATGTTGTCGGCCCGTTGATCAGCAAGCGGGCCCATATCGGGTGGACCACCAACGGCCACACCGGTGAAGATGTGGTTCTGTACGTGTACTCGCCGACCGGCGACCGGCCCACGGGAGTGATTGAAAACACAGATATAGCCAGGTACATGGAGAGAATACTGGGCCTTAACCTAGAGGAAACCACCAAAAAACTCTTTGTGCCGGCAAGGGCTGCTTTTGAGGCCCAGGGCGCTAGGGTGGAATGGGACACTACAGATCCCAGCAACCCCGTGGTCGTGGTTACCAGAGGCAATAGTATACTGAAATTTCCGGTAAACAAAAATCTTGCCGAAATCAACGGTAAGCTGGTTAAAATGAACGGCCTGACCGTTTATAATGGCGTGACCACCTTTGTACCACAGGAAGCACTTGATTTATTAAATTGAAGCCACTGTAACAGCCCGGATTTACGGCAGTACATCCCCGTTAAGCAGTCCGTGCATTGCCGCCCTTTTGCTTATAGCCCGTCTGCTCCGGCCATGGGGCAGGCGGGCCACTTCATCTCCCAGAAACACCTCAAGATCCTGTTTGCACCTGTCCTCAGACGCTACCCCGGGCAGGATTATGGCAAGGTGAGAGTTGCAAATCCCTTTTCATGGTAATAGCAGATAGCAGCTTCAATGTCTTTACCCCGGAAATCAGAAATCAAGGCCAACAGCGAAAACGAACGAAAGTTGGGATCAACCAGTTCGGCGACTCTGGCAACGGCATCCACCAGGAGCCGCTGGCGGATTTCTGTTTCTCGAATCTGCTCCTCAAGCTTACGAATCTGCTCCTCAAACCCCTGATGTTTGTCCAAGAGGCTACCCTCCCCTCAGATGAGAACCCACTCTACGAACAGTCGCATATAGTAACCTACAGCCTTTGCCGTGGAGTAAGGAACGCCGATTCCGCTGAGACCGCCCGTGCTCTGATCTTCGATAGCTTTCAGCGGCACGTCTGCCTAAGTCAGCAAGTTATCCACTATATCGGCGGATAAACGGCGTCGGCAACCAGGGTGCCGGAGATGACCACCGCCTCGATGCCCGCCCCCGGAAAAACGCCGGCGCCGGCCAGGTAAAGCCGCTCCACGGGGCTTTTGGCCGGCGGCCGCCACTGACCGGCGGCGGGACCGTAGATGGCGCCGCCGGTGGTCCTGGCATAGCGGGCGAAGGTCGCCGGGCTGGCCTCCTCCCGGAAGACGATGTGCCCCCGCAGGCCGGGCAGCACCCGTTCGGCCAGTGCAATCAGCACGTCGCCGAACTCTCTTTTGCGGCGCGCATAGTCGAAGGCCCGGCGGTCCCAGGTTGTTGCCTCCACCCGGGGAACCAGGGTCAGCAGGGTGATGGCGGCGTGTCCGGGCGGCGCCAGGCCGGGATCGACCCTGGAGGGAGTCATTATGCCAAGCCCCCGGCCGTCTCCGGTGTGAACCAGGGTGACCGGCTCAAGGTCCGGCACGAAGTCGACGCCCAGGAAGACCGCAAAAGCCGAGGTGGAGAATTCCAGGTCTTCAATGCGTCGCACAAAGTCGGGCGGCAGGTGTTCCCGCCCCACCAGTTCCAGGAAGGTCTTTAGCAGATCAGCATTAGAGATGACGGCATCGGCGCGGTGGACCTGCCCGCCGGCCAGGATTACGCCCGCGGCCCGGCCTCCTTCGATGAGGATGCGCTCTACGGGTGCGCGCAGGAGCACCCGGCCGCCGTGCGCCTCGATCACCTCCGCCAGGGCGTCGGCAAGGGCCTGGGAGCCGCCTACAGGGTAGTAGCCGCCGTCGAAGTAGTAGCCGAACAGGGGGGCCATCTGGGCAGCGGTGAGCGCTTCCGGCCGGTCGCTCAGGTAGCCCGTCAGGAGGATCAGGAACCGTTTCAGAGATGCATCCTGGAAAAACCGCTCCAGCATGGCCGGGTAGGGGATGTTCATCCAGCGGAAGGCATACGGGTGGGTGCGCGGGTAGGCCAGCATCTCCCCCGGCGTGCGCGGCGGGCACGGCACGCCGCCGGTGCGCTCCACGCCGGCGTAGAGGTCGCGGTAGATGCCCTCCATCTCGGCGAAAAAGGCAGCTATAGCCTCCCGATCCGCGGGAAAGCGCGCCTGCAGAGCCCTGACCAGTTCCTCCCCCGTACCAGGCACCTTGAGCCGGAAGCCGGGCAGCACGTATTCGTGGCCCATCCGCCGCCATTCCAGCCGGTCGCCGATTTCCAGCCGGCGCAAAAGATTGGTCACCGGGCCGCGCGGCCCCAGCCCGCTGACGTCGTGTACCCCTGCGTCGAAGACGTAGCGCAGCCGCTCGCCGTCCCGCCGCACGTGCCGCTCCCAGGAGGTGCAGAAGCCGCCCGGCCGGTGGTGCTGCTCCGCCACCAGCACCTTCAGGCCTCGCCGCGCCAGAAGGGCCGCCGCCGTAAGGCCGCCGATACCTGCACCCACGACGATGACGTCGTCTTCGGCTTCACCGGCCGGCCGCCCGGGGCCGAAGACCGGGTCCGGCCACCGGTAGGGCTCTCGGGCAGCTATCTCCTGCGCCAGAATGCGCTTGGGGTACCAGTTGGGGAAAAGAAGGGAAAAAGCGATGCCGGCTGCGATGCCGGCGTTGGGGACGACCACGGTAAGCCAGAGGCGGGCCTCCGGCCAGGCAAGCGCCAGCGCCCCCAGCACGGCGTTGAGGGTAAAAATCGCGCCCCAGACCGCCGTAATCAGGGCGTTGGTGCGGTAAAAGAGGGGATGGCGCCAGTATTCGCGCGGCCAGTCCTCGCGGGCGTACTGGTATGTGAAGGGCGAACCGGCCAGGAGCGTCCCCCAGGCCATCAGCGCCAGGGCAGCGCCGGCCAGCACGGCACTGCAGGTCTTAAAAAGTGGGGAACCAAGGACGACGGTCACCGCAAAATGGGCGGCAAAAAAAGCAAGCGTCACCAGCTCCATCGTTTTGACCTGCCGCTGCCGGAGGCGGTAGGCGTTTAAGGCCAGAGCGGCGGCCAGCCCGGCCGTCACCGCCTCCGTCCAGAGGCCGGGGCCCGAGAGCATCCAGTACAGGATCCAGGGGACAAAGCCGATGAAAATCCAGACCGTTCCGGGAATTTTCTTACCCATGAGCATTGTCCTCCTGCATGACCGCGGCCGGCGCGGTGTCGCACCAAACGATGACCATCGGGGCGAAGCGGCGGCCGAATTAGCATACCTGGAGGTTGGCCGCGGCCTGGCTATCACTGTCATCATTATGGATCGGACAAGTAAAGCTGCCGTTGAGCTCGCATTAAGCGTAGACTAATTTTTGCTTGTTGATCCGGATCAATTTCCGATTTACGACTCGTATGCGGTTAAGATGCTCACATACCATTTGAATGGGAAGGGCAGGGAAGGGCTCTCTTATGAGCAGTTTGCGGCGGGCTCTTCAGCGTTGAAGGATGCCTTGAGTTTTCCCATGCCGGAAGCTAAAAGCTTCAAAATAAAAGCCACTGTAAAACGCGTACCGCTATGGTGGGCTGGCCCATACATATTTGGGGGTTTACAGTTATGCGGTCAAGCTTCACAAACAGCACTCTCCTGGTTACTATTGTACCATGATTTCCACCACTAGAAACTCACAGGTCAAATAACCGTACTACTTCACTACTTACCAGCGTCGGGACGGGCACAGTCCTCCGCGAGTCGAATCCTGGGGCTGGCGCTTCCGCCATGCTGTCTTTTTGTAAGGTTTTCCTGTCAATTGGCAGGATTTTCATGTTTTCTTGCCGAATAAGTCTCTCTATCCAGTTTTCCATACTTCCTGGCAGGTGGTTTTCTTGGCCCAAAAGAAAATTTTTACACCCAAAATGGGACCGAAAGGTCAAATGACGTTGCCAAAAGAAATACGGACTGCTCTTGAAATAGAAGAGGGCGACCGGGTTCTTCTCAGAATCGAAGACGATGGGAAGGTCGTCCTGGAGAAGGCGATAATTATTCCCGCGAGCAAGAAGGATGGGGTTGGGGAAGCTACTGAAACCTGATGCTTTTAGTGGTTATCCAAAGGATATATAGGCAGGTGCTGGGATTGCCATGAAAACAGATGAGCTCAAAAAACAAATAGCAGCAGCCCGGTCGAGGTATTATCGACTGGTTTTACTGGTTGGATCAGCTGCAACCGGAAAAACCAAAATTCTTGTTCAAACAGCCAAAGATGAGGGTTATCCTTATATTAATCTGAACCTCATGCTGAGCCAGAAACTCTTGGAATACCCCGTTAAAATACGAACATTACGCCTGCCGAGAATAGTGGAGACGATCATAGGCGAAACAGGAAAGGACACTGTCCTTCTTGATAATACAGAAATACTTTTTAATCCTGTTCTTCAACAGGACCCTTTACGTTTACTTCAACAAGTCAGCCGCAATCGAACTATCGTTGCCGCATGGAACGGCAAATTCGAGGGTGGTGCGCTGATTTATGCCGAGCCGGATCACCCGGAGTACAGAAAGTATTATGAAGTCGATGCCCTTATTTATCCTCTGGGGTAAAGAGATTTTAGGAAAAGGTGGGGAAATACTGTGAAGTACGCTGACCTGATCCATTTTGAACCGGTCGAAACTATAGTGCAGTTGCGGGAAGCTGACGCCAAAAGCAGGGCCGGTGAGCTGGTAAAAACCTATGTGATCTCGGAACGGATGGCCGAGCAGATTACGGAAGTTGTCTTTCCGCAACTCCAATATGACCATCCCCAGGATAATAAGGGACTTTTGATCGTCGGCAACTACGGTACCGGCAAATCGCATTTAATGTCGGTGCTATCCGCTATAGCCGAATATCCAGACCTGGTCACGGAAATACGGCATCCTGCCGTAGCTAAAAAATCTGAGGTTATCGCCGGCAAGTTCAAGGTTATCAGGACCGAGATCGGTTCCACCACGATGTCCCTCAGGAACATCATTTGTGCTGAGCTGGAAGAACAACTGGCTAATCTTGGGGTGAAATACCGTTTTCCTGAAGCCGATAAAGTTACCAACAACAAAGACCCTTTTATTGAGATGATGAACGCTTTCCAAGAGGTTTACCCGGATCACGGGCTCTTGCTGGTTGTCGATGAACTCCTGGACTACCTGCGTACGCGGAAGGACCAGGAATTAATCCTCGACCTAAACTTCCTGCGAGAAATCGGGGAGGTTTGCCGGCTCACCCGGTTTCGTTTCATGGCGGGTGTGCAGGAAGCCATTTTCGACAGCCCGCGCTTTCAGTTTGTGGCTGAAACCCTGCGCCGGGTCAAAGACCGTTTTGAGCAGATACGAATTGTCCGTGAAGACATAGCCTACGTAGTTGCCCAGCGCCTGCTGCGCAAGGATGACCGACAGAAGGCCCTCATAAGGGAACACCTGCAGCGTTTCACCAAGTTATATGGCACCCTGGCCGAGCGCATGGACGAATTCGTCGCTCTTTTCCCCGTGCATCCGGCATACCTTGAAACTTTTGAGCGGGTCTATGTAGCTGAAAAGCGCGAGGTGCTGAAAACCATCAGTGCGGCCATGAAAAAACTCCTGGACAAAGAAGTTCCGGAACAGGAACCCGGCCTCATTGCTTATGATTCTTACTGGCAAAACTTAAAGGACAATCCATCTTTCCGCAGCGACCCGGACATTCGCGAAGTGATGGAGAAGAGCCAGGTACTGGAATACCGTGTCCAGCAGGCCTTTACAAGGCCGCAGTATAAGCCTGTAGCCCTCCGCATCATTCACGCTTTGAGCGTTCACCGGCTGACAACAGGAGATATTTACGCTCCAATAGGGGTCACGGCTGAAGAACTCCGCGACGACCTCTGCCTTTACCTGCCCTTGCCGGAAGAGGAGGCCGAGTTTCTTAAAACCACTATCGAATCAATCTTGCGCGAGATCTTAAGGACGGTGAGCGGCCAGTTTATTTCTTTCAACCAGGACAACGGCCAGTACTACCTTGACCTGAAAAAAGACATTGATTTTGATTCGCTAATTGAGCAGAAAGCCGAGACACTTACCCCGAACCAGTTGGACCGCTACTATTTTAAGGCCCTGGCCCGGGCCATGGAGTGCCCCGAAGCCACGTATGTTCCCAATTTCCAGATTTGGGAGCACGAAATTGAGTGGCGCGAGAAAAAGGCTACCCGGTTAGGGTATTTATTCTTCGGCGCTCCCAACGAACGTTCTACCGCCCACCCGCCCAGGGACTTTTATCTCTACTTTCTGCAGCCTTTTGACCCGCCGGCCTTTGAAGACGAAAAAAAGCCCGATGAGGTGTTTTTCCGTCTGGTGCAGCGTGACGAGGATTTTGACCGTGCCCTGAAATTCTTCGCCGGCGCCTGCGAGATGGCCAGCACGGCTTCGAAAGGAACGCGGCAGGTTTATGAAAATAAGGCTAACGAGCAGTTAAAAAAGATAGTTGAATGGCTGCGGAACAACATCACCACGGCTTATGAAGTTACCTACCGGGGAGCAACCAAAAAATTCGTCGAGTGGGTTAAGCACAGTGCCACTTCTCATGCGTCGGTTCGTGATCTCGTGAACATGGTGGGTTCATCATGCCTTGCCCCCTACTTCCAGGAGCTGGCGCCCGAGTACCCGGCCTTCTCCATCCTGGTTACCGTAAAGAACCGGCCTCAGGCTGCCCAGGAGGCGATAAAGTGGATCCTCGGCAGCATCAGGACCAGGCCGGGGGCAGCCGTTCTCGATGCCCTGGAGCTTCTGGACGGAGATAAGTTAAGGCCGCAAAATTCCCGTTATGCCAAACATATCCTGGGACAGCTGGACAAAAAGGGCCCGGGTCAGGTACTCAACCGGGGTGAAATAATTGCCGATTTTCGCGGTGTGGAGTTTGAGCCCCGTTTCAGATTGGAACCGGAGTGGGTGGTCGTCATTCTGGCGAGCTTGATCTACAGCGGTGATGTTACTTTAAGCATGCCGGGGAAGAAGATAGATGCTTCCAACCTGGAGGAGCTGGGTAAAGTTCCCCTGGAGGAACTTATCAAGTTCAAACACATCGAGCGTCCCAAGGATCTTCCTCTTGGTCCCCTGCAGGTTCTATTTGAATTTTTAGGGCTGCCGCCCGGGCTCATCGTCAATCAATCTACTCGTGAAGAAGGGGTAAGGCAGCTTCAGGAAGCAGTAGGTAGGCTCCTGGAACGCACCGTGCAAGCCCAGCAGGCGATCCAGCAAGAGTTATCTTTATGGGGTATTTCTCTCTTCGATGAGAAAAAGAAGACCGGTTTAAGGGATGAACTGGCCGGTTTCAAAGGGTTTCTGGAGTCACTCCGGGTTTTTAACACTCCCGGGAAGTTGAAAAACTTCCGCTACTCCGAGCGGGACATTAACAAGCAGAAGGCGTACCTTGCCACCCTGAAGAGGGTTGAAGAACTGGCCGGCCTGGCCAATGAGATTCAGCCTCTGCTCTCCTACCTCAGTACCGCCGAAGCCGTGCTTCCTGCGGATGCCGGTTGGACGGTAAAAGCCCGGGAGCGGCGTGAAGAGCTCAAAGGAAAACTGTCCGGCCTGGACGAAGCATCCGTCCCTGACCTTCGCCGGGAGCTTGTCCAGGTGCTCTTAGAGCTCAAGAATTCTTACATTGAAGCCTACCTTGAGGCCCATACCAAAGCCAGGTTAAATGCGTTTTTGGACCAGAAGAAATCCGGGCTTCTCAAAGATGAGCGGTTGAGCAAACTCACCAGGCTGGCCGGTATCGAGTTGATGCCCCGGGCCCAGCTTACTGACTTCCAAAACCGTCTGGCGGAGCTGAAAACGTGCTTCAGCCTCACCAGAGAGGATTTGGAAAAAACACCCCTCTGTCCTCACTGTAGCTATCGTCCGGCACAGGAGCAGATTAAGCTTTCGGCTGAAGCGGCGCTCAGGCGGTTGGAGGACGACCTGGAGAGGCTATGCGAGGATTGGGAAAAGACACTGATCGCCAACCTGGAAGACCCGACGGTAAAGGAAAACATCTATCTTTTGAAGCCGGAACAGCAAAAAGCACTGGAGCAGGTGATCAAAGAACAGCAGCTGCCATATACGGTGGACGCATCGTTTGTAAAGGCCGTTCAGGAAGTTCTCTCCGGCATGGAAAAGATTTCGGTCACCGCAGCTGACTTAAAGAAAGCCCTGGCCCAAGGTGGCACGCCCTGCACAGTATCTGAGTTCAGGCAGCGCTTTGAGGATTATATCCAGTCTCTCACGCGGGGCAGGGATCCACAGAAAATAAGGATCGTGCTGGAATAGAGGGGAAGATGCGTGGCCCAAGAGGGGAAGATTTTCAACGACAGTCACAGTTATAAAAGGCATCAGCAAAAGAGTTTTGGCCGACTTAGATATTGCGGGGGTGAGAAAAAGTGAGCTTCAAAAGACAGCTCAGCGAACAAGAGAAACAGGAAGTAATCAAGAGGCATACCAAAGACGGGATCCTGCGCTGCTTCATAGACGGCCACCCTATTGAAAATCTTGAGAGAGTTGAGTTTCACCATATAAAGCCGTTCAGCGAAGGCGGGCCTACTACCTTAGATAACATTGCTCCGGTTTGTAAAGAACATCACAGGCGAATCCGCACTCTATCGCTTCTAGAGTTTCGCGACAAGTTGAAACTCGATCGCTTTTTCGAGGAAGGGTTTAGAAAATTCGACGGGGTTCGCCTCGACGATGTTCTTGCTCACCTTGCAGGCAATGACGGATACGGGAAGGTTCTTCAATGGGAGCAGCTTGGCGACCAAATAAAACTGTACTGGGAAGATGAACATCCCGAAACTCTGCCCTTATATCAGTGTCCGGTGACAGGTTTTAAATACTTTTATGCTCTTGTCCCCGTAAAACATTTAAAAAACGATACCGAACTGCAACCGCGCCCGCTAGAGCCGTCGCGGATGTGGCAGTTGTACAGGCATTTCCTGCGGTACACACAGCTAGCTCCTGCTGTCTGCCGATTGGTTGATGGCCGGATAATGCTTTTTGATGGCCAGCATAAAACTGCGGCTCAGTTGTGGGCAGGAAGGCGACGCGTTGAGTGCAAGGTGTATCTCGACCCGGACAAACGGGTAATTAAGGAGACGGTGCTGGCAGCCCACGACAAGCTGCGGCAGATGCCTTTTTACACCTCAACTCTTATTTCCAGGTACAGCGCCCTTTTCAAAGAAGACTGGGAAGAATACATGGAACGTCCCGGGACAAAGTCGGAAAAAGGCTTTGTACAGTTCCTTACCCAGATTAAAGGTATTCCCAAAAGAGAAGCCATGAAGCGCCTACGAGCGGCAATCGAAAATGATATCCTGGAGGACCCTGAAAACAAGCTGCAGGAATACATTGCTGAGAAGAACAGGAGTCGCAAGAACCCGCTGACCATTTACGCCGTCCAGCGGACCTTCTTAAAGGAGTTCATTGCTCCTCCGCCTTTGGAGGTGGAGTTTGAGAGCCCTCAGGATTACCGGCGAGAAGAGAAGAAAAATCTCATCAAACTATTGAACCTGATCGTCGATAAAACTTTGAGTGGTCGCTGGAACCCCGAGTCCAAGAATGAGGCTCACCGCACTGCCGAAAGGATATATGCTGCTGGAGCCTTAAAGGCGTGGGTGCCTATGCTTCGAGCAGTCATTGGGGCGAAGTTGAATCTAATTGATGATGAAGAGAAAAGCAGAGTTTTCTTTCGGCCAATAGATGAGGAGACCTTCATTAAACTTATTGAACCTCTGGTTGGCCGTCTTTTTTCGCATAAGATATGGCTTGACTCTGATCCCGAAATAGATGCCAACCTCCGCGTCAACAATCTGGACCACGTAAAACAGTTTTTCAAGAGCCGTGGTTTGACTGCGCAATGGCTTCTAGGTATCGAGGAGGTTTATTAAAAAGGCAAATAACGAGGTTAGACATGTACATTTTGTTTCTCAAAGAAAGGCTGCTATAGTAAAATGCGGGATACCTATTCTTTGGCTAAGTTTCGAATTCCAGGAGGAATACGGAAATCTACAGTAAGGTAAGGATCGCATTGGAATAAAGAGGTGAAGATCTGTGGCCGAACAAGAGCAACTTGTCATAAATACACCGGAAGGGAACAAAAAAGAAAGGGAACGGCAAGAACGTTCACGTTTCCGGCTTACCAAAGAACACCTGGACCAGGTGAGGCACATCGAGGGATTCCCCATTGCCAAAGATGAGGACATCATCAGCCTTTCCGACCCGCCCTATTACACCGCCTGTCCGAACCCGTTCATAGGGGATTTTATTAAAGAGCACGGCAAGCCGTACGACCCGGATAACGACGCTTACCGCCGGCAGCCCTTTGCGGCGGATGTATCGGAGGGCAAGAACGATCCCATTTACAACGCCCATTCGTACCACACCAAGGTGCCCCACAAGGCCATCATGCGCTATATCCTCCACTACACCGAGCCGGGAGACATCGTCTTTGACGGTTTCTGCGGCACGGGCATGACCGGCGTTGCGGCGAGTTTATGCGGGGACCGCAAGGCCGTAGAATCCTTAGGCTACCGGGTACTGGCCGACGGGACCATCCTGGATGAAAAAGGTCAGCCCTTTTCTAAGCTTGGAGCACGCAAGGCTATCTTAATCGACCTCTCCCCTGCCGCCACCTTCATTGCCTACAACTACAACACGCCGGTGGATGTCCGGGCCTTTGAGCGGGAAGCCCGGCGGATTCTGGAAGAAGTTGAAAAGGAATGCGGATGGATGTACGAAACGCAGCACGTGGTGGATGGGAAGGTGCAAAAAGACGCCAAGGGCAACCCCATCATGGGGAAAATCAACTACACCGTCTGGTCCGACGTGTTCATCTGCCCCAGCTGTTCCAGAGAGCTCGTCTTCTGGGAAGTGGCGGTAGATAAAGAAGAAGGTAGAGTCCGTGACGGGTTTCCCTGCCCCTACTGCGGGGCTAACCTCACCAAGCGTTCTCTGGAGAGGGCTACCGAAAGGGTGTACGACCGGGACATTGGGGAGTTTATCACCCGCGCCCGCCAGGTGCCGGTGCTCATTAACTACTCGGTGGGGAAACAAAGATTTGAGAAAGAGCCCGACGAGTACGACCTGGAGCTGATTCGGAAGATCGAGGAGAGCGAGATACCGTACTGGTATCCTATCGACCGCATGCCGGAGGGATACAATACCGAACAGCCTAAAGTATCACATGGGATTACCCATGTTCACCATTTTTACACCAGGCGGAATTTGTGGGTGCTGGCTAGTCTTTATAATGCATCATTACAATCCATTTACAAGTATCCGCTTTTATGGACGTTTACTGGAATCCAACCAGTTTCATCGAAGATGAATAGGTATACACCGACTGGTATTTTTTCAAAATTTCGCGCTCTGATTGGTACCCTATATGTAGCTAGCATGCATGGGGAAATGAACGTCCTTGATATGTTTCGCAACAAGTCAATTCTACGTTTGAAGAAAGTTATTCTGCAAGAAACCAGCCGAAACGTATTAATTGCAACACAACATGCCGGTGTTACTTTAATCCCAGATCAATTTATAGACTACATCTTTACAGACCCCCCTTTCGGTGGAAATCTCATGTACTCAGAGCTCAATTTCCTCTGGGACGCCTGGCTTAAGGTTTTTACCAACAATAAGCCTGAAGCCGTGGAAAACAAAGCTCAGGGCAAAGGCCCCAGGGAATACCAGGAGCTCATGGAAAGGTGCTTTGCCGAGTACTACCGGGTCTTGAAGCCCGGCCGGTGGATGACGGTGGTGTTTCACAATTCCCAGAACCGGATCTGGAACGCCATCCAGGAGGCCATTATGCGTGCGGGTTTTGTTATTGCCGATATAAGGATTCTAGATAAGAAGCATGGAACGTTTAAACAAATATCTTCGTTTAATGCTGTTAAGCAGGACCTGGTCATCTCCGCCTACAAGCCCAACGGCGGCCTGGAAAAACGCTTTCATCTTGAGGCTGGGACCGAAGAAGGGGTCTGGGATTTTGTCCGCACCCACCTCAAACAGCTGCCGGTCTTTGTGGAGAAAAACGGCAAAGCGGAGGTCATTGCCGAGCGCCAGAATTTCCTCCTCTATGACCGGATGGTGGCCTTCCACGTTCAGCGGGGAGTTGCCGTACCTATGGGGGCGGCGGAGTTTTACGCCGGCTTAAAACAGCGCTTCCCGGAGAGAGACGGCATGTACTTCCTCCCCGACCAGGTGGTGGAATATGATAAGAAGCGTTTTATGGTCCAGGAAATTGAGCAATTATCCCTTTTTGTAACCGATGAAAAGTCTTCCATCCAGTGGCTGCGCAGGGAACTGGAAAAGAAGCCGCAGACCTACCAGGAAATCTACCCCAAATTCCTGCGGGAACTGCACAAAGCGGCGCACGAAAAGCTGCCGGAGCTCTCCGAGCTTTTGGAGCAGAACTTCCTTAAAGACGATCAGGGCCGCTGGTACGTCCCCGACCCCGGCAGGCAGTCTGACCTGGAGAAGATGCGCGAAAAGACCCTCCTCAAAGAGTTCGAAGAATATAAAGAAGGCAGGGGCAGGCTCAAAGTGTTCCGTACCGAAGCGCTGCGGGCCGGATTCAAGGCCTGCTGGGCTGCTAAAGACTATAAAACCATCGTGGAGGTGGCCAGGCGCATACCGGATACCGTCCTTCAGGAAGATACCACCCTCCTGATGTATTACGACAACGCCCTGATGCGGCTGGAAGAGTAAAGCGGTAAGCAGAAATTATCTCTATGTATGTGAGGAGGAAGGAGGAATTTGGGTGTTATTAAATAGGATAAGGGTGTCTAACTTCAGATGTTTAAGAGATATTGAAGTCCAATTTGAGCCTAACTTAACGGTTATTGTTGGAGAAAATGATAGTGGGAAGTCTACTCTTTTCGATATATTACGTATATCACTAGAAGGTGGACTTCCCGAGCCCGCCGATTTCTATTTTGGTAGTAAAGAAATTAGGTGCGAACTTGAGTTCAGTTCCCAAAAGGTTTGTAAGCTAGAATTTAGAAAAAATGATGAAGGGAAAGTCATAAAAACGTTGAAAGAGATCGTCTTCTGGGGCGATTTACGCTCTTATTTAGAAGCTACTGATGCCATTGATGCCCTAGGTATTGACGAAATAAGAGAGGTACTAGCTCGGTACGGAAAGCCATCACGAAAAAGAACCCTTGATAGTATCAAAGATGAATTTAGGACATTTCTTGAGGAAAACCGCGAGAAAATTGAGGAAGAAGAAGTGGAAGTTCAGACAATTGAAGGAATACCGGAACTAATACTAGTGGATGGAAAGAGGTTTGAAAATATTAACGACTTTGTTAGGGATGTATATTTGAAGGAAGATTTCCGAGGCATATGGAGTGCCCTAATAGAGACAGGAGGTTCGCAAAAATCCCTTTCCGATATTTTCCAAGATAGGCTGCGGGATATCGAAGTACAGAAGCAGAAGGAGGTTAACGAAGAGGTTCTTCCCAGGCTTCAAGAGTTCCTTCCTAATGTGCACAGAGTTGCAATTACTATTAAACACCAGACCTATGATATCACAAAGAGTGTAACTGTTAATGTTGCATTTGAAGATAATGAGGGTAGAGAGGTTTCCGTGGCCAAGAAAGGGGATGGCACCAAACGCAGAACTACATTAGCATTATTAAGACATAAAGCAGAGAAGGATCGGAGCTCTGGAAACAAATTGTTTCTGTTTGACGAACCAGATACTCATTTACACGTGAGGGCTCAGCGCGAGTTAATTAATGTTCTTGAAAAGATAGCTACAGATAATCAAGTTATCATTACGACCCACTCACCTTTCATATTGAACAGTATGGATGCATCTAACGTAAGATTGCTGTGCTTAAAGGATGGTGTGTCGCGTATTAGGTCTTTGGCAGACGATTGTGAAGTAAGAAATGTATTGAAATCTCTCGGTATAGAAAATACCAATCTCTTTTTCACTAGAAAAATCTTGTTCGTTGAAGGGGAATCTGAGGAAGTTGCTGTTCCGATCCTTTTCAATAGGTATACAGGGAGATATTTGCATAACGAACTTATTGCAATACTGAATGCCAAGGGTCGTGATAGTATACCGCACTTAGCCAGAATCATTAACGAGTTGATGAGTGATGTGCCCATAACTGTGCTAGTGGATAACGACCTTGCGTATAGGCCTAAAACAAGACTACTGCTTGAAGCTTTAGAGCAACACGCAGAAATAAAACGTTTTGAAATCGGCTATAAGGAGTTTGAGGATGCATTTGATAATGAGACGATTTATGAAGCAGTAAGACAGCATTATGCCGGAGAAGTCAATGAACAATGGACCAAAGAAGCTATTGAAGAAAAAAGAAAACAGTTACAACAGAACCCACATTACAAGTTTGGAGATGCATTGGCAAAGTTAGCTAGGGCTGATAAAGTAGTAATAGCTAAGGCGATAGCTCGATACTGTCCCAAAGACAAAATACCCCAAGAACTAGTGCAATTATTTGATTTCCTCAGAGAATGATGTTGAGACACCTTTTAGGAGCAGCACAAACATGAATACCAGTTCATATACTGTTTTTTCACCCGGATCTTGGGCCTGGAGCCGGGAGTACCGTGAACCGGTGAAGGTTATTGAAGCCCTGGACCTGTGGGGAAAGAACGTCTACCGCGTCTGGGTGCCGGGCCGGGACGCGGTTTTGCGCCTTCAGGAAGACGAGTTATCCCCGATAACAGAGGCGGACATACCCAGCCGGGAGAGGCTGATTTACACCGCCGCCGCGGCCCGAATCGCTGAAAGCCTGGCCAGGCCGGATATCCTGCTGGCGCCTCTGGAAGGCAGCGTTACTCCTTTACCCCACCAGCTCTACGCCCTTTCCCGGGCTATTTCCAAGAGCAGGGTCCGGTACCTTCTGGCTGACGAGGTCGGCCTCGGCAAAACAATAGAGGCCGGTCTAATCATGCGCGAGCTGAAGCTCAGGGGGCTCGTCAGGCGCACGCTGGTGGTGGCGCCGAAGGGCCTGGTGATGCAGTGGGTGCAGGAAATGGAAAACCGCTTTCGGGAACGCTTTCACCTGCTGATGCCCGTCGAGATCACGGCTCTATCGTGCTTTGAATGGGATGCCAACGTCTGGCAGCGGTTTGACCAGGTCATTGTTCCCATGGACGCCGTAAAGCCTTTGGAATCGCGCCGGGGGTGGAGCAGAGACCAGGTAAGCCGCTATAACCGGGAACGCTTCGAAAACCTTATCGCTGCGGGCTGGGATTTGATTATTGTCGATGAAGCTCACCGAATTGCCGGCAGCACGGATACCGTGGCCAGGTACCGCTTAGGCCAAGCGCTGGCTGAAGCGGCACCGTATCTTCTCCTTCTCACCGCGACGCCCCACCAGGGAAAAACTGATTCCTTCCACCGGCTTATGGCCCTCCTTGATAAGGAGGCTTTTCCCGGCGTCGAGTCCATAAAGCGGGAGAGAGTGGCCCCGTACGTAATCCGCACCGAAAAACGCCGGGCCATTGATGAGAAAGGCCAGCCGTTATTCAAACCGCGCCGCACCCAGCTGGTGCCGGTGGTGTGGCAGTCGCGGCATCAGATGCAGCGGGAACTATACGAGGCGGTGACGGAATATGTGCGGGAAGGATATAACCGGGCGCTGAAAGAAAAGCGAAACTATATCGGCTTTTTGATGGTTCTCATGCAGCGCCTGGTAGCCAGCAGCACCAGGGCCATCCGGACCGCCCTGGAACGGAGACTGGAAGTGATCGAACAGGAAGCTCCTCTTCAAATTAACAGTGAAATAGAGCTGGAAGAAGACTGGTGGGACCTCGACGGGCAGGAGCAGCTCGAGCAAATTCTGAAGCACCGTTTAGTCGCTTTTGCCAGTGAACGGGAAGAGGTCAAGCGTCTTTTATCCCTGGCGCGTCAGTGCGAGTCCCAGCCCGACGCGCGGGCCGAAGCCTTGCTGGAGTGGATGTACCGGCTGCAGGCCGAAGAGAACGACCCCGAGCTCAAGTTTCTCATCTTTACAGAGTTCATTCCGACCCAGGAGATGCTCAAGGAGTTTCTGGAAAACAGGGGCTTTAGTGTCGTTTGTCTAAACGGGTCCATGGGGCTGGAAGAAAGGCGAAAAGTCCAGCAGGAATTTGCCGGTCCCGCCAGGGTGCTTGTATCCACCGATGCCGGCGGCGAGGGTTTGAATCTGCAGTTTTGCCACGTGGTCATCAACTACGACCTGCCGTGGAACCCCATGCGCCTGGAGCAGCGCATCGGCCGGGTGGACCGCATTGGTCAGGAACACGTTGTTCGGGCACTCAACTTCGTCCTGCAGGACACTATTGAATACCGGGTGCAGGAAGTCCTCCAGGAAAAACTGGCCGCAATCCTGGCGGATTTCGGCGTTGACAAGATGAGCGATGTTCTCGACTCGGCTGAAGTAGCGTCTGATTTCGAGGATTTGTATAAAGAGGCTATCCTCAGCCCGGAAGGAGTTGAGTCCCGTATTGAACGGCTGGAAGCTTCTCTGCGGCAGCGCATCCAGGAAGTAACTACGGCCAACCGGCTTTTGGGAGAAGAGGAACAGCTCGATTCCCGGCTGGTGGAGAAGATTTCCAGTCATACGCTTCCGTACTGGGTAGAGCGCATGACCGTTAACTTTTTGGTAAGCGAAGGCGGCGTAGTGAAGCCCAATTTGGCAGGTTATGATTTGACCTGGCCCGATGGCTTCACTATGAAAGACGTGGCTTTCTCCCGGCAGGAGGCAGATAAGCACTCATTGTCTTATCTCAGCCTGGAAGAACCGAGGGTTCGCGGGCTGGTCTCCCGCCTGCCCTTGGCCGTGGCGGGTCAGCCCGTTGCGAAGGTCAGGCTCAAAGGACTGCCGCAGGAAATAAGGGGCTACTGGTCTTTATGGCGGATATCTCTTATGGCGGAAAACATGCGTGAGATTCGGGTTCTACCCTTGTTCGAGCAGGAAAAAGACGGCAAAATACTCATGGCCACCGCCCGCAGGATATGGGATTTGTTATTACAGGAAGAAACCTCCCTCGAAATCCAGGGTTATATTACAGGCGAAAAATCCGAGGAAATCTTTGAGAAGCTCCAGAAACAGGCTGTACGATACGGGCATAATCTTTTCCTGGAACTTAAAGCACAGTATGAAGAGTACCTGCAGAAAGAGCGGGAAAAAGGCCAGTATGCGTTCCAAATTCGCCGGCAGGCCATTATGAGGATAGGTCTCACCGCCGTGCGCCAGCACCGGCTGGCCGAACTGGAACGCCAGGAGAAAGAATGGACCCTGCGGCTCAAGCAGAAGGAAAAAATCTTGCCGGAACTAAGCGCGATTATCATTGTCTACATAGAAGGTGGGGACTCGTGAACTGGCGCGACCTTATCCTTCAGAACTTACAGCCAGGCGTATCAAGGCTTACTTTAGTGGCTGACCCAGACGGCTTGGTCTTGGAAGAAGATGTTCTCTCGACCTTAGGGGACATGGGGTTCGATGTCCTTGCTTTTAGTGATCCCATCACCTTTCGTTATGCGTATGAAGCAAACTATCGCTCCAGGTGGGATCGGGGCGAAGCGGCACATTTAATAGTGGTGGTACAGGGCGGCCCGCAGGAACTGCGGCGCCTCCCCTTCGATGTATGGCGAAAGGGCCATAAGCTTTTCTTCAGCCTGGCCGATATCTTTCCCAAACTCAGCTATCCGGTAGTTGCGGCTGTGGAGAAGTCAGACCTGGATAAGCTTTACAGGGCGTACCAGGATTACAATGGTCCTGTGCTGGGGGAGAAGGCGACCAAGGATTTTATCCTAAAACACGTTTTTGGCATAATACCCGACCTTATCAATTCACCGGTCGAGCTGATGAAGATGCTGCTTTCGCGGCATTGTAACTTTGTGACTGTGCCCTCGATTTTAGACGAACACCTTATCAATTATTTAAGAGAAAAGAGCGTTTTTAAGGACTGGCCGCTGGAAGACATCATCCCCAGCAGGGAAGCCTTTTTTGCTTTTCTGCAAGAACAATGGCGTCGCTTCCTGGAAAGCACGGCCAGAGGAGAGAAGTTCACCGAGGTTCCCTTTGACCATTATGATATACGGGTGTACATCGACAACCTGTTCTTGGAAGGATGTTTAAGGCCTGTTCCGGTTGCGAGTACGGAAGGTATGCCCGCCTGGGTCCTGGCTGGTGTGCTCTTCGATAAACAGGCTGAGGAAAGGCGCAGGATTAAATGGCTGCTAGAGAAGATACGACAAGATTTGCCTGAAGAAACAGCGTCCCACAGGGACTGGCAGCGCCTGGCCGTTCTGTGGGCGGAATTGCTTGTGCTTAGCGGGGAACTGAATCAGGACATAAAAACTGAAAGCAAACCGCAAATTGAAGAATTGCACGATCAATTGGAAGAGCGCTTTGCGAGCTGGATGCTCGTGCGCTACGGTTCTTTGGCCAACCTTTCTTACACATCCAAACCGGTAATGGTGCATCACATACCCCGTTATCTGGCTCATCTGCGCGCCAAAGAAGGAGCAAAAAACATTGCTCTGCTCGTAATTGACGGCCTGGCGTTGGATCAATGGCTGGTTATCCGCAATTTCCTGAGAGACAGGTGCCCGGCGTGGCGACTCGAGGAAAACCAGGTCTTTGCCTGGGTACCGACCTTAACTTCTATCTCGCGGCAGGCACTCTTCGCTGCAGAGCCGCCCCTCTATTTCAAGGGCTCTCTAACGACAACCTCGAAAGAAGAACAGCACTGGCATAAATTTTGGGAAGACAGCGGTGTCAGGAGAGGAAATACCTACTACCGTAAAGGTTTGGGTGACGAGCTGGCAAGTGAAATTGGAGAATTTTTGGGATCACAGTTCGAGATCGTGGGTCTGGTTATAGATAAAGTGGACAGAATCATGCATGGCATGGAGCTGGGAACAGCTGGTATGCACCAGCAAATCAGACTTTGGGCCGAACAGGGTTACCTGATACAGCTAATTGATCATCTCCTTAAAAACAAATTTGCCGTGTATCTGACTTCGGATCACGGTAATATTGCGGCCAGGGGGATGGGCCGTTTGCCGGACGGAGTCCTGGCTGAGTCCCGCGGTGAGCGGGCCAGAATTTATCATTACGAAGTTTTTCGACAGCAGATGATGGAAGAAATAGAAAATGCCATCCGTTGGCCTGGTTTTGGTTTACCCCAGGCTTACTCCGTTCTGCTGGCCAGGGGCCGGTCGGCCTTTGTCTCAAAGGGTGAAGAAATCGTAAGCCACGGCGGAATATCTTTGGAAGAGGTTGTCGTTCCTTTTGTCAGGATTTGGGAGGAGCATTGATCATGGCATTAAATATCGGTTTTGACCGGAGAGTTAAGCTGGAATGGCTGGATGCCGCCGCCTGGAAAGCTGCAACGGAAACAGATATTACTGAGGTGCGGAAGTACCTTGATGATTTCTTGCAATCGGAATGTCAAAGTAGAGAGGCACGCAGGAAGACCATAACCGTATTAACTCGGATTTGGGTCAGGGTACCACAAAAGCATCGGTCATTACAGGAGCGAGCTTTAGGAATTTTAACCGAGGACGGCCCCGATACAAGACTCTGGTTGCACTGGGGCATGACGCTTGTGGCCTATCCTTTTTTTCGCGATATAGCGGATATTATTGGCCGTCTGTTGGCGCTGCAGAACGAAGTTTCTCTAGAGCAGGTTTACCGTCGGCTAGCGGAGCGGTGGGGAGAAAGGTCAACTGTTCGCCGGGCGAGCCAAAGAGTGGTACGTTCGATGGTAGACTGGGGCGTTCTCCAGGATACGGCCGTCAAAGGCGTTTATATCCCCACCGCCAAAAAAGGTCCGGCCAGCGCTAGTGTTCAATTATGGTTTTTGGAAGCCCTGCTGTGTTCGGAAGCCACCCAAGCGGTGATCCTGCAACAATTACCCCAGCTACCCACAGCTTTTCCGTTTCACCTGGATATTTCGGTGGCGAATATACGGCAATCTAAACGGTTTGAAATACAGCGTCAGGGTTTGGATTTAGACATGGTTGCAATTGTACACCGGTAATGGTCGGGTCCGTATCTTTTTAGTGGTAAATTTGATGGTTTTACCACATGAAGATGCTGAGCCTGTTGAGCTATCGTACCCTTTGATACAAAGACATCTCTCACTTCTCTGGATGATTATGATAAGGAAGGAGATTATGTGGATAGGTAAAATTAAACTACCGGAAGAGCTTATTAATGCCCAGGTCGATGGGAGACTGGTTATATTTGCGGGCGCTGGGGTATCTATGAGTCCGCCGTCTAGCTTGCCCAATTTTAGAGACCTGGTCAGAAAGATTGAATCTAAGACAGGTAATCTATTGACGTGGGATCCCGAGAAAGAGGCCCCTGATCGCTTTTTAGGGCGGCTCAAGGAGAAAGGCCCCAGGGTTCATAAATTAGTCTGGGATATAATAAAGAATCAAGATTCAAACCCAACAGACCTGCATTACGCCCTTTTATCATTATTTCGTAGCCCTCAAGAAGTCCGGATCGTGACCACTAACTTTGATACGCATTTTTCTACAGCTGCAGCCGAACTTTTTGGCGGTGAAGTTCCCATATATCGTGCTCCTGCCCTGCCCCTGGGGCACCGATTCAATGGCATTGTTTATCTTCACGGCTGCGTAGACCAGAAACCGGAAGAATTAATTCTCACCGACATTGACTTTGGGCGGGCCTATCTTACCGAAGGCTGGGCCACACGTTTTTTGGTGGGGATATTTAGTAGCTACGAAGTTCTATTTGTGGGTTACAGTCACAATGATCTACCTATGGAATACCTGGGGCGTGGCCTCCCGCCAGAGACTAAACGCTATGCCCTCATTCCTGAAGATGAGATTGAAAAGTGGAGGTTCAGGGGGATAGAACTAATTCCCTACCCGCGTAGCCGGGAAGACCGAAACCATAATGACCTTGTTGAGGCTGTAAAATCGTGGGCAACCCAAACCAGAATGGGTCTGGCAGAACACGAGCAACGCATCAAGGACATAGTGCAGTTTCCACCACCCCTTGACAGGGAACAAGCCAGTTATATCGAAGAAGCTATCAAAGACCCGGTAAAGGTGCGCATATTTACTAGATATGCCGAGACGGTGGAATGGCTGCGCTGGGCCGAGGAAAAGGGCGCTTTCAAGCCACTCTTCAGTTTAAATAATCCTTCTGATGAAATCAGCCAGACTTTTGCCTGGTGGTTTGCTGAGAAATATATTTGCCGTTACCCAGAAGATGCTTTAGCTGTGGTACAAAGGCAAGGTCAAGTGTTGAGCCCTTTGCTCTGGCAGACTATAGCTTCAAATCTATGGTGCTCCGAGCCACTGCCAGAGCCCAAGATTCTTGCCAAATGGGTGGCAGTTTTGCTAGCATCCCCTAACCGTCTTCCTTCCCAAGGAGATTATTTGGATTATTTACTACAAAAGTGTTGTCGTCCCGAATATGCCACTATAGCAATTCTTATTTTCAAATACCTTTCTACTCCATATCTGGTTTTAGAGCCGTCCTTCACTTTCTTTGCCGAGAGAGGACATGAGGGTAAGCAGGTTACCTTTGAAGTAGCGATACCGGCTGAACATTATTGGCTAGATAAGGCATGGAAGGAATTTTTCAAACCTAATCTAAAAAACTTGGTCCGCGACCTAGAGCCAATAATTACTGGCCACCTAAAGGAGGCCCACCGTTTGTTGTGCAGCGTGGGTTATGCCGACGATAAATGGGACCCGGTTAGCTTTACACGGGCTGCCATTGAACCCCACGAACAGGACCGATATCCCCGCGGCATAGACCTGCTTATTGATGCTGCCAGAGACATAATAGAATGTCTCCTCGAACATGATCCTGAACGAGCTCAGATTGTTATCCAAGAGTGGGCCTTATCCGAAACCCCGATACTTAAGAGACTAGCAATTTATGGTATGACAATTGACCGCAATCGCAGCTCGAATGAAAAACTCCAGTGGCTCTTGACAAATAATTGGCTTTTTGTTTATGGACTTAAGCATGAAGTTTTTCAACTGCTTAAAGCTGCCTATCCCCAGGCTGACGAAGCGGTCCGCCAATGGCTTTTGAATGATGTTGAGATTTATTTGGCAGGTAGTGACAGTGGTGAGGAAGATCCTGCCGCTGTAAGAATGCGAAGCTATGAGGTTTACAATCTTTTTTATTGGTTAGTACAAATCGCCCCACATTGTTCATTAGCACGCCAGAAGCTCAGCGAGATTCAAGCTAGGCATCCTGAATTTCAGCCCAGGGAACATCCTGACTTAGATTGGTACAGCGCGGAATGGGTTGGGTGCAGATTCCCACTGAAAATTGAGCCACTTTCCCACCGAAATTTGAGCCACCCCAGTTTCCATAAAAGGAACCTATTGCCATCGTGACGAGCTTTCAAAATGACCTTTGGCATTGCATTCGGCGTT
>Ga0208938_1000261_pt1 | contig 45383 bp, 36 predicted proteins | sample AD_UKC125_MetaG_FD_184434 | JGI IMG/M metagenome (GOLD analysis project Ga0208938, IMG submission 184434) | Active sludge microbial communities of municipal wastewater-treating anaerobic digesters from USA - AD_UKC125_MetaG (SPAdes) (version 2) | ecosystem: Engineered > Bioreactor > Anaerobic >... | reverse complement strand
GCGCGAATACAGCTGCTCGAAGGTCGCCTGCATCGCGCCCAGAATCCCATCGACCACCACCCGCAGCTTCCTCAGCGGATGACTTGCCGGAATCCGCTCTTCCAGCGTCCGGTAGCTGAACATCGCAGGCTGCGTCGTGTCGGGCCTTCTCATCTTTTTTCCATCTCGTTCAGGCAAGGTTCGAATTATCTCATCGGCGTAGCTGGGGCGGGGGTTTTGAGCAGCCTGTTAATCATTTCCAGGCGATGATGCAGCCATGTCTAGACCTTTGCGCATTGAGCTTGCAGATGGTTTGTATCATGTCACTTCTCGTGGGGACCGGCGAGAGGACATTTATTTCTCGGACGCTGATCGCGAGCAATGGTTGAAGATACTTGGCGAGGTTTGCCAGCGCTTCAATTGGCGGTGCCATGCCTGGTGTCAGATGAGCAACCATTATCACTTGGTGGTCGAGACGCCCGAGGCCAATCCGGCGAAAGGCATGCGCCAGTTGAACGGGGTTCATACCCAATACATCAACCGATCACACCGCCGTGAGCCGTGTCGGCCATGTTTTTCAGGGGCGCTACAAGGCGATTTTGGTTGAGCGCGATGCGTATCTCCGGGAGTTGGCGCGTTATGTCGTACTCAATCCTGTGCGGGCTGGCATGGTATCGCTCCCGGGAGAATGGCCTTGGAGTTCGTGGGTCGCGATGATGGAGCAAAGCCCAGTACCGGAATGGCTCGAAACCCGATGGCTGTTGCAGCAGTTTTCCCAAGACGGGCGGTCCGCACAGCGCGCTTATGAAGATTTCGTGCGCGCCGGTATTGGCCTGCCGCGTGTCCTGGAGCAATTGAATGGGCAAATTTACTCGGGCAGTCAGGCATTTATCGAGGAAGCAAAAGCCGGCAACGCGCGTGAAGGTAACGAGATCCCCCGTATGCAACGCCGCCCAATCGCGAAGCCTTTGGCCCATTATTCGGAGAAACACGCCGACCGTGATGCGGCCGTGTGTGCCGCATTCTTGACCGGCGATTACACCCAAGCACAAATCGCCGAACATTTCGGCGTCCATTACTCAACAATCAGTCGTATTGTCAGGTTCGGAAAACGGAAATGATTAAATGCAAGACCTGACCCCGGGATTATCTTCTCGTTCCACGCCTCTTTTCTTGCGATCAGGGTTCGCGGAGGCGTGCGTACGCAACACAACTTAGCCGTCAAGGCCGTCCAGACTCCGCGCGCGCTGAAGCGCGACAAGACCATCCGGGTCAGACTTCGGAAATCCGCTTCCCTCACCTCGCGCGGTTGAATGAATCGGTGCCGCCCGGCAACTCGACGGCACTTCCCACGTGCGAATGATCAATTGCCGCACCGGACCCGGGAATTGCCACCCGCGTTCGCCGACCGCTTTTCTCGAACAGCCCGATCAATCCGGTAAAATCCGCCGATGACCATCGATTGGACGCATTTCACGCCCGCAAGCGCCTTGTTCGGAGGGGGGCTGATCGGCTTGGCAACGGCCCTACTGCTGTTTTTCAAGGGACGAATCGCCGGCATTAGCGGCATCGTCGGCGGCGTGCTGGCATCGGTGAATCAAGGCGAGGCGAAGTGGCGCCTGGCTTTCATTCTCGGTCTGGTGCTGGCGCCGGTCGCTTACCGCCTGTTCGATATCTTGCCGGAAAGCCGAATCGACGCCGACTGGATCACTCTCGTCATTGCCGGGCTGCTGACCGGGTACGGCTCGCGTCTCGGCTCGGGCTGCACCAGCGGCCACGGCGTCTGCGGCATTTCCCGCCTCTCGCTCCGTTCGCTTGTTGCCACGCTGAGCTTCATGAGCACGGGTTTCGTCACGGTGTATGTCGTTCGCCATCTGGTGACTTGAGGAGCCCCCCAATGAGCACCGCGATCTCGTTCCTGGTTGGCATCGTGTTTGGCATCGGCATCATCGTCGGTGGAATGAGCAACCCGGCCAAGGTGCTTGCCTTCCTGGATATTGGCGGTCAGTGGGACCCGTCCTTGGCGCTGGTGATGGCCGGCGCCATCGCGGTAGGCGTCGCCGCCTTCCGGCTGGCAAGAGGCAGACACAGCAGCCTGCTCGGGGAACCCATGCAAATCCCGGACAAAACCGCCATCGACACCCGCTTGCTCCTGGGAAGCGCCCTTTTCGGTGTCGGTTGGGGACTGGCCGGGATTTGTCCAGGACCCGCGCTAATCTTGCTCGGCAGCGCGTCGTTGAAAGGCTTGATTTTCGTTATCGCCATGCTGGCTGGCATGGGACTGTTTCATCTGTTCAAGAAAAGCGCATAAGCATTCCTCGCGCCGGGGAATGGCGTTGATCGGCGGAAAACAAATCGCCCTCCCGACAAATCAATCGGCGGCCATTCGGCGTTCGTTCTCGCGCCGCGCCAGCGCGGTGCGTTCGGCGCCGATCAATTGCGCCATTGTCTTTTGCGGTTGCTCGATGACCTCGTCGCCGTTGTGGAAAAGCCGTATCACCCGCAGGGGCCCGTCTTCGGAGACCAGCGCGGCCACGTCGTCTGGAACGACCGTTACCCGCCCGAGCATGCGCGAGGTTGGCCATTTCATGTCGCCATACACCAGGTAAACCAGCTTGGAACAGAATACCCGGTGGGTCGTTTCGGCGTCGAAATTGAAATCGTACGCCTTGCCGACTTGACGCAGGGCCTGCAACACCGCCTCCGCCGCCTGTGGCGTGCTCAATCCGGTGTGGCGAATCACGGCCAGATCGTCGATGTTCAGGAAGTGCGCCATGGTGTTCATTTGCACGCCGGAGCGCAGGGCCTCGACGACGCCGCGACCGCTCCGGATCGCCGCCTGGTGTGGGCGGACCACCGGATGATCCCAAATGCCCAGCGCGCGCAACTCCGCTTCGCCGCCGACCCAGATCGCGGCATGCCCCCAGTACCCCGGGATGAATTTGTCGGTCAGCCGGAAAGGCGTTTTCTCGAGCAAGATATCGCCGGCCTTGAGCGTTTCCGCCAGCCGCTGCGCAACCTCCGGCCGCCCATACAGCTTGCCGTGCCGCGTTTCGACCAGACCGACGACATTGCCGAACAGCAGGCTGGAAAGATTGGTGCTTTCGTTTTTCAGGGTGAACAACATATCGACGGTCTGCGTGCTGAAAAACCCCAGGCTTTGGCCGACGTCGCGCAAGGGCTGAAAACGCCGCACCATTTGCAGTGACGGACTTTGTTCGATCGAATCCAGCAGATACGCGTACCGTTCGAAAGGCTCCGGCTGAAAGCTTCTGGCATGCTTGTCGACCCAATCGATGGCTCGCAGCGTCCGGCGCCGATTATCCACCGAGGCGAAGTTCACCGCCATTTCGTCGAGAATGCCCGCCGGAAGATCGAAACCGCGATCGCTGCGGTTCAGGTGACGCCGGAACTCGTGGTCCCGACGAAACGGTGCGATCGCGGAAAGATAATTGTCGTAAAGAATCAATGCCGCCGAGAGCGACATGACGATGCCGGTGGCGCGAATGCCCGCCTCCCTGTCGTCGCCCGCATGGTTTTTCTCAAGCCAGCATTCATGCGCCTCGGCGACTTTCAGGAGGGCAAGACGCTGCGCCAAAAGCTGGGACGCCCCTTCGTTGAGCTGCTTGAGATCGCTCCCAGAAAGCGGCAGGCCGCGGCCGGTCTTGGCCTTCAGCGCCTGGTACAGGCCGATGACGCTGGCGCGCATGCCAAGCGCCTCCTCGGCAAGCCGAAGATAATCGTCGATTTCGGCTTCCATGGCCTCCCGTCTGGCGAGCGACGCGTCCTGCGCATGGGCCTCGCGCGTGTGCGCCTCGCAGTAGGTGTTCGTCAACGGCGCATTTTGCCCAACGCGCGATGGCTCACCATCGGCCAAAGTCGTCGCCAGATCGGCGCAGCCCGCCATCGACACCGCGAACACCACGGCCAGCAAGACACGCATCGTCCTTTTCCTCCGGTTAAATTGAACGCAAGAACCGCCAGGGCCGAAAACGGCTCACCGCGCGCCGTTCGCTGCTGGCGACGCCGACGCGCGAGCCAGCGAGCAACGGCGACTCAGGAGGCGGACTCCGGGCCGATTCGCGACACCGCGTCCAGCGCGTCGGCCAGACGCAGCACCGTACGGTCGGGATTGTGGAGTTTTTCCAGTCCGAACAAACCGATGCGGAACGTACGAAAGTCAACCGGCTCGTTGCATTGCAAGGGAACGCCGGCGGCGATCTGCACGCCGATGGCGGCGAATTTCTTGCCGGACTGAATGTCCGGGTCGTCGGTGTAGCTCACCACCACCCCAGGCGCCTGGAAACCGTCGGCGGCGACGCTCCTGAAACCGCGGCTGTGCAACAAGGCGCGGACGCGCACGCCGAGTTCCTGCTGCTCCTTGCGCACGCGCTCGAAACCATAATTCTCGGTCTCGCGCATGGTGTCGCGCAAAGCGGCCAGGGCGTCGGTCGGCATGGTCGCGTGATAGGCATGGCCGCCGTTCTCGAAAGCCTCCATGATTTGCAGCCATTTTTTGAGGTCGCAGGCGAAACTGCTGCTCATGGTGTCGTCGATGCGGGCGCGGGCACGCGCGCCGAGCACGACCAGCGCACAGCACGGCGAGCCGGTCCAGCCCTTTTGCGGCGCGCTGATCAGCACATCGACATCGTTGGCGACCATATCCACCCAAATCGCTCCGGAAGCGACGCAGTCGAGCACGAAGAGGCCATCGACCGCGCGTACCGCTTGACCAATTGCTTGTAGATAATCGTTCGGCAGGATCATGCCGGAGGCGGTTTCGACATGCGGTGCGAAAACGACGGCCGGTTTCTCGGCGTGAATGCGCGCCACCACCTCCTCGATTGGCGGCGGCGCGAACGGCGCTGGTGCCTCGTCGCCGACCGGACTGGCCGCCATGACGATGCTTTCCGAGGCGATCCGCCCCATTTCGAGAATCTGCGTCCAGCGGAAACTGAACCAGCCGCTACGGATGACCAAGCACTTCTTGTCGACGGCGAACTGTCGCGCGACCGCTTCCATGCCGAAGGTGCCGCTTCCCGGCACGACAATCGCCGCCGTCCCGTTATAAACGGTTTTCAGGATGCGCGAGATATCCTTCATCACGCCTTGAAAGCGCCTGGACATGTGGTTCAAGGCGCGGTCGGTATAAACGACCGAGTATTCGAGCAGGCCGTCCGGATCGGGTTGGGGTAGCAGTGCGGGCACGTTTGGTCTCCAAATCGTCGATTCAAGGCGACGAACAGCGTCGCCGCCAGACGGGCAGAATAGCGCCAAGTCCGGGTTCCGCGCTAGTCGTGGAGCGAGAACTTGAACCGGCGCGTCAACGGCGACAACAGTCGCCTTTTTTGCGGCGACATCGCCCGGCGTTTTCGCCGCGATTCGGCGCGGCGTTCGCACGGCGGCTCGATGTCGCTGCCCGGCGCACCCACGGCGAAGCTACCGGGCGGTACGGGATAACGTGCCAGCCAGCCACACGCGTCTGGTTTTTCGCTCGACCCGGCTGGGCGCCAGTCGGCCGGAGAAACTATTTATTCCTTCTAAATCATAATATAGCGTACAATTAGCATGCGTTTTCCCGCGCTTGCCATAACATGGATCGATGGGTACGCCGTGACGATCGCGGCCCTGCCGAACCTTGCCGGGAGAAGTCCGGCAACACATTTCGCCGCTTGCCGAGCATCTGTTTTCATCACCTTGCTGGAATGAACAACCGCCATGCAGAACCTCAAGATCAAGCACTTGTTGCTTTTGGCCACTCTGGCCATCGGTTTGGTATGCCTCACCCTGGTAACGGGAAATCTCATCATCTGGCGCAGTAACACGGCCCTCGGCGCCGCCGCCGAGCAAGCCTCGCAAGTCGAGCTCGCCATCCGGACATTCAAGGACGCCCGTTTTCATGTCGTGCAGATCCAGCAGTTCCTGACCGATGCGTCGGCGGTCGGCGAAGCCGATTTTCGTGAAGCGATGGAGGAACGCGATGCGGCGCTCGCCGACCTGGAGCGCCTCGGCAAACAACTCGCCGAAAAAAAGGACGCGATCGAAAGCATGAAACAAGCCGTGAAACGCCTTTACGACACTGGCGAAACCATGGCGCGCGCTTACATCGACAAGGGACGCGACGCCGGCAACGCGATCATGAAAGGTCGCAACGGTTTCGACGATTCCGCAAAGGCGCTGACCGAGCAACTCGATAAACTGGCCGGCGATCTGCGCACCCTGGCCGACAGCAGCAACAGCGCGCAGCACGAAACACGCGACTGGATGTTCCACTCGAGCATGGTGTCTGGCACCCTGGCGCTGCTGGTGGTTTTGGTCTCCTATATTTTCCTGGGCAAGGTGCTGATGAGCCTCCTGGGTGGCGAACCTTCCTACGCCGGGGCGATGGTGGCGCGGATAGCTTCCGGCGATCTGACGGAGCCGCTGCGAATCAGGGCGGGCGACCAACAAAGTCTGTTGGCCAATATCAACGTGATGCAACAAGAGTTGCGCGAGTCGGTACAAGCCATCCGAAACGTGTCGCGACAAGTTCTTCAAGCGGCCGGCAGTCTGCATCGGGATGCCGGCAGCGTCTTGCTCAGCGCGCAAACCCAGAGCAATACCGCGGCGTCGATGTCGGCATCGGTCGAACAAGTCGCCACCAGCATTACCCAGATCGCCGATTTCGCGCGGAAGGTGAGCACGCATACCGGCGAGGCGGCCACTTTGGCCGACCATAGCGGCGCGGAGGTTCACGCCGTAGGGGCGGAAATCGCGCACGTGGCCGATTCGGTGAAGCAAGCAAGCACGGTCATCGGCGCGCTCGGCGAAGAATCGCGCCGCATCACCGCCATTGTCCGAACGATTCATGAAATCGCGGCGCAGACCAACCTGCTGGCGCTCAACGCCGCCATCGAGGCCGCGCGCGCCGGTGAGCAAGGACGGGGATTCGCGGTCGTCGCCGACGAAGTCCGCAAGCTGGCGGAACGCACGACGCGTTCGACGCTGGAAATATCGGAAATGATCGAGGCGATCAGCACTCGCTCGGCAGAAGCCGTACTCGGCATGGAAGACAGCCTGAACGCGGTTGCCAAGGGCGTTTCCCAAGCCGACAAAGCCTGTACGGTAATGTCGACGGCCAGGGAAAATCTGAGTCAGGTTTCGGAAGAGATCCAGGAAATCAGCAACACAGTGGCCGAACAACGCGTGGCCAGCACCACCATCGCCGACAGTGTCGAGAAAGTGGCGGAAATGGCCGAAACCAATCGCCAAGCCCTCTCCGCGATCGTCAGCAACGCCGAGACTATCGAGAACCTGTCCAAGGCCCTCGAGCAAGCGGTAAGCAAATTCCGCCTTTAGGACGACACCACAAGACGTCGGCGGGCGCCCAGACGACCGATACGGATATTTCGCCTGCTGGCACGCGCGGCGGCACTAGTCGCCGGCGTCCGAAGCCGGGCGAACTCGGTAGAATGGCGCTCTGCGCCGCGATTCCCGTTTCGGGTAAGCGTCTTATCCAAATAGAAACCAACAGATTAGGAACTCGATATGGCCGGAGCGAGCCTGCTTGCGCTGATCGACGATATCGCCACCGTTCTCGACGACATCGCTTTATTGACCAAGGTGGCCGCCAAGAAGACCGCCGGCGTTCTTGGCGACGACCTGGCCCTGAACGCGCAACAAGTCGCTGGCGTGCGCGCCGAACGCGAGTTGCCGGTGGTCTGGGCGGTTGCCGTCGGTTCGCTCAAGAACAAACTGATTTTGGTACCGGCCGCGCTGCTGATCAGCAGCGTACTGCCCGCGGCGATCACCCCGCTGCTGATGCTCGGTGGTCTTTATCTTTGTTTCGAGGGCGTTGAAAAACTGGCGCACAAGTGGCTGCATCCCGCCGAGGTCGACGAGCAACACGCCGTGCAACTCGCCGCCTTGGCCGACGACACGGTCGACATGGCGGCACTCGAAGCGGACAAGATCAAGGGCGCGATCCGCACCGATTTTGTCCTTTCGGCGGAAATCGTCGTCATCGCTCTCGGCACTGTCGCCGATACCCCCTTCACCACACAGGTGGCGGTGCTCTCGGGCATCGGATTGCTGATGACCGTCGGCGTTTATGGCATCGTCGCCGGCATCGTCAAGCTGGACGATTTCGGCTTGTATCTGCTGAAGAAACCGGGCACGCCAGCCCGGAGGCTCGGACGCGGTCTGCTGCTCGCCGCACCCCGATTGATGAGAGCATTGACGGTGATTGGCACCGCGGCGATGTTTCTGGTCGGCGGCGGAATTCTCAGCCACGGCGTGCCACTCGTACACCACGCCATCGCGGATTTCGCCACCGTGGTCGGTGACATCCCGGCCATTGGCCGTTTTCTTGCCGCGTTGACCCCGAGCGCTCTGGACATGTCATTCGGTATTCTGGCCGGGGCGGTGGCGCTAAGCGGCATGCGAGCCCTCGCCGCACTGCGGTCGGCACTTGGAAATCGAGCGAAACGCTAGCCGTTTCGATGGTTGGCCTGAAATTTCGCGACAACAGCCGTTTTTTTGTCGGCCTCGGCCCACGACTCTTGCCCGGAGTCATACAACCGACAAGAAATGGCTGTCTCGACAAATATGTCGCAAAAGCCCGCTTGCATCGCCCGTCACCATGACCCACTATTAGGGCTATCGGTTGCAGGCCGCCGGTATAAAGCGAATAAAAATCATGGCCTCCCATTCCTCAGCCAATACGCACGGCGGAAAATTGACTACCGATTGAGCGCACCGATGGACCAACCCGTGATTACCGATCAAGAATTTGCCCTTTTTCAGCGGCTGATCTACAAGATCGCCGGCATCGATCTGGCCAGCAGCAAGAAAGTTCTTCTCGTCGGCCGCTTGCAGCGGCGCCTCCGGGAACACCAATTCGACAGTTTCAGCCAGTATTACCGGCTGGTGTCCAGCGGCCAGAATCCGAAAGAGTTGCAAACCATGGTCGATCTGCTGACGACCAACGAAACCTATTTTTTTCGCGAGCCGCGACATTTCGACTATCTCCGCGACGAAATTCTGGCAAATCGCTCACGCAACACCCCTTTCCGAATCTGGAGCGCGGCCAGTTCAAGTGGCGAAGAAGCTTACACCATGGCCATGGTCCTCGCGGAAGCGATGCCCGGCGGCAGGTGGGAAGTCTTCGGTTCCGATATCAGCACGCAAGTACTCGCCAAGGCGCGCGCCGGCCAGTATTCGATGGATCGCACACAGGGCATTCCGAGCAACCTGATGCGCAAACACTGCCTTAAAGGCGTGCGCGCCAACGAAGGAACATTCCTTGTTTCGCAAGACTTGCGTGACCGAGTCAGTTTCGGGCAGGTCAACTTGACCCAGCCAATCACCGCCGATATCGGCATGTTCAACGTAATATTTCTTCGTAATGTAATGATTTATTTCGACACTGAAACCAAACGCAAGGTGGTCGGCAACCTTCTTCCGCGCTTGCAGCCTGAGGGTTATTTCATCGTTGGGCATTCCGAGTCACTTAACGGCATCACCAATCAGTTGGTGTCGGTCCAGCCGACGATTTACCGAAAACCGTAGGGCGAAGTCGCTGGAACGTCAATCAATCCCTCGCTATTCCCGCTGTTTTCCGCCGAAATGGCGAAGCGTTCGTGGCGCACGCACCCGCTCTTGCCTTGTTGAACAAGAGCGAATCACGGAGAGGGAGTCCACATGTCCATTAAAACGCGGCTCATGTCGAGCGTTTGCGTGGTTGTGCTGTTGGGCGCTTACAGCAGTGTTGAGGAAATACCACCGGTAGCCCGCTCCAACGCCGTTGGTTGCCCTCCCGTATGACCAGGCGGTGCGCAAGGTGGCGCGGGAATTGCTGGCCAACGCCAATCTGACGACCGACAAAAAGTACGGCATGATCTCGACCCACTGATCGATGGAAACAGTGGCGTACAGACGGAAGCAACCGTGGCCATGGTGCAATCGATAGTGCGACTGGTCAAGGAAAACTACCGGCAGGTCGACGTCGAACCGTTCACCAGCGAGTACGTCTCAACCTTGCCGCTGCTGATGATTGGAACCCTTACACCGATCAATCTGCAAGGCGTGGCCGACGGCGAACGGGATGCCTATCGCATCTGCTTTGCCCTCGCCGACTTCAAAACCGGCATATTCGTCGCCAAGGGTCTGGCACGTTCGCTGTCCGCAGATGTCGATCCGACCCCGCTGGCGTTCTTCCGTGAGATGCCGGTTTGGTCCAAGGACACGGCGGTGGATGGTCATGTCAAAACTTGCCAAGGCACGAAAGCCGGCGACCTGATCAATCCAGCTTATATCGACGCGGTCCTGGCGGCGTCGACCGTTAGCGAAGCCTTGGCGGCCTACAAGGAAAAACGCCATGTCGACGCGCTAGCGCTCTACCAGTCGGTGCTGAAAAATCCGGCGGGCACCCAGGCACGGGTATTGGCCGGCATTTATCTGGCCAATCAAAAACTCGGTCGCAAGCCGGCGGCCATGCAGGCATTCGGGCGTCTGGTGGATATGGGTCTGGCCACCGACCGGCTTGCTGTCCGCTTCAGTTTCAAACCGGGCGCGACCGCCTTCGGCCTGGATCAGCCGCCCTACTCGCAATGGCTTGCGGAGATTGGCCGACAAGCGTCAAGGCTGAATTCATGCGTGGAAGTGGCCGGGCACACGCCGCGCGGCCCGTCGGAGCAAATGGATGAACGTTTGTCTCTACAGCGCGCGGAGTTCATCCGCCAGAAGATTGCCGCCAGCAACCTGTTATACAGTGACAATACCGCGCGTTGGTATCGAACACAGGACGGCGGCGAACAACTCGCCCTTTTCCCGCATGCCGACAGTCGCCGCTGGGTATTGTGGACACCCGAGGGCTATTTCGCCGCCAGCCCTGGCGGTGAAAATCTCGTCGGCTGGCGAATCGATCACGGTTCGGAACAAGCGGCTGATTTCTTTCCGGTGTCGCGCTTCCGCGCGGATTCTTACGTACCGGAAACAATAAGCGGGATCACCGGCCAGGGCGCCATGCAAAAGGCGCCTGTCGCCACCGCTCGTCCGCCGGCAGGCCAAGCGATACGGGAGCGCCTGCCGCCAACCGTGCGCATCGTCTCGCCAGATACGGCGAGCCTGACACCGGGTAACGACAAGACACTGCAACTGTGGGTGGCGGTGCGATCACCGACGGATGCGCCGGTCACGAAGCTAAAAGCGCGGATTAACGGTCAACCGGTAGCGCTACCGGCACTTTCGTCCCTGCGCGGTTCGCGCGCAGCGGGACAGAACGAAGCCGTCTATGAGGTGCCGGTCGTCCTGCCGGCGATTGATGCCCAGATTTTGTTGTTTGCCGAAAACCGGTACGGCCTATCACCCGAAGCGGTATTGACCGTCAAGCGCCCAGCGAAGGCCCCCGACAACGCCACAGGCGATGGCACCACGACCGGTCGCCAGTACGCTCAGGAATCGTCGGACTGGGGCAACGGCGCATTCACCAAAGCCATTCTCGAGGGTCTGCGCGGTCAAGCCGACTACAACAAATCGGGCCGCATCACCCATGAAATGCTTGACCTTTACGTCTCGGAGCGGGTGAAGGGCTTGACCGAAGGCGCGCAGTCGCCAGTAACCATCGTACCCGGCGGCGTCCCCGATTTCGCACTGGTGCTCGGCAAGCGCCAGGGTTCCTGACACCGTGACAAGGCTGCCGGGCGTGATCACACTCCTGTACTCACATCCGCGGCATTGTCTGTGACGACCTCCATGAGCGCGGGTAACGATGAATTCGAGTGCTGCTCTTGTGGCGCATGCTGCGCAAGCTTTCGGGTTTCGTTTTATTGGGCGGAGCTTGATACCCGCGAGTTGCCGGAGACAGCAATCGAGCAACTGACGCCTTGGCACGCCTGCATGGCAGGAACGAATTCTTCTTCGCCCCGCTGCACGGCCCTGCAAGGCGTCGTCGGCAGACGCGTCTACTGCACCCTTTATCGCCACCGACCTTCGCCATGTCGCGAGGTACAAGCTGGCGATACGCAATGCGTAAAAGCACGCCTGAATTGCAATCTGACGGCGCCAACCGACCTCGCCGTCAACGCGGGCGAATAACCCTCACCTAGTTCGCGCGATCAAGTTGGCGACTGGATTTTCCGTTCATCGAACGCAGAGGTTCATCCAAGGTCACGGCCGTGTCGTCGCGTTGTAAAGGCGAAAAAAAGAGCGTCCTCGGCGAAACATCGCAACTGCCGCGCAGTTGGAAATTTCGCGTCGAACGCCCTTCCTTGCCCTCGCGCCCTATCGGACGCCAGGCTCAATCAAACTCAAGCGCCGCGTTCGCGCAACCAGCCACCGACTTTCGGCGCCAGCACTTTTTGCGCCAAGCCACCGGTATAGATTCCGATATGACCGGTGGCGATCGCAAACTCGGAATAGTCCTTGCTGCCAACAAGCTTGCCAAGCGCGACAGTGCACGGCGGCGGCACGATATGGTCTTTTTCCGCGAAAACGTTGAGGATCGGGATGGTGAGTTCCTTGATATCGACTTTATGCTCACCCACCTCAAGCGTCCGCTTGGCCAATTTATTGCCTTTCAGGAAGTCGCGGATAAACTCCTTGAACGTCTGACCTGCCGCATCCGGACCGCCAAACAGCCATTTTTCCATGCGCAGGAAGTTGATCAACGCCGGGCGGTCATCCAGGATATCGATCACATCGGCGTACTTGCCGAAATTCAAGATAAACGGCGACGCCATCAGGAAGGAGACATTCAGCACATCCACCGGGACGTTGCCATGCACGGCAACCATCTTGTCGGTATCCGCGTCGGCGCCCATGGTGAACATCAAGCCCTCGTGCGGCTTATGATTCGCCTTGTAGGCCTCGAAATCGATCGGCGTGACGGTCAGCACCAAGTGGCTGATCTTGTCCTGGTGAAGTGTCGAATAGGTTGTCGAAATGGTGCCGCCCTGGCAAATACCCAGCAAGGCGATTTTGTCTACGCCATGACGCTGCCGAATGAAGTCGACGGTGTCGTCAAGATAGCCGTTGATGTAATCGTCGATGCTGCGGTATTTGTCGACTTGACGGGGGTAACCCCAGTTGTTGAGATAAACGTCGATACCTTCGTTCAAGAGGTTACGCACCAACGAACGATCCGGTTGCAGATCGGCCACCTGATAACCGTTGATCAACGGCGGCACGATCAGCAGCGGCGTTTTCATGATCTTCGCCTGCTCGACGAGCGGATGATAGTGGTAAACCTCAATGCCATCTTGCGCGAAGACGGTGTCTTTCGGCGTGCTGCCGATATCGATGTCTTCATCGGTCAATTTATTGAGAACGTCGACACCCTTGGCGAGTTTCGCGTTCAGGGCGGCTGCTTCGGCCGCAAGATCGGCGGGAAGAATTTGAATGGGGAAATTAATCATGGGTAGCACGCTCCTATAGGTCCATTAGCTGATAAGCCCGATACAACTGTCAGGCTCCGGCTCACTCGCTCTTGGCGCGAGGCGCCTTACGGGGGGCAACCGTACCGCTGGCTTTTACTCCAGCACCTTGGGTCGATGGCAGCAATTCCTTCCGGAGGGCGCGGACCTCTTTTTTCAGATCGTGAATGACTTTGTAGGCCTCGTCCACCTCGGTGCGCGTCGGCATGTCCAGGCCGCGGAAAATATCTTCGACCACAACCCGCTGCGCCAGTTTGTATTGCTGTTGGGCTTGGGTGAACTCGTTTTGTTTATCGAGAAACTCTTTTGAATTGAAGGTAACCAACAAGGAGGCATCGGCCGTACGGTACCAGAGACGCATCAGATCGCGCACGGAGGTGATTTTTTCGCCCTTGGCGGAAAGTTTGCCCAGCGCTTCGACCGTGGCTTCCACCGCCTTGGCCAAAGCTTCGGCGAACGCCGTGTGGAACTGGAGGCTGCTCTTGCGCAGATCGACGGAAGCATCGACCAGACGCATCATCTGGGCATTTTTCTCACGCGACAAGCCAAAATGCGGAATTTGACCAATCGAACCGAATGCGCTGGCATCCCCTTCCATGGCCAGCAGGCGGCTAAGGCCCGCGGTACCGCCAAGCATGCTCTCGCCGACATTGCCGGCGGATGCCGCTTGCGCCAGGAAAGAGAGCCACGGCCCCATGGCGTTCGGCAAATCCTTGGACATCGTACCGGCCAGGTCGCCCAGGTGGGAACCCATGCCCAGGCTGCGCTGCAGCATGGCGGTCGATTCCTTGGCCCACTGATCGGCAAAACTCTTTAAATCGGGACGCCAGTCCTTGTTCGCTTCCAGGTTCGGGGCAACGACTTTCATCGACCTGAAAAAGAAGTCCATCACGCGGTTCATCGCGCTCTGGCTACCGGAAATGCGATCCATCAGTGCGCGTGCCGCTTCGTTGCTACCCTTGCTGGCAGCTTCAAAGCCCTTTTTAGCCACTTCGACGGGACCGCCGGTGCCTCCGGGCAGGTTTTGCAACAGCGCGGACCAGTCGCCCCACATGCGTTTTTGCATATCGGCCCAGGCATTGACGACGCCGCTCAGTTGCTCGTTCGGGTTATTGTTTTCCACTCCTTTGATCTCCTTTCAGTATGTCGGACACGCCTACCGCCTCGGTAGGCGGATGCCCATCGGTAGACTGAGTGCACTCTACAACCAAACTGCGGCCGTCTGACGACGGCCGCGATCCTGCAGATAGCTGACAATGAATCAAGCCAGAACCACTACTGCATCCGCCTTGTGCTTCGCCTCACCCTGCTCGTTGGCGCAGGTCAATTCGAGGCGAACACATTTTTCTCCGTCTTGCTCGATTTTTTCGACGATTTTGCCGGTACAGACCATCCGCTCACCAACCCAGGTGATGGCCGTAAAGCGCACACCGAAACTGCGGATCGCTTCCTGGGGAACCCACTGGGTCAGCAAACGACCGAGATACGCCATGCCCAGCATGCCGTGGGCAAAAACGTCCGGCATCCCTTTCGAGCGAACGTAATCTTGATCGAGGTGCAAGGGATGATGATCACCCGAACCCGTGGCATATAGCGCGAGGGTCAGGCGAGACACCGGCTCCGTGGTCAACGACGGAATCTCGTCGCCGACGTTAAGTGCATCAAAACTCGGTAGTGTCATCACTAGTCCCCTATGCCCGAATGACCATCACGCTACGCAGGTCGCCAACCACTTCGCCCTGCCGGCGTACTTTGACTTCCTTGACGACGAACTGCAATGCGCCGTTCTTCTTGTCGTAGATGTCGGTGATTTCGCCATCGAAATCCAGTTTGTCACCGGAATAGATGGGCTTGTAGTAGTTAAAGGACTGCTCGCCGTGCAGCATCTTGCCGAGGTCGCACTCCATGGTTTCGAGATAATCGAAAGGATGCTCCTTGTCCATGTCCATGCAGAAAAAGAATGTGGGCGGTGCCAGCACGCCCGGCAACCCGGCCTTGTGGGCCGCTTCCTCGTCAAAATAGATCGGGTTGGTTTCTCCCGTCGCCTTGGCGAACCATTTCAATTGCCACGCCGTCAGGTTGACGGAATGCGGCGGCACTTTCATGCCGATGTGTTTCTTGTCAATCAACATCCGATTACTCCTTGCCCGCCCCGGGCCACGGGGCGGGTTATCTCGTTGGCGACTTGATCAGAGAACTTCCAGAGCGATCGCGGTTGCTTCACCACCGCCGGCACACAAGCCGGCGACGCCGCGCTTGAGACCGCGCGCCTTGAGGGCATAAAGCAGCGTCACCAGAATGCGCGAACCGGTGGCACCGATCGGATGCCCCATGCCACAAGCACCGCCATTCACATTGACCTTGTCGTGCGGCAGGTTGAGATCGCGCATCGACGCCATGGTAACCGCGGCGAAAGCTTCATTGACCTCCCAAAGATCGACATCGGTGGTTTCCCAACCGACTTTTTTCAGCAACTTCTGAAAGGCGAACACCGGCGCGGTCGTAAACCAGGCGGGTTCGGCGGCATAGGTGGAATGTCCCACGATTCGGGCCAAAGGCTTGATTCCCGCCTTGACGGCATCGGATTCGCGCATCAGGACAAAAGCGGCGGCACCATCGGAAATCGACGACGAATTGGCCGGGGTTACCGCGCCATCCTTCTTGAAGGCCGGCTTCAGTTTCGAGATCTTGGAAACATCGCACTTCATCGGCGTTTCATCAGCCGCGATCGTTTCCTGCCCCTTGCGGGTGGTTACGGTTACCGGCGCGATTTCGGCATTAAAAGCACCTTCGGCAACGGAGCGCTGCGCGCGCGTCACCGACTCGGTAGCGAAAGCGTCCATTTCCTCGCGCGAGAAGTTGTATTTTTCGACGCACAACTCGGCGAAAGCGCCCATCAGCTTGCCCTGTTCGTAGGCATCTTCCAGACCATCGAGGAACATGTGATCGAACACCTGCCCGTTACCAAGCCGATAACCGGTCCGTGCGTTGGTCAGAACATAAGGCGCATTGGTCATGGATTCCATGCCGCCGGCAACGGCGATATTGATCGAACCGGCCAGTAGTTCGTCGTGCGCGATCATGACCGTTTTCTGCGCCGAACTACACATTTTGGTCAGGGTGGTGCACGGCACCGATTTCGGCAATCCAGCGCCGAGAACGGCCTGCCGCGCCGGCGCCTGCCGCAAGCCTGCCATCAGGCAGCATCCCATCAGGGCTTCGTCGATATCGTCGACATTGACACCCGCCTGCTCGACCGCCGCCTTGATCGCGGTCGCGCCGAGTTGTGGCGCCGTCAGCCCAGCGAACTGTCCCTGGAAGGAACCCACTGGCGTGCGCTTGGCGCCTACGATGACTACTGATTCACTCATACGACACTCCTAATAATGCAATGGCTATTGCCAAATTGAAGTTTTACGCTCGCCGGCACCTTATTTGGCGGCCATCCGGATCGAACCGTCGAGGCGGATGACTTCGCCGTTGAGGTACGAGTTTTCGCAGATGTGCCTGACCAGCGCCGCATATTCGGCTGGACGACCGAGACGCGAAGGGAACGGCACCATTTTGCCCAGCGAATCCTGCGCGGCTTGCGGCAGGCCTTTGAGCATCGGCGTTTCGAAGATGCCGGGGGCAATGGTCACCACGCGGATTCCCAGCGCCGCCAGTTCGCGTGCGACAGGCAAAGTCAAACCGACAACCCCGGCCTTCGACGACGCATAGGCGGCTTGACCGATTTGTCCATCGTACGCCGCCACCGAAGCGGTGTTGACGACCACGCCACGTTCGCCGGCGTCGTTGGGTTCATTCTTGTTCATCGCCTCTGCCGCCAGGCGAATCATGTTGAAAGTACCGACCAGATTGATGCTTACGACCCGCGCGAAGGTTCCCAAGTCATGCGGACCGTCGCGGCCGAGGACCTTCTTGGGCGGCGCCACGCCGGCGCAGTTGACCAAGCCGTGCAGCGCACCGAATTCTTTCACCGCCAGCTCGATGGCGGCACGCGCGCTCGCCTCATCCGTCACATCGGTTTTGGCAAAGCGGGCGTTTGGCCCGAGTTGCGCCGCCTGGGCCTCGCCGGCAACCGCATCGACATCGACAATGACCACTTTGCCGCCACCATCGACCACGGCACTTGCCGTCGCCGCGCCAAGCCCCGATCCCGCGCCCGTTACAACAAACACACTGCCATTGATTTGCATTTTAACCCCCAAAAAAATATCGCGGCATCACGCGATGACGCGCTACTGACCCGTGCCAACGGTGATCGTTAAAACAGGCGTCGTCACAGGAAAATCGAACTAAGCTGGTAACAGGAGGACGGCTCGCGGCGACACGAGAATGGGTTCCGGAAATACAACCAAACAGGAAAAGCCAATTGGGAAACGAGCAGCCGGAAACCACGAAACCCCGTTACACCTGCCGCACCCTGCGTGCCGGAACATGGCGACAGGCAACCTCGGCATTGTCGAATGCGGAGCGCTACCGAGTCAAGCGCCTGACACGCTTGCCTGCGCGAACCCGCGTTGTCGCCCCTGACCGGCACGCTGGTTTGACGGTCCGAGGAAAAACACCACGGTGAATACCGGTCATTGAAAAAACCGTCGGCCATCTGATGAAAAATCGCTGGGAATACTCGGTCACGATTGCACGACCTCTTTCGGTGAAAACGCTCGCACCAACACGACAGAGGATATGGATCCCACGTTCAATCAGGCGTCACAAGTCCACAGGCCGCTGAAAAAAAAGAAAAATAGTCCTTCAAACGTTGATTTGGATCAGGCCGAACAACTGTTTTCCAGCCTATATTTAATTGCATGAATGGCCTTGAGCGCCCTCGGGCAAAAATAGGCCGAAGTCCCGACAGGAGAATAGTCATGGTTGAAAAGGCAACACCCCCCAGTATCGTGACCGACGAACAACCGGCAACCGGCGGCGCGGCAAAGACGCGCGCCAAACCCACCACACCTCGCCGTCGAAAACCAGCCGCCACGACGAGCGCTCCCGAATCGATGGCCGCCACCGTGGCCGTGGTCGCGACAACACCTGTCGCCCCCGTGCCAGCCGCAGCCATTCCCCAACAACCGGCGCCCCGCAAAGACGCGCCGCCGCGTGGCGAATTCTCCCGCCGCCTGGGCGACCGAGCGCAACTTGATTCGGATGCACTGGAACAAATCGACCGCATGACCAACGTGGCCTTGGGCAAACTTAGCGGCGGTCTGTCGCCCGCTTCGCTGGCCATGGCCTATCTGGACTGGATGGTTCACTTGTCGGCATCGCCGGGCAAACAGTTCCAACTGGCCGCCAAGGCGACCCGCAAAGCGCTACGGCTCGGGAGTTATGCGTTGACCTCCGCCATCACCGGCAATGCCGAACCGACGATCAAGCCGCTTCCCGGAGATCATCGCTTCGACCATCCAGGCTGGCAACGCTTCCCTTACAACGTGATCTATCAAGGCTTTTTACTGAATCAACAATGGTGGCACGCCGCCACCACCGGCATCCGTGGCGTCGGCAAACACAGTGAAGCCGCCGTTTCGTTCATGGCCCGTCAGATTCTCGACATGAACGCTCCGTGCAATGTCCCTTTACTTAACCCGGAGATCGTCGACGCCACCGTTGCCGAACGGGGCGCCAACCTGGCGCGCGGCGCCAAACATTTCGGCGAGGACATTCGCCGCTCCTTGCGCGATGAGAAGCCCGCCGGCATGGAGGCATTCCGCGTCGGTGAAAACCTGGCCGCCACACCCGGCAAGGTGGTGTTCCGCAATCATCTGATCGAACTGATCCAATACGCGCCAACCACGGCGACCGTTCAGCGGGAGCCGGTGCTGATGCAATCGGCGTGGATGATGAAGTACTACATCCTCGATTTGTCACAACATAACTCGCTGGTCAAATATCTGGTCGATCGCGGTCATACGGTATTCATGGTTTCCTGGCTCAACCCGGGGCCGGAACACCGCAATCTCGGAATGGAGGATTACCGCAAACACGGCACGCTGGCGGCAATCGACGCCGTCTCCGACATTCTGCCGGGACGCAAGATCCACACCGTCGGTTACTGCCTTGGCGGCATCTTGCTGACCATCGTCGCCGCGGCCATGGCCCGCGACGGCGACGAGCGTCTGGCCAGCGTGACCTTGTTTACCACGATGACCGATTTCACCGAAGTCGGCGAAATCAACGTCTTCATGGACGCCAGCGAGGTGACCTTGCTCGAAGACATGATGTGGGAAAAAGGCTACCTGGGACACAAGCAAGTCTCGGGCGGTTTTCAGTTGCTCAAGTCAGCGGACCTGATCTGGTCGAAGATGGTTCGCGAGTATTACCTCGGCCATCGTGAACCGATGTTCGATTTGATGGCCTGGAACGCCGACGGCACTCGCATGCCCTATCGGCAGCATTCGGAAGTTCTGCGCCGGCTGTACGTGGACAACGAACTGTTCGAAGGCAAGTACATGGTCGATGGTCGCGCCATTTTGATCAGCAACATCCACGCACCGATCTTTTCGGTGGCGGCCGCGGCGGACCATGTCGCCCCTTGGCGCTCGGTATACAAACTGCATCTGCAAAGCGACGCGACCGAATTGACTTTCGTGCTGACCAGTGGCGGGCATAACGTTGGCATCGTCAATGAACCGGGACGGCCGCGCCGCTCTTACCAACTCAGCGTCTGCAAAATCGGCGAGCGTTGCCTGGATGCGGCCACCTGGAAAGAACAAACGCCTACTTACGAGGGATCGTGGTGGCCGACGTGGCAACAATGGCTGGAAAAACACTCCTCGGGCACGGGGCCGGCACCCGCAATGGGCGCTCCAGACAAAGGCTATGCGCCGCTTTGCGACGCGCCGGGAACCTACGTCCTGCAACAATAGAACTGAAATCCACGCGGCCCGTGGCATGAACAACCGTCACGTCGCCGCGAAGCCAACACGGCGCCACCGATTTGGCAACCGGTAAGCGCGACCCACTGAACCCGGGCCGCGCTTTGTGGCGGAAACCGCTCCGCGGATTGTAGATTGAGGGTCGCGTTTGCTAACGCGAGCCGCCGCGCGCCGCCTCGTAAGCGGCGCGCATGCTGCGCTTGAGCGTTTTTCCCGCCGCATTGCGCGGAAAATCGTCCAGGATCAACACCTCGTGCAAACGTTGATAACGGGCGTCTACCCGCGCGTTGATCCACGCCTTTAACGCCTCCGCGTCAACGGTGGACTGGCTGTGGAGAAGCACGGCGGCTACCGGCGTTTCGCCCCATTTTTCATGTTCGACGCCAAACACGGCCACTTCGAGGATGTCGGGATGACGCGCGGCGATTTCTTCAATATCGCGCGGATAAATTTTGACTCCGCCGCTGTCGATCATGTCCTTCTTGCGGTCGACCAGATACAAATAGCCTTCGTCATCCACGTAACCCAGATCGCCGGTAAACAACCAACCGTCACGGAGAGCCTGGGCGGTCAAGTCGGGGCGTCCATGGTAACCGGACATCAGCGACGGTCCCCGACCGACGATTTCGCCGACCTGCCCGATCGCGACCTCGGCACCGTCGTCGCCAACGATGCGCATCTCGTAAAAATAGGGCGGCGAACCGACCGAACCCGCCTTGCGCAAGGATTGCGTCTTGTCGAGGATGGTCCAGAAGCCTTCGGTCAAGCCGTAGAGTTCGTAAAACCGATTCGGCAACAAGCGGTTGAGCCGATCCTTGTGTTCCTGAAGCAGCGGCGCGCCCAGCGACAGGATCATTTCCAGCGAGGACAGCTTCTCGGGCGAGAAATTCGGCGCGTTGAGCACGGCGATGATCTGGGCCGGCACCATCATGGTGTGCGTCACCCGCTCGCGGGCGATGATCTCTATCGCCTCCATGGCGTCGAACTGGCGTTGCAAGACATAGCGCGCGCCAAGGTAAAAACAGGGCATCATGGTCACGAAAGCCCCATTGAAGACGATGGCGCCGGTATGCAGAACCACCGATTCGGGGTGCATTCGCCAAGCCGACGCAAACAACGTGCAGTACATGGCGCGCACGAAGTGGCTGTGCATGATTCCTTTCGGCAAGCCGGTCGTGCCGCTGGTATACATAATGTTGAACAGATCGTCGGACCGGCAGGGAGCAAAATCGGGCAGCCTGTCAGGAAAGGTGTCGAGCAACGCACGATAGTCGACATACCCCGCCGACGCGCCGTCGACGATCAGCACACGATCGGCCGCGAGTTCCGGCAGTTCCGCGCGCACCTCGTCGATCACCGTCGCCATCGACCGCTGACTGACCAGGCAGCACGCGCCGGAATCGCGCAGCAAACTGGCCAGACCCGAAGCCATCAGCAGCGGACTCAAAGGCACCAAAACCGCACCAATCGCTGGAATCGCCCAATAAACCTCCAGCAATTCCCGGCAATTGCTCAACACCGTTGCCACCCGATCGCCTTTGCCGACACCCAGACCTTGCAACATGCGCGCGCAACGCGCGATGCGTGCCTCGAATTGACGCCATGTCAGTCGGTCGTTCTCGAAAACGACGGCCACCTGATCCGGCCGAAACTTCGCGTGCTGCCGCACGACATTTGTCAGCTGTAGCATTTCCCTCTCGCCTCCTGTCCACTCTCGTTCGTAGTCGCCGCGACCGCCAATCGACCGCACTCTTTTGCATTCTCGCATTGTTCTTGATCGACAAATGGCGTCGTCAGCACCACCCGCCAGCACCCGCTGCACAGCCGTTGACACTACCGCACCGCAACAAAAGGTCAAGAGGCCGTAGCGGCGGGCATGTCCAAACGCCTTTAGATCCGTTCCGGAAAACTCGTTCGGCTGGCGCCCGGAATTGCCCCAACCACCGGCGGCAAACCGTAATCCTGGCTCACGCCGGCACTTGCGGAAAAAGTCGCGCGTGAAATATCCACCAGAGTGAACAAAATCGGCGCAGAAGAGTAGAATGCATTGTGCGGTGCGGAATGATGTGCTTCGCGCGGTTCGCGTGCGGTCTGATCGCTGTCCATTCCACTCCTGGCAACACTGGCAAAGACGTTCCGCGGAATCGCAAAATCCTGGAGCCGAACCCACTGCCCGGCGACCACGGGCCACGTATGAACAAACATGAATTCTGGCGCTCAGTCGCACTCTCGATCGTAACCCGCCCGGTGGCGGAGACCGCCTCACACGCCGGGTTTCGTAGTGAGCGACCGGCCTGCCAAACCCATCGAAAAACCGACTTCCCGATACCGCTGGAAGGTGTCCACCGTCGAAGTGCTTGACTGGCAACAAATGGATCTGTTTCGCATCATTGTCCGCGACGAAATCACGAAAATGCGCTTTTCGACGAGGCCAAGAAAATCGTGGATCACTCCTTACGGGCTGGTCCGTTTTAACTCTCGTTAATTGTTGGAGGTTGGAAGATGTTTGCCCTGCTAAGAGAAATGCCGGACTTCACCACGAGCTGGTGGAGGTACACCCTGGCGATGATGCGCGCCTCGAATCGCGAAGTAAGCGAGTTCAACGACAACCTCTTCATCGCCGCGCACATCGCCATGACCGCGGCGCGCGACAACCCCTTGAGCCTGATGGAAACCCTGGAAGTGGTCGAACACAACGTCGGCATGGCGCGCAAGGGCATGGCCGGGATGCAGGAAAAAGTGGCCGACTATGCTTTTGACCAGATCGAAGAAGCCACCCGCGCTTTCCTGAATACCATCATGAAGTCGGATGGTGAAAAGCTTGGCGGCTACATGCGCCGCGAAGCGGAAATCATGGAGTCGGTTTCCAATTTCAACGAACAGATCGAAGCCATCGCCGACGAATTCGGTTTCCATTTCGGCACACCCAATTACAAACTGGTGCACGAAACCGACAGTTTCCAGCTGTATCAGGTGCTGCCACTGAAGAAAGGCGTCGAAGTCCGCACCGATCTCAAGCCGGTCATGCTCGTACCGCCGTACATGCTGGGTGTTCACATCCTGTCCTTCCTGCCCTACGAAAACAAGAGCTACAGCCACTCGTTCGCCAACGAAGGCATTCCGACCTATGTCCGTGTCGTCAAGGACATCATGACCGTCGAAAAAGTCCAGACGATGACGCCGGAGCAGGATTGCGACCAGACCTACGAACTGCTCGCCAAGATCAAGGAACTGAATGGCGGCAAGAAAGTCACGCTGAACGGCACCTGTCAGGGCGGTTACATCTCCCTGATGAACATTCTGTCGGGCAAGCTGCAAGATGTCTGCGATGCACTGATCACCAACGTCACGCCGGTCGACGGCACGTGTAGCGCGGCCATCAGCGGCATGCCGACCATGCACCACGACTTCATCACCACCACCCTGCCCAGCGGCAACAAGGTCGCCAACGGCTACCTGCTCAGCCTCGGCATGCGCTTTGTCGCCATCGACCGCGAAACCCCGCTGGTCAAGGTGCTCGACCAAGCGTCGCTGCATCGCGCCACCGACCTCAACCCCGGCAAGACCCCGGCGGCGCTGTTCCGCTGGTTGCTGAAGGAACGCGTGCATCTGCCGCTCGCCATCGCCAACATGAGTTCGCACACCTTCCAGGATCCGATCGGCGAAGACGGCGCCCTTCCGGTCAAGCTGTTCGACAAGCCGTTGAACATCAAGAGCTTGATCGACATGAAAGTGCCTTGGTACCAGAACTATGCGATCAAGGACGACCTTGTCACCCCGCTCTGCGCCACCGCCGGCAACAAATTCCTCGGCGACTGGGAAGGTTTGGAATCCGTGGCCTTCTTCGGCGGTCACGTGGCCATTCTGACCAGCCCCTACGGCAAGAAGGCGCCGGTCAACGGATCGTTCACCGATGCCAACGGCAAACCAAGCCGTGGCCCGGTGAAGTTCCAGATGGACATTTCCTGAGCGCCTGAGACAAAGGGGTAACGCCAGGGAGCGCCTCATGGCGATCAACTGATGATTCGCCGGCCGGACGCCATCGTCCGGACCGGCGATATTTTCATCGGCGGATAGCGGACGCCGCGCTAGAAGCCCCGGCGTGATCGACGCCCCAAAAGTGCGCGACATCTGGGCGCCGCGGCTCCAGTTTTCAGTCTTTTTCCGAAACCTTCTTTCAAGCCCTGTTTCCCATTCATTCAATCCGGAGATTCACCTGATGAGCTACAACAACATCAATGCTGAAGTACAAGGTAAAGTCGGTCTGATCACCCTCAACCGTCCAAAACAGCTGAATGCACTCAACGATGACCTGATGGACGAACTCGGCCAGGCGCTGGCCGCTTTCGAGGCCGACGAAAACATCGGCGCAATCGTCATCACCGGCTCAGACAAGGCTTTCGCCGCTGGTGCCGACATCACGGTCATGCAGTCGCTGACCTATATGGACGCCTACAAGGGCGACTTCATCACCCGCAACTGGGACAAGCTCAAGAGTTGCCGCAAGCCGGTCATCGCGGCGGTTGCCGGCTACGCCCTGGGTGGTGGCTGCGAACTGGCGATGATGTGCGACATCATCATCGCTGCCGACAACGCCCAGTTTGGTCAACCCGAAGTCCGCCTGGGCGTCCTCCCCGGCGCGGGCGGCACGCAACGCCTGCCACGCGCCATTTCCAAGGCCAAAGCGATGGAGATGTGTCTGGCATCCAGAAATATCGATGCTCAGGAAGCCGAACGCGCCGGACTGGTTTCGCGTATCGTACCCGCCGACAAACTGCTTGAAGAAGCACTTTCGACCGCCAAGAAGATCGCCAGCTTCTCGCTGCCGGTGGTCATGATGATCAAGGAGTGCATCAACCGCGCTTACGAAAGCTCACTGGCCGAAGGCCTGCTGTTCGAGCGCCGCACTTTCCACTCGGTCTTCGCGCTCGACGACCAGAAAGAAGGCATGGCCGCTTTCGTCGAGAAGCGCAAACCGTCTTTCAACAACCGCTAATCGCAACCGGTAGTGAAATTGCATGCCGCGCCGTCGTCGGTGCGGCATGCAAGCGGGTGCATTGGACCGCTGGTTTCAGCAATGAGCCAGATCGACGGCGTTTTGAATCGCGATCTGGTCCACCCACGCCTTGGCGACCACGGTGTTATAGGTATTCGCGTAGGCAGCGACTTCAAGTGTCAGGGTCACGGTGCGATTGGCGAACCGCGACAAATCGATCGACGCCTGCCTTAACCACTCATTCTCCTGATGCGCCATGCCAATGGCCGTCACCTCGTCGACAATGACGCCGTCGATGAATACCCGAAAACTCGCACTGGTGTAGTCGTTGGCCGACGCGCGGAGATCCAGCCGTCGCACATAGGACAGTTCGGGCCGCGCTCCGAGCCTGATCTGGCGCGAGATGGCGCCCACCCGTGCGCCGATGGCGCCTCCATCACCGGAGACGACAGAACCGTGAAGCATCGGACCGCCTTGAAAGGCGCGCGGATCGTCACGCAACACCTCCCAGCCGTTCCCTTCCCAACCCGCCGTTTGCAAAACCATCTCCGCATTGCCGGCGGCCTGCCGCGAAACGTCTTTCAGCACCCCGGCCGCCTCCAGAGCCGTCGAAATGATTCCCGGCACATCGATCCCCATCGGAGCATTACCGCCGGACCGGCGAGCGGTGCTGCCGCTCTTGAGCAAACCGGCCGCTTCCAGCGATGCCGAAATGATTCCGTGCACATCCAGGCCAAATGATCGGCCGGTCGCGGAGCGGGGAGTCCGCTCATCGACGGCATCGGGCGGCGCGTCCGTTCCCGCTGGCTTCTCCTGGCATTCTTGTGAACGACCGTCCTGCTTCATACCCGCCGAGCGATGACTCGACGCTTCCGGCGCAGAGTGTTCCGTCGCCGACCCGTCACGCGCTGGAGACGCCGCCAACAGCCCCCAAAAATCGGCAATCCGATGGGTAGACGAAATTCCTACCGCGTTGAAGAAAGGCGCCGCCGTGCCACACTGATGCGGACCCGCCCCCGGATCGAGCGCCGCGCCGTGCGCCATGCCGGTAATCGTATAACTCTCGATCAATTCCTCGCCATCCGCGCCTTGCCATACCCTTCGCGGATAACCGTCAACGGACATTTGAATCGTCGGTTCGACGCCGAGACCATGAACATCCGTCCATTGCTTGATGATTTCCTCGGCGTTGATCGGGTTTACCGTCGTGTCCGCGTCACCGTGCCAGACCGAAAGTCGTGGCCACGGCCCCTGATGCCTTGAGGCCGTCCGCACCAGACTCCCCCATTCGCCTGGCGAACGGCCGCGCCCCTGAAAAATGCTCACCAACCCTTCCTGCAAGCCGCTCGCCGTTCGATAAGGCACCCCGGCAATCACCGCCCCGCCGGCGAAAAGCTCGGGATACGTGGCCAACATCACCCCAGTCATCGCCCCGCCCGACGAGGTGCCGGTGACATACACTTTCTCGGCATCGATAGCGTATTCCCGTAACAAGTAGTCAACCATCTGCCTGATTGACAGCGCCTCTCCTTTTTCGCGTTCGTTATCTTCCGGGCGAAACCAGTTGAAGCAGCGCAAAGGATTGTTACTCCATTGCTGCTGCGGAAACAACAGCGCGAAACCGTAGCGATCGGCGAGGGTCGACCAGCCGCTGCCTTTGTTGTACGAAGCGGCGCTCTGGGTACACCCGTGCAATACCACCACCAGCGGCGCTTTCGCCGGCAACGCTGTTGGCAGATAAGTCATCATCCGCAACTCCCCCGGATTGGTGCCGAAAGCGGTGACCTCCGCCAAGCGATTTTCTTGCGCTTCTACTTTCTCCGACCACGCTTGCACGGCAGTCAGCGACGACAACACTTTCTCCCAACGACTTCCGTGCGGCGTCTTCGCGGCGAGTTTCGCCATCGCGGCGATGTTGGCCATTTTGTCACTTAATTTATTCAGCATTGAAATCCTCCCGTCGTCGGACAAGGTGGTAAGTAGGCCGATCTCGACCAATTTTCGGACCGGCAGAAAAACCGTGTGAAAGAGGCCAGGATCGGCATTCCCATCGCGCCGCGGATCAAGCCATGTCGGTGGAAGGGCGTCCGGCGCCAGGCCGAAAGTATGACTGACAAGGGCGCGACGCCCCTGCCAAAAACGACTGAACTGCACTGCGGCGACGGGACATCCCCGATTCACCCACACGCCGAAGACCTCGCTGGTCAACAGCGCGCGTGTGTCCTCGGCGCGAGCCAGATCCAGCAAGCCAGCCAGGGCATCGCCAAAGCGCATGCCGTCAAGTCGGATCGCCGACGCGATAGGTGGCCCATCAACCGCCTCGGCTGCTCGCGGCCCGAACAGTACACGCGGCGAATGGTCGTCACACGCCAGATCGCTTGCCCGCAAATCGGCATAGCAGCGAATGGCTTCCAATGTCTTCGATTGTTGTGGCGCCGCCATGGCCCCGATCAGCAGATCGGCCGCATAGCGCGGGGTCGTCGGCGGTGAGCCGCGACCGCGAGGCCCCGGCGCCACCAAACCGCCAGTGACCATCAAGGTCACACGAAAACGCAGATCACGACGCGACTCGCCGAGGATGTCCGCCAGTCGCTCGCTGAATTCATAACGTGCCAGTCCGTTTGCCATAGCGCAACGATAGCACGCCAGCGGCCCATATGCACCTATTTATTTAGTAACTGCAAAGAAATAAATTTCATCGAGCAGCGAGATATTTGGCCGCCAACTCGTTTGCGTCAGCATCGCACACCGAAAACGCTTTTTAAAAGCCTTTAAATCATTTTGATATGAAATCGCCGACACGCAAAGCCGCAGCACCGCCTCCGTCTGGCCTCGTATCGGTGGCTCACTCGGAATCAAGCGCAATTGGGGAAATGCACCCAAACGGAGAAATACGACTGCGGCCTCACGGGCCCGCGGCAGAAAAGGCGAACGGACGAAAGCGAAGAGCGGTCAGGCGACCTTGCGTAATTCGCCACCGCGAACGGCACGTTGCAAGACATCGCGAACGTTCTCGTCGATTTCGCTCAGGGCCTTGATTTGCGACAGGAGCTTGCTCTCGACGTACACCAGTTCCTCGATCCGCTCTTCCAGCGTATCGGTCGCCTGATGGATTCGTTTAATGCTCTCCAGTCGCCGTTGCAGATGAATTTGATGCTCGCGAATCTGAATTTCCATCGGCGCCATGATCGCTTTCAACCACGACTCGGCATCGCGGTTGGCATGCTCGAAGGTCTTGCGCACCTGCACCGCGACCTCTTCGAAAAAACGCTGTGTAAGCTGGTTTTTTTCGTGCGTCAACAATTGAAATGTGGTGTTGACGTGCGTCCGGCACCATTGATCGAGACGATCGATTTCCTTCTCGTAGCGCATCAACGAAAAAGCCGTTGGCGTTCCGAGCTTGAGGCCGTGTTCGACGGAAAACTTCTTGTATATCGCGCTCATCATCGCCAGGATCTCCCCGATTTCACTTTCGGAATTGGCAAGACGATTGCGCGAGGCATTGAAAAACTGCGTCATCGCGGAGGAAAGCGTTTTTGAAAACGTCGCGTGCAGCATGGCTTCGCGCGTCGAAGTACTCAAGAGGCGGAGCGAATCAAGCCCTAGATGGGCAAAAAGCTTGTTGGTGAGCTGCGCGAAGACGCTGCGCACCGCATAGTAACGCTGCAAACCGGCCTCGAATTCCTCCTTCTCGTGGCGCACCTTGCCCATCATGTACTCGACGACGCCTTTATTCTTGCCGCGCAACTCGCCAAGCTCGGCCATTTGCTCACGCAGCCCGGAGAGACGCGACTCCAGCAAGCCGTGTGTATGTCGGCAACAATCCTTGAATTCATTGTCGATGTTGTCGCGGACGATTTCCTGCTTGGCCGGAATGAGATCCTCGGAGAGCGCGAACTCCAAATCGGACAAGCGACTGCGTAGCAGCAGTTCCTCGTCGGCGTTGATCTTGGCAACCAGCGCTTTTTGCGCCGACACCGGGTAAATCTGTGCCGCCGGCAAATCCAGTGTTTGCGCGCAATCATTGACCTGCTTGGCAATCTCGGACTCGATTTCAGCGGCCGACTTGAGTTCGTCCCACAAACTGTCGATCTTGTTCAGAACGACGATTCGCCCTTTTTTGCGGCCATTCGGCGCGCCGATATGTTCGCGCCAAACCGTCAAATCGGACTGGGTAACCCCGGTATCCGCCGCCAGAATGAACAGGACGGCATGCGCATTGGGCAGCAGCGACAGCGTCAGTTCCGGCTCCGTGCCAATGGCGTTCAAACCAGGCGTATCGAGAATCACCAGTCCCTGCTGTAGCAAGGGATGCGGAAAATTGATTACCGCATGCCGCCAGCGAGGAATCTCGACGGTACCGTCATCGCCGATCTTGAAGACCGCCGTTTCGTCGTTAACCAGCGGAAAACCCAGCTTTTCCGCCGTGGCGCTGTCCACCCGCCTCACGTCGCTGACGTGACGAAACGCGTCCTGCATTGCCTCCGCCGAAGCGGTGTTGAGTGGCACCGTGGTCCACTCTTCCGGGAAACGCTTGTATTCACCGATGCCGGCATTCGATTGCCGTGTCTCGATCGGCAGCAATTCAATCGACGGCGCCTTGTTTTGATCGAACATCAACTCCGTCGGACACATCGTTGTCCGGCCGGCGGTGGAAGGAAGGATCCGGTGGCCGTAATCGGCGAAAAATACCGCGTTGATCAGTTCCGACTTGCCGCGAGAAAACTCGGCGACAAAGGCGACGTGCAAGCGATCCTCGCGCAACTTTTCGAGCATTTGAGCAACGCGGCGGTCGATCTGCGCATCCGCCAGTTCGTTTTCGGTCAGCCAGCGACCAAAGCTGTCGAGCAACGACGAGAGTTCACTGCGCCACTCGCTGTAAGCGGCAAAATGTTGAGCAAGCGTCATGGGGCTTTCCGGCGCACGATGTAGAACTTTACTTTAGCACAATGGATAGGGCCGTCAGTGACATAGCCCACGAATACCGCGGTTTGGCGACGGTCGCGCCTGGCGGCGAAACCTCAGCACTGACAGTTCGAACAATAAAAAGTCGATCGTCCCGCTTGCCGTACAACTTGCACGGCGTTCGCACAAGACGGGCATGGCTGGCCCGCACGGCCATACACCGCGCAAGACAGTTGATAGCAACCGGCACCGCCATCGCTGTGCACGTAATCGCGAACACTACTGCCCCCGGCGGCGATCGACGCCCGCAGTGTCGAGCAAATCGCCAAGGCCAGGCGCCGGTAGTGCTCGAGATCGATTTGATCGGCCCGACGCAGGGGCGAGATTCCCGCCAGAAAAAGGCTTTCCGCAGCGTAGATATTGCCGATGCCAACCACTAGTCGATTGTCCATCAAGACCGGTTTCACCGGCATCCGGCGGCGGCGAGTCGCGGCGTGCAGCCAGTCGCCACTGAAGTCGTCCGACAGCGGTTCCACACCCAAGGTCGCCAAGGCGGGGTGGCAATCGACAACGGGGCCATCCTGCCATAGAACGTCCCCAAAACGGCGGGGGTCGCGCAGACGCAGAACCGTTTCGGGGAAAACCAGGTCGAAATGATCGTGTTTTTGCGCCGGTGTCGCCGGTGGCACCAGACGTAAACTGCCTGACATGCCGAGATGAATGAGCAACCAACCGCCACCGCGCGCCGCCGCGCAATCGAAAACGAGATATTTGCCCCGACGCGAAATAGCCTCGACCGTCAAGCCGCTCAACCGGTGATCAAGGCCGACAGGAATCTCGTGTCGCAGTTTCGATGTGCGCACCACGGCACCGACGATACGCCGCCCGGTCAGGTAAGGGAGTAACCCCTGGCGACTCACTTCAACTTCGGGGAGTTCTGGCATTGCCGCTATCGTGAAAAGTCCATAACATGCGCGGCAAGGATTATGGCGTAAAGCTCAGCGCCGGATATCTCCCCTGTGCAGCACCCAAGGAAACCATGAAACCGTTCAAGCTCTTCCTCCTCGGCCTGGCGCTGACACTGGCGCACTCCTCGTTCGCCGCCGAGGATAAAAATACCGTCAAGCCAAACACACGCGACATCGGGCAACCCGCGATGGAGACAAGAACGGCGCGCCAGGACGGGAAGAATCGACCGGAACTCAACGCGCAACTGGTCTACCAGATCTTGATCGCGGAAGTTGCCTTGCAGCGCGGCCGTGGCGACTTCGCCACTCAAGCCTACACCGATCTGGCGATGCGCACCCGCGACACGGCCCTCATCGCTCGCGCGGTCGAGGTCGCCGGTTACACGCGCCGCTACGAGCGCGTGCTTGAACTCACTCGCCTGTGGCTGGAGATCGATCCGGATTCGAAACGAGCGCAGCAGGTATTGGCCAGCGTGATGGTGATGACCAACCAGTTCGACGGTCTGGCGCCGCATTTGATCCGCATGCTTGAGGCGGACAAGGAGGCGCTGCCCGGCAACCTGCTGAGTCTGAATCGCATGTTCGCCCGTAGCCCGGATCGGCAAGCGGTCCTACAGTTGATGAACAAGGTCTGCGCTCCCTTTTCCAACCTCGCGGAAGCGCATTACGCCGTCGCCGTCGCCGCGGCCGCCGCCCAAGAGAGCGGACAAGCACTCGCCGAAACGCGCAAGGCACTGCAACTCAAACCGGACTGGGAAGCCGCCGCCTTGCTCGAGGCCCAAATCTTCGCCCAATCCTCGGCCTCGGCGGCAATCGACGTGCTTCAGGGTTTCCTGACACGCCATCCCAAGGCCCGCGAAATCCAGTTGCATCTGGCACGAGCGCTGGTTGCCGAAAAACGGTATCCCGAAGCCAAACGCCACTTCCAGGAGTTGCTGGCAGCCTACCCGAACAACCCGGACATCGTTTTTCCGGTCGCCATTCTCGCCTTGCAACAGAACGACCGCCCCTTGGCCGAGGCTCAACTCAAGCATCTGGTCACACTGGACATCGCCGACAAAAACCCCCCGTATTTTTATCTGGGCCAACTGTTCGAAGAGGACAAACGCGACGCCGCCGCCGTCGATGCCTACCGGCAGGTTATTCCTGGAGAACACTATCTGCAAGCGCAGCTACGCAGCGCCAACATCGTCGCCAACACCGGCAAGCTAGACCTCGCTCGCTCGCAACTGCGCGCGGCGGCCGCAGCCAGTCCGGCGCAACGCACTCAATTCACGATCGGTGAAGCGACTCTGCTACGTGAAGCAAAACAAGTCGAAGCCGCTTTCGACCTGCTTGACAAAGCCTTGCGCCAGGAACCGGAGCAGCCCGACCTGCTCTATGAATCCGCGCTGCTGGCCGAGAAACTGGGGCGGATGACGGTGACGGAGACGCGGCTGCGCAAGTTGATGACGCTGCAACCGGACAACGCTCAAGCCTACAACGCACTGGGCTATTCCTATGCCGAACGGAACATGCGCCTACCGGAAGCGCGACGCTTCATTGAAAAAGCGCTACAGCTCGCCCCCAACGACCCGTTCATTCTCGATAGCATGGGTTGGGTCCTCTATCGGCAAGGCGATCTCGAAGGTGCTTTGTCGCATCTCGAACGCGCGCACGCGCAACGTCCGGACCCGGAAATCGCTGCCCACATCGGCGAGATTCTGTGGAAACTTGGGCGCAAGGATGACGCCCGGCGCACTTTCCAAGACGCATTGAAAAGAAATCCCGGCAACGATGTGCTGACAGACGCCGCAAAAAAATTCGCCGACTGAACATGCCGCCCCGCAAGTTTCTGGCCATTCCATTTTGACGCGCAGCGCTCTTTCATCGACGCTTTGCCTGCTTGGCGCGCTCGTTCTAGGCGCCTGCGGCACCACGGGAACGACCGGCCTCGCGGTTCCGTCGGCGAACGCGCGCGCTGACACCGCCGCCGGCTTCGTACTGAGCGGACGCTTTTCCCTCGGTCAAGATGGGAAAAACCATGTCGGTCGCCTGCAATGGCGGCACACCGCCACGCGCGACGAATTCCTGCTCTCTTCGCCGCTCGGCCAAGGCATGGCTGAAATCGTCAGCGACACCGACGGCGCCCGAATGACCAGCGCGGACGGCCAGACCCGCGCCGCCGCCACCGCGGACGAGTTACTGCAATCGCTGCTCGGCGATACCGTGCCGCTCGACAAATTGATCGACTGGCTGCGCGGCCGGAACACAAACGACGGCCACCTCGCGCTAGACGCCGCCGGTCGCCCCCTACTTTTACGGCAGCGGGAATGGCAAATCGAATACGCCTACGACACGGACGACGCCAATGCCCTTCCCGGCCGACTGTTCATCGACCGCGCCGACGGACTCCAACTTCGTCTGCGCATAGAACACTGGGAAACGCTGCCAAACAGCGACCAGATCAAATGAACACCGCGGTCCAAGGCGATGCACGCACCTGGGGCTGGGAAAGCGCCTATCCGGCGCCAGCCAAGCTCAACCTCTTCCTTCATGTCATCGGTCGCCGGCCCGACGGCTACCACCTGCTGCAAACGCTGTTTCGTTTCCTGGATCACGGCGACACCTTGCGTTTTTCGCCCCGTTCCGACGGAGCGGTGCGCCTGCTCACGCCGCTGCCAGGCGTAGCGCCGGAAAGCGACCTCACGGTACGCGCCGCGCGATGCTTGCAAGAGCGAGCCGCCCACCGCGTCGGCGTCGACATTTACCTGGAAAAAAAACTGCCGCTGGGCGGTGGCCTTGGCGGCGGCAGTTCCGACGCGGCGACGGTATTGCTGGCGCTGAACCACCTTTGGCACCTCGAACTGCCCCGCCCCGAGTTACAGGAGATCGCCCTGACACTCGGCGCCGACGTGCCGGTTTTCGTTTTCGGCCGCAACGCATTCGCCGAGGGTATTGGCGAAACACTGCACGCCGTCGACTTGCCAAGCACCTGGTATTTGGTCCTCGAACCGCCGCTCCAGGTGCCTACCGCGACCATTTTCGGCGCCCCGGAACTCAAACGCGACAGCCTTCCGATCTCGGTGCGGCAATGGCGCCCCGGTTTCGGTGGCAACGACCTCGAAGCCGTGGCGGTGAGTCGTTTTCCAATGATCGCGGCGCATCTGGCCTGCCTGAAAACCAGCGCTCCCGCGCGGATGAGCGGCTCCGGCGCGTGCGTCTTCGCCGAATTCCCACAGCGCGAACAGGCCGACGAGGCCCTACGGCAACTTCCGCGAGGCATGCGCGGCTGGATCGCGGCGGGTTTAAGCGAACATCCGCTGCTGGCGCTGGCATCCTGACGACGCACGGCGCCACGCGAAACAGCGTGCGCCGATGACACCGATCGGCTTTCGTTAACCTTTTTTTCCTGTGGAATCCCCGCTATAATTCGCGCCTCGTTCGCCATCCAGGCGATGCGAGCGACCGCTGGGGAGTCGCCAAGTTGGTTAAGGCACCGGATTTTGATTCCGGCATTCGAAGGTTCGAATCCTTCTTCCCCAGCCATTTTTTCTGTCAAAGCGGGCGGGTCCCATTACCTGCCCGTCTTGCTTTATACGACGCCGTTCGGAGATTCGTCAGGCGTCACGGGAAGCGCGAACATGGCCTACGACAGCCTGATGGTATTCACCGGCAATGCCAACCCCTCCTTGGCCGCCGAAGTCGTCAAACGCCTCAATATCTCTCTCGGTCGCGCCAATGTCGGCCGTTTCTCGGACGGCGAGATCAGCGTTGAAATTCAGGAACATGTGCGCGGAATGGATGTGTTCATCCTGCAATCGACCTGCGCGCCGACCAACGAAAACCTGATGGAACTGCTGGTCATGGTCGACGCGCTCAAACGTGCGTCCGCCGCCCGCATCACCGCCGCCATCCCCTATTTCGGCTATGCCCGCCAGGATCGCCGCGTCCGTTCGGCGCGGGTGCCGATCGCCGCCAAGCTGGTCGCCGATCTGCTGACCGCCGCCGGCGTGCACCGGGTGCTGACCATGGATTTGCATACCGAGCAGATCCAGGGTTTCTTCAACATCCCGGTCGACAACATCTATTCGCTGCCCATCATGCTCGGCGATGTCTGGAAACGGAATTTCGAAAATCTGATGGTCGTTTCGCCGGACGTCGGCGGCGTCGTCCGCGCACGCGCGCTGGCCAAGCGTCTCGAATGCGACCTGGCGATCATCGACAAACGGCGTCCGAAAGCCAATGTCTCGGAAGTGATGAACATCATCGGCGAGGTCGAAGGGCGAACCTGCGTGATCATGGACGACCTGGTCGATACCGCCGGCACGCTGTGCAAAGCGGCAACGGCTCTCAAGCAACACGGCGCCAAACAGGTATTGTCCTACTGCGTACACCCGGTGCTCTCCGGTAAAGCCGTCGAACGGATCAACGCCTCCGATCTCGACGAACTGGTGGTCACCGACACCATTCCGCTACGCGAGGACGCGCAAAATTCACCGCGTATCCGTCAGTTGTCGGTTGCCGAAGTGTTGGCGGAAACGATACGCCGCATCAGCAACGAAGATTCCGTGTCATCGCTGTTCATCGAATAAGGCCGCGCACCGCAACGTCCGCCTCTTTCATCCATTTTTCAACCCCCCGCCTGGTCGCGGGCGGGGTTTGCATCACATCGGGAGTTTATCCATGAAGTTTCAGATCGAAGCCAACAAGCGCACCTTGCAGGGGTCCGGAGCGAGCCGCCGCCTGCGTCGCGCCAATCGCGTGCCCGCCATCGTCTACGGTGGCGCCGCCGCACCTGAACTGATCGACATCGATCACAACGAAATTCTGCTCAATCTGCGCAAGGAGGCGTTCCATTCCTCCGTCCTGACCCTGAAGATTGACGGCGTCGCGCAGAGTGTCGTCCTACGCGATTCGCAATCGCATCCGTGGAAGCCATTGGTGTTGCATTGCGACTTCCAGCGTGTTGACGCCACGCACGCCATTCACCAGAGAATTCCGCTGCACTTCGTTAACGACGAACTCGCCCCGGGCGTCAAGATCGGCGGCGGCAGCGTCGCGCACATCATCAACGACATCGAAGTCACCTGCCTGCCACAGGATCTGCCGGCTTACATCGAGGTCGACCTGCAAAATCTCGAGGCCGGCCACTCGATCCACGTTTCCGAACTCGTCTTTCCGGCGGGTGTCTCGCCGGTCGTGCATGGCGACGACCAAGTGGTGGTCACGATCATGGTCAAGCGCGCCGACGCCGACGAAGACGCCGCCGCGGAAGGCGCAACGCCAGCCGCCTGAGCTTGAACACCAAGGCCAGCCGCCGCTCGGCACCCCGTGCCCGCGGCGGCTTGTTTTTTCCGCCCATCCACAAAAGCCATGTCGTCACCTCGCCTGATCGTCGGCCTCGGCAACCCCGGCAGTGAATACGAAGACAACCGGCACAACGTCGGGTTCTGGTTCGTCGACCGGTTGGCGCGTCGCCTGCAAACCCCGCTCGCGCCGCAAGGGAAATTTTTCGGGCGCGTTGCCCGGCATGGCGACCTTTGGCTGTTGCAGCCGACGACCTACATGAACCTCTCCGGTCAGGCGGTTGCCGCCCTCGCCCGCTTTTACAAGATCGGCGCCGACGAGACTCTGGTCGTTCACGACGACCTCGACCTGCCACCGGGCGGCATCCGCCTCAAGACCGGCGGCGGCAACGGTGGCCACAACGGCCTGAAAGACATCCAGGCGCGTCTGGGAACCGCCGATTTCTGGCGACTGCGCCTGGGAATCGGCCATCCCGGCGAGCGCCACGAAGTCGTCAACCATGTCCTCAAGGCGCCGCGCCGCGAAGAACAGGCGCTGATCGACCAAGCCCTCGACCGATGCCTGCAAGCCTGGCCCTTGCTCGCCGCCGGCGATTACACCGGCGCGCAGCGGCAACTGCACGTCAAATCCGTTTGATCATAGGAATCCGAGCATGAGCCTCCAATGCGGTATCGTCGGTCTGCCGAATGTCGGCAAATCCACCCTTTTCAACGCCCTGACCAAGGCGGGAATCGCGGCCGAAAATTACCCTTTCTGCACCATCGAGCCCAATGTCGGCATCGTCGAGGTGCCAGACCCGCGGCTCGCCCAACTCTCGGCGATCGTCAAGCCGCAGCGCGTCCAACCGGCCATCGTCGAATTCGTCGATATCGCCGGACTGGTTGCCGGCGCCTCGCGAGGCGAGGGCCTTGGCAATCAATTCCTGGCCAATATCCGCGAAACCGACGCCATCGTCAGCGTTGTCCGTTGTTTTGAAGACGAAAATGTCGTACACGTCTCGGGCCGCGTCGACCCGGTGGCCGACATCGAAACGATCATGACCGAACTGGCGCTCGCCGACCTCGCCGCCGTCGAACGCACCCTCAATCGCGAGAACAAGAAAGCCCGTGCCGGCGACAAGGACGCCCAAAAAATCGTCGCCGTCCTCGAACGCCTGCTACCCCATCTCAACGACGGCAAACCGGCCCGCACGCTGACCCTGTCCGGCGACGAAAAGGCGCTGCTCAAACCGCTGTGCCTGCTGACCATCAAGCCGACAATGTATGTCGGCAACGTCAATGAAGAGGGTTTCCGGAACAACCCGCACCTTGATCGCCTACGCCAGCACGCCGCCAGCGAAGGCGCGCCGGTGGTCGCCCTGTGCGCCAAGATCGAAGCCGAACTGGCCGACCTCGAAGACGAGGACAAACTCGCCTTTCTCACCGATCTCGGCCTCGAGGAACCCGGCCTCAATCGCCTGATCCGCGCCGCTTACCAACTGCTTGGCCTCCAGACCTACTTCACCGCCGGCGTCAAGGAAGTCCGCGCCTGGACCATTCACGTCGGCGACACCGCCCCGCAAGCCGCCGGCGTCATCCACACCGACTTTGAACGCGGCTTCATCCGCGCCCAAACCATCGCCCTGGCCGATTTCATCGCCTATAAAGGCGAACAAGGCGCCAAGGAAGCCGGCAAGATGCGCGCGGAAGGCAAGGACTACGTCGTCAAGGACGGCGACGTGTTGAACTTTTTATTCAACGTCTGATTCGAGCAAGCCATTTCAGGCGATTGCATCTGCTTACAGGCGCATCACTGAAAACGACTCAACGACCCGTATATACGGGGCTTTATCATTTCAGCCCGTTGCATGCAACGACACTTGATAGCGCTGCGCAAGTGAATACAGACGTGTATATGGATCTTGCGCCAGACCGATGAAGGTGTATACGATGAAGCCCTGAGGACGAACAGGAGAGCTTCACGATGCTGACAGATGCCCAGTGCCGAGCCGCCAAGCCTAGAGAAGGCATCTACCGCCTCAATGACTACAAGGGGCTGTACCTAGAAATCAAACCCAACGGCATCAAGGCTTGGCGCTATCGCTTCAAGCTCAATGACAAGGCCTCGTGGTTCGCGCTTGGCGACTACCCTAGCGTGACGCTCGGTGAGGCCAGAGAGAAGTGCGAGGCGGCGCGGAAGCTGGTCAGGGAGGGCATCAATCCCGTCCAGAATCGCCAGATCGAACGCATCAAGCGCGAGCAAGACTCAGCGAACACATTCGAGGCCATCGCCAAAGAGTGGCTGGCCCTGAAAGACTGGGAGGAAGTGACCAAGAAGCGGAGACTCGACATGCTGGAGCGCGTGGTCTTCCCGTCGATTGGCAAGCTGCCGGTACGCCAGATCACTCCGGTCCACGTCCTCGACATTCTCAACAAGACGGTCAAACGCGGCGCACCGACGATAGCGGCAGAAGCCAAGCGCACCATGTCTGGCGTGTTTGAGCATGCGGTCGCCACCCTGCGGGCCGACACTGACCCCGTTTGGCCTGTTCGCAAAGCGTTGCCACCCAACAAGACCCAACACAAGCGCGCCCTCAGCGCGGAAGAAGTCGGCCGGCTACTGAACGACTTTGATGGACACGGCGGCAACTTCCAAACGATCAAGGCCTTCCAGCTGATGTGGCTTACGCTGAGCCGCCCGAATGAATCCGTCCAAGCCGAGTGGGTCGAATTCGACCTAGAGAAAGCGCTCTGGACCATTCCAGCACGTCGCATGAAGGCGCGGCGAGAGCACGTCGTTCCGCTACCGACTCAGGCGGTCGAACTCCTCAAGGCCATGCATCCAATCACGGGGCACACGAAGTTCGTTTTCCCGAACCGCGATGACCGCCAGCGCCCAATGGCCGACGCAGCCCTGCGGCAGGCGCTCAAGAAGCTCGGCTGGGCAACCAAGTACAGCCCGCATGGCACGCGCACGACGGGCAGCACCCGGCTCAATGAACTGGGTTATCGACCCGATGCCATTGAAGCCCAGCTTGCACATGCGGAGCCGAACAGTGTTCGGCGCACATACAACCACGCTACCTACCTGGACGAGCGGCGAGTCATGATGCAAGACTGGGCAGATAAGCTGGACGGGTGGAAGACCCACGCACGGAACGATGCCAACTAGCGCTCAGCGCTGCTTCATGATCGCCAGGAGACGGTGAGAGTTTTCGCTCAGCAGAGTTGCCGCTTCCTGGGGGGAGACACCCCATGCTTGTCCAAGGTGCCAGGCGGTGAGGTCAGCGCTCCAGGGCGGAACTGGCTTGTCATCGATCCGTGCAAATGGGCCGTCACTTTCGGGAACAACAAAGTGCCGCGGTAGCTTTGCCGCCAAAGCCCGGCCACTACTCGATGCAAATGCGGCTGGCCCGATGCTGAACCAGCAGCCTCGCTCTTCCGCAGCTCGCAGCTCCTTTACCGTCCCTGTGAACCAGTGCATTACTGCGGTCCCAAATCCGGCATGTCGATCCAAAATAGCCAATACATCATTCACAGCTTGGCGTGAATGAATGCTGAGCACACGACCGCCCAGTGCCGAGCTACGTTCAATGATGGCCTCAAATAGGCCGCGCTGAACATCGTAGCTCTTGCTATACCGAGACGAGCCATCAAGGCCGACTTCGCCAATGGCTGCGACATCGCCCATTTGCGTCAACAGAAGGTCAAGCTCGCCAGCACGCTCGTGCGCAATCTCTGGATGAAGTCCTGGGGTGACAAGTACATTCGCTGCGCCTGTGAGTACACGCGCAGTCGCAACAAAGGCCTTTGGGCTGGTAGTCACCAGCCATGTGAATTCATTCTTCTGTGCAGCTTCCTTGAACACCTCGCGAGCGTTCGGATAGAGGTCAAGGTGGCAGTGGAAATCCATCACAGTACGCCATCCCTCTGTAGCAAGACTTCAAGCTCATTCAGCCCATTAGCAAGTACGCTCCTGTATGCCAACCTAACAGCGGGCTCGGCAAATGCCAGAGAGGCCCCCAAGAACCGGTCCAAGCCCTTCTGCCGGGCCGTGAGTACGGCAAGGGCTGCAGCCATCGCGTCATCAGGTCCACTAGCCTTGTTCGCATCGGCCAACGAGCGGTGTACGTAGTCGGTTGTATCGCGAGCAGGGTCCCAGGCGATAAATGCGGCTTTGCGAATCATGCAAGGAACACACCGGCCGCAGTGCCTTCGGTTGTAGGTGCGAAAACGGCCGCAACTCGTGGAGTCCGCCGCCAACTGCTGAAGCAGAGGCTGGTTGAGACACTCGTTGAGCATCTGGCCCTTGGTTTTGAACTGATAGGGAAGTTCAAGCCGAACAGGCACATCCAATCCGTCCAGCACACTCTGCAACATTGCGATGAACTGCGGGTGCGTGGTCCGGGTGCTCAAACTAGAGACGCGTCCTGGCACCAAAGGCGGATTGATGCAAATGAATCCATTTTCTGGAACAAACACCTGGACAGGATCACTGGCAACCCGCGAGGCAGCCAGCACCGCGAACGCGTAAAAGGCCAGAGACCGAGCGCGCGTTGAAGTCTCACGTTGGCCGCTAAAGCTGATGCCATGACTCCACTGCCAGTGAGACCCCACACCGCCAAGCTGCGCTGCGTAATTCCTCTGACGCTGAGAGTCCTCATGTGCCAGCTGCGACACAAACATCGGGCGGCGACCTTGTGCAACAAGGTCTATCCCCCCGATGAGGCTATCGAGGCCGCCTGATAGCAGGGATACGCAGTCGTGCGCAGTCGCAACGGGCCTGCCATCCGGTGGCGCTGCACCGCCAGCTACGAAATGGAGCTTCCAGTAGTCGCCAGTGAGAACCTTGAGAAGTGCTTCAAGTTGTTCTTGGAAAGGCAGCCAGCGCAGTGGCTCATGCAGGCCGACAGTGAGCTCAATCACGCGCGTCCAGCCATCCGCACTCGTGCTTCGAAGACAGGCCAAGTCGGCGGCGCAAACTGCTAGGCAGAACTGAACGAAGTCCCAGACCTGAGCGCTCGGTGCGAACCCGCGCCGCTTCAACGAACCTCGCCATCCTTTCGCGATGGTGCCAACTCCGGGGCGTCGGGCGCTCTTGAAGTAGGTAAATGCGAGTTCCCCGGCATCGAGACGCGCAGGCAAGAAGTCAGGTGTTGTACATAGAACTTTCATTCGACAAATACCTCAAGGGTTGAGGCCAAGACTTCACTGGCAAGTCGTTGATGGTCAATCCCGCGTGGTCCTTGTCGGTCAAGAACCACCTTGACTTGCGCGTTGACATATTCCTTGATGTCGTTCCGATACAGCTGGATTTGCCGCGCGTCGAACTTAAGCTTCTCGTATGTTTGACCCAGTTGCAGGTCAACGCGATTACATAGGTCGTTGGCGACGATGTAGCCGATGAGGTCCCCGATTTGTGCATCTGTTAGGTTGAAGATGTCGACTTCAGGGGCTACCTCGTACAGCTGACCAAGCGCTTCTGCCGCAGCGTTCCGAATGGACTCTTCGTCGACACTTCCTGTGTTCGGAAGAACTTCTTTGACCACCTCCAGGACGAGGTCGTTTGCTGAAAGGTTCTGGGCACGAACCCGCTGCACCCAGTCGACAACTCGTGGGTCTGTGGCATCCCGTGCGGACGCAAGAAATTGCCCCAGTTGGCCGGCCCCCTGAGCCGTCGCTCGCATGGTGGCCGCTGCTCGTCGCGGGCCGCCCATTCCCTTGCTGACCATGCTCTTGGTCGCAGTGCGCAGAGCTTCGCGCCCCCCGCCACCAAGGAATGCCGACATGCCAGAACGGGCTGGAGCAAAGCGGCGGTCAGGCGCTAGCGCAGGCCCGGTCACATCACCTTCTTCACCGCTAGCCGCGTCGCCCTGCCCGTCAGCGTTGGCGTCGTTGGCATCAGCCGGAGAAGGACCTTCGCCATCACCAGGCGCAGGGCTTTCTCCGCCATTGCCGCCTTCGGGCGGCGACAGCCACTCAGGATCAAAGGGGGAGCGCGAGCCACCACCTTTGCTTGATGTTGACGTTCCCATCAGCGCGCTCCTTTCCTGGCTTGTTCAATGGCTTGCTTGACCGGTCTGGAAGCATCACCGGAGGCATGCCACTGATCGAGCACAGGACGAGCCCACGTCTGCTCATACAGGAGAGGGACGAGCCCTGGGCCGACCTCCTTGATGGGCGCCTGGGCCAGCAAAGCGGCGGCCTTTGCACCAAGGTCAGGAAAGATCTTGGAGATTTCCAGTAATGACACAACGTCTTCGGTTTGTCGCCAGTTTCGCTTTGGTGACTTCAGTTGCCACACCTTGGCCATTACAGCGTCAGCCTGACTCACTCCAGCTGCTCGAATTGCCTGTGTCAGCGGCTCATTTGCGCTGGTCGCAACCATCAGCGCATCCCGCAAGGCACGGCCTTCGGTCGTCAAGCTGTCGTCACCGAAGTCCCGCATCGCGGAGTCCCTGCTCAGGTGGAGCAATGGGCGCAAGTCCATTTCGCCAAGTGCAGGCTCTAGTCCAAGCCATTCCTTATGGAAAAACTCATCCTTGAATGGCTCTGGTAAGGCCACACCTTCTCGGGCCGCGTGCTCAGCCACTCGAATCATATCGACACGTCCTTCCGTCGCGGAAGTGACTCGGCCTGCAAGCGCGTTTGCCAAGGCTTCGTCGCAGCGCTCCAAGAGGTGCCATTTGGCCAAGGCCTTGAGGTCCAATTCAATCCCCTGAGGCTTGGCTAGGGCTGACCGGAGAAAGACCGTGTTGAGGAACCGCTTCATCAGGCGCGGATTGGCGTTTACCTTGCTCGAACTCGTGAGCAGCGGTGCCAACCCCTCAGCCAATTCCATCAGCTCGACCAAGTGAGCGTTCTGAGGATTGATGAGGCCCTTCAAAAATTCCAGCGTCACCGCATCACCGCGCCAACTGGTCTTGAGGCGTTCAGAGACGGCCTGAACCGCGCGAGTGAACTGACCATCAACGAACTGACCGTCAGCAACGGCCCGTTCCAGCAGTAACAACGCCAGGTAGGCCTTTGCCTCATTCACACCTAGCCTTGGCACATGCAGCGGGACCTGGATAAGCTTGTCGAAATAGTTCGTCGCAACCTCATCACTGATGCCCGTCCCCGCAAAGTGCACTCGCACAGCGCCTCGGATGAACTCGTTGTCGGCCGCAACAACAAACGCGCTGCGCTTCAGGAACAGCAGCAAGCGAATGGATTCAAGTGTCGAAATGGCCGTCTGCGGGAGACAGCGATCAAGGTCGTCCACGAACACAACAAGGGTAATCTTCAGCTCTTCCAGAAGCTCCTCAAGCGCATCTCGAAACGCCTGAATTTCGCCTGGCAGAGAGACCGGCTCAGCAGGCTTCAGTAGGCCCCAATCCTCATCCTTCTCGGCCTTGTCGTCAGCGGCCTCTCCCTGTTCGTCGCCAAAGCCAAACTTTGCGAGCGTGCGTCCAATCAAGCCAATAGGAATGCCTGTGGCGATCGTTGCGGCCGCCTCGCCACCGAGTTGAACGATTCGCAGCAGATTGATGCGTTGAAGAAGCCTTTTGGCTTTCTTCAACAGCCCCTCGTTGGAGGAAGCTCGGCGCAACACTTCATCACCGACCATTTGAAGAAGAGCACTACGTGCGCCTTCGAAGTCCTGATACAGCCAAGGATTGAAGGTGACCACCACGTACGTATTCTTGTCGGGGTCTGCGTCGACGTTCAGCCGTGACGCGACCATGCGTACCAATGAGGATTTCCCAACGCCCCAGCCGCCGGATACGCCAATGGAAATGGGCTGGCCGTTGGCCTGCTGCAGTAGCTTTGCGCAGGCATCCGCAACGACGCCGAAATTCAAGTAGTCCGTGGTTGTTTCATTGTCATGCCACATGTTCCCCCCCCCTGATAATCGAGTGCTTATAGTTGCCCGCCTACACCCTTGAACTTCTCAACAAAGGCTGCAATCTTCTGGAAGACAGTCTGCTTCTTGGTCAGAAATTGCGGGTTCAATGGGCTCATCTTGGGCAGAACCGCGTTGAGCTCCGTGCCGTTCTCGCTGGCGAACTCACGCTTGAGTGAAGTGGTGATGTATCGCTTGGCGGCCTCAGCGTTGAGGCTCTCGGTGGTGATCAACTCCTGCGCTTCGCGCTGCTGCTCCGCTTGAGCAAACTTGAAGAACGCATCGATCACGCTGGCCTTGTCACCGATCTGGTCCAAATCGGTCTGGTTGATGAAGTCCACCACCAGACTTTCTTTCGCGCGGTTGCCCAGGCTGGCACGAATCACACGCCGCACTTCATCCACCAGTTCAGACTTGCTCTTGGTCTTCTTGTTGTGCTCGAAGATCAGTTCGAGGATGTAGTCCAGGTTGATTTCCTGAGACTTCAATAGGTCCACCTCAAAAACCACGTCATCCCAGTCAATGGTGGACTTCTCTTTCTCCGCCCCCGCCTTCTCTCGGCGTAGCCAGTCGCGCACGTCGTTGTAGGTCGAGCGATAGTCCTGAACCTTCCGCTCGGGTGGGAGCGTGATGGCTTGCAGTGCGGTCAGATCTTCATCACGCAGGTAGTGCCTGGCCTTGAACGCCTCAACTGCGGCAGGGTCGGCCAGATCGACGCTTTGCAACTCTTTCAAGCTGGCAAATTCGTCATAGTTCTGCAGCACGTTCTCGACGCGTAGGTACTCGCCGAACAGTTTGGCGAAGGCCTTCTTATCCGACTCCTTCTCAATGGCAGCAGGGTTGGGGAAACGTGCTTCCAGTTCCTGCACCACATCCTTGAAGCCTCGACGCGCCTCACCGGTGGCCGCATCGGTGAAGCCTTCCATGTACTCCTTGTAGCTCTTCTCCAGCACCACGTTCTTGGTGTTCTTGTCACCGAACAGGGTAATGGCGTCGATGGTCGCCTGCTCCATGTCGCGGAAGGTGACGATGTTGCCGAAGGTCTTGGTGGCGTCAAAGATGCGGTTGGTACGCGAGTAGGCCTGCA
>Ga0208938_1000260_pt1 | contig 45416 bp, 47 predicted proteins | sample AD_UKC125_MetaG_FD_184434 | JGI IMG/M metagenome (GOLD analysis project Ga0208938, IMG submission 184434) | Active sludge microbial communities of municipal wastewater-treating anaerobic digesters from USA - AD_UKC125_MetaG (SPAdes) (version 2) | ecosystem: Engineered > Bioreactor > Anaerobic >... | reverse complement strand
TACTCCGTGAGATAGGGTATGCCTTTAGTTTTGCTCTCCCCTGTATCGGGGTCCCGTTCTTCGACTTCCAATTTTTTGAAGAAGTACACCGGAATACTTTTTGCGCCTTTCTTGATTTTGAAGCCGGCTTCGGATGCTTGCTTGAACGTCATATACCGGGAATCAGCAAATCCACGCGCCTGGGCTTCAAGAAAGAGCAGGACAGTATTGATGCCGTTGTAGTGTCTGCCAGTGATGCCGTTGTGTGGCATGCCGAACTCTGCAAGTGCGGTCCATGGTCGTTGCCATGGTGCTGTTCCAGCTTCGAGGGCAGCGATTATTTTGTCGGTCACTTCCTGATAAAGGTCTCGTTTTGGTTTTCTGTCATCTGGTGTCATGGGCGTCTCCTTGTAATATCAGTTCGATTTCTGTCCCGTGTTCATCGACTAACGTCAGTTGGGCGCGGCTTTGCTCTCCTTCCACGACCAGCTGTAATGCCTCGTAGAGCGCTTGGCACATGGCCTGCGAGAGATTCAGGGTTACTTCGTTTTTCGTGTTCGTCATGGTCATGCTCCTAAAAGAGATTCGAGAACGGGGCTTTTGTTGAATTGAGCACATGCCAAATCCGGCAGGGTGGCGTCAATGCGTAGAGCTGTTGGTGTGCGCTGTGGTTGGGCCGATGAAGATACGGGACCTGCTAACGGGTCAGCGATAGGTTCCTCACTCAGCATCAGGCCTGCACCGAAGTTCTTGAGGGTGAAAATGTGACTGACCTGTTTGCCATCGTCGGGTAGGTGCAGCTCAAAGCGGATTCCGGGTTGATACTCCTTGCCATCTTCATTGCATACGCCAAATGGCAACACCAATAGCTGAAGTGGAAACACCTCGAAGAGGACGGCCGCTTTGCTATCGTGGAAGAGTGCAGCGCAGAACAGGCGTTTTCCTTGCGACGTGCCAAAGTAGGTGATGTCGGTTATCTGGGGGGTATTCGCCGGTAGGGTGTAGATGCGCTCGGACATCCAAGATGAAAGCGCATCATAGGCCACGTAGGTGCAGAATAATTGCTGGTTCAAGCTGGCGATTTCACCGCTGCGGCTTGGCTCCAGCTTTCCTAGCCAGTCAAAGAATGCAAGGTCATGGTGGCGATAGATGGTGTAGTTGTCAGCCATGGCGCCCCCTCACAGTGAAAACTCAAAATCGTCTTGTGGGCTCACAGACCTTCTGGGGGCCGGGCTTGGGCGTCTGAACCTTCGGCCATAGGCTGATGCTTCAAGCTGCTCAAAAACGGCGGTCTGGTCGCCTGCTCGTTGTCCTGGCGCGATGCCATGAGGCCTCTGGAAAAACAGCCTGATTAGTAAGGAAATAAGTAGATTGAGCATGATGTGTCCTCCGTGGTTGTTGTGCTCTTGTGTTGTGGGCATGCCTTCATTGGACGCCTTTGGGAAATGCCGTTGGTGCATGAAAACTCGCTGTCCCCCGGCAGAATTAGTTTTGCTGGGGCGTCTGTCGGTTCGGAAGTCGTACCAGCATCACGCTCTGCCAATGCTTCGGCTAGTGTGGTTTCGAGGTCGATAATTTCCGAACGAAGCTGATGCAGCTTTGCCTGAATCGCGTGCTCTTCATCCTTGATGCGTTGAAGCTCTTTCTGAGCCATTGCGAACGCATTGAAAACTTTCCGACCTTCAATCCTGTGAGTGTTTATTCCGTCGTCACGGCCAACATGAATCGTGGCTGGCCTTGCGATTCCTTGTTCTTTCAGCGAACGATGGTCGATACGTTCATCAAGGTTGTGAGATGCCAGCGCTTGATTGACGCAGTCTGCCCACCTGGCTCGCCAAATCTCCATCAATGCGGGATTGTTCCAATCCCGTCGCTTCGCACCGAAGGTCTGTTTCTCGGTATCCAGCTCCCGTAGGGTGAGCATGATGTGGGCGTGTGGGTTGCCTGGTTTGTCATGGATGGCGTAGTCGGCAATCATTCCCATCGAGACGAATGCGTCCTCGATGAAATCATTTAGAAGCGTGACGCGACTACTTGTCGGAATCTCTACAGGAATCGCCACGACAAACTCACGAGCGAGTTGGGCGTTTACGCGCTTCTCGCTATCCTCGACCTGGTTCCAAAGCGTGTTGCGGTCATGGACCCAAGAGGGTGAATTGGCTGGTGCCAAGATGGCCGAGTGCTGAACTTCCGTTTTACGGCGGAAGTTGTGCACTGTCCCTGTGCGATTGCATTTGAAGCGCGAACCAGAACGATAGGCTGCCGCCGCCACTGCATTGTGGCCGGCAGTCCTCGTCAGAAGTTTTGCGCTGAGATGGTAAATCGCCATGTAGTTGAGACCTCCTGTAACAAGGTCTCAACGAGGGGTTGGAGCTTCGCAGAACGCACACAAACGAGAGTTTGTATAAGTGCGCTTGCAGGTGCTGTGACTTCCGGTAGAAACGCTTGCATATGCCATATGAATTTACATACCCTGGTGTAAAGCGCAACCATTTCCCGATTTTTCAGAAAAATGGACGCGAAAACCCAAGGGAGGATATGCAATGGCACTGAATAGAAATCCGGCGAAAGCCGCGTCAACGCTGGTAAAGCTCAGAGCGAGTCAAGCCAGTTTGGAGTTGAAGGCGAAACAACTGGCTGCTCGAAAATGCGATGTGGAGGCGAGGGCAGATGACATAGCCCGGAAGCTCAAGAGAAACATTGATACGCGGGAAAAAATCCTGCTCGGGGCGCTCGTGAAGATGGTCGGCCTCGATAGGTTCACGTTATCGCGTCAAAACGACAACGAAACGGCAACGATAGAGCAACAAGACGGCATCGTTATGGCGACGTATGACCTTGACCTGTTGGTCGGGGCCTTATTGGAGCTTTCGGACGCCTTGGGGGCTGCCAGCCTGGATGAGATGACTGAACTTAGGGAAGAGGGGGCGCGATTCCGGACCTGCCGTAGTAGGTCAATCAGCAGAAAAACTGCTGATTGACTCTACAGCGAAACACATACAGCACCAACTAGAGCTTAGGAAGGCTGCGAACAATTTCCATCGTCTTGAGGCTCACCGTAATCACACGCTGAAATAGCTTGAGCGGATAGGCAGCATCCGCCATGGTTTCCGTTGCCCACAGGTTGGCATCATTCACGATACCGCTTTCCTTGTGCGTAGTCACTGCTTGGCGCTCCATGACCCACTCCAAAGCGGGTTTGCCATTTACTACATAATCGTAGGCGGCAAGCGGGATACCCGTTATGGTGATTTTGGGGTTGTAGATGACGCTGGTCTTGTCGTACCGCTCACCATTTTTGCCCTTGGCAAACTTCATTTGTTCAACTTTGAAATCGTCTGCTTGCAGCGTATCAAAGAGCAATGAGCCTCCTTGCATTTGTATCGGGTACGCTTCAACGCTTGAGAAATCAGTGTGAAGGTCAGATAGAGTCCGACCGGCTTCCACAAAACGTTGAAAATCAGCATCTGACTTCATTCTTGGAATACGCGGAATTTCCTTGCCAAGACTGTCCGCATATTGTTCGCGGTAATCCTCCGAATGCAGCAGCCCGTAGATAAAGAAAAACACGTCTTCCTTCGAAATCGTTAAAGCTGGGTGAGCCTCCTGGAAATATGCCAAACCTTCATCTGTCAGTGCGTAGTCTTTTCGATATGAGGCATGGTTCGAGGATGATGGCGAATCGAACATATCCATGTTTCGAGCGCCGGGTTCTTGCGCACTTTCTTTAGAGTAAGTGTAGAGCGGGAAGTACAACGAACCGACCATGTCCGTCGCGTGAAGGCTTGGGATGACTTTCGTCATCAGCACGGAGAATGCGCTACGTGACTCAGATGCAGAAATACCGATGACAAGGTTTTCCGAACCGCCTTCTGGAAAGAAGCGAGGTATCTGATAGACCCGTTCGTTTAGGTCGCGTGAATAGTAAAGCCACTGCAAATTGAACGGCCTGTATAAACTTGGAGTGAGCGCAGCCTGGTCAAAATGAACTGGTCTGTTGCGCTTGACTCCCTCCTTTAAGTTTACGGTCCAACTGATTTGCGTCGGGTCGGAAATGACAAAATTGTCGATGGATGGTGCGTTTGAATTATCTTGGGTAGATGCAAGCATCTCTGTGTATCGAGCACTTTCTGTGCGATACGTCTCAAGCAATTTTCTGATGTTTTCAGACAGACTGAGTCTGGATGAGTTGTAGCACCATGCATCTCGCTGAGTCTTTAGGCCAGAAGAATAGGTTGAGAAGATGGTTGCAGCGCCGTTCTTCTCTTTGCTGCCGAGTGCAATGAACTCTGCGAATGCCTCATTTCTCTGTCTCAACCAGTCGCCGTGTTCGTTCGGAGTGATTTCAAGCCACCGATTTTGATGCCGAATGCCTTCAATGCTCCTGTAGTTCTCAATGATTTCTAGTTTTTCGGCTCGCGAAAGATAGTCACCGATGTCATGAAAGTATACTTTTCCAGCATCAGTTGAGTTCGGGTTCTTTACTAGGACAGTGATTGCAATGGCCGTCCCACTGCCCGCACCAAAGATTTGCCCACCTTCTTTTTTTGCACGCTCTCCTGATGTTTTTAGGCCTCTCAAACCTCTAAGATGGAAGACGAAAATACTGGAGAACTCGTTAGCTAAGCATTTGCGAAGTCCATCGGTACTTTTGGCTTCCAAGAAGCCTGCATTGGTGACAAAACCAATAACGCCACTTTCTCCAACACGGTCACTGGCCCAACGAATAGCGCGTATGTAACTGTCATATAGGGCATTCTTGTTTGTTGCCTTTGAGGCTGCTGCGTACGTTTCTCTGATTTTGCTGTCAAGCGTTTCGTAGACAACATTTGCGTTGTTGTCGTTGGCGCTAGTTTGTCCAACTGAATAGGGGGGGTTTCCGACAATAACTCGAATGTCGAGCGCCTTTTGACGTTTTCGGCGAGTGCTGTTGTCTGCGAGAACGTTGCTTACCAGGTCATCCTTCTCATAGAGGGCAAAGGTATCGGTAAGACAGATGCCATTGAACGGCAAATATTCGCCATCCATGATGTCGTGATAGACCTGCTCGATGTTGATAGCAGCAATGTAGTAAGCCAGCAGAACAATCTCATTAGCGTGGATTTCGTTATGATATTTGTATGCTAATTGGTCTTTGCTGATAAGTCCGCTTTGGAGCAGACGAGTGATGAAGGTGCCTGTTCCCGTAAACGGGTCAATGATATGGACGTTCTTGTCTCCCAGTGTCTGTCCAAACTCCAACTTCAATACATCGTTGACGCTTTGAATAATGAAGTCTACGACTTCGATTGGGGTGTATACGATGCCGAGCTTGTCTCGGAGTTTTGGAAAAGCATTTTGGAAAAACTTGTCGTATAGGTCGCTGATAATTTTCTGCTTGGCGCGCACCTCTGTAATGCCAGCGGCACGCATCCGTACGCTCTCATAGAACTTGGTGAGCGTGTCTGCTTCCTTTTCCAGATTGTGCTTGTCCAGCACATCCAGAACCCCCTGCATGGCCTTTGATACTGGGTTGTGGTTGGTGAAGCTGTAACCTTCAAAGAGCGCATCAAAAACCGGCTTGGTGATGATGTGCTGGGCCAGCATTTCAATGGCTTCCGCACGAGTGATGCTGTCGTTTAGGTCGTCCCGAATCTCTTCAAGGAAATTATCGAAGGCGGCGATTTCTGCGGTGTTCTCAGGGGTGTCGAGAATCGCGGTGATACGGCTGATATGGGTCTGGGCAATTCTGGCAATGTCGCTGGCCCATTCATCCCAGTAGAGCCGGTTGCCGACTTTCTGAACCACCTTCGCAATGATGGCGCGTTCGATTTCGCTGAACTGCATCGCCAACTCAAGCTGTTGGCCTCCAGCGTTATCACCATTGTCCTTCTTGGTTTTTCCGTTCTTCCCGAGGTAATCGGTTTTCTTGCCGTTGTTGCCATTGTCCTTTTTCGAACTCTTGGCGGCGATGTTATTGGTGATGGCGATGACTTCCATCTTTGAACGGTCTTGGCCGGTCAAATCCAGCTTGTTAATCATTGCGTCAAAGCGGTCGTCGTGGGAGCGAAGCGCTTGCAGAACCTCCCAAACCACTCGATAAGTCTTGTTGTCGTTCAGGGCTTCTTCTGGTGCCATGCCGGAAGGAATAACAACGGGCAAAATGACATAGCCCATCTTCTTCTTTCCGTTGGGGTCCTTACGCATCACGCGGCCAACGGACTGCACAACATCGACTTGCGAATTACGCGGCGTCAGGAACAGGACAGCATCCAATGCTGGTACGTCCACGCCCTCCGAGAGGCAACGGACGTTGGAGAGAATGCGGCAGGTGTTCTCTGGCATCTCTGCCTTCAGCCAGTCCAGGCGCTTGTTCTTTTCACCTGCACCCATGCCTCCATCAACGTGCTCGGCTTCACAAACCAATTTGCTGATGACTTCCGGGGTCTCGAAGTTTTCTTTCAGAAGGTCTTCGCGGTAGGCATCGACAACTTTCTTGAACATGGCAGCGATGTTCTTTGAGCTGACCTTGTGCGTTCTTGCGCCCTGGTTGAGTTCGATAACCTGAGCAAATGCGACTGCTCGCCGCATCGGTTCCGGGTCAAATGCCAGGTCGTCCTGTGAATCCATTTTGGACAAGGCACGCCAGCAGCCAACGATTTTGGCGGCGTCATCCACGCGAAGACTGTTGTCCTCATCAGCCAAGAGCTTTTGCAGGCTCTTGTTGATGTGGTCTTCACTGATAGTCAGAACGATTACCTTGTAGTCGCAGAGAACCTGAAGGTTGTGGACGGCTTCTGAAAAGGTGATGGTGTGCAGGGTTTCGCCGAAATATTCCGGGCGGTCCATCGAGTACAGTTCGATGCTCTCATTCTCAGCCTTGGCCTTGGCTTGAACGCCATATACGCGAGGGGTTGCAGTCATGTAGACCCGCTTTTTCCCCCTGATGAAATCGGCGTTGTGAATCTTGACGAAGTTGGATTCTTCTTCACCCTCGAAAGTAGCCCCTGTGGTTCGGTGGGCTTCATCGCAGACAATCAGGTCGAACTCAGGCAGGCCATGGGCTTTCTGTGCTTCCGAGATAGTCTCGATGGAGTGGTAGGTGGAGAAGACAACACTCATGTGCTCGCCATCTTCTCGGGCGAGGAACGCTTTCGCGAGCTGCTTTCCACTGGTTGTGGCCGGGTACTGTAATTCGTGGGCAAGAAGCTCAAAATCATCGTCGTTCTTGCCGCGCTTTTTGCCGACTTCGCTATCCGAGCATACGGCGTAGCTATGTAGCGGCACGCTGGACTCCTGAGTCCATTCCGTCAGCGTTTGGGATAGCAGATTGAGTGAAGGAACCAGGAACAGTACGCGGCCCCCTTTGCCTTCTGTACCGGACATTCGTTCTGCCAAACGTAAAGCAGTGAAGGTCTTGCCGGTGCCGCAAGCCATGATGAGCTTGCCTCGGTCGGCATTTGTCAGGCCATGCGTGACGTTGTGAATCGCTGTCGATTGGTAGAGGCGTAGTTCTTTGGCCTTTTTTAGTACAGGAGCCGGTTCTGGCTTCTGGAGCGTTTGCTCCCAGTCAATCTTGCTGTTTTCAAGGTCTGAGAGGGTGATGGTGATGACAGGAGGTGTTTGGTCAATCAGCGCATCCTTGAGGTTGTCGCTGAGTTTGTCGGTCGAGAAAATGATGACCCGGTAGCTGAACGGCTTCTTGCCAGAGGCCGTGAAGAAAGAGTCCACGTCCTTCTTGTATAGGGTGCGTTCCTCGTCCCAAAACTTGGCTTGAATTGCGTGGTACTCGCCCTGGTGCGTCAGCGCAACTAGGTCGATGCCAGTATCTTTGCCGGGGTCCTGTTGTCCTTGTGCAATCCATTCGGCACGCCATTCTTCCCATAACCAGACCGACTGGTACAAATCCTGGTACTTCGGCTCGGTGCGTAGATACATCTTCACCAAGCTCTCGAAGTAATTTCCTTTTTCTCGCTCAGTTTTGGCAGTGGCGCGGAAGGTGTTGAGCAGGTTGCTGAGAGCAGTCATGTTCTTGTGTTATGGCTATACAGTAAGTGTCGAATTATGCCCTACTGGCCTAGCTTTGATGGTGCCGATAAGTGATGCAAATGTCACAAGAGCGGCCCCCTGCGGCTGTTTGAGCAGCTTTGGCTGGGTAGGGGGGGGCGGATGCAAATGGTGCCTCTTAGGCGCATTGCAGGGCGAATTGGGTTGCTTCGTTCGGGGATAGGCTCGCTTCGCTCGCCGCATGTATTTCTTGGGGAGCAGTCGTAAGACTGCGGGCTGAGTCAAATCCCTGAAGACCTGATGCCGAAGGCAGGATATTTTTTGATTGTTCGCGAAGCGATTTGCAGTGCCAGGCCCTTACTAAAGGGGCCTGGCACGTCCTGTAGTGTTTCTGGTTAACACTCCAGTATCTCTAGTACGGCGAGGTTCTGGCGGTGCTTGCCTACAAAGGCAATGAGCTTCGCAGGGGCTGTCCGTGCGTTCCGTCTGGCTTGGCCGTCCGTAGCGTCTGAATAACCGCCTGTTGCGTCATAGTTTTCCGCCCGTTGCGTCGGAAAGAATGGATGCGTCTGCATCCACAGGGTTGATGCTCACCTGAACTTGGTCATTGGCGGTCAGTGCGACTGACCAACCTGCAAACTGCCCCAGTTCGTCGATGGCCGCCCGTAATTTTTTCCGGCGAGAGTGGAGGGCATCCCCCGTTGCTGCATCGCCCCAGACGTGCGGAATGAGGTTGTCGAGGGAGACTGTCCCTTTTTTTCCGGTGATTCCTACCCAGCACGATAGCCAGACGTGAAGCCGCTTTGTGATGTCGCTTTCGATGGCACGTTGTTCCCGCATATCGATATAGCTGGCTTGGCTTTTCGTGGTCAGCGATTGGCAAAGTTTCGGATTGATGCCAATCAGCAGGTTTTTCCCGTCAGCGATGACACTGAGCATGTTGCACTGGAAGATGTTTTGCTGAGTGGCGTTCTCGATGCGAAACTTGACCTGGGCTAACCGTTCTAGGCTGTCAGTAATCCGCTTCCCTGATTGCCCGTTGACCTCCCGCCCAATTACGCGTGTCAGCTCGTTAGCACTGGTCTCAATGATGATGCATGTAGACTGAGCAGCACTCAGTTCAAGGCTCAGCGCTTGCCTGGCTTCTAGAAGCCTTGGCTCCTCATAGTCGTCCCCCACGATTTTCTGGCGGTGCTTGATAGCGGCTAGTCGAAGAACCGCCAGAAATACAGACTGCTCGTTGATGCCGAGAGGGAAGGGTCCCTGCCAGTGAAAAACGTAATCTTTGAAGCGGTAATGAACCGCTAGCGGATTTTGTGCTTTGCCTCGAAATAACGGCCTAAAAAGGCCGTCTGCGAGGCAATGCGTCGGGTCTACTCGTGCATGGTCGGAGATGACATGCCTTTCAACCTTTAAGGTGGCAGTTCTCGTTGTCATTCGCTACCCCTTAGAGCACGTTGCCCTTGATGATGGCGCGAATTACACCCCTTAGGATGTGAACATCTTGAATAACACTAACCCACGTATCGACTGTCTCGTATCTCTCCTTAAGGTCGAAACTATTCAGTTCGATAATAGTGGCCTTAAGGTCTTCTCCTAAAAGGAGCTGGGACAGTAACGAAATACGCCGACGTTCAGTTGGTGTGTCTTTAAGTTTTGCAACTGCGTCCCAATTGAACAACACCGCATGTTGAGCGGAAGAGAGATTGCGGAAAAGGTTGTCGGTGAGAGTTTGGTAGTTCATGGTCTCACTCCCCCCTCAGCAAGCTGTAGAGGATGCCCCGCGTCACAACCTTCAGGGTATCGGTGTCGTCGATAAGGCTAATCCAACTTTCGAAAGTTCTCCATTGCTGCAGACTATCGAGTTCCTTGATTTCTCTGAATGTTGCACTGACGTTACCTACTAAAAACTGGGATAGCCACAAGACGCGCTGGCGTTCACGTTGATTGTCATCGAGGTTTGCGACGGCCTCCCAGTCGAACAACTCGAACAGTTCTTCGTTTGAGAAATTACAAAGGTGATTATCGGTAAAAGTATCGAAATGCATGGCCAAAGGCTCCAAATAACACCGGATTGGATGCGGCGTATTTGCCGCTCTCGACTCGGAAAATTAGTTGGTGGCTACCTAAGGCCAATGCGGGTTTTTTCGGTGGTGAGCCGTCCAGCCGGTAGATTCCCCTCATTGAACTATAGCTACAATGGAGCCAGGGATATCTACGAACACAGGTGGGATTCGATTGCCCACCATGTCATTCTGGATTCAAAACCTATTGCTTCGCGCTGACGATTGACAATGTATCAAAATTATGATGGAAATGTCAATGGGGTGGGTTTTGGTGCAGTGAATCTCAGAACACTACCCCTATGCTATTGAGGGGTAATGCCTCGACTTTGAAGGTTTCGTCCCAGTAGGTAGCTAACTTTGCCATCTCGTCTTGGGTGGCATTCGTCCAGTAGTGTTTGTCGGATGGGGGGACGCCAAGTTTCTCCAATTGCCACTCGACTGCCAACAGGGCGGCCTCTGTGCTCTCTATCTCTGTGGTAATCCGTGCAAGTTCTTTATGGCCTGCCTGGATTCTGTGCACGTTACGCAAATCCGCTTTGAGCAAATCAAGTTCGCGTCTGAGGATTCCGTAACGCTCTTGGTGGTCTTCGGCATGAGAGGGCATGCGGATACTTCCAGTGTGCAATGTCGCTACTTCCAGTTTCTGTGGTGCTACCAGTCGCCGTTGCAGTTTAGCAGCTTCTGATTCTTTAGAAATGTAGCGGCAATGTAGCGGTTTAACGTTAATCTACTGTTATTGGTTTTATATATTACTGATTTTACGCGTATATTTTAAATATACAGTTATACTGGCGCATCATCGGGGTGTGTGTGGAGAAGTCGTCTAATGGCCTGACCATCGGATCCTATTGGTTGTTTGCGTCAGCCACTGTACCCGCCGGACGCGAACCTGTGGGGCCATAACAGGGCGATTCCTGGCCCACGTGCATTAAGGCGTTGGTGAACCGGTCAGCCAGCGTGCGCGGGTGCGCGTCCAGACATCTGGCAGCAGGCAAGCGGCTCGTCACGCATTTCGGTAGCGAGAGGGATTGCCCGATCAGCCCGACAATGGCTTGATCACGCGCTTGACGGCAACGTCGTCAGGATGTGGGTGGATCGTGAAGCCGAGGCTGGTCATCAGGTTGAACATCTTGCCGTTGGTCGTCAGCACGTCTCCGACGACCGCGCGATAACCCTTCTGGCGGGCACAGTCGATCAGTGCCGTCATCAGCTTGCGGCCAACGCCGGACTTCTGCCAGGCATCGCCCACCGCCAGGGCAAACTCGACCGACTCGCCGTCCGGATTGACCACGTAGCGGGCGACGCCGATCTGGGTTTCCTTGCCTTCATCGCCGGCCACCGTTCCGACCAAAGCCATTTCGCGGTCGTAATCGATCTGCGTGAAGCGCACCAGCATGGTCGGCGTCAGTTCGCGCAGGGTATCCATGAAGCGGTAGTAGCGCGATTCGTCGGACATGCCCTTGACGAATTCCTGCTCCATCTCGGCATCTTCCGGCCGGATCGGGCGGATGGTGACTGCCGTGCCGTTTTTCATCTGCCACTCCTGGGTCAAATGGACCGGATAGGGGTAGATCGCCATGTGCGCGTAGCGGTCACCGCTGGATTCGGAGATGTGGTCGACGACGATGCGCGCGTCGGCGGCGATGGCACCTTTCTCGTCGACAATCAGCGGGTTGATGTCGAGTTCCATCAGCCAGGGCAGTTCGCAGACCATTTCCGAGACACAGAGCAACACCTCGCGCAGTGCCTTCTGGTCGACCGGTGGCATGTTGTGGAACTCGCCGAGAATTATCGAGGCGCGCGTCGACTCGATGAGATCCCTGGCCAGGAACCTGTTGAGCGGTGGCAACGCAACCGAACGGTCGCTGAATACCTCGACATCGAATCCGCCGGCGCCGAAGGAGATCACCGGGCCGAAGATGGGGTCGCGGAAGACGCCGATCATCAGTTCGCGGCCATGCGGGCGCGACAGGAAGGGTTCGATCGAAACGCCGTTGATCCTGGCTTTCGGCTGGCGCTTCTGCACGGTATCGATGATGTCGTGATAGGCATTGCGGACGGCCGGCGCATTCATGATGTTGAGTCGCACCCCGCCGACTTCGGACTTGTGCTGCAGATCGGGCGAGTCGACCTTCATGGCGACCGGGAACCCGATCTGCTCGGCGAGCAACAGCGCCTCGGTGGTGGTTCGGGCAACCATGGTTTGCGCGACCGGCACGCGGAAGGCACGCAGGATGGCTTTCGATTCCATCTCGGAGAGAACCTTGCGGCGCTCGGCCAGCAGGGCCTCGATCAGCATCTTGGCGCCTTCGGCCTCAGGGCGGTCAGCCTGGCGGGTCGGCTCCGGCGTTTGCAGGAGCAGTTTCTGGTTCCGGAAATACTTGGAGATGTGATAGAACAGCTCGACCGCGGTTTCCGGCGTGCGAAAGGCCGGAATGCCGGATTCCTCCAGCACCTTGCGGCCGCTGGCAACCTGATCCTCGCCCATCCAGCAGCAGATGACCGAGCGGCTGGTTTCGTCGGTGATCTCGACGATGGCCTTGGCGACTTCCAGCGGGTGCGTCATCGCCTGCGGCGAGAGCATGACCAGCGTACTGTCGACACCGGCATCTGCCGTTACCAACTCGATGGTCTGGCGATAGCGTTCCGGCGTCGCATCGCCGGCAATGTCGACCGGATTGCTGTGCGACCAGTTGGGCGGAAGTATCTTGTTGAGCGCGACCATCGTCTCGTCGGACAGGGTGGCCAGCGGAATGCCGAGGTCGCCGGCGCGGTCGGCCGCCATCGCACCCGGTCCGCCGCCGTTGGTGACGATGGCGAGGCGGTTGCCCTGCGGGCGGAATTTCGAGGCCAGCGCCTTGGCCGCATAGAAAAGCTGACCGATGTTGCTGACGCGGACGACGCCGGCACGACGCACGGCGGCATCGAATACCGAATCGGAAACTGCAGCCATTCCCGAGTGAGTGGACGCCGCCATCGATCCGGCTTCGTGGCGCCCGGCCTTGAGCAGGATGATCGGCTTGATCCGGGCGGCGGACCGCAATGCGCTCATGAAGCGGCGGGCGTTGCGGATGCCCTCGACGTACATCAGGATGTAGTGCGTGCGGTTGTCGTAGATCAGGTAATCGAGGATTTCGCCGAACTCGATGTCGGCCGTCATCCCCAGTGAAATTACCGACGAAAAGCCGATCTGGTTGCTCTTGGCCCAGTCGAGCACCGCCGAGCAAATGGCGCCGGATTGCGAAACCAGTGCCAGATTGCCGCGACTGGCGGTCACGGTGGCAAAGGTCGCATTGAGTCCGATGTCGGGACGGATGATGCCGAGGCAGTTGGGTCCGAGGATGCGGACGTTGTAGGAGCGCGCAATCTCGAGAACCTTGCGCTGGAGCGCGGCGCCGACGTGGCCCGATTCGGAAAATCCCGAGCTGACGATGATGACGTTGCGCACCCCGCTGCGGCCGCACTGCTCCATGATTTTCGGAATCGACTGCGGTCGGGTGGCGATGACCGCCATGTCGACGCGGGCGCCGATTTCCTCGATCGACTTGTAGGTCTGCTGGCCCTGAACGGTCTCGTGCTTCGGGTTGATGGCGAACAGCTGACCCTTGAAGCCCGACGCCAGGATGTTCTTGAAAATGATGTTGCCGACGGCATTTTCGCGGTCGGAGGCGCCGATGACGGCTACGGCGTCCGGTTCGAACAGTGTGGTGAGATAGTGCTGTTCCAGCATGAAAGGCCTCTTGTCAGGAGATCATGATGCAATGCAACATAATACCATATCGTCAAAGTGGTTTCCATCGCCGGGCTAGGGGATACCGCCTAATCCACCAGCGCCGATTCAATCACCAGCGGTTGTTCCAGCACTTTGCGCACCGGGCACTTGTCGGCGATTTCCAGCGGCCGCTTGCGCTATGCGCTGGTCAGATCGCCTTCCAGGGTGATCCTGCGGACGATGCGTTCGCGGGAAATGCCGGCGACCTTCACTTTGTCGTGCCTCAGGCGGACGCTGATCCGTGACAGCGGGATGCCGCGTTCGGCATACATGCGCAGGGTCATCGACGTGCAGGCGCCGAGCCGGCCATCACGAAATCGAGCGGCGCCGGCCCGGCATCCGCGCCGCCGACGTTGACCGACTCGTCGGCCAGCAATCGGTGCTCGCCAGCGATGACTTCCTGCTGGTATCTTCCCTGACCATTCTCGCGAACGACGACTTCCGCCATGACGTCCTCCCCTGATCGACACCCCACCATGATAGCCCCGTCGCCCTGGGTCGTGCGCCATCTGCCGCTCGTGCCCGCCGGCGGGCAGGTGCTCGACCTTGCCTGCGGCAATGGTCGCCACGCCCGCCTGCTGGCGACGGCGGGCTACGCGGTGGTTGCGGTCGACCGCGATTTCGCGGCAATTTCCGGTTTGCAAGGGGTGCCGGGAATTACCGCGCTGCAACTCGACCTCGAAGGCAGCGACTGGCCGCTGGCCGGCCAGCGCTTTGCCGGCGTCGTCGTCACCAATTACCTGTGGCGGCCGCGGCTGGCGGATGTCTGTGCCTTGCTCGATAGCGGTGGAATCCTGATCTACGAGACCTTCATGGTCGGCAACGAAGCCTATGGCAAGCCTTCCAGTCCGGATTTCCTGCTCTGCCCCGGGGAACTGCGTGCCGTCGCCAAGGCAGGCGGCCTGCGCGAGATTGCCTTCGCGGAGGGTTATACCGACAGCCCGAAACCGGCACTGCGTCAGGCGATCTGCGCCGTCCGCGAGTGAACGATGCGTGCGGCGATGGCGGTGATGCCGGTCGCCGAGAGATCATCGGTCGCAAAGCTGGCGGGATCGCCCCCCGCGAGTGCGTCGTTCAGGGCGCCGTAGCCGCTGAAATTGTGGGCCTGCGAGCGGCGATAAAGCGGGTCGTAATGCTGTTCCAGCAATTCCCGAACCAGCGCCGGCCAATCCGCCGCCGCGATCATCCCCCGCCAGCGTGTCATCGTTTCCGCGCTGTGCAGGCTTCCGAGCATGGCGAGGCGCTCGTTCAGCAGGTCGGACATGGTCAGGAAATAATCGTAGTCGGCGAGCAGGAAGGCGACGCGGGCCGCCAGCGTTGCGTCGATGCTGATGCATTCGCCGGTGCGGATGCGCTCGATCAGGGTGTCCGGCACGTGCAGGCGGCCGATCTTGCGGCTTTCCGCCTCGACGAACACCGGCCGCGCCGGATCGAAGCGCTCCAGTTCGCACAGGAGCAGTGTTTCGAACCATTTCTGGCTCGGTTGCGGCTGCCCCGGCAGCACACCGAGAACCGAACCCTTGTGGCTGGCCAGGGTTTCAAGGTCGAGCACCTGTTCGCCGCGGGCGGCGAGTGCCTGCAGGATGCGCGTCTTGCCACTGCCGGTAGGGCCGCAAATGACCTGAAAGGCGAAAGCCCGCGGCAGGCGCCCGAGTTGCGCGACGACGTGGCCACGCCAGGTCTTGTAACCCCCTTCGAGCTGGCTGGCCTTCCAGCCGATGGCGCGGAAGACGGTGGTCATCGAGCCGCTGCGGTTGCCGCCGCGCCAGCAGTAGATCAGCGGCTTCCAGTCCCGCGCCTTGCCGAGAAAGCGCTGGCGCAGATGGCGGGCGATATTCTCGGAAACCAGCGCGGCGCCGATCTTCCTGGCCTCGAACGGGGAGACCTGCTTGTAGAGCGTGCCGACCTCGGCGCGCTGCGCGTCGTCGAGGACCGGACAGTTGATGGCGCCGGGGATGTGGTCTTCGGCAAATTCGGCGGGGGAGCGGACGTCGATGATTTCGTCGAAGCCGCCAAGATCGGCGAGGGGAGAGCGGTCGGCGGTCATGCACTACTTTAGCAAGGGCTGCAGTCCGGGCCAGACGTGATCGAGGATCAGCGGCTGCGCCTCGGGTGTCGGATGAATGCCGTCGGCAAGGAAGTAGGCCGGGTTGGCGGCAATTGGCGCCAGCAGGAAATCCAGTGCGGCGCTCTTCTTGCGCTTGGCGGTGTCGGTGAAGCTTTTCGCGAATTCGACGGCGTAGGGACCGTAATTGGGCGGCAGGTGCATGCCGACGAGCAGCGTGCGCGCCCCGGTCGCCTGGGCGGCATCGAGCATCGCGGCGAGGTTGTCGCGCATCTGGGCGAGCGGCAGGCCGCGCAGGCCGTCGTTGGCGCCGAGGGCGATGACGACGACGGCCGGTTTGTGGCGCTGCAGGGCTTCCGCCAGGCGTGCACGCCCGCCGGCGGTGGTCTCGCCGGAAATCGAGACATTGGCGACGCTATAATCGAGGCGCTTTTCGCTCAGGCGCTTTTCGAGCAATGACGGCCAGGCCTGTTCGGGACGGATGCCGTAGCCGGCGGAAAGCGAGTCGCCGAAGATCAGGATGGTTCGCGCGGCCAGCGCCGGCGTGGTGGAAAAGAGCAGGGCCAACAGGAGCAGGGCAGTCCGCATGATCGAGAAACCGGTGGTTGAAGTGTCAGGGTTAGGCAAGACTGTCGATAACGGCGGCGAGCCGCTGACGATTTTGCAGGATATTTCGTTTTCGGTCATGTCCGGAGAAACGGTGGCCATCGTTGGCGCCTCGGGTTCGGGTAAATCGACGCTGCTTGGGCTGCTGGCCGGCCTCGATCTTCCCACATCCGGCGAAGTCCGTCTCGACGGCGTTTCGCTGGCGGCGCTCGGCGAGGACGACCGCGCTCGCCAGCGCGGCAAACTGCTCGGCTTCGTCTTCCAGTCGTTCCAGTTGCTGCCGTCGTTGAACGCGCTGGAGAACGTCATGCTGCCGCTGGAATTGGCCGGTTGCAAAGGGTCGACCGCAACCGCCCGTGACTGGCTGGTGCGCGTCGGGCTCGAACACCGGCTGAAGCATTATCCGAAACACCTGTCCGGCGGCGAGCAGCAGCGTGTCGCGCTGGCCCGTGCCTTTGCCCCCAGCCCGCGGTTGGTGCTGGCCGACGAGCCGACCGGCAACCTCGACGCGGCAACCGGCCAGCAGATCATCGACATGATGTTCGACCTCAATGCCGGACAGGGAACGACGCTGGTGCTGGTTACCCACGACGAGGCGATTGCCGGCCGTTGCCGGCGGATCCTGCGGATTCATTCGGGACGGCTGGCCTGAGGGGCTGCCTGCCGCGCATCGCCAACCATCCCTTCCGCGGTCACCTTTGCACGCTGAGCGGGACACACAAGCGCTCTGCTCAACCCCGGCGGTCTTTCTGGTGTTTGTGCATGGCCGCTGCTAACATAGCTCACAGGAGAACCCGGTCGCGACAGGGCAGTGTGCCCGTAGCGTCGCGCAGTGGCGTCATGGTGATTTGCTGAAGGAGGCTCCGGGAAATGGTTGAAGCGACACTCAGATTGTTCGTTCTTCGTCACGGGAAGTCCGATTGGGGCACCGGCCAGCCGGATTTCGACCGGCCGCTGGCCGAACGTGGCCGAACCGCGGCGAAGAAGGTTGGCGCCTGGATGAAGGACGAGGGAATGATTCCCGATCGGGTCATCAGTTCGCCGGCGCGGCGGGCGCGGGAGACAGCCGAGTCGGTAGGCCGCTCGCTCGGGCTCGATGAACGCGGGATTCGCTTCGACGAGAGAATCTACGGGGGGTCAGTGGCAGAGATGCTGGCCAGCCTGGCGGACCATGCAGCGCATGCACAGCAGGTGCTGCTGGTCGGGCACAACCCGGGTCTGGAGGAACTGGTCTATTTCCTGACGCAGGGGCCGCTTGCGCAGCCGGACGATGGCAAGTTGCTGCCGACGGCTGCGCTGGCGGTGCTGCGGCCACTGACCGACTGGCGTTCGCTGGGGCAGGGGGGGGCCGAGTTGCTTTCGATCACCCGGCCGGGAGAAATGTGAGGGCAGCCGCCAGAGCCGAGGGCCGCCGCCGCGTCAGCCCCGGAACAGCCCGCCTGGATTCTGGTCGAGCGCCCGGATGAGCTTGTCCAGATTACGCCCCGGTCGGACGGGATAGGGCCGCCGGCCTCGTCTTGCGCACAGATTGGGCCAGTCAGCGACCAGGTTCCCGATGCCTCATTGAAGCGGGAGCGTGCTACCGGCAGACGGGTCCATTGAGCCGGATCGCGAAAATATGGGCGGGTTTCTACAAGAATGATCTCGTTGCCGGCGAACATCAGAATTCCCGAACCCGCAGTGTTTCGAGCGCTGGCACACCACGTTCCAAGGTGAACAAAAAGAGTCCGATCGTTCGACCGTCCTGTGTGGCGACAACGAGTCGCCACTCTCCAGGCTGCGGATTCAGCACCCAGGAGTAGCCCCTGAAGCCCTGCTCCCGCCCGCCGGTGCTCTGGAATCTGTTGCGATAGACAAGCCGCCAGCCGCCGGCATCATGCACCTCCCAGCGATGCTCCATCGCTGCAGTAACGCCCAGCGGGGCGAATACCGCGGATACGCCGTACAGTTTCCCGCCTTCCGGCACATGCACGGTGGCGGCCTGATCACGCCAGAATTGCCAGGAGGGTGCTGGTTCAACCTTCAAGGCAAAGTGCGTGCTTCCCTGAACGAATTCGTGCCCGACAGCCAGATCCTGTTTGACCAGCGGAACGGGAGCGATCATGTCGAATGACCATGCAAGCAGGAGCGTCCCCGCCACCGCCCACGAGGGAAGTATGCGCCCGGGCTGTCCGGAGGAAAGCCACCACAAGATCTGGGTCAGCAGGATGCCGGATGCGGTCGACACGTAAAACCACCAGGAATTCAGGCTGCCCACGGCATGGGGTAGCGCGAAATTGAAAAAAAGGATCGCGTTCAGTGCAAACAATGCCCAGATCAAGGTGAAATACTGGCCATAGCGCCTTCCCGCGAACTCGTTGCCGACCAGCAGCGCGCCAAGGACGGTCGCCGTCAGCCACGTGCCAAGGTGACCGGAACTCTTGAAATAGAGGATGAAAAGTGCCGAAAAAATGCCCCCGAAGAAGAACTGCAGCAACAGGTAGGGAGCTTGCCGCGCCATCCCGGCAAAGCGCCCGCGCAATCCCGTTTCGGCTGCTGGCGCGGCCAGCTTTCTTGATTCGCGGAAGGCCAGCCAGAGGACGAGGAGGCCGGCACCGAGCAGGAAGGCGCCGAGACGCCACAGATCGACAACCCGAACCCGCTGGCCGATGGTCAGTGCGTCCCAGACAAATCCGCAGAGAAAGGCGGCCAGTGGGTACAGGCGCCGCAGGATCTTCATGGCAGGACTTTCATTTGTTGAAGTTGCGATTCGAACCACAAGGTTCTCCGTCTTGCCGGTGCGTGATTGTCGGATAGTTTCGTGAGGTTGACCGGATTCGTCACCTTTGTCGAGGCGGGTTGGCGGACGATGTGGTAAAAAACGCCTGTCCAGACTCCTGCACGCTTCGGGCTCCGTCCAGTGTCCATGACGGATGGCGGGTTGTCTTGCAGCGATGCGGCAGTTTCCATGCCTCCGCCTTCTGACAGTACGCAATGCACAATTCTTTCGAACCCACTCCTTTCGCCGGGCGACTGGTCATCATCGGTTTTGGCGCCGTGGCGAAGGGGGTATTGCCCTTGCTGTTCCGCCACCTGACCCTGCGCCCCGGACAGGTGACGATCATTACCGCCGATGCCTGCGGTATCGAGGAGGCGACGGCCTACGGGGTGGGCCATCGGATTCTGCCACTGACGTGCCTGAATTACCGGAAAGTCATGGCACCGTTTGTCGGCCCCGGCGACTTTGTGCTCAATCTCGCGGTGAATGTGTCGAGTGTGGCACTGATCGAATTCTGCCGCGAGTGTGGCGCCCTTTATCTTGACGCCAGCATCGAGCCCTGGGAAGGAGGCTACACCGACCCGACACTGGCGCCGTCGGCGCGCTCAAACTATGCCCTGCGCGAGCAGGCCAAGGCGCTGAATGTCCCGGGGGGACCGACGGCGGTGCTGACGCACGGCGCAAATCCGGGCTGGGTCTCGCATTTCGTCAAACAGGCGCTGCTCGATCTCGCGCGTGATTGCGGCATGCGGGATGTCGTGCCGGGTGACCGGCATGGGTGGGCGCGACTGGCGCAGGCGCTTTCGATCAAGGTCATCCACGTCGCCGAGCGCGACTGGCAGACCGGAGAGCCGCGCAAGCGCCCGGGCGAATTCGTCAATACCTGGTCGGTTGATGGTTGTGTAGGCGAGAGCTGCCAGCCCGCTGAACTCGGCTGGGGCAGCCACGAGAAGGAATTGCCGGCGGACGGCCGGCGCCACGGTTTCGGCTGCGAGGCGGCGATCTATCTCGATCGCCCCGGGGCGGCGACACGTGTGCGTACCTGGACGCCGCTGGCCGGGCCGCTGCACGCTTTCCTGATTTCGCACGGCGAGGCGATCTCGCTGGCCGACTACCTGACCGTAGGCGCCGGACCGGCGCCGGAATACCGGCCGACGGTGCATTATGCTTACCATCCCTGCGACGATGCGGTGCTGTCGATCGATGAACTTGCCGGACGCGAATGGGTCGCGCAACCGAACAAGCGCATCCTTGCCGATGAAATCACCTCCGGCATCGACGAACTCGGCGTCCTGCTGATGGGGCATCCGAAGTGCGCCTACTGGTTCGGCTCCCGTCTGTCGACGCCAGAGGCACGGAAACTGGCGCCGTACAACACGGCGACCGTGTTGCAGGTGACCGCAGGGGTGATGGCCGGGGTGGTCTGGGCTCTCAGGAACCCGGCATGCGGCGTGGTCGACCCCGAAGAGATGCCTTTCGACGTGCTGACTGGTCTCTGTCGGCCCTATCTCGGTGAGTTGGTGGGCGTCTATTCCGACTGGACGCCGCTGCAAGGGCGTGCCAGTCTGTTTCCGCAGGACATCGACAGCGATGATCCATGGCAGTTCCGCAACTTCAGGGTGATTTGATCGCCGTCACCCAGCCAGAAGTCGCAACATGCGGCCGGGTTTCCGAAGCCGGAATGCGGTACGGATCGATGCCGGCACTCACGACTTTCGTGCAAGCTGCGCACGGGTAAATGCAGCGATCGCCAGGTTGGCCAGGTTCTCTACGTGGGCGTCGAACGCGGATGTTTTTTCTTGCAGAACACCGATCACTCCAGTTGCCAGATCGGCCGGCGCGAGCACCGTAGGCCGGGAACCGTACCCCCAGCTAAGGGCATGGGCCGCCTGTTTCGTCATTTGCCCGGCATCGCGAATCAGGTTGGCTGCCGGACGGCCACAGGCCTCGGCGACGATTCGCCCGTGCAGGCTGGAGCCACAGTAGGCTGCGGCATTGGCGAGCAGGGCACAGATGTCCCAAAGATCGAGGGATTGGAACAGTACGGCATCGAACCCGGGGGTTGCAACGAGCAGTCGCCGATAGACCTCCAGATCATCGTGCCAGGGAGCCGCCCCGGCACGGAACAGAACAATCCCCAAGCCGGTTTCTGCTCGTACCTGCTGCAGTTGGCGTCCGATTTCACGGAGCGTGGCGTCATCGCCAAATTCCGCGCTGAACTGAGCCGCGAGATATCCTCTGGGAAAGCGCGCGGCTACGGCAGCCGGCTCGCCATTGACGCGGTGGCTGGCAATGCGCGATCCGCAAACCCTCGCGGTCGCCGCCGCCGGATCGGGCGCCAGAAAGGTTCGAATGCGCGCCTGTTCCAGCTGGGCCTGGGTCACTCGATCGCGCACCCAGACATGGTCGGCATGTCGCAGATTTTCGAAGACCTCCTGCCTCATCGAACTGGGCAGGGTCGCCAGACCGATTCCGCCGATCCCGGAGTATCGAAGCTGCCGGGGGTGGCGGAACAATGAACGGGGGATGAGGTAGGCGACCCGCTGACGCAGGCCCAGCAGTTCCTCCGACCAGGCCTGGCGCGCTCCCTGATCGACGTCGTGAAACGCGATTGCCCGGCCCGCCGCCTCCTTCGACAGCAGCATGACCGCCGCCTCGTAAAGCGAACAGGTGAGTATTTCACCCCCTGTCTCTACCACCTCGGCGGGCTGTTCGCCCCATTCCCGGGCCACTTCGGCAATGGAGCGCACCTCTCGTCCACCGAATGCGGTCAGATCGCGTTTCGCAAGCCCGGCAAAGACCAGCGGACGATGCTGCAGGACCGACGCGGAAATCTCGGCCAGCAGAAGGTCGCCGAAGTTGTGACGGTCGAAGGCGCCAAAAAGAATCACGGGCAGGTCAGACAATTGCGGCAGCTACTCCGGTTGGCTTGTATCGTGATCCCCCCAACGCAAGCTGCGCCCCAGCAGCGCCCAGAACACCGCCACCGGTGCGGCGGCCAGGGCAATGGCCGCGACGCTCATCCCCAATGCGGCAAGGGCGGCGTAGATCCAGCCACTGAGAAGGTCGCCGCCGCGGTACACGGCGGCATCGATGAAGGCCTTGGACTTGTAACGTTGTTCGCGGTCGACGTGAGTGAACAGCACCTCGCGGGCTGGCTTGGCCAGCGCGTGGCGGCTGCTGTCGTAGAGCACGCGAACAACGAGCAGCACGGTCAGCGCCTGCGATGCCGGGGCTGAACCCAGCGCTGCAAACCCGACTGCCGCTACCGCCGGCAATAGCGAAAGTGTTGCAGCGACACCGAGGCGTCGGACGATGCGGGCGGTGAGCAGGATCTGGGTGAAAATGGTAACGGCATTGACCGCCAGATCGATGCGCGCCAGAAAGGCCCGGCGCAGCGCGCGATCGGTGATCGCCTCGCCCACCAGATGCGACTGGACGAAGTAGAGGATCGTCGACGCGAACGTCATCAGCATGATCCACAACGCAATATTGCGCAGTTGTCGCGAGCGGAATACCGAAGCGATCCCGCTCCAGGCGCTGCCACCGATCGGTGCCACGGGTTCCCGGTTCAGCGGTGCGGAGACATCCTCGGCGCGACGCGCGACGGCGCGGGCGAGCCAGGAGGCGAGTTCGAGCGGCAGCACGGCGACCAGCAGGAGCAGGAACACGGGCAGGTGCGGCGCCAGAACGGCGGTGCTTGCCGAGCCGGCGATCCCTCCCAGTGATGAGCCGACCGTGATGAAACCGAATAGCCGCTTGCCCTGATCGTCCCGGAACAGGTCGACCACCAGGCCCCAGAACACGGCAACCACGAACAGCGCAAAGACGCTGAGCCAGACATAGAAGACGCGGTCGATCCAGGTGCGCGCCGATTCGGGCAGGAGAACCAGCGCGGCGTAGAAGGCGAACAGGTTGAGCGCGAAAAAGCGATTGACCAAGGGTATGAAGACACCTCGGCGCAGTCGTGCCACGGCGAGCGAATAGAGCGGCACGGCCAGCAACATGACGACGAACACGGCGCTCCACAGCAGTTGCAGGTTGCCGCGGTCAGCGGCGCCGATCTCGTCGCGGACCGGGCGCAACAGGTAGAAGGCGAACAGGATGCAGAAGCCGTAGGCTGTGGCGAGCAGCGTCGGCGCCGTCTCGCCGGCTCGCACCGGAACGACCTTGCCGAAGAGGCTGGCGAGCACGCCTCAACTGTCCGCGATCGCGTCGAAATAGCGCACGATGGCTTGCCGCATTGCCGCGTCCGGCAGCCTGCCGCGGGCGGCCCCGAGGTTGTCCTCGACGTGGGCGGGCTGCGTGCTGCCGGGAATCGCGCAGGTGACGACCGCATTTCCCAGCACGAACTTGAGGAAGACTTGCGCCCACGAGTCGCAGTCGATCTCGGCCGCCCAGGCCGGCAGCGGCCGACTGCCGACCGCACGGAACTGCGCCCCGCGGCCGAACGGCAGGTTGACCAGCACCGCCATGCCGCGATCGCCAGCCAGCGGCAGCAGCCGCGCTTCGGCGCCACGGTTGCCAACCGCGTAGTCCACCTGGATGAAATCCAGCGCCTCGTGTCGCATGATCGCTTCCATTTCGGGGTACTGGGTGGCGCTCGAACTGGTGATGCCGATGTGCCCGATGCGCCCCGCTGTCTTCTGCTCGCGCAGCAAGGGCAACAGCGTGCCAGCGCCCCGCAGGTTGTGCAGTTGGACGAGATCGAGGCGCCGAGTACCGAGCGCCGCGAAGGACGCCTCGAGCCGCTGGCGACCCTCGTGGATGCCGTCGCGGTCGACCTTGGTGGCGAGAAAGATTCGGTCGCGCAGGCCGGTCTCGCCGAGGATGGCGCCGATGGCCCGTTCGGAATCGCCGTAGGAAGGAGCGCTATCGACGACCTTGCCGCCGAGACGGGCAAAGGTCGCCAGCGTCTCGCGCAGGCGTGCGTTCCACACCGGATCCCCTGTCCGGAAGCGGTTGGTGCCGATGCCGACGACCGGCAGGCGGACCCCGGTCGACGGCACCGGCCGGGTCAGCAGTTCAGTCTGCGCCAGGAGCGTGGACGGGGCGAGAGTCGCCGCAGCGGACGCGAGCCCGGCCTTGAGAAGGTTACGGCGCGAAATGAACGAGTAACGCGGCATGCCTTTTCCTTTCGCCGCCCTACGGAGCGAGCGGGTGACTGCGCCAGAAGCCGGGGTCGGGAATCGGGCCGATGCCGCCACGGGCGTTGTCGGCCATGTGTTCTGGTCGCCCGGTGCCGGGGATGGCGCAGGTCACTGCCGGGTGGCTCAGAACGAACTTAAGCAAGAGCTGGGCCCAACTGGCGGCGCCGATCTCCGCCGACCAGCCGGGCAGCGGGCGGTCGCGCAGCCGGTGCAGCAGCCCGCCGCCGCCGAAGGGACGATTGATCAGGACGGCCATGCCGCGCTCGGCGGCCAGCGGCAGGATCTCACGTTCGGCCTCGCGCTCGTCGAGCGAGTAATTGATCTGCAGAAAGTCGAAGCGCTCGGCGCGCATCACCGCCGCCAGTTCGTCATAGGCGCCGGCGTTGTAATGGGTGATGCCGATGTTGCGGATGCGCCCGGCCGCCTTCAGTTCGCGCAACGTCGACAGATGCGTCCGCCAGTCGAGGAGGTTATGCACCTGCAGCAGGTCGATCGGGTCGGCGCGCAGCAGGCGCAGCGATTCGTCGATCTGGCGTAGCCCTTCGGCGCGACCCCGCGTCCACACCTTGGTGGCGAGGAAAGCCCTGAAGCGACTGCCGGCGGTGGCGAGCAATTCGCCGGTCGTGGCTTCGGCACGCCCGTACATCGGCGAACTGTCGATCACCGAACCGCCGGCTGCGAACAAGGCGCGCAGCACTTCCGGAAGCTGCGCGTAGGCAGCGGAACCGGGGGCGACGTCGAACCCCCGATAGGTGCCGAGGCCGATGACCGGCAGCGGCTTGCCGGTGGAAGGAATCGGCCGCGTCTGCATCGCCAGCGCCGGCGAAGCGATCGACCGCAGCGCGCGCCCGCCAAGCGTGCAGGCCGTAATCGCCCCGGCCGAGAAATGCAGGAATTCGGCACGGGTCATTGAAGTCGGGGAATCGGCCTTGTCAGGGCGTTCGATCATGTCAAAGGGTGGTCTTGTCGCCATATTGCGGATTGTGTGAAGAGGTTATCATCAATTCCGGACTGCGACTTTCCTTGAACGTTCTGCGGATCCATCATGAAAACTTGTCAGGGGTCCGATGCCTTTGTGCACAGGCTCCCTGCGCGGCGTGCGACAGGGAAGAGAACTACAATGTCGAGAACAGGTTGGTGCATTACGCGAATCATGGCGCTCGGTGTGGCCGTCGCGCTGTTCGCCGGGACGACACAGGCGCAGGACATGGCGAGGGAACGCCAGGCGATGCTGGATGAGGTAGCGGCGATGGCGCGCGCATTCGACGGCGGAGCGGAGAAGGGGGCCATTGACCCGCGCGTTCTGGCTGCCCTCGGTCGCGTGCCGCGTCACGAATTCGTCCCGCTCCTGTCGCGCGCCAATGCCTACGACAACCGGCCGCTGTCCATCGGCTATGGCCAGACCATCTCGCAACCCTACATCGTTGCCGCGATGACCGACTTGCTGAAAGTCGGCGCCGGCGACACGGTGCTGGAGATTGGCACCGGCTCGGGCTATCAGGCGGCAGTCCTGGCAGAGCTTGGCGTCAGCGTGGCGTCGATCGAGATCGTCGAGCCCTTGGCGAAGGAAGCCGGGGAGCGGCTGCAGCGGCTTGGCTACGCCAGGGTGGCGATGCGGGTCGGCGACGGTTACCACGGCTGGCCAGAACGCGGGCCGTTCGACGCCATCGTCGTGACCGCCGCCGTCAGCCACGTGCCGCCGCCGCTGGTGCAGCAACTGAAGCGTGGCGGCCGCATGGTCATCCCGATCGGGGCCGCCTTCCAGACGCAGCAGCTGATGCTGGTCGAGAAGCGCGCGGACGGCGCGTTGACGACGCGGCAGTTGATGGCGGTGCGCTTCGTCCCGCTCACCGGCGGCCACGACTGACCGCTCCCCGGCCATGAACCGGTGCCCGCCGCTCGCTGCCGTCGCTGTCCTTTCAGGGGCCGCGCTGGCTTACGAGGTATTGCTGCTGCGGCTCTTTGCCATCATCCAGTGGCACCATTTCGCTTACCTGGCCATCAGCGTCGCCCTGCTCGGCATCGGCGCCGCCGGCACCTTCGTCACCTTGGCCCGGCGCCAGCTGCTGGCGCTTTATCCGCACAGCTTCAGCCTTGCCGCCGCAGCCTTCGCCGTGGCTGCGGTCGCCTGCTTCGCCGCCGCCGAGCGCGTGCCGTTCAATGCCCTCGAGATCGCCTGGAATCCGGCGCAGTTGCTCGGGCTGGGGGCCATCTACGCGCTGCTGTTCATTCCCTTCTTCTGCGCGGCGACGGCGTTGTGCGTTGCCTATGCCGCCTTCAGCACCGATATTGCCCGCCTGTATGGCGCCGACATCGCCGGCGCCGGGCTGGGCAGCCTGGGTCTGCTGGCGATTCTGTTCGTGCTCCATCCCGCCGACGTACTGCGCGTCATCCTCGCCCTCGGCTTCGTGGCGGCGGCACTGGCGGCATGGCCCGAAGCGCGGCGTCCCTCGGTCGTCTTCGTGCTGATTGCGCTCGCCGGGCCTTGGCTGCTGCCGGCGCCGGCATTGGAACTCGTTCCCTCCGACTACAAGGATCTGCGCCAGGCCTTGCGTGTCAAGGATGCCCGCGTCGTGGCACAACGCTTCAGTCCGCTGGGGGTCGTGACCGTGGTTGACAGTCCGCTGGCGCCGCTGCGCCATGCGCCGGGACTGAGCCTCAACGCCGCCGCCGGTCCGCCGCCGCAACTAGGCCTGTTCGTCGACGGCCAGGCGGCCGGCGCGCTGACGCGCTACGACGGCGACCTGGCGCTGCTCGCCTACCTGGCCGACACCACCACGGCCTTGCCTTATCGTTTGCTCGACCACCCGCGGGTGCTGGTGCTTGGCGCCGGCGCCGGTGGCGACGTGCTGCAGGCGCTGGTGCATGGCGCCCGGCGGATCGATGCCGTCGAACTTGACGCGCAGGTCGTAGCGCTGGTCCAGAAGGATCTCGCCGCTTTCACCGGTCGACCCCACGAAGCGCCCGGCGTGCAACTGCATGTCGCCGAAGCGCGCGGCTTTGTCGCCGCCAGCCACGAGGATTACGACCTGATTCAGGTGGCGCTGCTCGACGCCTTCGGCAGCAGCACGGCGGGGCTCGGCGCGCTGAGCGAGAGCCATCTGTACACCGTCGAGGCACTGCAGGCGTATCTGGCGCGGCTGGCCCCCGGTGGTCTGTTGGCGGTCACGCGCTGGGTGGCGTTGCCGCCACGCGACAGCCTGCGCCTCTTCGCCACCGCCGTTGCCGCGCTGGAACGGCGGGGCGTCGCCACGCCGGGGCGGGCGCTGGCGCTGATCCGGAGCTGGAACACGGTGACGCTGCTTGTGAAGAACGGCGAGTTCTCCACTGCCGAAGTCGCCGCCATCGCGGAGTTCTCGCGCCAGCGCTCGTTCGACACCGTCTATCTCCCGGGCATCGTCGCCGCCCGGGCCAACGTCTTCAACATCCTGGAGCGCGACGACTTCTTCGCCGCCACCCAGGCGTTGCTCGGCCCCGACCGCCAGGACTTTCTCGATCGCTACAAGTTCGACGTCGCGCCGGTCGACGATGACCGGCCGTATTTCTTCCATTTTTTCAAGTGGCGGACCCTGCCCGAACTGGCGACGGTGCGTGCTCGCGGCGGGTTGCCGCCGCTCGATTGGGGCTACCCGATCCTGATCATGGCGCTGCTGCAGGCGGTGCTGGCGAGCTTGGTGCTGATCCTGCTGCCGCTGGCGCTGGCCGGCACACGCCAGGTCTTCACGGCGGCGCGACCCGCACTGCGCCGGCGCGTGGCGGTGTACTTCCTCGCTCTCGGGCTCGGTTTCATGGCGATCGAGATTCCTTTTCTGCAACGCTTCTCGCTTTTCCTCAGTCATCCGCTTCATGCGGCGGCGGTGGTGCTGGCCGCATTCCTCGTCTGCGCCGGGATCGGGGCGCGCCTTTCGGCGCAGTTGCGGCCGGGCGCGCGCTGGCCCTTCGCCGCCATTGCCGCCATCGCGCTGCTCTATGTGGTCGTGCTGCCGCCGTTGCTCGGCGAACTGATGGGGCTCGCGCCGGGCTGGAAGATCCTGGTGACGATCGCGCTGATCGCGCCGCTGGCCTTCTGCCTCGGGATGCCATTCCCGCTCGGGCTGGCCGCCGTGGCCAGTCGCGCCGAGGGGCTGGTGCCATGGGCCTGGGGGATCAACGGCTTCGCCTCGGTGGTGGCGACCCTGCTGGCGACGCTAATCACCATCCACTGGGGACAATCCGCGGTGGTGCTGCTGGCCGTGGCCATCTACGGCCTGGCGGCGTGGCAGTTCCCCCGTGAAGACTGATGCGTGCGGCTGCGCTGGCGATCAGCCTTGCCCGCTGCCCGTGGGCGCGCGTGTCAGCGGCACGAAGGCAACGAGCAGGATGTTGCGGGTTGCGATGGCGCCGTCCGCGTGTTTCTCGACGACCTGCAGTTCCTGCACGCTGCCGGACAGGCCGACCGGAATGACCAGTCGCGCTCCCGGCTTCAGTTGTTCGACCAGCGGCGGCGGAACCTGCGGCGCCGCGGCGGTGACGATGATCCCGTCGTACGGGGCATGCTCCGGCCAGCCATGGTAACCATCCGCGTGCCGGACGCTGACGTTGGCGTAGCCGAGCCGCTCCAGCCGCTGGCCTGCCGCCGTCGCCAGCGCCGCGATGATCTCGACGCTATATACCTGGCGCGCCAGTTGCGCGAGAACAGCAGCCTGATAGCCGGAACCGGTGCCGATTTCGAGGATGCTGTCCTGCGGACGCGGCGCCAGGAGATCGGTCATCAGCGCCACGATGTAAGGCTGGGAAATGGTCTGGCCGTGGCCGATCGCCAGCGGGCCGTTGGCGAAGGCAAGGTGGCGGCCGGCTTCGGGAACGAACTGCTCGCGCGGCACCGCCGCCATGGCAGCCATCACCCGTGGCGCGAAGGCGTCCCTGCCGATTTCGTGCCGGGTGTAGGCGATCTCGCGCTCGATGTCGAGCAGCATGTCTTTCTGTCCGAGGTTCGCAAACATGGCGGATCGGCTCGCACCCTCAGCAGGTCACGTGAAACAGCGCGATCACCTTGCCGCTCGCCTTGTTCCAGCGCTGGATCGCTTCCGGGGTGCGGGCCAGTTCGACCTTGACCTTCCTTTTCGCGAAATACTCCGCCGCCTCGTCCGAGAGCCCGACCATCCCGTTGTGGCCGGCGCCGATGATCAAGCGTTCGGCGTCCTTCTCGAAAATGACCTCGGCTTCCGCCAGAGAGATGATGTGCGATGTGCCGTAGACGGCCTTGGACAGTTTTTTCTGGCGCTTGCTCACCGCGCCGTCGAGACCGATCATCACGTCATTCTCGATCCGCTGCCCGGCGATGGTGATCGAGCCGAATTCGCTGCAGTCGATGTTTGGTTTCATGGTCCTGATCCTGTCTTTGTTCCAGCGAAGCGTTGACTTGTTGCGATCCCGCGTCATTCCACGACATGCATGAATCAGCGCTTGCCCGAAGTGAATGATTCCGCCTCGTGCCCGACGCGCTTTCAACCCTGCTGCGGTCAACCACTATTTTGGACCCGTTTTCAGCCGGCCCGCAAGGCGGGTTCGATGAGGGTGACGGTGGGGTGATTACGGCCGGGCGCGGGACGTGCCGAGTCTGGGGAGCCTTGCTTCCCCAATCTAAAGAGCGGTGGCGGGAATCCGCTGACAACGACGGGGATGCACCTGCTCGGCGTTTCAGGACATGATCAGGCGGTCGGCAAACAGGGCTGCGAACAGCAAGGTCAGGTAGAGGATCGAATAGCGAAAACAGCGACGGGCGAGGGCGTCGCTGTAACTGCGGACGAGTGCAATGGCGTAGCCGAGGAAGATCAGGTCCAGCACGCTGATCGCCACCAGATAGAACCAACTGGTCATTCCGAGGGAGACCGGAATCAGGCTGGCCCCGGCGAGCATCACCGTGTACATGAGGATGTGCTGGCAGGTGAAGGCCACGCCGTGCGTGACGGGCAGCATCGGCAGCCCCGAGCGCGCATAGTCGTCGCGCCGGTAGCATGCCAGCGCCCAGAAATGCGGCGGCGTCCACAGGAAGATGATCAGGAACATGACCAGCGGCTCGGCCGATACCTGCCCCGTCATCGCCGCCCAGCCGAGCACCGGGGGCATGGCGCCAGAGGCTCCGCCGATGACGATGTTCATCGGCGTCGCCGGCTTCAAGATCAGGGTGTAGATGATCGTGTATCCGACGAACGTGCCCAGCGTCAGCCACATCGTCAGGTCATTGATGAAGGCATGGAGCAACCAGAGCCCCGCGGAGCCAAGCAGCGTGGCCAGGGTGACTGTTTCGAGCACGGATATGTCGCCGCGGGCAGTGGCCCGCCAGCTGGTACGGGCCATTCGCGCGTCGATGGTACGCTCGACCAGGCAGTTGAGCGCTGCCGCCGCAAAGGCGACCAGTGCAATCCCGATCGATGCGACCACGAAGCGCAGCAGTGGCGGGAAGCTGGGCGTCGCCAGGAACATTCCGATCATTGCCGTAAAGACGATGAGGCTGTTGACCCGGGGCTTGCACAGTTGAAAGAAAGCAGCCAGGCGACGTGATATCGGAAGGTTCGGTTCGACGACGTTTTGCATGTTGGGTTTCCTTAGCCGCCCCAAGAAAATTTGAGCAAGCGTACAAGGTCGCTGCGCACCCCTTTGGCGGCGACCTCGGAAGGGTAATTCATGATCAGGTTGCCTTGCGAGTCGATGATGTGGAGTTGATAGCCTGAGTCGTTACCCGAGCCGGGCAACCAGTTCGCTGGCGCCTCAGCCAGCACGAGGTCCGGCTGCCACTGGAGGGCGGCGGCGAGTTCCACATCGGCTATCCGGTCGGTGACTACGACGCGGCGCACGCGCCCCATCTGCTTGTCGAGTGAAACCTGGATGCGGCGCATTTCATCGATGCGCCGCACGCAGTCCGGATCGCAACTGCCCTTGCCGCTCAGCAGCAGCAGCCATTTTCCCTGAAGTTCGGTTGTTGCCAACGGACGACCATCGGTCGTCTTCAGTCCACCAGCCGGCAAGGGAACGGGCGGATTGACGAAGCGCCCGTGATTCGCGGTGCGCTCGGACCGCCAGCCGACGAAATAGAGTCCTGCGGCGATGATGAAGGGCAGGGCGAGAAGGCTGACGACCAGCGCCAGAGTGGGCAGGCCACTGGCCTTACGGGGGACTTCTTCCGGGAGCGTCATGGTCGTCACGGCCGGCGCAGCAGGAAATAGACCCAGATACCCATGCTGGCTGCAGCGAACCCGAACCATTGCAGAGCGTAGCTGCGGTGGCGCTCCGCACGCTCATCGGGCCGGGGCCATTCACGCAGATAGCCGCCCGGCGCTTCGGGATCGAGCTGTATGACCACCGGCTGCAGCGGAAAGGCGATCACCTGACGGAAGCGCTCAAGATCAAGATTCTGCCAGACAGGCTCCCAGCCATTGGCTGGCTGCGGAGCCAGATTGAAGAAACGCTGGCCGGGAACGACGGCGATGCCCGTCACTTCAACGATGCCGTCCGGTACGCTGGCCTGTGGAAGGGTACGGTGATCGGCAGCGGCCGGAAGCCAGCCGCGATTGACCAGCACGTGCATCTCCGAGCCTTCGAGGCGCAACGGCGTGATCACGTGGTAACCGGCTCGCTCCTGGTGCAGTCGGTTGTCGATCAGGACCTGGCGCGAGGCATCGTAGGTTCCGCGCAGGGTCACATGGCGAAAGCGCAGCGGCTCGCCGTCGCCGGGAACCGTCGGCATTGCAACCAGTGCTCCGGTGCTGCGCGCATCGAGTTCGGCCTGCATGACCGTCTTGATCTCGGCCTTGCGCCATTGCCACAACCCAAGCGAAATGAACATCGGGAGGACCACGGCGATCAGCAGACCTCCCAGGATTGCCACCTGTCGCCGACCGGCCCTTGCCGGGTTGCCTGGCGGGCGCGCATACTGTTCCGAGGTCTGTGTTTCGATGGAGTCGGCGATGATCAAGGTACTGGTGGTTCTGCTGTTGTTGGGCATTCTCGGAAGCCTGTTTTCCGGGCTGTTCTACATCTACCGTGACCGGGGAGCCGGGGTCCGGACAGCCCGGGCGCTGACCGTGCGCATCGGGCTATCCATTTCGCTGTTTCTGTTGTTGCTCGCCGGGTTCCGGTTCGGATTCATTCCAGGCTATAGCCAATAGACAAACACGAACAGGATCAGCCAGACGACATCGACAAAGTGCCAGTACCACGCCACGCCCTCGAAGGCGAAGTGGCGTTCCGCGCTGAAATGCCCGCTCATGCTGCGCAGCAGGATCACCAGCAGCATGATGGTGCCCAGGGTGACGTGGAAGCCATGGAAACCGGTAAGCATGAAGAAGGTGGCTCCATAGGCGCCGGCGCCCAGGGTCAGGCCCAATTCAGTGTAGGCGTGATGGTATTCGTACGCCTGAAGTCCGAGGAAAAGGATGCCAAGCACCACGGTGGCAGCGAGACCGAGGACCAGTTGGTTGCGGTTGTTGCGCAGCAAGCCCCAGTGAGCCCAGGTAACGGTCGCACCGGAACTGAGCAGCAGTGCCGTGTTGATCGCAGGAATGCCCCAGGCGCCCATCGGCGTGAACTTCGGCCCGGCCGGTCCGCTCGTTGGCCACGTGCCGGCGAAGTCAGGCCACAGTGTGATTCCGTGTGCGCCGTACATGCCCCCAAGTTCGGGCACTGAAATCATTCGCACGTAGAAGAGGGCGCCGAAAAAAGCGGCGAAAAACATGACCTCGGTTGCGATGAACCAGATCATGCCATAACGGAAGGAAAGATCCTCCCAGTCACGATAGGAACCGCTCTGCGATTCGCCGATCACTCGCCCGAACCAGCCGAAGAGGACATAGAGGATGACCCCGAAACCACCCAGCATCACCCATTTTCCGAGCGGAAAGCCGTTTATGGCTTGAATGAAACCAAGTGCGAGGAGAAACATGCCGGCCGACAGAATCGTCGGGTAGAAACTGGGCTCGGGAACGAAGTAATGTTCGCGGGAACCGGCGTGGACAGTGCTGGTTTTCATTGGGCCTCCCTAGCGCTGGTCAATGTCTGCCGCTGTCCGTCGACGCCGAAAAAGGCGTAGGACAGGGTTATGTGGGTTATGTCGCGGTTGATTCCTGGCTTGATGATGAATGCGAGCGGCATCTCCTGCGCTTCACCGGGACCAAGCGTCTGCCGGGAAAAGCAAAAACACTCGATCTTGTCGAAGTATTGGGCGGCCTGACCCGGCGTAATGCTGGGAACTGCCTGCCCCGTGATCTCGCGGTTCGAAGTATTCCGTACCAGATAAGTTACCTGTTGCAGTTCCCCGGGATGCGCGTCAAGCGTCAACGTTAGCGGACGCATGTCCCAGGGCAGGCCGGGCATGACCGTACCGGTGAATTCAACGGTGATCTTTCGCGTGACATCCACGTTCGCGGCCGGCGCCGATTCCGTCTTGAGCCCGCCAACGCCGAAGCCGTCGCGTATCGGTTTCTGACCGGCGGTCTTGCCGTTGAATCCAGTCGCTTCGCACAGCACGTTGTACAGCGGGACTAACGCGAACGCGAACGCGAACGCCGCCGCCACCAGGAGCAGGAGGCGGCGTACGAGTCGTTGATTGCTCGGCGCGACCGAATGCGTCTGCTCCATATCTATCTAGCGCTTGATGAACAGGCCGGCAATATAAACCAGCAACGCGATCAACCCGATCAGCCAGCCGAGACGACGCGAAGCAGTGCGGCGGCGTTTAAGGTCGGCGCTGCTGAACGGTCGCTCTTCCATGCTGCACTCCTTCCTTACTTGACTTGCGGCTGAATTTCCCAGCTATGGTATGGCGGCGGCGACGGCAGTTCCCACTCCAGGCCCTCTGCGCCCTCCCATACCCGGCCCGTTGCCTTGCGGCCACCGCGGACGCAAGCCCATACGTTCCAGGCGAAGAGCAACTGGCTAATTCCCAGAATGAAGGCGCCGATCGTGGAAATGGCATTGAACTCGGCAAATTGCAGTGCGTAGTCCGGAATCCGCCGCGGCATGCCAGCCAGACCGAGGAAAAATTGCGGGATGAAGGTCAGATTGAAAGAGACGACGGTCAGCCAGAAGTGCCACTTGCCCAGCGTCTCGCTGTACATGTGGCCGGTCCATTTGGGTAGCCAGTAATAGACGCCGGTCATCACGCCCATGATGCCGCCGGCGAACAGTGCGTAGTGGAAGTGGGCGACGACGAAGTAGCTGTGGTGGTACTGGGCATCGGCGGCGACGTCGGCCAGGATGAGACCGGTCAGACCGGCGATGCCGAAGAGAACGATGAAGCCAATGGCAAAGAGCATCGGCGTCTCGAAGGTCATCGCACCTTTCCACATGGTGGCGATCCAGCAGAAGAAGAGCACAGCCAGCGGGAGAGAAATCGCCATCGTGCTGAACATGAAGTAGATCAGCGCCGGGATGGGCAGGCCGGAAGTCAGGATGTGGTGAGCCCAGACGATGACCGAGAGCACACCGATGGCGATGAAGCTGTAGACCTGGGCCTTGTAGCCGTAGATCGGCTTGCGCGAAAACGTGGACAGGACGTGCGGGATGAGTCCCCAGACTGGCAACAACAAGATATAGACTTCCGGATGACCGAAGAACCAGAACAGGTGCTGGAACAGGATCGGGTCGCCACCGCCGGCGGCATCGAAGAAGTGGGTGCCGAAATGGCGGTCCGTCAGCAGCATGGTCACCGCGCCGGCCAGCACCGGCAGCGTCGCAATCAGCAGGAAGGCGGTGATCAGCCAACCCCACGCGAATATCGGCAGCTTCATCATGGTCATGCCCGGCGCCCGCATGTTGAAGATGGTGACGATGATGTTGATCGACCCCATGATCGACGAGATACCGAGGATGTGCACGGAAAGGATCGCGAAATCGATCCCCATGCCACCCTGCACCGAAAGCGGTGCGTAGAAGGTCCAGCCGGTGGCGATGGCTCCGTCACCAACCCCGAAAAGCGCCAGGGTGAAGGGCAGGGTGAGCAGGATGGCGGCCGGCGGCAGCAGCCAGAAACCCCAGTTGTTGAGACGCGGCAACGCCATGTCGGGAGCGCCGATCATCAGCGGAATCATCCAGTTGGCGAAGCCGGTGGCGGCCGGCATCAGTGCCGCGAAGATCATGACCAGTGCATGGACACCGATCAGCTGATTGAAGAACTCCGGCTTCATCAACTGCAGACCGGGCTGGAACAACTCCGCCCGGACCGCGAGGATCATCAGTCCGCCGACGAAGAACATGATCAGCGAGAAGGTCAGGTACATCGTACCGATGTCCTTGTGATTCGTCGTCGTCAGCCATCTGGCGAAGCCGCCCGGGTGATACCCGGCGTGGTGTTCGGTGTCGTGTCCTGCGGGATGGGTGGTGATGCTGCTCATCTCGATTCTCCTAACGCAATGCCTTGATCTGGGCGGGCTGAATCATGTCGCCCTGGCGGTTGCCAAAACTGTTTCGCTCGTACGTGATGACCGCTGCCAGTTCGACGTCCGACAGGGTGTTGCGGAAGGCCTGCATCGCCGTGCCGGCCTTGCCGTTCAATACCCGGTCGACGTGACTGTCCTTGAGGATCTTGCCATCCTTTGCCAGGAGCGGGCCCTTGACGATCGGGCTTCCCGAGAGGGCCGGAAAGGCTGGAGGCATGCCCAGGCCATTCGGCTGGTGGCAGACCGCGCACTGCTTCTCGTAGACTTCCTGTCCCTTGGTCATCAGTTCGTCACTGCTCCAGGTCCGGTCAGCACCGCCAGCGGCAGCCTTGGCCTGGACTTTCTTCTCTTCCAGCCAGGCCAGGTACTCGGGCTCCGTTACGGCATGGACGACAACAGGCATGAAGCCATGGTCCTTGCCGCAAAGTTCGGCGCACTGGCCGCGGTAGGTGCCTGGTTTCTCGATCTTGACCCAGGTTTCCCGCAGGAAGCCGGGAATGGCATCGCGCTTGACCCCGAACTGGGGAACCCACCAGGTGTGGATGACGTCGGTCGACGTCAGCAGAATCCGGACCTTCTTCCCGACGGGAAGCACCACAGGGTTGTCGACCTCGAGCAGATAATGTTTACCCTTGGCTTCGGCGTTGCTGATCTGCTCGCGTGGCGTGGACAGGGTGCTGATGAACTTGACCCCGGCTTCCGGATATTCATACTGCCATTTCCATTGCATGCCCGTCACCTTGAGAACCATGTCCGCGCGGGTCTTGGTGTCTTCCATGTCGACGAGGGCATTGACTGCCGGAATGCCCATCAGGATGAAGTCGATGAACAGCAGGATCGCAAAGGGGACGAGCGCCCAGAACCACTGCAATCCGCCGGATGGCCCGGTAAACTTCGTGGGCTGGTGGCCGACGCTTTTCCGATGCTTGATCATCGAATAGATCATGATCGCGAACACCACCACGAACAGAATGGTGATGATGAGCATGAACTCGTTGTGGACGTGAAGCGTTTCCCGGGCGACGGGGGTCACCGGCTCGGGGAAATTGAAGTTGTAGGCCGCGTTGGCAATGCCGGGGAGAATGAACGGAGTCAGTAGGCAAACGGCTTTTTTCAACCACACAACAACATCACCGGCCATATTGTTCATCGTCGGACTTTCAAGCGTTACGCTGGTCATTCCGTTCCCTCCCCTTGTGAGAACCGATTGCAGCATTCAGAATCGATTTACTTGAAATAGTTCAGAAAACTTTGCGATGGACCGCCGCCTGTTTCTAGCGCTACCGTGCCTTTTGCTTGCCGCCTGCAGCCGGACGCCGGTCACCTTTCGCAACACGGACCTGACCGGCGCCAGCTTCGGCCGCGGATTCGAGTTGAGCGACCATAACGGACAGCACCGTTCGCTCAAGGATTTCCACAGCCGCGTGGTCGTGATCTTCTTCGGCTATACATCGTGTCCGGATATTTGCCCGACGATGCTGGCGCGCCTGGCCGAGGTGATGAAGGCCCTGGGTCCGGAGGCGCAGAAGGTACAGGTCCTGTTCGCCACGCTCGATCCGAAGCGTGACAGCGAGGCGCGGCTAAAGGATTTCGTCCCGTGGTTTCATCCGTCGTTTCTCGGGCTGCGTGGCGATGCCGGGCAGATCAAGGCGGTTGCCGACGAGTTTCGCGTCTTCAGCGCCCGCAAGGAGGTCGGTAGCGACCTCGGCTACGTGCTCGATCATTCATCCGGCGCCTATGTCTATGACCCCGCCGGGCGCCTGCGGCTTTACGTCAAGGACACGGCCAGCGTCGACGACATCGCCGCCGATATCGGCCAGTTGCTGGCCGGGCGCTAAGGAATTCGATCAGGGAGCCTTCGGCTGCCCGAAGGCGGGCAGGGTGATGTGAAAGCGCATCGCCAGCAGGCGCAGGACGAGCACGATGGCCATCGCCGCCCAGGCAGCGCTGACCGGCGGCACACCAAGTTCCTGCAGGCCGATCAGGGCCAGTGCGCCGGTCCAGGCGGCGGTGGCATAAAGCTCGCCTTGCAGGAAGACCAGGGGAACGTCGTTGCACAGGATATCGCGCAACACGCCGCCGACGACGCCGGTGATGACCCCCATCAGGCTTGCCGCCAGCCATGGCGTATGCCATTGCAGCGCAAGCTGGGTGCCGACGATGGTGAACAGCGCCAGGCCGATAGCGTCCGGGATCAGGAACAGCCTGGGCGGCACCGTCAGCGAGCGGGCGATGAAAAAGGTGATCAGGCCCGTACCGAGGGCCGTTATCAGGTAGGCCTGATCGGCGACCCAGAAGACATTGCGGTCGAGCAGCAGGTCGCGGATGGTGCCGCCGCCCAACGCGGTGGCCACGCCGACCAGCAGGGCGCCGATCAGATCCATCTGCTTGCGGCCGGAATCGAGCACGCCGGTCAAGGCATTGACTGCTACCGCCGCCATGCCGACCCAATAGAGCAGGGCGTCCATGCTCACGTCAGCGCTGACGTTCCTTCATCGCGCGCTGCGCTTCGCGTTTCGAGTCCTTTTCCAGTTCGTCAGCACGCTTGTCGTACTGCTTCTTGCCTTTGGCGAGGCCGATTTCCAGCTTGATGCGCCCCCGCGAGAAGTGCAGATCGAGCGGCACGAGCGCATGGCCGGCGCGTTCGACCTTGCCGATCAGTTTCATGATTTCACGTTCGTGCAGTAACAGCTTGCGGGTACGCGTCGGATCGGGACTGACATGGGTCGACGCCGTCAGCAGCGGCGTGATGTGCATGCCGATCAGGAAAAGCTCGCCACCCTTGATGATGACATAGGATTCCTTGATGTTCATCCGGCCGGCACGGATCGCCTTGACCTCCCATCCTTCGAGAGCAATGCCCGCCTCATGCCTCTCCTCGATGAAGTAGTCGTGGAAGGCTTTTTTGTTGACCGTGATGCTCATGCTGCCGGCGATCCATTAAAATTAGCCATTCTACAGGATTCAGGAATTCCCCCCGACGCATGGCCCTGGTCGAAAAATCCGTACTGATCGGGCAGCCTGCCGACCGCATGTTCGAACTGGTTGACCGTTGCGAAGACTATCCCGCTTTCCTGCCATGGTGCAGCCAGACTGCAGTCAATTTTCGTGACGCGATGAAGACGGTGGCGACTCTTCATGTCAATTATCACAGCGTCAAGACCTGCTTCACGACTGAAAATCACAAGGAGGCACCGCATTCGATGCGGATCTGCCTTGTTGATGGACCTTTCCGGCGCCTCGATGGATCCTGGTATTTCAAGGCGCTGGCGGAGACCGCCTGCAAGATTGAGTTCCATCTGCATTATGATTTTTCCAGCAGGGTGTTGGAAAAGGCGATCGGTCCGGTGTTCAGCCACATCGCCAATACCTTCGTTGACGCTTTCGTGCGCCGTGCCGGACAGGTCTATGGAGAAGCATATGGCTGAAATGCTCAAGGTTGAAGTGTGCTATGCCTTGCCGGACAAGCAGGTTCTGGTGCCGTTGGTCCTTGCGGAGGGCGCAACGCTGCAGCAGGCGCTCAAAGCATCGGGGCTTCTCGAGAAATACCCGGAGATTGATCTGCAGAAGAGCAAGTTCGGCATCTTTGCCAAGCTGTCCAAGCTGGATACGGTATTGCGCAGTCGTGACCGCGTGGAAATCTACCGGCCGCTGATTGCCGACCCCAAGGAAGTTCGCAAGCAGCGCGCAGCTGAGGGCAAGGTCATGAAGAAGGGCGCCGGCGATGCCGACGCCCCCGATGCCTGAACTGCCGGCGCCGGCTAGGCAAGTCGCGTCTACTTGCAGGACTCGGCAATCGTGTTGCGCGTGCGCTCGACTTCGTCACCCCGCTGGGCATCCTCGAGGAAGGTCTCGCCGCCCTTGCCATCGGGCAGGATCATGCGGCGGCCTGATTCGAGGGCCTGCAGGTAGGTACGGGCGCGCTCGCAGTTCTCGCGATTTTGTGCCGCCTGAGCAGCCTCCTTCGCCTCCTTGTCGGCCTTTTCCCTGGCCTCCTGCTGGCGTTTACGGAATTCCATGTCCTTCTCCGCCGTTGTCTTGGGGGCACCCGCAGAGGGCGGGTTGCCGGTCGCCTGCGCGGCATCGCCAGTCGGCGTGCCAATCGACGGCGGGGGAGATGTGCCGATAGCCTTGGAATTGCGCACCGACGCCGGCGGGGGCGTGTCGGAAATGACCGTCCGGCCGCTGCTGTCCTTCCATTGATAGGTTTGCGCATTGGCGTCTATGACGGTTGCGGTCGACGCCATTGCAAGGGCAAGAATCAGGGCGGTTTTCATGGTCATCCGGAGTCTAGTGCGATTTCGGTATAATACGTTTTTGTGACCTTGGATCAAAGGCCATGCGAATTTTGCAAAAAGCGCTGACGTTCGACGACGTCCTGCTCGTCCCTGCGCATTCCCGGATTCTGCCTCGTGATGTCAGCCTGTCCACCCGGTTGACGCGCAATATTCCTCTCAACCTCCCGCTGCTCTCCGCAGCCATGGATACCGTTACCGAAAGCCGTCTTGCCATTGCTCTGGCGCAGGAAGGTGGCATCGGCATTATTCACAAGAACCTGTCGTCGAAGGCTCAGGCGGCCGAAGTGGCCAAGGTCAAGCGTTTCGAATCGGGCATTCTCAAGGATCCGATCACCGTTTCACCACTGATGACGGTTCGCGATGTTCTCGAAATCACCAGCCAGTACCGCATCTCTGGTCTGCCCGTGATCGACAGGGCGGGCAAGGTGGTCGGCATCGTCACCAATCGCGATCTGCGCTTCGAAGCCAACCTTGACCAGCCGGTCAAGGCAATCATGACCCCGCGCAAGCGCCTGGTCACGGTCAAGGAGGGCGCCAGTGTCGAGGATGCCAAGGAATTGCTCCGTGCGCACCGCCTCGAGCGGGTTCTGGTGATCGACGACGCGTTCCATTTGCGCGGCCTGATTACCGTCAAGGATATCCTCAAGTCCACCGAACATCCGCTTGCCAACAAGGACGCTTCCGGACGCTTGCGCGCCGGCGCAGCGGTTGGTGTCGGTCCCGGCACCGAAGAGCGTGTCGAGCGACTTGCCGAGGCAGGCGTTGACGTGGTCATCGTCGACACTGCTCACGGACACTCGCAGGGCGTACTGGATAGGGTCAACTGGATCAAGGCACACTTTCCACAGATTGAGGTGATTGGCGGCAACATTGCCACGGCGGATGCCGCACGGGCGCTGGTCGACAGCGGCGCCGACGCGGTCAAGGTAGGGATCGGGCCCGGTTCGATCTGTACCACCCGGATTGTGGCTGGCGTCGGCGTCCCGCAGATCACGGCAATCCAGAACGTCTCGGAAGCCCTCAAGGGCACGGGTGTGCCGATGATTGCCGATGGCGGCATACGCTATTCCGGCGATATCGCCAAGGCGATTGCCGCTGGTGCCGATACGGCGATGCTCGGCGGGCTGTTTGCCGGGACGGAAGAAGCGCCGGGTGAGGTCGAACTGTTCCAGGGGCGTTCGTACAAGTCCTACCGCGGCATGGGTTCGCTCGGCGCCATGCAGGCGGGTTCCTCCGATCGCTACTTCCAGGAGGCCACCGCCAACGTCGACAAGTTCGTGCCGGAAGGAATCGAGGGTCGTGTGCCATACAAGGGCTCGGTGCTTGCCGTCATTCACCAGCTGATGGGCGGCCTGCGTTCGTCCATGGGCTACCTCGGCTGTTCGACCATTGCCCAGATGCACGATCAGGCCTGCTTTGTGGAAATCACCTCGGCGGGCGTGCGCGAATCGCACGTCCACGACGTTCAGATTACCAAGGAAGCGCCGAATTACCACGTCGAGTAGTTCGTGTCCAAGTGGCCGACCTGGCTCAAGGTACTACTTGCCGTGATCGGAATCGGCGGTGTCATCGCCTTTTCCCAACTGCTGCTCTATCTCGACCGGATCGGCGCCAGCAAATTCGATCTCTGACAGGTGCCGGATCTTCCGGCACTTTTTTCTTCTACCGCTGAAACGGTACATTCCATCATGTCCCACCAGAAAATCCTGATCCTCGATTTCGGTTCGCAAGTCACCCAATTGATTGCCCGCCGCGTGCGCGAGCAGCAGGTCTATTGCGAGCTGCATCCCTTCGATGTTTCTGAAGAGTTCATCCGCAACTTCAACCCCAAGGGCATCATCCTCTCCGGCGGCCCGAACTCGGTCTATGAAGCGCTGGAATGGAAGGTGCCGCAGGTCGTTTTCGAGCTGGGGGTGCCGGTCCTCGGCATCTGCTACGGCATGCAGACCATGGCGCAGCAGCTGGGCGGCAAGGTGGAAAGTTCCGGCAAGCGCGAATTCGGCTTCGCCGAGGTGCGTGCCCGCAGCCATTCCCGGCTGTTCAACGGCATCCAGGACAAGACCAATGCCGAGGGCCACGGCTTGCTCGAAGTCTGGATGAGCCACGGCGACAAGGTCACCGAGCTGCCCGCCGGCTTCAAGGTCATCGGCAGCAGCGAGTCCTGCCCGGTGGCCGCGATGGCCGACGAGACGCGCGGTTTCTACGCCGTGCAGTTCCACCCGGAAGTCACGCACACCCTCAAGGGCAAGGACATGATCGCCCGCTTCGTGCACGAAATCTGCGGTTGCGGCCACGACTGGAACATGCCGGACTACGTCAATGAAGCCATCGCCCGGGTGCGCGGCCAGGTCGACGGTGACGAGGTCATCCTCGGTCTCTCCGGCGGTGTTGATTCGTCGGTCGTCGCGGCGCTGCTGCAGAAGGCAATCGGCGACCAGCTGACCTGCGTCTTCGTCGACAACGGCCTGCTGCGTCTCAACGAAGGCGAACAGGTCATGCAGACCTTCGCCCGCAATCTCGGCGTCAAGGTCATCCACGTCGATGCCACCGAACAGTTCATGGGGCACCTGAAGGGCGTCTCGGACCCAGAAGCCAAGCGCAAGATTATCGGCCGCGAATTTGTCGAGGTCTTCCAGGCCGAGGCGGCCAAGCTGCCCAGCGTCAAGTGGCTGGCCCAAGGGACGATCTACCCGGACGTAATCGAATCAGCGGGCGCCAAGACGGGCAAGGCGCACGCCATCAAGAGCCACCACAATGTCGGTGGCCTGCCCGAAACGCTGAACCTGAAGCTGCTCGAACCTCTGCGCGAGCTGTTCAAGGACGAAGTGCGCGAACTCGGCATTGCCCTCGGCCTGCCGCACGAAATGGTCTATCGCCACCCGTTCCCCGGTCCCGGCCTCGGGGTGCGCATCCTGGGCGAAGTGAATAAGGAATTCGCCGACCTGCTGCGTCGCGCCGATGCCATCTTCATCGACGAACTGCGTGCCGCCGACTGGTACGACAAGACCAGTCAGGCTTTTGCCGTGTTTCTACCGGTGAGGTCAGTCGGCGTGATGGGCGACGGGCGCACCTACGAACACGTGGTAGCCCTGCGGGCTGTCCAGACCCAGGACTTCATGACCGCCCACTGGGCCGAACTGCCGCACAGCCTGCTCGGCAAAGTGTCGAACCGCATCATCAACGAAGTCCGCGGCATCAACCGCGTCGTCTATGATATTTCCGGCAAGCCGCCGGCGACAATAGAGTGGGAGTGATTTGGCGTCTGGCAACGGCTGGCACCAAGTAGCATGAGAACACGCCTAAACCCGCGTCACTGCGGGCTTTTTTGTGATTTCGTCTGGCACTGTCCGGCAATATTTGGTATCGCCAAGCACTATTTTTTCATGGCATGATAGATGGCACTGAGTGCACCGATGCCATGAGATGCTGTCGATACCATGTAGCCACCTTTCTGGTGCTCATGGTATTGAACTGACGTAGCGCAATGATTTAATTGTGTTTTACGCCAGGATAGAGCTTGTTTCAGATCATGGTATTTGAGCCGAACCAAGGCGAGAACCATGCTGACCGATACCAAGCTCCGTAACCTCAAGCCGAGGGACAAGCTTTACAAGGAAAATGACCGTGACGGCCTCTATGTGGCCGTCACGCCTGCCGGGGCGATCTCGTTCCGCTACAACTACTCGATCCACGGCCGGCAGGAGACCATCACCTTCGGCCGCTACGGTGTCGGCGGCATCACTCTCTCGGAAGCCCGCGAACGGCTAGGTGAGGCCAAGAAGATGATCGCGGCCGGGAAGTCGCCGGCCAAGGAAAAGGCGCGTGACAAGGCCCGCGTCAAGGACGCGGAGACGTTCGGCGCTTGGGCGGAAAAGTGGCTGCGCGGCTACCAGATGGCCGATTCCACCCGTGACATGCGCCGCTCCGTCTACGAGCGCGAGCTGAAGCCGAAATTCGGCAATCAGAAGCTGGTGGAGATCACCCACGAGGACTTGCGTGCGCTGACCGATGCCATCGTGGAGCGCGGCGCACCGGCAACCGCAGTGCACGTCCGCGAGGTGGTGTTACAGGTTTTTCGCTGGGCCATCGAGCGCGGCCAGAAGGTCGAGAACCCGGCAGAGCTGGTGCGCCCGACGAGCATCGCCAAGTTCGAGCCGCGCGACCGTGCGCTGACGCCCGACGAGATCGGCCTGATGTACCAGTACATGGAGCGCATCGGCACAACGCCATCGATCCGAGCAGCTGCCAAATTGCTGCTGCTGACGATGGTGCGCAAGAGCGAGCTGACCAACGCGACCTGGAGCGAGATCAACTTCAGTGGGGCGCTTTGGACCATCCCGAAGGAGCGGATGAAGCGACGCAATCCGCACCTGGTGTTCCTGTCCCGGCAAGCGCTGGACATCTTCATTGCCCTGAAAACCTTCGCCGGCGGATCGGACTACGTGCTGCCGTCGCGGTATGACTCGGACCTACCCATGAGTAGTGCCACGCTCAACCAGGTTCTGACGCTGACGTATCGGCTGGCGCAAAAGGAAGGGAAGTCGCTCGCCAAGTTCGGTCCACATGATTTGCGGCGCACGGCCAGCACGCTGCTGCATGAGGCCGGCTACAACACGGACTGGATCGAGAAGTGCCTGGCACATGAGCAGCGAGGCGTCAGGGCCGTCTACAACAAGGCCGAGTACCGCGAGCAGCGCACGGCGATGTTGCAGGACTGGGCGGACATGATCGACGAGTGGACGCTGAAACGGAGACTTGGATAACCCGTTAGAAATCGAGGAGCAGTAATTTTCACAATTGCCCATCCACGCGGGAGCAATAGCTGCTTAATCCTGCGGTCTTCTGCGAAACCCGAGGTTATTCAATGGAAACTTTAGTACAGTACTTCACAAACCATATTGGAACGGACAAGATTTGGACTGCGTTCTTGCTCTTGGCGATCTATTACATTCTCAAGAAAGAACCATTCAAGGTCTTCGCCCATTTTTCAGATAAAAAAGAAAAAGAGGTTCAACTTGCCAAAGAGCTCCTTGAGTCAGAGAAGCTTGGTAAAGAAGCAAACGAATTCTTGCGGGAACATCTAGAAAAGATGGCATTTCGTAGGTATTACGGGATTCATGCGGACCCCGAAATGCGGAGTGCCTTACTCAAATTCTATAAAAAGCACCAACGTCAGCTTGGTTGGCATGATCTGCTGAGGTGCCCCCGGTTTTAGTGCCAAGGTCGTTTTAGTAAAAGTCCTTGGGTTACGCTGTTAAAGACATTCTTCGGTAGTCGGTTGGGCGGAGGTATTTTCCCGATGCTCGGCCGCGAACTCTGCCG
>Ga0208938_1000259_pt1 | contig 45424 bp, 45 predicted proteins | sample AD_UKC125_MetaG_FD_184434 | JGI IMG/M metagenome (GOLD analysis project Ga0208938, IMG submission 184434) | Active sludge microbial communities of municipal wastewater-treating anaerobic digesters from USA - AD_UKC125_MetaG (SPAdes) (version 2) | ecosystem: Engineered > Bioreactor > Anaerobic >... | reverse complement strand
GATACCTCGCAGCGGTGCGCCCATGTCCAAGCTGGGGGTGACCCTGGGAAAGCGTCTCGGTCGATCGGGTCGCAGTTGGCGTTGGTGTTGCGGTGTTCCCCGTCGCGGGGGGATGCGTTTCGTCACCTGGCGACGGTGTTGACCGATCAGATGCCGCACACCTTGCACGCCCTCACCCAGGGGGTGATTGGCCAGTACCACGCGCAGGTCGCGGTCACCGCGACCTCCGGGTTACCAACCGGGGTGCGTGAACATGTCGATGAGGTGCTTGCCTCGGACCTGCCCTCATTGACGCCGAAGCAACTCGGGGCAGCGTGCCGCCGGGTGGCCGCACAGGTGGATGCGGCGGGGGTGGTCGCCAAAATCAACCAGGCCGTAGGGTCCCGTCGGGTCACGGTGCGTCCTGCGCCGGATGGGTTGGCGTACCTGTCCGTGTTGGGTCCCCTGGCGGAGGTGGTTGGGGCGTATGCGACGTTACGCCGTGACGCGCACACGATCATTGGCGGGCAAGACAGTGGTGAGTCCGCGGGTGGGCGTGGGTTGGGGGCGGTCATGACGGACTTGGCGTTACGCCGGTTGTCGGGGCGGGCTGTGGGGGAGGGTCAGCCGGTGATGGTGGACCTGGTCATCACCGACCGGTCCCTCCTTGGTGTTGGTGACCCCACCAGGCCGGTCACCGAACCAGCCAATGTGCCCGGGTACGGCCCGATCCCAGTTGAGGCTGCCTGGGCGTGGCTGGGCGACCCTCACACCCCCGCCAGGATCAGGCGGTTGTTTACGAGTGTGGATGGGCGGGACCTGGTCGCCATGGAATCCCGGACCCGGGGGTTCACCGGGGCCCTCGCGGACATGATCCGGTTACGGGACCAGTCGTGTGCCGCACCCTGGTGTGACGCCCCCATCCGAGATATCGACCACACCCACCCGTACCGGCACGGCGGGGCCACCAGTTTCGTCAACGGCCAAGGGTTATGCCGACGATGCAACGACACCAAAGAACAACCCGGCTGGCACGTCCACACCCACCCCGACCACCCCGACACCGGGGTGGACACCACCCGGCATGCCGGTATCGAGTCCGACCAGGACGAACAGGCCGGCGCCACCCGGCACACCGGCATCGAGTCCGCCCAGGACGAGCAGGCCGGCAGCACCCGGCGTGTCACTTGGACCACCCCCACCGGACAGACCCACACCACCAGCCCACCACCCCTACTCGGACCCGGCTGGCACCCACCCCCACCAGCCCCCGCAAACGACAAGGCTGACGACGGACCCGGCACCCGCAGCCCCGGCTGGCGTGCCACCGTCAACCCCGACCAGGGCGAGGAGGCCGGCGCCACCTGGACCACCACCTGGACCACCCCCACCGGACACATCCACACCACGAGCCCACTGCCCCTGCTCGGACCCGACTGCTACCCACCCCCTCATCTCGCCGACGACCGGCCCCCGCTATCAACCCTCGTTGACATCATCTGGACCCCGAACAGCACCCTAGAAATCCACCTCGACGCACACGCCGCCTAGGGACGCTGATCTATAGGCCGGCTTCTCTGCGTCGGGTCAGCAGTGGGCGGGTGTGCGGGGTGAGTGGCTGTCGGGGTCTGCGCGGGACCACTGATCTGGGAGTTTGCCGGCAAGGAGGGTGGCATGGCGGTTGCTGGGCCGAAGGAAGCTGCAAACCGCGGCGTACCTCTCGTTCGACCACAACGTGTCCAGGCAGGCGCGCCGATCGTAACGAGCGTGTTGATGAATTCCCTGGTCATCGCACGATCGAGTTTCGGTCGGTTCGTCGGCTCGGCGGGCTGAATGCGCGCCACACCATGCGCACGGCCTCCGAGGCACAGGCCTATGGGAGGTGCGGCGGCGGCCTCACACCCTCCGGACGGACCGACCCCAACGGTCAGCACCGTTTCGCGGGCAGCCGCAAGAAGCACAACTCACGGCGGAGCCGGGTCCGTGCCTACTGGGTCGTGGCAGTGAACAACGCCACCCGGGTGGCCTTGGCGCCGTCCTTGTCGGCAATGACGCGCACCGACGCGCCGCTCGCCACTCCGTTGGCGGGCAGGGTGGTAGTGGGGGTCAGGGCGTAGGTGGCGCTGAAGCCATCACTGCTCTTGACCGTGAGGGACTGCCCGGCCTTGAAGTCCGTGACCTGACCGACCTGGAAGAGCACGGTCTTGGGGGTGGCGCCGCCGATGACGACCTCACCGTGGACGGCGTCACGCAGCGTGCCGAGACCGCCCAGGCCCTGGTAACCGTTGGCGCCCGGCGCCTGCCCCTGACCCTGCCCCTGGCCAAAGCCCTGACCCTGACCCGGCGCCTGCCCCTGGCCGAAGCCCTGGCCCTGACCTTGGCCATTTTGGCGCCCCTGGCCCTGGCCCTGACCACGACGGCCCTGGCCGTTCATTCCGCCCTGGCAGTTCATGTCCTCGCCGCGGCCGCCCTGGGCGCACGCCGCCGATCCGGCCCGATCTCCGAAACGCCCCTGTCGATCATGGGTTCCGAGGAACATCGCCGCGGCGCTCGCCGCCGCGATCGCGAAAACAGCGAGGCCGGCGATGACGAGAATCGCCACCTTCCCACCGGTGCGGGACCACACGCGACCGAACCAGGCACCGATCCGCCGGAACACCCCGGGCCGGGCCACGCCCGCCGGGCTCCGCGCGCCGGCAGGGCTTCTCGGGTGGACCGGCGCCGGACCGGAAGCAGTGGCGGGTGCTGCCGCGGCAAACGCGGCCATCGGCTCGGTGTCAGGAGTGCGCAATGCCTCCTGGTCGGCGGTCCAAGTGAGCGAAAAGTCGTCCTCGTCCACGGGCGGGGCGGGCGGCAACTCGCTCGTCGAGTCCAGGGCGACGTGCTCGGTCCCCTCGACGATGGGCTCGATAGGTTCGGTGGGTTCGGGTGCGGCGGGGCCGCCGGGCTGAATCGTCATAACGCCATGATGACTCGCCGCTGCCGCCGGAAAGGTCGTGCCGAGGCTCTGCACGGCCGATTCACAGCCTGCGCCGCCGGATTCATAGGAAAGGGCAGTGCTCTTCACAGCCTTCGGTCAGGAAACGGCCCGCCCCCAGCGGGGGCCGTTCTCACGACCCCGTCGGTATGCCGCAGCCCAGGCCACCGGCCATCGCGCCGGGGTCGGGGCCGGCCGGCGAAGCAGGGTCCGAACTAGCGGCCGGCTCCGGGGTCTGCGCCGCCGGCGCCAGGGCACGCACGACCCGGGACGGTGACGGGCGCCCCATCTGGCCCGCGAGCCAGGCGGACGTCGCTACCAGAGTCTCGAGGTCGACCCCGGTGTCAACACCCGCCCCCTGGAGGGCCCATACGAGATCCTCGGTCGCCAAGTTGCCGGTCGCGCTTTTGGCATAGGGGCACCCGCCCAAGCCGCCGGCCGAGGCATCGACGATGGTGATTCCCTCACGCAGGGCCGCCAGCGTGTTGGCCAACGCCTGCCCATAGGTGTCGTGGAAGTGCACCGCAGTGACGTCGCGGGCGATGCCACGCGCCGCGAGGGCGTCCAGAAGGGACACCACATGCCCGGGCGTGGCGACACCGATGGTGTCGCCCAAGGACAGTTCGTGAGCGCCCAGGTCCATGAGGGCCGCACACGCGTCGGCCACCTGAGGGACCGGCACCGCGCCCTCCCAGGGGTCGCCGAAGCACATGGACACATAGGCCCGCACCCACATGCCGGCGTCGAGGGCGCGAGCCACGACCGGCCGGAACATCTCGATCGACTCGGCGACCGTGCGGTTGAGGTTGCGCTGGGCGAAGGTCTCGGTGGCGCTGCCGAAAATGGCGATGGCGCTGACTCCCGCGGCGAGCGCCCGATCCAGACCCCGCTCGTTGGGCACGAGGACCGGCCGGTGCGCACCGAGCCCGTCGGGCCCGAGCTCGGCAAGCAGATCGGCAGCATCGGCAAGTTGGGGCACCCAGGTCGGGTTGACGAACGAGGTCACCTCGATCGTCTCCAGCCCGGCGGCGGCCAACCGGCGCACAAACTCCGCTTTGACACCCGTCGGGACCGTCGCGGCCTCGTTCTGCAACCCGTCACGCACCCCCACTTCGTAGATGCGCACGCGCCGGGGCAGGCTCGGATCGACGACGACATAGGGCTGGCGAAGGCTCACCCCCTGATCGTCACACGTTCCGCCGACGACGGCGAGGGCAAGGTGCGGTTAGATGGACCACGCCGGCCGTCGAGCCGGAGACACCGGGGAAACCAAGGAGCGTGGCCCGCATGAGTAACACCGACGACAGTCGTCCGACTCCCGGACCGGAGGCGACGCCGAGCCAGGCGCCCACGGAGGCGGTGCCCACCTGGGCTGCCCCTTACCCCACCATTGACGACTCCGACCGCCAGCAGCCTCCGTCGGACCCCACGGCGCCCCCGGAGCCGGCTCCCGAGCCGCCCACGTATGCCGCCCCCGAGCCGCCGGTGTACTCGGCTCCCGAGCCGCCCAGGTATGCCGCCCCCGAACAGCCGACGTACTCGGCTCCCGAGCCGCCCGCGTATACCCCGCAGCCCAGCTCCGCCCAGTCTTCGCCCTACGTCACACCCGGCGCCCCCGCCCCGACCCCCTACCCGGCCCAGCCGGCGGCATACCCCCAGCCCGCGGCATACCAGCCCAACCCCTACGCCCAACCGGCGCCCTACCAGCCCAACCCGACCGGCCAACCGCCGGTCTACGGTGGCTACGCCGCGCCGCCGAGCGCCTACGCGGCGCCGCGCGAGCAGAACACCTCGGCCATCGTCCTCACGATCGTGTCCGGATTGCTCGCGTTCAGTTGCTACTTCTCGCTGGCCGGGATTCCGTCCCTGATCCTGGGCATCATCGCCTTGACCAAGCAAGGCACCGACATCGAGGGCTCGCGGCGGATGAGCAAGATCGGCTGGATCGTGCTCGCTGTCGTCGGCGCCCTGTGTGTGCTCACCATCATCGGGTTCATCGTCTTCGCCGCCGTGTCCACGAAGTCCTATTCCTCGAGTTACAACTACTGAGACGGCGCTCGGGACGGTGCCGCACCCACAGTGACTATTCAGGGAACTCCCAGCGACCTCGAACACACTGCGGGACGTGCCTGCTGCATCGAACCCCGAAGCCACCCTGCTGGTCGTCGAGGACGAGCCCAACATCCGTGAGTTGCTCGCGACCTCGTTGCGGTTCGCCGGGTTCGAGGTGCTCACCGCTGCCACCGGTGCCGACGCCTTGCACCAGGCGACCACGGAGCATCCCGACCTCGTGGTCCTCGACGTCATGCTGCCGGACATGGACGGCTTCACCGTCACCCGCAAGATCCGAGACACCGGTCGCCATGTGCCGATCGTGTTCGTTACGGCCCGCGACAGCGTCGACGACAAGATCAAGGGCCTGACGGTCGGCGGGGACGACTACGTCACCAAACCGTTCAGCCTCGACGAGGTCGTCGCCCGCATCCGGGCCGTGCTCCGCCGCACCCGGGGCGTCGCCGAAGACAGCGACACCGCGCTGCACTTCGCCGACCTCGAACTCGACGAGGATTCCCATGAGGTGCGCCGCGGCGGCCGAGTCATCGAGACCAGCCCCACCGAGTTCAAGTTGTTGCGTTACCTCATGCTCAACCCCAACCGGGTCCTCTCCAAGGCGCAGATCCTTGATCATGTGTGGGACTACGACTTCCGGGGCGAATCGGGCATCGTCGAGTCCTACATCTCCTATCTGCGCCGCAAGATCGACACCGAGGGCCGTCCCCCGCTCATCCACACCAAGCGCGGCGTCGGATACGTCCTCAAGATGCCTCCCGAGTCGTGACCGCCCCTGCTTGGACCCGCCCGGCCGTGCGCCGGTTGGAGGCGATGCCGCTGCGGTTCCGCCTGGTGGCCGTCCTCCTTGCGCTCTTGACGACCGCGCTCGTGCTCGTCAGCGTGACCACGGCATACCTCACCTATCGCGACCTCATGGGCCGCACCGATGCCGAGTTGGCCGCCGTCGCCGCGCCGGTGGCCAAACAAGCGATCGACGACCTCAAGACCGCTGACGACGTCGGGACCCCGACCGGCTACGCGTTCGCCCTCATGAGCCCCGACGGCACGGTCGTCCATTACATCAACCCCACCGGGGTAAGTTCCCGGCCCGACCTGCCCGTGATCACGCTCACCGACAGCCGGGTCCTCTCCGCCACGCCGTTCACCGTGGACTCGACCAACGGCGACATGCAGTGGCGGTTCATCGCCGGACGGGTGGGGACGGAAGCGACCTTCGCCGTCGGCATTCCACTCACCTCGACGACCCATGTGATGACCCGCCTGCTGCTCACCTCGGGCGGCATCAGCGCGGCCGTCCTCGCCTTGTGCGCCCTGATCGGCTGGTATGCCGTGACCCGCGCCTTCCGGCCGTTGCGCCAGATCGAGGACACCGCCTCGGCGATCGCCAAGGGCGACCTCACCCGCCGCATCCCGGTGCGCGAGGCCGACGACGAGGTCACCTCGCTCGCCGAGAGCCTCAACGTCATGCTCACCCGGATCGAGGAGTCGTTCCTCGTCAGTGAGGCCTCCGAACACCGGATGCGCCAATTCGTTGCCGATGCCTCGCACGAGTTGCGCACGCCGCTGGCGACCGTGCGCGGGTATGCCGAGTTGTACCGCCAGGGGGGCCTGTCCGATCCCGACCAGACGGCGGCGGCGATGGCCCGTATCGAGGCCGAATCCGAGCGGATGTCCGGGCTGGTCGAGGACCTGCTCGTCCTCGCTCGGCTTGACGACGAACCGCAAGCAGCCCGCTCGGATGTCGACTTGACCGTACTCGCCGCCGATGCGGTCGCCGATGCCCGAGTGCGCGCCCCGGAGCGCACGATTCGTCTGACCGGGATCGATGGCCCCTTGGGCCCGGTGCCGGTGTGGGGTTCGGATGCCCGGCTGCGTCAGGTGTTGACGAACATCGTGGCGAATGCCCTGGCGCACACGCCGGACGACAGTCCGGTCGAGGTGCGTCTGGGACGGGTCGGGAACCATGCGGTGCTCGAGGTGGCCGATCACGGTCCCGGAATCCCCGAGGGGCAGCGGCGCCGCGTCTTCGAGAGGTTCGTTCGCTCCGACCCCTCCCGCAGCCGGGGCCGGGGCGGGGGCAGCGGTCTGGGCCTGGCCATCGTCGCCGCCATCGTGTCGGCGCACCGAGGCCGGGTGGGCATCCGGGAGACCCCCGGTGGTGGGGCAACGTTCGTCATCGAGTTGCCGACCGTGGACCTGCCAACCGTCGAGGCCCCGACCGTCGATTGATCCGGTCGTCCGACGCAAGACCCACAGGGGTTTTTAAGCCTCCTCTCACACTGCGTTGAGGCTGGCTCGGCATAGTTACTGATGTCGCACCGATCAGAGAGCACCGGTCGTGTCCGCCAGCGCCTCACCTCCACGCTGGATCACGGAGCGTCAGCGCGATCGGTGAACGGTGTGACCGCCACATCGTGACCCGGCTGGGGTCGAGTTAGGCCCCACCCCCTCCGCAGGGGCCAGATTCCCCCGGCCGGGTCACGTATTCGTCTCGGTCGTCCACAGCCCTCGTTGGAAAGGCGACGGTCGTGGCGTCGGTGCGCCAGACTAAGGGCATGAGTGGGGACCAAGAACGTCGCACCCTGGAGCGTCTCGCCGCGGTGGAGGCCGATTTCGCCACGGCGATGCGCCAGATGTATGCCGTGGGCAACCAGTTGGCGCGGTTGCGCGCCGACATCGCCCAAGGCTCCGGCACGCCCGGCCGCGCCCCCGCGCGCGCGGTTGCGGGACAGGGTGTTTCCACGGTGGCGAGTCGTCCAGGCACGGGGTCGGTACCGCCGCCGATGCCGGCAGCACAGCCACCGGGAGGCACGGGGCCTACCCCGCCAAGCACCCCTCCGCCCGGAATCGCCGCAACCAGCCACCCTCAGCCCGGGATGAGGGTGGCCCTTGCTCCCGGGACCGCCGCGACCGCGCCCATCCCGGTGCCGGGGCCAGGCGCAGCCACCAAGCCCTCCACTGCGGCGATTCCCCCGATACCGCCTCGCGCCGGGGCGCCTCGACCGTCCATGCCGCCGCCGACCGCTAGCCGGCCGGCCCCAGACGCCGCCCGGCCCGGCGGCATACCGGGTCAACTCAGCGGCATTCCGAGTCAACCGAGCGGCCTACCGGGCCAACCCGCCGCGACCCCCAATGCGCTGGCCCGCTGGTGGGCGACCGAGAGCCTGGTGACCCGCATCCTCGGCATCGTCGGGGCCGTCGTCACCCTCGCCGGGCTCGTCATGCTGCTCGTGCTCGCCATCCAGCAGAACTGGTTCGGCCCGGTGCCGCGGGTCATCGCCGGGGTCGTCCTCGCCGTGGTCCTCATCGTCCTCGCCCACCTCGTCCACGCCCGCGAGCGCAAAGCCGACCGAGCCGCCGTCGGTGCCGTGGCCCTAGCCGGCACGGGGTATGCCGCGGCCTTCCTCGACGTCGTCGCCGTCACCTCGATCTACGAATGGGTTCCGGCCTGGGTCGGCCTTGTCCTCGCCGCGCTCGTCACCGGTTTGGGGCTGTTCGTCGCCCGCTCCTGGAACAGCCAAGCGTTGGCGATCTTCGTCCTGCTCGGGGCCAGTGGCTTCGCGCCGATCGTGGCCGACGGGGCCACGTGGGTGCTGTCGGCGTTCCTCGTCGCCCTGGTCGTCGCGTCCTGGCCGGCGCAGTTGGGCCGCAACTGGCCGTGGGTCACCGCGGTGCGCATCGTCCCGCCCGTGTTCGTCATCCTCATCACCAGTGCCCTCTCCCAGGGCCGGCCCGAAGAACCCGCTGCCCACGCGATCCTTACCACGGTTTTGGCGGTGGCCGGCCTGGCCCTGGCCACCGTGGAAGCCCGGGGTTCCGGGGCGGCGATGAGCCCGGTGACCTTCATCGGCACGGCCGTGCCCGTGCTCTTCGCGCTCCTCCCCTTGGAAGTGCCGTGGCGCACCGTCACCGTGGCCATCGCCGCGGTGGCCTGGCTCGGGTATGCCGCCCTCGGCGAGTCCCAGAAGTGGCTCCCCCGCCCGCTCACCATCAGTGCCGCTGCACTCGGGACGCTGGCCCTGCTGCTCGCGATCGTCGCCCGTTCGGCCACGGCCTGGATCGGGACGGCGCTGCTCGTCGCCGCGGCGCTCTACGTTCTCGTGGCGGCCGCGACCCGATCCACGACCGCGCTCGGGTGCGCTCTGACCGTCACCGGGATCGCCCTGATGGGCTACCTACGGCACCCGATCACCGTGCTCGTCGAACGGACCGCGGTGCACAGCGACCTCGCGGTCATCGTCATCGACTCGTTCGTCACCGCGGGGCTGGTGGCCGCCCTCGCCTGGCTGGCCCATCGGTTCACCGGGCCATCGCTGACGACCCGCCGGCTGATCGGGGCCCTGTCCTGGGTGAGCGGTCTCGTCGTCGCCACCACCGCGGTTGTCAGTGTCGGCGTCCTGATCGGACGGGCCCTCGACGACGCTGTGGGTGGATTCCGGGCCGGGCACGCGATGGCAACCATTCTGTGGATGGTCGCCGCGGCCGGACTGCTCATCCTCGGCCTACGCCGCACCCGCGATGCGGTGCTCGCGCTCTGGCTCGGGTTGGGGCTGGCCGCCACGGCCGTCATCAAGTTGTTCATCTACGACCTGGCGGCCCTGCAGGGCATCTGGCGGGTCATCGCGTTCATCGTCGTCGGCCTGCTGCTCTTGGGCACCGGCGCGGGCTACGCCAAGGCCCTCGAACGCGCCCGGGCCACCCAGCCATCCGCGCCCAACCCCACCCCCTAGCCCCACCCGTCACCCCTTTCCCGCCTTAGGCGGGAAAGGGGCACTTCGCACCCCAACAGTTTGGGTGCGAAGTGCCCCTTTCCCATCGGAAGTTGTTCTCGCGAGATCCGCACCCGTTCCCCGAAAGCAGAAGACGCCGCAGACCAGGGCAGGCGACTGCGGCCGCGGCATACGGCGCAGCGCCCCGGCCACCAGGGCCGAGGCGCTGCCACGTGGGTCACCCCTGAAGGGAACCCGGAAACGGGAGTGTCAGGCGTCCGCGTCCTCGTCGAGGAGGTTGCGGGTCTTGCTGTGGTCCAGCGGGATACCAGGGCCCATGGTGGTTGTCAGAGTGGCCTTGGTCAGATAGCGGCCCTTCGAGGCAGCCGGCTTGAGGCGCAGGATCTCCTCGAGCGCAGCGGCGTAGTTCTCGATGAGGGCCTGGTCGCTGAAGGACGCCTTGCCGATGATGAAGTGCAAGTTGGCGTGCTTGTCGACGCGGAAGGTGATCTTGCCGCCCTTGATGTCGTTGACCGCCTTGGCGGGGTCCATCGTCACCGTGCCGGTCTTCGGGTTGGGCATGAGCCCGCGCGGGCCGAGGATCTTGCCGAGGCGGCCGACCTTGCCCATCATGTCGGGGGTCGCGACAACGGCGTCGAAGTCGAGCCAGCCGCCGGTGATCTTCTCGATCATGTCGTCGCTGCCGACGAAGTCCGCACCCGCCTCACGAGCGGCCTCGGCCTTGTCGCCGCCCGCGATGACGAGCACGCGGGCGGTCTTGCCGGTGCCGTGCGGCAGGTTGACGGTGCCGCGGACCATCTGGTCGGCCTTGCGGGGGTCGACGCCGAGCCGGAACGCGACCTCGACGGTCTCGTCGTACTTCGCCGAGGCGTTCTCCTTGGCCAGGCGCACCGCCTGGAGGGGGGCATAGACCTTGCCCGGGGTGATCCGCTCGGCGGCGGCGCGATAGGCCTTGCTGCGCTTCATGTGCTGCTCCTAGGAACTTCGGTAGGGAGTCGTGGTGCGGGCCGGCGCTGGCCCTCCCACCCGCTGCCCTCGTCGGAAGGGAAGCGGTGCCGTATGCCGCGCGCTCACGTGCCGCTCGCGGCATACGGTCTCATGCTGGTGACCGCTTCAGAGTTCGGTCTCGATACCCATCTGGCGGGCGGTGCCGGCGATGATCTTCATCGCGGCGTCGATGTCGTTGGCGTTGAGGTCGGGCATCTTGGTCTCGGCGATCTCGCGGACCTGCTCCTTGGTCAACTTCGCGACCTTGACCTTGTGCGGCTGACCCGAACCCTTGGGCACACCGGCGGCCTTCTTGATGAGCTCGGACGCCGGCGGGGTCTTGGTGATGAAGGTGAAGGAGCGGTCTTCATAGACGGTGATGACGACCGGGATGATGTTGCCGCGCTGGTGTTCGGTGGCCGCGTTGTAGGCCTTGACGAACTCCATGATGTTGACCCCGTGCTGACCGAGGGCGGGGCCGACGGGCGGGGCGGGGGTGGCGGCACCGGCCTGGATCTGCAGGTTGATGTAGCCGGTGATCTTCTTCTTCTTGGGGGGCATGCGTCGTCTTTCTGTTGGTGGGCCCACGCCGAGGGGCGATGACCCGGTTGCCTGGTGAGGGGTTGGTCAGAGTTTGGCGACCTGGTTGAAGGACAGCTCGACCGGGGTTTCGCGCCCGAAGATGGACACGAGAACCTTGAGTTTTTGGGTGTCGGGGTTGATCTCGGAGATCGTCGCCGGCAGCGTTTCGAAGGGCCCGTCCATGACGGTGACGGACTCGCCGATCTCGAAGTCGACGACCACCTCGGTCTTGCCCTTGGCGCCCGCAGTGCCCGCGGCCGGGCTGGCGCCGGGAGCCCCGGCGGCCGCCTGGGCCTCGAGGTCGGCCGGTTTGATCATCGAGTAGACCTCGTCGAGAAGCAGCGGCACCGGCTGGTGCGCGTTGCCGACGAACCCGGTGACGCCGGGGGTATGCCGCACGGCGCCCCAGGACTCGTCGGTGAGTTCCATCCGGACCAGGACGTAGCCGGGCATCCGGACCCGGCGCACCAACTTGCGCTGGCCGCCCTTGATCTCGGTGACCTCCTCCATGGGGACCTGGATCTCGAAGATGTAGTCCTCCATGTTGAGGGACACGATCCGGGTCTCGAGGTTGGCCTTGACGCGGTTTTCGTAGCCCGCGTAGGAGTGGATGACGTACCAGTCGCCGAACTTGGCGGCCAACTCGTCCTTGAACGCCTGCACCGGGTCGACCACCGGCTCGACATCACCGTCGCCGTCGACTTCGGTCTCGACCGCTGCCGCATCGGCGGTCTCGCCGTCGCCCGCGGCCGGCGCGTCGGGCGTCTCGGTCGTGGTCGCCTCGTCAAGGGTCACGTCGCCGTCCGGGGTCGCTTCGACCTCGTCGGTGGTCCTGTTCTCGGACACGGATCCTTCTCCTCAGGTATTGCGGGCGGGCGTGAAACGTGCGGGCACGGACGGCGACCCTAGGTGCCGAACACCAGGCCGATCAGTTTGCTGAAACCGAAATCCAAGCCCGCTACCAAGGCCATCATGACGGTGACGAACACGATGACGACGAGGGTGTAGTTCCACAACTCCGAGCGGGTGGGCCGGACGACCTTGCGCAACTCATCGAGGATCTGACTGATGAACAGCCGAATCGCCGCGAACGCCCGCGACACGGGGTTGCCGCTGGTGACCGCGCCCTTCTTGGCGCGGCCCGGCTTGCCGGAACGTCCCACGTCGGTCACGGTGCCTCATTCACGGTCGCTGGTCGGTGGTCGTTGCGCGCGGGCATGATCCGACGGGCGCCTTGAGTGGGCGCGATCGTGGACGTACCACACGTGCGACGCAGGGCAGGAGGGACTCGAACCCCCAACCGCCGGTTTTGGAGACCGGTGCTCTACCAATTGAGCCACTGCCCTACGGAACGAACTCCGTGGGGAGGAGCGTCCCGTCGGTGACGTCGTCCCCAACTCGTATGCCGTGGGCTGCTGGGCCCTGGGCACGCCGAGTCTGAGGTGGCGATCACCGAAGGATCAGCATACGTGACGGCGACGCGCGACGCGAACTGCTTGCTCGCCGCCACCCGTCGTCTGGGACGATAAGAACCGTGACCACGCCACTTGCCGACCGCTCCCCCGCCGAACTCGACGCCTTCCTCGCGACCCAGCAGGCGGCATACGAGGACTTCAAGGCTCGTGGGCTCACCCTCGATGTCACCCGCGGCAAGCCGAGCGCGGCGCAACTGGCGCTGGCCGATGGTCTGCTCACCCTGCCCACCCGGGTCAAGGACGCCGACGGGGTGGACGTGCGCAACTACGGCGGGCTGGCCGGGCTGCGCGAAATCCGGGAGATGTTCGCCGAACTCCTCGGCGTCGACGCCGCCCAACTCATCGCCGGCGGCAATTCCAGCCTCACCCTCATGCACGACTGCCTCGTCCACCTCCTCCTCCACGGCGCGCCCGAGTCGCCGCGGCCGTGGGGCAAGGAGGAGAAGGTGACGTTCGTCTGCCCGGTGCCCGGCTACGACCGGCATTTCACGATGCTCGCATCGCACGGCATCGAGATGGTGACCGTGCCCATGGCGGACGACGGGCCCGACGTCGAGGCGATCGCTGCTCTCGTGCGCGACGACCCGAGCGTCAAGGGCATGTGGATCGTGCCGACCTACGCCAACCCGGCCGGCTCGATCATCACCCAGGAAAAGGCCGCGGTGCTCGCCTCGATGCCGACCGCGACGCCGGACTTCCGGATCTTCTGGGACAACGCCTACGCCCTGCACCATTTGACGGCCGACGAGGCGAAGTCCGCCGACATCCTCTCGCTCTGCGCCGCCGCGGGTCACCCGGACCGGCCGCTCATGTTCGCCTCGACGAGCAAGATTTCGTATGCCGGGTCCGGAGTCGCGTTCCTGGCCGCGTCCGAGAGCAACATCGCCTGGTATCTGGGGCATCAGCAGTTCGCCTCGATCGGGCCCGACAAGGTCAACCACTTGCGGCACGTCGAGTTCTTCGGCTCACCGCAGGGGGTGCGCGACCACATGGACAAGCACCGCGCCATCCTCGCCCCCAAGTTCGCGGCCGTGGCGGCCGCCTTGAGTGCGACGCTCGACGGGTTGGGCGTGGCGCGCTGGACCGCACCGACCGGTGGCTATTTCGTCAGCCTCGATGTCCTCGACGGCACCGCCTCCCGCGTCGTGGCCCTCGCCAAGGAGGCGGGCATCGCCCTCACCCCGGCGGGCGCCTCGTTCCCGCACGGCAACGACCCCCACGACCGCAATATCCGGTTGGCGCCCTCCTTCCCCGAACTGGCCGAGGTGGAGACGGCGATGGCCGGGGTGGCCACCTGTGTGGCGCTGGCCGCGGCCGAAAAGTTGGTCGCCGACCGCAGTTGAGTCGGCAACGCACGGACTTGGGGGTGTGCCGGGCCTCCCCCGGCGCACCCCGACGACACCGCCTACACCCGGCGGACCCGGGCGAGAACGACGACGAGCAGCGTCAGGAGGGCACCGGCGAGCAGCGCGAACTTCAGGCTCGCCAAGGTTGAAGCCAACGGGGCGGCGAGCCCGGGCAGCGACCCGCGAAGCCCGAGCAGCAGACCGACGTTCTCGCCGTAGTCGGCGGCACCGGCCACGACGATCCCGGCCGCCGCTCGCTCGGCCCAGCGACGCCAGCCCCGCGTGGCGCCTCGCGCCGCCAGCAGGAGGGCCGAGCGAATGGTGACGACGTACGCGGGAACGAACAGGAAGTCCCACCAGGTCTGACGCCGCGCCGCCAACACCCCCTCGTGCTCCCAGGCCGATGTGATCGCGTCAAACCGTCCCGTGGTCCAGGCCAGTTCGAGATCGAGGATGCCGTGGCCACGGGCCCGCAGTATCGCTTCGAGCGGACCGAGCACCACGGCATACAGCAGTGTGGTGACGACCACACCGCCGCCGAACCCGACCCATAGCCTCCACGAGGCGCGCACAACCGCACCTTAGCGGGCCGCGCGGATGACGTCAGTCGAATGCGCCAAGTGGTCGCGCACGGCCGCTGCCCCCCGCCTCGGCAATGAGCCAACGTAGGCGTTGTGTTCGGTCGCCAAGGCCCCCGGCTCGTAGTGCGGTCGCACGTGGCGCAGAAGGAGGAGGATTTCATCGTCGAGCGCGGCATATGCGGCGGCGATCCGCGGCGAATCGGCCGCTTCGACGATGGCCGCGTGGACCCGGGAATGGGCTCGCGCCACGGTCGGCCACTCCGCCCCGGCGTGGTCGGCTGCCGCCAACGCTTCGACTGCCGTTTCGATCGCAGTGGTGACCGATTCCGGCCAGTGCCGACCGTGTCGGCGCCGCAGCAGTTCGACCGCCTCGGCCTCCAGTGCGGCCCGCAACTCCTGCAGGGCGATGAGATCGGCGTCGCCCAGTTGGCTCACCCGGGCCCCCCGGTAGGGCTCGAAGGTCAGCAGCCGCGCAGCCGTCAGTTGGGCCAACGCCGCGCGGACCGTATGCCGCGACACCCCCGCCTCCGCAGCGATGGCCTCCTCGCGCAGTGGCGTCCCGGGGGCGAGGGCCCCGGACAGGATGTCGGTGCGCAGCCGGGCGGCCAAGCGCGCCGTCTCCGTGAGGCGCCCCGTGGTTGTGTCGGCAGCCAGGCGCGAACGCGGCCTCGCGGTCATCAGCGTCCTTTCGTCGCGAGCAACACCAGCCCGAGCCCCAGGGCCGCCATCCCGGCGAGACTGGGGGTGTCGAGGCGCTCGCCGAGGACTGCGATCCCGAGAAGGCTGGCGCACAGCGGTTCGGCGAGCGTCAGGGTGGCCACGGTGCGGGCGGGCAGCCGCGCCAGGCCCCAGCCGAACAGCAGGTATGCCGCCGTGGTCGTCCCGATCCCGAGCCAGAGTGCGAGCGCAAGGCCCCGCGGAGTGGCTACCCAGCCTCCACCAAGGCCGGCCAACACCGGCACTGCCGCGGCGGCCGCGAGGCCGAAGAACCAGCCCATCGTCTGACCCGAGGTCCACCCGCGCTCGAGGAGGGCCTTGGCGGCGATCGTGTACACGGCATACGACAGCCCGGCCCCCAAGGAGGCGGCCACCCCGCCAATAGTGAGACGAACTTCGCCGCGGGAGTGGGACAGCACACCCGAGAGCAGGACGACCCCGAGGAGTGCCGCGGCGGTGGCGAGCAACCAGATGCGGTCGGGTCGGCTTTGGCCGGCCACGATGGCGAGGACACCGGTGAAGACGGGCGCCGAGCCCAGGGCCAGGACGGTGCCGATCGCGATCCCGTTGGCGTGGGTGCCCGCGAAGAAGCAGGGCTGGTAGGCGAGCACACCCAACGCCCCAAGCGTGACAAGCGCGCCGACGACCCCGGGTCGGCGAGTCGCGGCCCGAACGGCCCGCCCGACGCCGCGGACTTCACCGACGCGCGTCCCACCGGAATTGACGGTCCGGCGTGAACGAAGCACCACCTCGACGAGCGCGAGCAGCCCGCCTCCGACGACCAGCCGAGCGGCACCGATCGACCAGGCCGACCCGCCCGCGTCGGCGAGAGCAACCGAGGTGCCCGTGGTCGCGAACAGCACCGCCGAAGCGAGCACCGCCGCGGATGCCCGGGTGTTCGTCACGCGCCAGATTGTTACACAATTCTGCCACTCCCCTCGTCCCACCCGTCACCCTTTTCCCGCCTGAACAGCCCAACGTCCACTTCGCACCTCGACTGTCGGGGTGCGAAGTGGACCCTTCCTGGGCGAAGTTGCCTCACGGCACACAGGAAGCACCTCTCGGCATACGCGAAGCCACCTCACGTCACACACGAAGCACCGAGTGGCGTACGGAAGCCGCCTCTGCACGTGCGCGACGCCACCGCGGCATACGCATCCCCCCCACGAACGACCGCGCCCCAACCGAAACCAGCGACACACCCCGCAGAACCGGCCAGCCCCCTCATGGCGCCCCAGCGAACCGAGCGCCGCCCACCCCCTGACAACTCGCCCGACGACGGCTCTGCGAGGATGCCGAGGACGGGTCCACACCCGCCGCCCCGCGCCGCCCCTCCGACGGCTAGACCCTCCGACGAAGGAGTCACCATGACCACCGCCGAACTACTCCGCGACGGACTCGGGTTCGGGGAGGCGCCGCGCTGGCACGACGGGAAACTCTGGTTCAGCGACTTCTACCGGCGCGCGGTCTTCACCCTCACCGAGGACGGCACCGAAGAGCACGTCATCGACGCCCCCGAGCAACCGAGCGGTCTCGGCTGGCTCCCCGACGGCCGCCTCCTCGTGGTCTCGATGCTCGACCGCCGCCTGCTGCGCCGCGAACCCGACGGGACCCTGGTCACCCACGCCGACCTCGCGGCATACGCGGACTATCACGCCAACGACCTGCTCACCGACGCCGCCGGCAACGCCTACGTCGGCAACTTCGGCTACGACCTGCACGAGGACATGCACCACCGCGAGATCCCCGAGATCCTCGCCGACGAGTCCGCGGCGGCCACCCGGCTGGTGCGCGTCACCCCCGACGGCACCGTCCACGTCGAGGCCGACGGTGTGCGCTTCCCCAACGGCATGGCCCTCATCGACGGCGGCCGCACCCTCATCCTCGCCGAAACGCTGCGGCTCCAACTCACGGCCTTCGACGTGGCCGCGGACGGCTCGCTCTCCAACCGGCGCCTGTGGGCCTCGACCGCCGCCCAGATGGTCGCGCCCGACGGCATTTGCGCCGACCCCGAGGGCGGGGTGTGGGTCGCCGCCGCGCTCGGCCCGGCCGTCGTTCGGTATGCCGAGGGCGGCGAGGTCACCGGCATGGTCGAAACGTCCCAGATTGCGTATGCCGTCGGGCTCGGTGGCGCTGACGGGCGCACCTTGTTCGCGATGACGGCCCCATCGAGCGACCCGTCCGTGGTCGACGGTCATCGATTGGGCAAGGTCGAAGTCGCCAAGGTGTGACGGGGCCGCCCGACGACTCGATGGCCTGAGTTGCTTCCTTGCCCACTGCCGCCCTCACGTTTCTACGGGCCCACTCCAGAGTTGACCCTCCCGCCCGAGGGGGAACGACAAATACTCTTGCCAAAAGTGTTGGAGGCCACTCGTGGACAACGAGCCCCTCGTTCTCAAGAGCGCCTTTCGCCACTGCGCCGCGCGTCCGGTGCTCGGCATACTCGCTACCGTCCAGAACCGAGCCTCGGTGTGATGGGGCCACGGCAGGCACACCCTGACGTAGGCCGCGAGTGCCCCAGCGAGGGCATGGAGGCGAAGCGTAGGAGTTGCGGTTTCTCGCCGAGTCGCGTCAGCGCTGCTGCCACGGGTTGAGAACCCGCACACCCATCGGGACGAAGTCGCCAACATTGCGGGTGACCACGGTCAACCCATGCACGATGGCCGTCGCTGCAATAAGTGCATCCCGTTCGGGGCGGGGGTCGGGCACATGCAACGCGGCAACCTCCACGGCGGTCATCCGGTCGATCGGCAGAATCTGAGGTCCGAGATCGCCAAGGATCGCCCGCGAAAACCATGAGCGCAGAACGGCGCCCTGCCGAACATCGCGTCGCTCGATGCGCACAATGCCCAAGTCGATCTCCCACACCGACACCACGCTGACGGCGAAGTCGCTCACGCTATGACGCTGGGACCAGGTCAGCACCTGCTCGTTGACCACCCCGGGCCGTTTCCGCAACTCGCTCAGGACATTGGTGTCCAGGAGGTAGATCACAGTTGCGCCGGCCGAACGTGGTCCGGCAAACAAGCCGGTTCGAACTCGATGTCTTCGTCCATGCGCAGGATGTCAGCGAGTGTCCTGCGATCCTGCAGGCGCCGGAACTCCTCGATGGAAAGCAGTACAAAACGTGGCTCGCCACGGTCGGTAATGACAACCGGGGCGCTCTTGGCTGCTCGCTTGGCCGCACTCACATCTCGGTTGAACTGTCGGGCACTGATCGTGGACATGGCCAACCTCCGCGGTAGGTACGTACCTATCTTAAACTGACAAAGCCCCGTCGTCACTGCCTGCGTCACCCTGACCGGCGGATGCACCGCTGGGTGGAGGATTGCGGCAGCCGTGCGCAGCCCGGAGCGGCGACGGGCGCCCCATGCGCGAGGGCGTCCCGCTGTTCACCAAGGCGCCGCAAACTCCCCCAGGGCGCGCAGCCTGGCGATTTCGGTGGTCAACGCACGGCGCAGGCCCTCATGTGCGGGACCGAGAGCGCTCTCGGGGTCACCCCACCGTTGCGCGGCATACAGCCACACGGGTTTGCCGACCAACTCGGGCGGCTCCCAGCCGTATCGCGGCCAGATATGCGCGTGCAGGAAAGCGTCGTTGTTGCCGAGGATTTCGACGTTGACCCGCCGATAGGCAGGATCCCTTGCCGCACACACCGTCTCGACAGCGGCGGCGATGAGGTCGACGTCCGCGAGGAAACCCAACCGCTGCGCACGCGGCAGGTCGGTGAGCCGGTCAACGCCGGGGACCTTCGTGAGGGCCAGGCTGTACCCGGGAAGGAACTGCACATCCCCGATGACGGCGAAGGCGTGGTCGAGTTCGGCCAGCACCGTGGGATTGCGCCCAGCCAGCGCCGCCGCCACCCGGTTCGCGCGCCAGTCGGTCGAGTCCGGGTCCCGGTATGCCGTCACGGGCGACCCGGTCGGGTGAGCCGCGGGATGAGCACGGGGGTCGCCTCGACATAAGCGCGGTATGCCGGGTCGTCACCCCACCTGGCCTGCGCTCGCTTCTCCAGCAGCGGGATACCGGAGACCCTGGTGAGCAGCAGCGCGACGAACACCGGTGAGGCCAGTCCCACGAACTGCCACCCGGAGAGCGCGGGCAGCGCGATGATCGCGACCCCGACCCAGAGCAGGATCTCGCCGAAGTAGTTGGGGTGGCGCGAGCGCGACCACAGTCCCGCGTCGACGAACCGCCCCTTGTGCCGGGCGTTGAACGCGCTCTTTTGCGCGTCGGCAACGACCTCGATGCCGAAGCCGAGCGCCCAGAGCAGCGCCCCGGCAACGGCATACCCATCAAAGCGTTGCGATCCGTTGCCGGACACGGCAATCCACGCGGCCGACGCGGTGAGCGACACCCACAGCCCCTGGATCGTCCACACCCCGAGGAACCGCGGCAGGTCGGGTTTGATGTCGTCGAACCGGCCGTCACTGCCGGCGCGCCGGATGCGGGTGAAGAGGAACGTCCCCAGCCGGGCCGCCCAGATCATGACAAGCGCGGCGAGCAGCCAGGTCCGAGGGCCCCGCCCGGCGACGGCCGCGAGCAGGCCGGCGGTCACCCCGATGTAGGTGAGCGCGCCGGTCAGGTCGAAGTGCCGCTCGGTTTGGCGCAGCCAGGCCGGCACGAAGGCGAGCCATTGGATGAAGTATGCCGCCCCCACCGCCATCGCGAACAGCGGCACCGCCCCCAGCCGCTGACCGCCGGCCGAGCCCGCCCAGGCGAGAAGCGCGCCAACAAGCGCGACGACCGGGACGACAAGGATTCGGCGCGGGTTCGAACTGGCGGCCATGGCAGGTCTCCCGGAGGCGATGCGGCTGATGGTGGCGACCACTGTGCCACGGCGGCCGCGAATCCATGGGTCGGCGGCCATGGGTCGGCGGCCAGGGGCCAGGGGCCAGGGGCCAGGGGCCAGGGGCCAGGACGGGTCCTGGATCAGACCGACACCACAACCAACAGTTCGTCCAGGCCACTGAAGTCGTCGGCGTTCCGCGTTATCAGGGGGAGCCCTTCGGCGACCGCGACGGCAGCGATCAGAAGATCGGCGAACCTCCGACGCGGCTGACGCCCGGCCGCCATCACCGCCGCGTGGACCCTCCCGTAGGCCCGGGCTGCCTCACTTCCAAAGGGAATCGCTTCGAAGGCCGCTTCGGCGCGCTGCAGACGATCCTGCCTGCGCGCCCGTTCGGCGAGGTCCTGCGCGGCTCCCGGGCCCGCAGCCAATTCGGCCATGGTGATCGCGCTGACGGCGACAGCGAGCGGGAGAGCGTCGGCCGCGATGAGGTCGAGGTCGATGACGACAGAGGTGTCCAACAGGCCGGCTGGCAGTCGCTCAGGCACGGGGTTCCAAGCCCTGGTCGACGGTGGCATCGAGGTCCTGCCGGAACCGGTCGCGATCGATGCGAGGGGCGCCGCGGAACAGTTCGCTCACGAGTCGCGCATCGACCAGTCGCTGTCGGCGGAGAGGCCGCAACTCGCCCACCGGCACCGAGTTCCGGGTCACGATGAACGAGTGCCCCTCGTCGAGCGCGCGCATGATGCGCCCGCTGTCGTTGCGCAATTCTCGTTGGCTGATGACCTCTCCCACCAGGCCACCGTAGCACTGAGTGCTACAGCGACAACAGGACGCCTGTCTCTTGTGCCCTGAGCAGCGCGGGTTGGAGCAAGACTCGATGGTGTCGAACGCGAGGGGACATGCTCCTCGTTTCACGGAAGCTTCACGAACGACCCACAAGAGGCTTCACGCGGCATTCGTAGCGTCGGCGCCATGACCTCCAAGCCTGCCTCGCCGGCGACCAAGCCAGTGAAGAAGCTGACCAAGGCCCAGTGGCGGATGCGCGGCATCCGCCGCGTCAAGGGGCTGCGCGCCACAAGTCAACTGCTCTTCGCGGGAATCATCGTCGCCGCCGCCCTCCGGCACCAGACCGGAACGCACGAGTCCACGCCGTCCGTTGACGCCCTCTGTCCGTTCGGGGCGGTCGAGACGCTCGTCACGCTCGTGACCAAGGGGACGTTCATCAGCAAGACGCACCCCTCGAACATCGTGCTCGGACTGGCGGTCCTCGCCGCAACCCTGCTCGTCGGCAATGTCTTCTGCGGCTGGATCTGCCCGTGGGGCGCGGTTCAGGACGCGCTGACCTGGGTCCGCAACAAACTCAACATCCGGGCCTGGGAGCCACCGGCCCGACTCGATGCGGTGCTGCGCTGGGGCCGTTTCGTGGTGCTCGGTGTCGTCATCTACTTCAGCGTCACCACGGCCAAGTTGTGGTTCGCCGACTACGACCCCTACGTCCAGACGTTCGGCCTGCACTGGGCGTTCGGGGAGGCCGCCGTCGTCGGCTTGAGCATTGTCGGGGTCGTCCTCGTGGGATCGGTGATCATCGACCGGATGTGGTGCCGCTACCTGTGCCCGCTCGGCGCGGTGTTCACCGTCACTGGCCACCTGAGTTTCCTGCGCATCCGCCGCAACGCGTCGGTCTGCACCGACTGCAAGATCTGCGACAAGGCATGCCCGGCCAAGCTCGACGTCGCGACCGCCGACTCGAAGGTCAGCACCGACTGCATCGGCTGCATGGATTGCGTCGCCGCGTGCCCGGTCAAGGGCGCGCTCAAGATCGAAGGCCCCGTCTTCCTCGGCGGCCTCTCCACCCCGCCCCGGCAAGACCGGGCCCTCGTGAAGTCAGGTTCGAAATGAGTTCCACCCGCCTGCGGTGGTTGGCACCGCTCCTGTTCGTTGCGATCATGTTCGGCGGTATCGGCATCTCCCAGGCGACCGGCCAGTGGGTCACGAGCGGCCGTCAGGCCATCGCCACGGGCCAGAAACTCACTGTCGATGACCTCAAGGGCTGGATGACGCTGCAGGCGGCCGCCGACGGGCTCGGCATACCGCTCGCCGACCTCATCCTCGCCATCGGGCCGCCCCCGGGCGTCGAACTCAAAGGCGACACGGCATTCAAAGACATCGAAGCGCTGGTCCCCGGCTTTGAACTGAGCACCCTGCGAGAGACCCTGCGGGCCAAGATCACCGGCGCGGCTGTGTCCGGGACGACGGCGCCCACGAGCGCGGCCGGGGCGACGCCGTCGGTGCCCGGCCCCAAAACCAGCCACACTCCGACGGGCACGCCGTCCGGAACAGGCGGCGGCACCGGCACCGGCGACGGGCAGGCCATCACCGGCCAGATGACGCTCCAGCAGATCGCAGAGGCCAACGGTCTTACTCCGGCCGCGATCCTCGCCCAGGCGAAGTTGCCGGCAGACACCCCGCACGACAAACCGCTGCGTGAGTTGACCCAGTCAATTCCGGGGTTCGAGGTCCAGGCGATCCGCGACGCGGTGGCTGCACTCAAATAGCCGTCAGCGGACCAACGGAAGGGTCAGGGCGAAGGTAGCGCCCTGGCCCTTTCCGCCGCTGCCTGCGGTGAGGGTGCCGCCGTGCAGCTCGGCGAGCCGCCGCGAGATGGTGAGTCCGATGCCCGAGCCCGAGTCCGAGCCCGTGCTACGACGTCCCGGGGCCCGGTAGAAACGCTCGAAGATGGCGTCGAGTTGGTCGGGGTCGATGCCCTCGCCGGTGTCCTGGACGCTGACCCGCCCCTCGTCCACGACCTGCGCGCACCTCACCTCGATCCGCCCGCCGGGTGGTGTTGCCCGGATCGCGTTGCCAACGAGGTTGGTCACGATCTGGGCGATGCGGTCGACGTCCACCTCCGCGGGCAGGGCGTTGGGCCCGGTGTCGACCTCAAGCGCCAGCCCGGCGTCATCGGTCTGGGGGCGCAGGCGCTCGGCGGAGTCCCGGACGACCTGGCGCAGGTCGACCCGCTGCCGGACCAGCGAGACGGTCCCCGCCTCGGCGTGCGAGAGCGCCGACAGGTCCTCAGAGAGCCGCCGCAGGCGCCTGGTTTCCGCGCTGACCTGCGTCAACGTCTCCGGCGCGAGCGGCATGACGTCGTCGATCATGGCCTCGACATAACCGTCGATGACGGTCAGGGGGGTGCGCATCTCGTGAGCCACCTCGCCCAACAGCCTGATGCGGCGGGTCTCGGTGTTCCCCAGCGCCGCTCCGAGGGTATTGACGTCGTCGGCAACGGCGGCCAGTTCGGTCGTGCCCGGCCGGGGCACCCGCGCCGCATAGTCACCGGCAGCGATGCGCCGCGTGGCATCGCTGAGCCGGCTCAGCGTTTTGCCCAGGCGCCAGGCAACGAGCGCCCCGAGCAGCGCGGCGACCAGGACACCAACGGCGCCGCCGGTCAACATCGAACGGGTCACCGCGAGCGACACCGCCTCGCGCAAGCCCTGATTCCCGGCGCCCGACCCCGACTGGTGGGCGGGGTCGTGAGTGCCCGGGCGGATCGACGAGTCGAACAGCTGCGGGGCGAGCCAACGAACCACGGCCAGGGTCGTGAGCGTGGCGGCCAGGGCGACGGCGACGTGGCTGAGCAGCAGCCGCGTGGTGAGGCGGCTCCTCACGAGCGCCTCGGCAGGAATTTGTAGCCCACGCCGCGCACGGTCCCGATGACGCTCGGGTGCGCCGCGTCGTCGTGCAGCAGGGCGCGCATGCTGCGGATGTGGACGTCGACGACCCGCTCGTCGCCGTAGAAGTCGTAGCCCCAGACCCGTTCGAGGAGTTGGACTCGGGAGAACACCTGGCCCGGGGCCGAGGCCAGCGCGAGGAGTAGGTCGAACTCCAGGGCGGAGAGGGTGACCTGCTCGCCGGCGTGCGTGACCTCCCGGCCCTGAGGGTTGATCCGCAGGTCGCCGAAGTCGAGGGTCTCCGGCGCGGACGGCTTCCCGGCCGCCTGCCGGGCAGCACGGCGCAGGACCGTCCGCACCCGGGCCACGACCTCCCGGGGGCTGAAAGGTTTGGTGATGTAATCGTCCGCACCCACGCTGAGGCCGACGAGTTTGTCGACCTCCTCGGCGCGCGCGGTGACAAGGAGGACGGGCACATCGCTGCGCGCCCGCAGGGTCGCGAGAACGTCGAGACCGGTCATGTCGGGCAAGCCGATATCAAGCAAGACAACGTCCGTCTGATCCCGCTCGGCGGCGGCCAGGGCCTCCTTACCAGTGGCCGCCTCCACCACCGTGAAGCCGTCCTTGACGAGGTATGCCGTGAGGACGGCGCGGATGTGCTCCTCGTCGTCGACGACAAGAACGGTGCCCGCCGAGGGAGGCTCGACCATGGGCCGATGCTATCGGCGCGCCAGGCACCAGAAGTCAACTCCTCTGGCTCGCGACACCCAAGGCCGCGTCGCGCCCAAGGACTGATCCACGTCATGCGGGCGATGGTGTGTCACAAGGAGGCCAGCGCCCCGCGCGGCGAGCCGGCGCGCGATGGCATGGCCAATTCCTTGTCGTCGTGTAACTCTCGTTGACGAGCGCAACGCGCCTAGCGACAGGGCCCACTCCTTCTGAACGCGATGTCATGCGGTCTGCAGCGGCTCGATGGTCTCCAACGCATCGCCCAACGCATCCGTCTCGACTTCTAGGTCGTAGCGCGACTGGAGGTTGATCCAGAACTGTGCGCTCATACCGAAGTAGCGCCCGAGGCGAAGAGCCGTTTCAGCAGTAATGCGGCGTTTGCCGAGCACGATCTCGTTGATCCGGCGCGGTGGAACTCCGATCGCCACCGCCACCTTGTTCTGCGTAATACCCATGGGCCGGATGAACTCCTCCATCAGGATCTCGCCCGGATGGATTGGCGGATAGAGCTTGTCAGTCATCATGCCCCCTCAGTGGTAGTCCTCGATAAGTACATCTTCTGGACCACCGTCCGTCCAGCGGAAGGTGATCCTCCATTGATCGTTGACCCTGACGCTGTGGCGACCCTTCCGGTCGCCCTTCAGCGCCTCCAGCCGATTCCCCGGCGGGACGCGGAGGGAATCCAACGTGCTAGCCGCGTCGAGCATGCGCAACTTGCGGTTCGCAACGCGATGAATCCGCGGGTCCAGCCGAGGAACAGTCTCGCGGAGCCAGACACGCTCTGTTTCGCCGTCCGCGAAGGATCTGATTACCTCGCCAGCATGGTTGATATAACGCGTCGCGTCAATAACGCTACACGTCAACTCTGAACTCGACCACGTTCCGTCGCCGATTCGCATCTGGCGCGGCTGACCGTCGATAACCATCCTTAGTTCACCAAGAAGACCGACCAAGCGTACACCGGACAGTCGTCAAGACTCCTGCGGCTGCGACGGCGGTCGCCCTCGCCTTCCCCTTGACCTTCGGCACTCACCTTCACCGACGTCCACGAGCCAGACGACGGGCTCTTGACACCGACAGCCGCCTCGACACTCGGTAGCTCCCATCAAGGCGGCGGCCGGACATCAGACCGGATCACTCCGACGTCACAGGATCGACCGTTCTGAGGCCGAGATGTTCAGCCACTGCTTTCATGGCGACGTCATGAGTCGCAACCGTCACTGACTCCCCGATTAGCAACGCGGTAGCGAGATGCAAGGCGTCGAGCGTCCGTACATGCCGCTCGATCGACTCCGCAACGGCGTAGGTCTCTCGGGTGATGTCGAACATCCCGACGCGGCTGAGTAGCGGCTCTGCGTCCGACACCGGCCTTCCATCGCGTCGCAGTACGCGGATCACCTCGGTCCGCAACAGCCTTGACGAAACGGGATTCGTGTCAGACGCGTCGATCCAATCCTGTAGTCGCAGCCGTTCCGGCACGTCGAGGATCGTGCGAAGAGCCACCGAAGAATCAAGATAGACAATGCCCATGGTTCAGTGCTCGCCCTTCATCTGGTCGAGCAGTTCATCGACGTCTTCGGAACGGTAGCGAGGACCGCCGACCGCCGTCGGCCACGGCACCGGGTTCGCGGCCGGGGGCAGGTACCGCCCCTGCCGCTCAGCTCGGGCAAGCGGGTCATCCTGACCCCGGTAGGAGCTCACTCGCCATCGCGGTTCGCCCCGCTCTGTCACGATCACCTCGCCGACCACCGCTGCTTGCGCGAGAACCTCCGTGGTGCGCTGGTTGAGATCACGCTTGGTCACCGTCGGCATGGACCTAATGTACTACCTGCGTCTGACATTGATTCATGATGAGCCAACGCCAAGAGCTTGACCCCAGAAACCCACGCGTCGCGCGACCGACTGGCTAGCGCGGGCTGAAGCGAAATTCGACCACGTCGCCGTCTTGCATGACGTAGTCCTTGCCCTCTAGGCGAGCCTTGCCGGCGGCCTTGACCGCTGCCATCGATCCGAGCTCGTCGAGGTCGGCGAAGGACACGACCTCGGCCTTGATGAAGCCCTTCTGGAAGTCGGTGTGGATGACTCCCGCGGCCTGCGGGGCGGTCCACCCCTGCCGGATCGTCCAGGCGCGCGACTCCTTCGGCCCGGCCGTCAGGTATGTCTGCAGCCCCAAGGTGTGGAACCCGACCCGCGCCAACTGGTCGAGACCGGACTCGGTGGCCCCGAAGGACTCGAGCAACTCGAGAGCGTCCTCGTCGGACATCTCCATGAGATCCATCTCGAGTTTGGCGTTGAGGAACACCGCGTCCGCCGGCGCGACCGACGCCGCCAATCGGGCGTGCAATTCGGCATCGCCCAGTTGCTCCTCGTCGAGGTTGAACACATAGATAAAGGGCTTGGTCGTCAGCAGCCCCAACCCCGCGGCCAGCGCGAGGTCGACACCGGCAGCGGCGCCCGCGGCATACAGGGTCTCACCGGCCTCCAACACCTTCTGGGCGGCCACGGCGTTGTCGTATGCCGGCCGCGACTCCTTCTTGATCCGGCTCTCCTTCTCCAGGCGCGCGACGGCCTTTTCGAGGGTTTGCAGATCGGCGAGGATCAACTCGGTGTGGATCGTCTCGATGTCGCTGGCCGGGTCGACCCGCCCGTCGACGTGGACGACATCGCCGTCCTCGAAGGCCCGCACCACCTGGCAAATCGCGTCGGCCTCGCGGATATTGGCGAGGAACTTGTTGCCCAGCCCCTCCCCCACGGAGGCACCCTTGACGATGCCCGCGATGTCGACGAACGACACGGTCGCCGGCAGGATCCGCTCCGACCCGAAAACCTCGGCCAGCCGCGCCAGCCGCGGGTCGGGCAGCGGCACCACCCCGACATTGGGCTCGATGGTCGCGAACGGGTAGTTCGCGGCGAGCACGTTGTTCTTCGTCAGGGCATTGAACATCGTGGACTTGCCGACGTTGGGCAGTCCGACGATTCCGATGGTGAGGGCCACGGGAGCAAGAGTCTAGTTGCCGGCGCGCTCGACCCCCGCATCAGCGCGCGCCGGCCGCCCCGTCTCCGGAGTCCCCACCCCGACCACGGACCCGCCGCACGAGCCACCAGAGCTGGGCGCCCAGCAGCAGCGCCACCCCGCCCATGACCGCCCCCGCCCGCACCAGTTGACCGTTGCCGGTCACCAGCCCGTTGACGAGCGCCAACGCCCCGACGAGCGCGGCCGGCAGCAGAAACACCCCACCGGCGAGCAGCGCCAGCACCACCCAGAACCGGTCCCGACTCACCGCTCGCCTCCCGAGGCCGGCTGCCGTCGGGCCACGCCGACCCCTCGGCCGTCGCTGGCACCGGTCCCACCGCGCGGCACCCCGTCTTCGAGGTATGCCGTGTGCTCGGCTCCCGCGGCCGCCTCCAGCAAGCGCGCGGCATACGGGGCGATATGTGCGGCGGCATCGGCCACCGAGCGCCAATGGACGCCCCTGATCTCGCGCCGCAAGAAGCGAGACGGGTCGAGGACGCCGGACTCGATCACCCCGAGGTCGAAGAGAAAGAGCACCGCGTCGTCCCAGCCGCGGTAGGGCGGCAACCAGTTGACGGCGAGCAGCGCCCCCGCCCGCACCTCAAGACCCAACTCCTCGAAGACCTCACGCTCGACACACGTCGCCGGTGACTCCGAGGGGTCGACCACCCCGCCCGGGAGGTCCCACTCCTTCTTGTAGGTGAGTTCGCAGAGCAGCACTTCCCCGGCCGGGTTGCGCACCAGCCCCTGCGCGATGGCGCGTTTGCGCGGCAGCCGCTGGTTGAGGATGCCGATGAACGACCGGCGCCCCGCGTCCGTGGACGTGTCCGGGCGCGCCGACCGTCCGCCCGCGACAGCGCCACCAAGGCCCCCTCCACCCCCAGACGCACCGTCAGCCGCCCCGCCAGCGACGGCCTGCGACACCTGCTCCTCGTTCATGACCGGCACGCTACCGGGCACCACCGTCAGCCACCGCCGCGGCGAGACGCTGAGACGACCCGCAACCCGGCTCGCCACCCTGGCACGCTGGGCGCTCATGATCACGGCGATGCTGACCGGCCTGTTCACCGGCCTCGGACTCATCGTCGCCATCGGCGCCCAAAACGCCTGGGTGCTGCGCCAGGGCCTGGCCCGTGATCACGTCGGCACCGTCGTCGCCATCTGTGCGCTCTCCGATGCCCTCCTCATCGTCGTCGGCACCGCCGGCATGGGAGCGCTCGTCGCCAGCCACCCCGCAGTGCTCACCGCCCTGAAATGGCTGGGGGCGGCATACCTGCTCTGGTTTGCCGTCCGGTCACTGCGTTCGGCGCTCCACCCCGGCACCCTCGACGGCGCCCGCCCGAGCGCAGGCCGCGGGTCGATCATCGCCACCACCCTCGCCCTGACCTACCTCAACCCGCACGTCTACCTCGACACCGTCCTCATGGTCGGCAACCTCGCCAACCAGCACGGCCCCACCGGTCGGTGGTGGTTCGCTCTCGGGGCGGCCCTGGCGAGCCTGCTGTGGTTTGCGGGTCTGGGGTTCGGGGCTCGCACCCTCGCCGGCCCGATGGCCAAGCCGCGGACCTGGCGCCTCCTCGACCTCACGATCGCCGTCGTCATGGTCGTCCTCGCGGTGGTGCTGGTGCGCTCCTGAGGGGTTGTCGGTGGCCGGTGAGAGGGTCGGGCCATGGCAAACGTGGGTTGGTTCGTGGTCGGGTTGGTCGTCGGCGCGGCGGTGGCGCTCGCCCTGGCTCGGCTGTCGTATGCCGCGCGCTCAGCGGCCGTGCGCACCGAGCGTGACCTGTTGCGCGAGCGGGTCGTCGACCTGGAGTCCTCGCTCGCCCAGGATCACCAGACAGCGGCGCTGCTCGCCCCGCTCCAGGACACGTTGCGGCGCGTCGAGGGGCAGGTGGCGACGTTGGAGCGCGACCGGGTGAGCCAGTTCGGCGCGGTCCGGGCCGTCCTGGCGCGCGTCGAGGGTGAGACGCAGAGCCTGGCCCGCGAGACCGCCTCGCTCGCCGGGTCGTTGCGGTCCTCGTCGGTGCGCGGCGCCTGGGGCGAGGTCCAGCTGCGGCGGGTCCTCGAGGCCGCGGGGTTGCTCGGCCACTGCGACTTCGACGAACAGGTGAGCGCGATCAGTCGGCACGGCGCGCGGGTGCGCCCCGATGTCGTCGTTCGGCTGCCCGGCGACAAGGTCCTCGTCGTCGACGCCAAGGCCCCGATGGCGGCCTTCCTCGATGCCCAAGCGGAGGATCTCGACGAGACCGAGCGGGCCGCGCTACTACGCACGCACGCGCAAGGGTTGGCGCGGCATACCGAGACGTTGGCGGCCAAGGACTACTGGTCGGCGTTTGCGACGACCCCCGAGATGGTCGTCGCGTTCGTGCCCACCGACGCGATGCTCGCCGCCGCGCTCGCCGCCCAACCCAGTCTGCACGAGCGGGCCCTGGCCCACCGCGTCGTGCTCGTCGGCCCGGGTGCGCTGCTCGCCCTGCTGCGCACGGTGGCGTTCACCTGGCAGCAGGAGACGCTCTCGGCCAACGCCGAGGCGCTCGTCGGGTTGGGTCGCGAGTTGTACCACCGGCTGAGCACCCTGGGCGCCCACACCGCCAAACTCGGCCGCAGCCTGCACCGCAGCGTCGAGACCTACAACGCCCTGGTCGGTGCCCTGGAGTCGCGCGTCCTCGTCACCGCGCGCACGATGACTCAGCTCGGCGGCGCGAGCGAGGACCTCCCCGCCATGGCCCCCGTGGTGGTCGGCCCCCGACCCCTCGCCGCCCATGAACTCATCGAGCACGCCGCGGCCGGCGCCGCCCCCGACAACCCGCCGCGCACCGCAACACCCGCGTCAGACAAGGGGTGAGCCCATGATCGGGCCATTGAGACCCCCGACACGCGCGCTCCAGGTGACAGGGAGCACATTCGGGGGCAGGATGGTCCCTATCCACAGCGAGGCCGTCTCCACGGTCTTCGGGGAGTTCCAGTGGGGACTCCTCAGGGACCACCGTGTTGGTTCTCGCTGCTCAACGGTGAGGCATCACTGGAGGCCGAGATGAACGCTCTGCTCGTTCGCGAGACTGCAGATCTGGATCAACAGATGAGCAGTCGACTGCGGACCGAGTGGCTCGATGAGGACCTGCCCTTCGAGTCGCCCGAAATGGCTTCAGGAGGCTTCCTGCCCCGCTTGAGGGATGACGACGACTATCTCGGTTGACGTCCCGCCCCGATCTCCGGGTGCCGCCTGCGCGTGCTCCCCGGCCGGGCAGTCATGCCCGGAACCCACTGACCAGCCGGACCGGTCCGTGGTCCGGGAGAGGCTTATAACTTGATGACCACTCACTCTGCTCGTTTCCCTGGGATCCCCACCGTCATTCACGGCAATGGAGCCGTCGCACACGTGATGAGTCACGTGTGCGGTGGCGTCATCGGGTACCCCATCACGCCCTCGACCGAGATCGCCGAACTCTACGAAGCGACCCGCGCCGAGGGCGGTCGCAACGTCTGGGGCAAACACGCCTTCTTCTTCGAGCCCGAAGGTGAACACTCGGCCCAAAGTGGCGCGCTCGGTGCGGCCCTGACCGGCGGCCAATTCATCTCGAACGCCTCCTCCAGCCAGGGCATTCTCTACGCGATGGAGTCCCACTTCGTCACGGTCGGCAAGAAGATCGGTGGCTTCGTCCTCCAGGTCGCCGCCCGCGTGGTGTCCAAGCACTCCCTCAACGTGATGGCCGGCCACGACGACGTTTATGCGTTGCTCTCCTCCGGTTACACCGTGCTCTTCGGCGCCAACCCCCAAGAAGCCGCCGACCTTGCCGCGATTTCCTACCGGGTGTCGGCCCTCTCGCTCATCCCGGTCGCCAACGCCATGGACGGCTTCTCGACGAGCCACATGCTCAGCGAGGCCCTGCTGCCCGAGCCCGAGTTGCTCCGCGAGTTCCTCGGCGACCCCGCCGGTCGCATCCCCTGCCCCACCGTCGCCCAGGAGTTGCTCTTCGGCGCCAAGGGCCGGGTGTTCCAGTTGGGTCAGTTCTTGACCCGCCACTCCCGCGATATCCCCGCGAGCGACATCGCCGACCTGCGCGCCTTCCTCGACGCCAAGGGTGCCGAGATCGAGCGCGACAACGACGCCGAGATGGTCGCCCTCACTCTGTCCTGGATGCCCGAGGAACTCCACGGCCCGTGGCGGCGCCAGTGGCTCGGCGCGTGGGAGAAGGGCACCCGCCAACTCGTCCCCGCGCTCGTCGACGTCCACAACCCCGGCCTCACCGGCCCGGTCCAGAACCAGCCCGACTTCCAGGCCGGTGCCGTCGACCACCGCACCCACTTCGTCTCGGCCATTCCTGCCATCGTGCGCCAGGCGATGGCCGAGTATGCCGACCTCACCGGTCGCGTCTACGAGCCCGTTCTCACCTACGACACCGAGGACGCCGACGTCATCATGGTCGGTCTCGGCTCGGTCAGCGACGACGTGCGCGCCGTCCTGCCGCACCTGCGCGCCAACGGCATCAAGGCCGGGTTGGTCTCCGTCAAGTTGCTCCAGCCTTTCCCCGAGGCCGAGGTCGTCGCCGCGCTCCGCAACGCCAAGGCCGTCATGGTCCTCGAGCGTTCCGACCAGACCGTGCTCACCTCGCTGGTGACCGCCGCCTTGTTCAAGGCCCGCGAGAATGCCGTGAGCCCGCGGCATACCGACATCCCGGCCCTGGCCGAAACCCCGCGGCTCACGACGGCCATCTTCGGCCTCGGTGGCCACGACCTGCAGCCGCGCCACCTCGTCGCCGCATTCGAGCATCTGAATGCCGGCACCACCCCGCCGCTCATCTACCTCGGATCGCAGTTCTTCGACGACAAGGCGACCGGGCAGTTGGCCCAGATCCAGGACCGGCTGCGCGCGGCATACCCCGAGACCGAACCGATGGCCATCGAGACCGGGCCCAACCCGGTGCTCCTGCCGCCGGATGCGATGCGGATCCGGTTCCACTCGGTCGGCGGCTACGGCACCATCGCCACCGGCAAACTCCTCACCGACATCCTCGCCGGCGTGCTCGGCATGCACAGCAAGTCGGCGCCGAAGTACGGCTCGGAGAAGTCCGGGGCGCCGACGAACTACTACATCACCTTGAGCCCCGAGCCGATCCTCGTGACGAACGCCGAACTCGAGGACGTCGAGATCGTCATCAGCCCCGACCACAAGGCGTTCATCCACACCAACCCGCTCAAGGGCCTGGCCGACGGCGGCACGTTCATCCTCCAATCGAGCCTGACCCCCGAGGAAGCGTGGCGCGACCTGCCGCGCAACGCCCGCCGGATGATCCGCGAGAAGCACATCCGCTTCTTCACCATCGACGCCTTCTCGGTCGCCAAGCGGCACGCCCCCACCCCCGACCTCGAAACCCGCATGATGGGCATCGCCTTCATCGGGGCCGTCGCGGCCTATGTCGACCGGGTTGCCGCCGGCGCGCCCCGCGAGGAGATCCTCGCCAAGGTGCGCAAGCAACTGGAGAAGAAGTTCGGGCGCAAGGGTGCCCACATCGTCGAGAGCAACATGTCGACGATCATCGACGGCATCGAGGCCACCCGGCGCATCGACTACACCCAGGCGGCGTTCGTCGACATCGACGACCACCCCACCCCCAAGCCGCTGCTCACCGTCGCCTTGTCGGCCTCGATGTGCCCGAGCACGACCTCCGAGCGCACCAGCGGCCTGTTCGACCCGGCCTATTACGAGGATCTCATGGCCCGCCCGTTCCGGGAGGGCACGATCAGCGAGGCCCCGGTCCTGCCCGGCGCCGGGCTCTTCATGCCCCCCGGCACTGGGGCGGCCAAGGACAAGGGCCTGTTCCGGCGGACCGTGCCCGACTTCGACGCGGCCACCTGCACCGGGTGCATGGACTGCGCCCTCGTCTGCCCCGACGCGGCCATCCCCAACACCGTTCACGAGGTCCACGACCTGATCCTCACGGCGATCACCGAGATCGAGGCGACCCCCGGGCAGCAGGATGCGCTCAAGATGGCGCTCTACGGCCTGGCCGAGCGCACCCGTGAGTCGCTGCGGCACCGGGACGCGCGGCCCTTCCACGAGTTGGTCGATGCCGCCGCCGCGCCGTTGCGCGACGACCCGGTCATGTCCCACGTCGTCGACCGGCTCGTCGCCAAGCTGGCGACCTACCCGGTCGCCCGGACGCGCCCGTTCTTCGACTCCCCGGAGAAGGACGAGCCGGGCACCGGTGGCCTGTTCGCCGCGACCGTCGACCCGTGGAAGTGCACCGGGTGCCTCGAATGCGTCGACGTCTGCGGGCCCGGCGCGCTCACCGCGCTCGACCAGGACGCCGACGTGCTCTCCCTGCTCCAGGAGCGCTTCGAGTTCATGACGGCCACCCCCAACACCCCGGCCCGGTTCATGGAGGGCTCGGACGCCCCCGGTGGGGACATCAAGCGCCTCATGCTCGACCACGAGAACTTCTACGCGACGACCGGTGGGCACGGCGGCTGCCGCGGCTGCGGTGAGGTCACCGCGATCCGGCTGGTCATGTCGACCGCGCACGCCCTCGGCGAGCGGCGCCGCAAGGCCCACATCAAGGAACTCAACTCGCTCGTGGACCGGCTCCAGGCCAAGGCCGCCGGCGTCGAGGACGAGACCCGGCGGGCGAGGATCCAGGACACCATCGCCACCCTCGAACGCCGCCTCTACCTCGAAGAAGGCGGCCCGACGGGCAACGGCCCGGCCGCGACCATCGTCGCCAACGCCACCGGCTGCAGCAGCGTCTACGCCTCGACGATGCCCTTCAACAACTACCTCGACCCGTGGGTGAACAGCCTCTTCCAGGATGCGCAGCCACTGGCGAAGGGCATCTTCGAGGGGGTGGCCGCGCAGACGACGACCGACGTCCGCGCCCTGCGCACGGCCGTCCTGGAACTGAGCGACGCCTACGACCCGGAGGTCCACGACCACGACCTGGCCACCCTCGGGTGGAGCGCCTTCACCCCCGAGGAGATGCGGCTCCTGCCGACGATCATGACCATCGGCGGCGACGGCGCGAGCTACGACATCGGCTTCGGCGCGATGTCGCGGCTGCTCACCAGCGACACCCCGATCAAGATCCTCGTCCTCAACTCCGGGGTCTACTCCAACACCGGCGGCCAGGCGTCGACGGCGAGCCTGACCGGTCAGGACTCCGACCTGGCCCGGTTCGGCTCCGCTCATGACGGCAAGCACGAGGCCCGCAAGGAACTCGGCCTGCTCGCCTCCTTCCACCCCAACGTGTACGTCTGCTCCTCGAGCACGGCCCTGCAGGGTCACTTCCTCAAGAACGTCGTCGAGTTCCTCGGCTACGGGCAGGCCGCGGCCGTCCTCGACGTCTACACCCCCTGCGGGTCCGAACACGGCATACCGGAAGAGGCCTCCGCCAAGCGGGCCCGGCTGGCCGTCGAAAGCCGGATGAGCCCGGTATTCGTTCACGACCCGCGCCGGGGCGCCACCCTCCACGACTGGTTCAGCCTCGAGGGCAACCCCGACGTCGACAAGACGTGGGCGAGCACCGACCTGGCCTACCGCGACGACGACGGCAACCTCCAGTTGCTCAAGACCCCGCTGACCCCGGCGGAGTTCGCGCTCGGCGAGACCCGCTTCCGCAAGCACTTCCAGCGGTTGCCGGTCGACCTCGAACCGGTCGCCGTGCCCATGCACGAGTACGTCGAGTTGCCGGTCGAGATGCAGGCGGCCCGGGTGCCGTTCATCTGGGCGACCGACGACGACCAGCACCTCATCAAGGTCCAGTGCTCCGGTTCGATCGTCTCGCTCGTCAAGGACCGCCGCCGCTACTGGCAGATCCTCCAGTACCTCTCCGGGGTCCACGAGGCGACGCTCACCGCGCTGCACAAGGCCGACCTCGACGAGTTGCAGGCGCGCTACACCGAGGCGATGCGGGCCCGTGAGGACTCCATCGACGACATCGCCTCGGCGATGGCGTCCTTGGCGTCGGCCAGCCGGGCACCGGTCGCCTTGGGCTCGGCGATCCCGGTCCGCTCCGGTGGCGGTATGCCGCCCGCAGCCGGTATGCCGTCGGCCCCGGCTCCCGCGGCCCCGGCCCCAGCCGCGGCGGCACCCGCGAGCAGCAACGGCATACCCGCCGGAGCGCCGATCTTCCTCGCCGAGGCCGACATCCCGACGTGCAACGACTGCGGGACCTGCTACCAAGAGTTGCCGCAACTCTTCGAGCAGCACACCATGGTGATCGACGGCGCGGTCCAGCAGGTGGCCCGGATGATTCCGGGGGCCCTGGAGAGCGTCGAGATGACCCCCGAACTGCTCAACCGGGCCGATCGGGTCAAGAAGTCCTGCGACGCGGAGATCATCCAATGAGCCTCGACACCGCCCCCACCCCGTCCACTCCGGCCGTCCTCGACCGGCAGGTGGAGTTGCTGCGCCGCCGGTTGGAAGCCCAGCCCCAGGCCTTCCGGGACATGTTCATCGAGGACGGCATGAACGCCGTCCAATGGGAGTTCGCCCAGCCCGACCTCTCGCCGGAGTTCGCGCGGGCCTTCTGGGACACGCTGTTGCGCGACGACGACGCGAGCCGGGTGCTCATGCGCTACGTGTGGTCGCTGCCCCTCAAGGGCAAGCGCAGCCTGATCCGGGCCCTCGACGCGCATCTGTCGCAGCGGTATCCGATGTTCGACGGGCTTTCCGTCGGGTGGCCGGCGAGCAACGCGATTCCGCCGCACATCCGCGAACCCGAGGACCGGGAGCACGATTTCGCCCTGGTCAACGAGGGCTACCTCGGCTACATGAATGTCGGGTTCAGCCGCACCGAGGTCGACTTGTTCGTGTGGCTCGAGGCGCTGCGTGACAAGCAGTGCGAGGAGAAACCGTGCGAGGTCGGCATCCACATCGCCGGCCGCGAGGAGCCCAAGGGCGGCTGCCCGGTCAAGATCCACATCCCGCAGGTCCTCGACCTCGTCGGGCGCGGCAAGTTCCACGAGGCGATGGAACTCATCGAGTCGTGCAACCCCCTGCCCGACGTCACCGGCCGGGTGTGCCCGCAGGAATTGCAGTGCCAGGGCGCGTGCATCCAGAACAAGATGCCCATCGCCATCGGCCAGCTCGAATGGTTCCTGCCCGAGCGGGAAAAGCTCGTCAACCCCGACGGCGACATCCGCCGGTTCGCCAAGCACATCGACCCCTGGGAGGCCGCGGCCAAGCCGCCGGTGGCGATCATCGGCTCGGGCCCCTCGGGCCTGATCAACGCCTACCTGCTCGCCGCCGAGGGCTTCCCGGTGACGGTGTTCGAGGCGTTCCACGCCCTGGGCGGGGTGCTGCGCTACGGCATCCCGGAGTTCCGCCTGCCCAACGACCTCATCGACGACGTCGTCGGCAAGATCAAGTTGCTCGGCGGCCGGTTCGTGCCCAACTTCGTCGTCGGCAAGACCGCGACCATCGAGGAGTTGCGCGAGGCCGGGTTCTGGCGGGTGTTCGTCGGCACCGGTGCGGGGCTCCCGCGGTTTATGGACGTGCCCGGTGAGCACTACCTCGGGGTCATGTCGGCCAACGAGTTCTTGACGCGCGTCAACCTCATGCAGGCATTGCGCGAGGAGTACGAAACCCCGCTCCCGCCGACCAAGGGCAAGGAAGTCCTCGTCATCGGCGGCGGCAACACCGCCATGGATGCCGCGCGCACGGCGCACCGCCTCGGCGGGCACGTGACGATCGTCTACCGCCGCACCCGCAGCGAGATGCCGGCCCGGGTCGAGGAGTTGGAGCACGCTCTGGAGGAGGGCATCCGGCTGTTGCCGCTGCGCTCGCCACGCGAGTTCCTCGGCGACGACGCGACCGGGTTCGTCTCGGCGACCACCCTCGACGTCATGGAGTTGGGCGAGCCCGACGCCTCCGGTCGGCGCCGCCCGCAGAGCACCGGACGCACCGAGACGATGAAGGCCGATCTGGTCATCATGGCCCTGGGCAACTCCTCCAACCCGATCATCAAGGACTCCGAGCCGGAACTGCACACGACCAAGTGGGGCACGATCGACCTGGACCACAAGGGCTCTCAGGAGACCTCGATCCACGGCGTCTTCACCGGTGGCGACGCGGCCCGCGGTGGGTCGACGGCCATCAACGCCGCCGGTGACGGGCAGGCCGCGGCCCGCGAAATCATCGGGCACGTCGATGCCGACCCGCTCCAGATCGCGGCGATGGTGCGCTCGGCCAAGGAGTTCACCGAGACCGCCTCCACGCAACAGGTCATCCTCGGCAAACGGCACCTCGCTGACGGCATCGAGGAGATCACCGTCCATTCACCGGTCATCGCCGCGGCCGCCCAAGCGGGCCAGTTCGTGCGGGTCCTGCCCTGGGAGGACGGCGAACTCATCCCGCTCACGCTCGCCGACTGGGACACCGAGGCCGGCACGATCTGCCTGGTCATCCAGGGTGTGGGCACCTCCAGCCTGGAGATGAACGCGATGTCGGTCGGGGACTCCTTCGCCGGCATCGCCGGTCCGCTGGGGCGCCCGAGCGAGATCACGGCATACCCCTCGGAGGCCACCGTCGTGTTCACCGCGGGCGGCCTGGGGTTGCCCCCGGTCTACCCGATCATGCGCGAGCACCTGCGCCGCGGCAACCACGTGACCCTCATCAGCGGGTTCCGCAGCGCCGACCTGCTCTTCTGGACCGAGCCGGGCGAGCGGATCGAGGCCCTCAAGGCCGAGTTCGGCGACCAACTCGACGTCGTCTACACGACCAACGACGGCACCTTCGGCATCAAGGGGTTCGTGACGACCCCGCTCGAGGGCATGCTCGAGGCGGCCGCGGCCGGCACCGGGCGGCCGATTGCCGAGGTCGTCACGATCGGCCCGCCGGTCATGATGCGCGCCGTCGCCGACCTGAGCCGCCGGTTCGGGGTGCACACGGTCGCCAGCCTCAACTCGATCATGGTCGACGCCACCGGCATGTGCGGGGCCTGCATGGTCCCGGTCATCCTCGACGGCAAGATCGTGCGCAAGCACGCCTGCATCGACGGCCCGGAGATCGACGCGCACATCATCGACTGGGACAAGTTCTTGCCCCGGTTCGGTCAGTTCCGCGAGCAGGAGCGCGAGAGCATGGTGCGGCACGGGTTCGCCTGACCGCCACGCCGTCACGCCGTCACGCCTTTCGATTCGAGGTAAAAACGCCGGGGAACCCGCGCGTTTTTACCTCGAATCGGAGGTGAGGTATGCCGCTCGGTCGCCGCGCTAGTGCAGCGAGCCCGCCGCCGCGTCGTGCCGCATCGAATCCGACAGGCCGGCTGCCTTGAGGTCGCGGCGGATTTCGTGCGGCAGCGAGAACACCAGCGATTCCTCCGCGGCGATCACCGGCGTCACATCGGCATACCCCCGCTCGGCGAGGAAATCGAGGACCTCGCGCACGAGCACCTCGGGCACCGAAGCCCCCGACGTCACCCCCACCGTCGAGACCCCGTGCAGCCACGCCGGGTCGATCTCCGCGGCATAGTCGACAAGGTGACCGGTCCGAGCACCGTGTTCAAGGGCGACCTCGACCAAACGCACCGAGTTCGAGGAGTTGCGGGACCCGACGACGATCATCAGGTCGGTCTCGGGGGCCATCTGCTTGACCGCCAACTGCCGGTTCTGGGTGGCGTAGCAGATGTCGTCGCTCGGCGGATCCTGCAAACTCGGGAAGCGTTCCCGCAGCCGCCGCACCGTTTCCATCGTCTCGTCCACCGACAGCGTCGTCTGCGAAAGCCACACAACTTTGGCCTCGTCGCGCACCCGCACGTTGGCCACGTCCTCGGGCCCGTCGACGAGCTGGATGTGCTCCGGCGCCTCCCCCGAGGTGCCCACGACCTCCTCATGCCCCTCGTGGCCGATGAGCAGGATGTCGTAGTCGGCGTCGGCGAACCGGATGGCCTCCCGGTGCACCTTGGTCACGAGCGGACAGGTCGCGTCGATGGTCTGCAACGACAGGGCCCGCGCCTCCTCATGCACCGACGGCGCCACCCCGTGCGCCGAGAAGATGACCGTGGCCCCCTCGGGCACCTCGTCGGTGTCGTCGACGAAGATCGCGCCCCGCTGCTCCAAGGTGGTGACGACATGCTTGTTGTGAACGATTTGCTTGCGGACATAGACCGGCGGACCGTACAACTCCAGCGCCTTTTCGACGGTCACCACGGCCCGGTCCACCCCGGCGCAGTACCCCCGCGGGGCCGCCAGCAACACGCGTTTCCTCGGCTCAGCCATACCTTCCATCGTACGGGCGACCCGGTATGCCGGCCCCGGGCCGCCGGGACGGCATACGATCTCCGCATGCGCGGCATACACACACACTCGCGAGCGGCGGCGGTGGGCACCGTCGCTGGGCTGGCGGGAGTGGCCGGAGCCGTGTTCTTCGGGGTGCTTCCCGGCCTCACCGATCGGCGGTTGAACAGGGTGGTGGGGCCGGCCCTGCCACCGGTGTCCCCGCAGGCTCAGACCCTCCACGACACCCTCCTCGTCGCCGACCTTCATGCCGACACGCTCATGTGGGAGCGTGACCTGCTCACCCGGAGCGCGCATGGGCATGTCGACCTGCCCCGGTTGCGCGAGGGCAACGTGGCGCTACAGGTCTTTTCGTCGGTGACCAAGACCCCCACCCGGCCGGGGTACCACGACAACGTCGAGGACGACGCGGACGGCATCACGTTGCTGACGCTGGCTCAGTTGCGGCCACCGCGGACTTGGGTGTCGTTGCTTCAGCGTTCACTCCACCAGGCCCGCGCCCTCCAGGATGCCGCTGACCGGTCCCGGGGCACCCTCGTCACGGTCCGCTCCAAGGGCGACCTCGACGCGCTCGTCGCGGCGCGCACGGCCGGTCAGGATGTCACCGGAGCGCTCTTCGCCGCCGAAGGGCTGCACAATCTCGAGGGCGAGTTCGACAATCTCGCCGTGCTGCACGCGGCCGGGCTGCGGATGGCCGGCTTCGCGCATTTCCACGACACCGAGGTGGCGGGCTCGATGCACGGGGTGCGCCGGGGTGGGCTCACCGACCTGGGTCGGCGCGTCTTCGACGCCATGCAAGCGACGGGCATCGCGGTCGACCTCGCGCACGCCAGCCATGACGCGGTCGCCGACATGCTCGAGCGGGCCACCAAGCCGCTTGTCTTCAGCCATGGCGGCGTCCAGGGCACCTGTGAGGTCAACCGCAACCTCACCGACGACGAAGTCCGGGGGGTCGCCGCCACGGGCGGGGTCGTCGGCATCGGCTATTGGGCCGAGGCGATCGGTGAGCGCACCCCCGCCGCCGTGGTCGACGCCATCGAATACGTCATCGACATCGGTGGAGTGGCGACGGCTGCGCTCGGCAGCGACTTCGACGGGGCGACCACCCTGGGCTGGGATACGAGCAAACTCGCCGTCCTCACCGACGAACTCCTCCGCCGCGGTCACTCGGAGACCGACATCGCAGCGATCATGGGCGGCAACACCATCCGCGTCCTGCGCGAGACCCTGCCCGACTAGCACCACGCGGCCGGGAGTCGTATGCCGCACCCGGCGCGCGGCATACGACTCCCGATGGCTGTGGCGCTGATGCCCGCGCGCCCGCGTTGTCCCCCACAATGGGGCCATGCATACACCTGCACTGTTCCGGCGCCTGGCCGCCGAGTTCCTGGGCACCTTCTGGCTCGTCTTCGGCGGGTGCGGCACCGCGATCTTCGCGGCCGTGTTCCTCGCCCCCAACCTCACGACCGGGTCGAGCCTGCAACTGGGCGTCGGTTTCGTCGGTGTGGCTCTCGCCTTCGGGTTGACGGTCGTGACCATGGCGTATGCCGTGGGCCACATCAGTGGTGCGCACTTCAACCCCGCGGTGACCATCGGGTGTGCGGTCGCAGGCCGGTTCGAGTGGCGGGACGTGCCCGCCTACGTCGCCAGCCAGGTCGTCGGCGGGTTGGCCGCCGGTGGCGCACTCTGGGCGATCGCGCGTGGCCGCCCCGGCTTCGACCGGATCGGGCACATGGCGGCCAACGGCTACGGCGAGCACTCCCCCGGTGGCTACTCACTCCTCGCCGTCCTGTGCGCCGAGGTGCTCCTCACCGCCCTCTTCCTCTACGTCATCCTCGGCGCCACCCACGACAAGGCCCCGGCCGGGTTCGCCCCGCTGGCCATCGGCTTGGCGCTCACCCTCATCCACCTCATCTCGATCCCGATCAGCAACACCTCGGTCAACCCGGCCCGCTCGACGGCGGTGGCGTTCTTCAACGGTGACGGCGCGCCGGGCCAGTTGTGGCTGTTCTGGGTGGCTCCGATCATCGGCGCCGTCATCGCGGGGGCGACCTTCCACCTGGTGACCGGGGTGGACCGGCGCGACCGCGACATCACCGGCGAAATCTCGACCCGCGACGCCGCCGACCACGCCGATTCGTGACCCGTCCACGGTGAGCCCCGGGCCCTTGCCGGAGCGGGCCGCCGACACCTCGGCCGAGCACCCGTGGCCGGTGCGGTTGTTGTCGATGAAGGTCGGCGACTACATCGAGCGGATGTCGGTGTGCTGGGTCGAGGGGCAGGTCGTCCAGTTGACCCGGCGGCCAGGCGCGGGGACGGCATACCTCACCCTGCGGGACACCGATGTCGACCTGTCCTTTTCGGTCGCTATCCGGGTGACGGCGCTCGATGCGATGCCGCCACTCCAACCGGGCGCCCGGGTCGTCACGCAGGTCAAGCCGGCGTTTTGGGGGCAGCGCGGCAGCCTCGTCCTCGACGCCCGCCAAATCCGGCCGGTCGGTGTCGGGGAGTTGCTCGCCCGTCTCGAAGCCCTCAAGGTCACCCTGGGCGCCGAGGGGCTCTTCGACCCCGACCGGAAACGGGCCCTGCCGTTCGTGCCACGCCGGGTGGGCCTGGTGTGCGGGCGGGCGAGCGCGGCCGAGAAGGATGTCGTCGAGAACGCGCGGCGTCGGTGGCCGGCCGTCGCCTTCGCCGTCGAGCAGGTTGCCGTCCAGGGCCCGACGGCGGTGACCGAGGTGATGGCTGCCCTGGCCCGTCTCGACGCGCTCCCCGAGGTGGATGTCATCGTCATCGCCCGCGGCGGCGGCAACGTCGAGGACCTGCTGCCGTTCAGCAACGAGGCCCTGCTGCGGGCGGTCGCCGCCGCCGGAACACCGGTCGTGAGCGCCATCGGGCACGACGTCGACACGCCACTGCTCGATTTCGTCGCCGACGCGCGGGCCTCCACCCCGACGCACGCGGCGGCTCTTGTCGTCCCGGACGCCCGCGCCGAGTATGCCGCGGTGCTCGCCTTGCGCTCCCGGGCCCGGGGCGCGCTGACCCGGCGTCTCGAACAGGAGCGGGCCCGGCTCGAGCAGGTGCGCAGCCGCCCGGTGATGGCCGACCCGGGCGCGTTCGTGCGGGCCCAGCGCGACGTGGTGACCGGGCTGCGCGGGAGGGCGCGGTGGCGGGCTGAGGCGGGCGTGACCCGGGCCCGCGAGCGCTGCGCCCATCTGCGCCAACAGTTGCGGGTGTTGTCCCCTCAGGCGACGGTCGAGCGCGGGTACGCGATCGTCACCCAGCGCGACGGGGCCCTGGTCCGCGATCCGGCGGTGCTGGCGCCGGACGAGCTGCTCCGGGTCCAGGTCGCCGGTGGCGACTTCGGCGTGCAGGTGGTGGGCGCGCTCCCCCACACCCCCACTCATTCGAGGTAAAAACGCCGGGGGATCCGTGCGCTAATACCTCGAATCGGGGAGAGAGAAGGAGGCTGGGAGGCCCGGCTCGGGCTATGGTCGGGCGGTGGCCCGCCGCGACGCACCTCCGAGGACAACCGCCATGCCAACGCACCCCACCGCCCCCGACGCCGATGCCGTCATGGCCCAGGACGACGTGGCCCAGTTGACCTATGAGCAGGCCCGTGACGAACTCGCCAGCATCGTGTCCCGGCTCGAGAACGGCCAGGTCGACCTCGAGGAGTCGATGAGCCTTTGGGCTCGCGGCGAGGCGCTCGCGGCGCACTGCGAGCGGTGGCTGGACGCCGCGCAGGCCAAACTCGACGGGTGACCCGCCGGGTCAGTGCGTGGCCGTGACCGGTTGCAGGTGCTCGGCGAGCACGGCGAGTTCGTCGAAGGAGCCGGTGCCGGTCACCATCGTCGTCAACTCACCGGTTGACTCGGGCTTATGCACCAGGGAGTTCTGCGTCTTCGAGGAGCGTTCGTACTTGGTCCAGGTGCGCCCGGCGATCACCACGGTGCCCTGGCTGGCACCCCGGTTGATCTCGGTCTGGATCCAGCGCGCCGTCGGGTCCTGGGTCTGCTCGACGGACACGTAGTTGCCCGACGGGGCCTGGTAGCCCGCGAGCCAGGTCATCTGATTCCCGACGGCGGGGACATAGCGCGCGCTGGTTGCGCTCCAGCCCTTGGGCAGCCCGACAGCGCGCGCCACCGGCCAACCGCTGTCCTTGGCGACCTGGGAAGCGCTGGCCTCAATGTCGACCGGCGGTCCGGACAAGGAGTTGACCCGCGGCACGAGGAAGATGACGAGAGCCACGAGGGCACCGATCACCACCAGCGAGCGCAGCATGTTGGGCAGGGTGCCCATGGCGTAGCGGCTGCGCGGGGGCGTCGAGGTGGTGCTCATCACCCCATCGTCGCCGACAAGGGTGCGGGTCGCCCAATCGGGTCGCGGGAAACTGACTAGAGTCACAATCAAGCCACGTCCTGCGCGACAGATTGGGGTGCCGATGACGGCCCGAGTCCTGGTGATCGGTGAGGTCCTCATCGATGTCGTGCGCTCGGCCGACGGGCAGGTCAGCGAGCATGTCGGCGGGTCACCGGCCAACGTCGCCACGGGTCTGGCCCGGCTCGGGCACCCCACCGATTTCGCCACCACCCTGGGCCGGGATGCCCACGGCAGCGCGTGCCTGGCGCATCTCAAGGCTCGCCACGTCGAGGTTCTTCCCTCCAGCCGCACCGCCGAACCCACGTCGGTCGCCGAGGCGACCCTCGACGCGTCCGGGGCCGCGACGTACCGTTTCGATCTGCACTGGACCCTCGCGCCGGTCCCTCTGCGCAGCGGGGTGGTCCATGTCCACACCGGCTCGATCGCGGCCACCGAGCCCCCAGGCGCCGACCAGGTCCTCCACACCCTGGGTCAGGCGCTTCCGGACGCGACCCTCTCCTACGACCCCAACGTGCGCCCGTCGATCATGGGCCCCGCGGAGGAGGTGCGGCCCCGGATCCAGGCGCTCATCGCACTCGCCGACGTCGTCAAGGCCAGTGAGGACGACATCGCCTACCTCTACCCGGGCCGCCCCCTCGAGGAGGTTCTCTCGTTCTGGGCCCAGTTGGGGGCCGCCTTCACGCTCGCCACCTTGGGTGGCGCCGGAGTCGCCTACCGGGTGCCGGCCACCGGTGAGGTATGCCGCGCCGCGGCTCCCGATGCCGCCGACCCGGTCATCGACACCGTCGGTGCGGGCGACTCGTTCATGGCCGGACTCATCTCCGGGCTGCTCGACGCGGGCCTGGTCGGGGGGCCGGCCGCCCGGGCCGCGCTGCGGACGGCCAGGCGCTCGCACCTCGAGCCCGCCGTCGCGCGCGCCCTGGGCACCAGTGGGGTGACCGTGCGGCACGCGGGAGCCTACTCACCGACCCGCGCCGAACTTCCCGACAGCGCCTCCGACCCCTCCACGGACCACTCCCCCGCCGCATCCGCCCCCGACCTCACCTGAGCGCTCGCACGACCACGACCCCCGCCCGCCCACGGCATACCCCACAAAGGAGCACACCCCCCATGGCCGACTTCGCCTACTCCGACCTTCTCCCCGGCGCGGGTAGCAACGGC
>Ga0208938_1000257_pt1 | contig 45712 bp, 57 predicted proteins | sample AD_UKC125_MetaG_FD_184434 | JGI IMG/M metagenome (GOLD analysis project Ga0208938, IMG submission 184434) | Active sludge microbial communities of municipal wastewater-treating anaerobic digesters from USA - AD_UKC125_MetaG (SPAdes) (version 2) | ecosystem: Engineered > Bioreactor > Anaerobic >... | reverse complement strand
GAGATGACGGCGAAGATGGCCGTCGCGGAGGCCAACGGCACGGCCTCGCACGCCGACAAGGTCATGTATGCCGCGGTGCAGCGCCTGCACGAGTCCAACCCGATGTTCGGGTTGCGTGGGGTGCGGCTGGGCCTGGTCACCGAGGGCCTGTTCGAGATGCAGGTCCGCGCGATCCTCGAGGCATTCCAGTCGGTGCGCAAGTCCGGCATCGTCGGCACCGCCGAGATCATGGTCCCGCTCATCGACACCTACCAGGAGCTCGACCTGGTGCGGAACTCCGCACTCAAGATCGCGCGCGAGAAGGGCGAGCAGGTCGGCCCGGGCCACAACGTGCTCATCGGCACGATGATGGAACTGCCGCGGGCCTGCCTCACCGCCGGCAAGATTGCCGAGTCGGCCGACTTCTTCTCGTTCGGCACCAATGACCTCACCCAGACGACGTGGGGCTTCAGCCGCGACGACGTCGAGGCGTCCTTCTTCTCCAACTACCTCGAGCAGGGCATCTTCCAGGTGTCGCCGTTCGAGACGATCGACGAGGACGGCGTGGGCCAGTTGGTCCAGCTCGCCGTCTCGTCGGCCCGCGCGGTCAAGCCCAACCTCAAGGCGGGTGTCTGTGGCGAGCACGGTGGCGACCCCGAGTCGGTGCACTTCTTCCACAACGCCGGGCTCGACTACGTGTCGTGCTCGCCGTTCCGGGTGCCGGTCGCTCGCCTGGAAGCCGGCCGCGCTGCGGTCATGAACGCCTCGTGACGGGTTGACCATTCGCGACACCGTGGCCGACGCCTCCGGAGCTTCTCCGGGGGCGTCGGCCCGCGCTGGGGCTAGGCGGCGGCTCGCGCCAGGGGCGGGCCCCTCGCGTCGATTTGGCCGGCTCCTGTTGGGGCGGTAGATTTGGGCGCTGTGTCTGGGCTGGCCCGGACACACGAGTGTGGGCACGCCCGGGCGGCGGCGACCGGAGACGGACCGCGGCGGCACGGCATACCCTCCCTCAACCGCTCTCGCCGGGCAGTCCGGCGCGACCCACCTCCTCGTCCTGGACGAAGGTAGGCCGTGCTCGGAAAGTGCAGGGGAGGGCACCCCGATCGGGCTCGACGCGATCGGCTCACGGGGTGACTCGCGGGCCGTCACGTCATCAGGGACCGGTGGGGGAACAACCAAGGAGTTCGCCACCGGCGAGCTGACGACATCGACACCGTTCGGAGTGAAGGTTGCCAACGATCAACCAACTGGTGCGCAAGGGCCGCCAGGACAAGGTCGGTAAGACCAAGACGCCCGCGCTCAAGGGTTCGCCCCAGCGTCGCGGCGTGTGCACCCGCGTCTACACGACCACCCCCAAGAAGCCGAACTCGGCGCTGCGCAAGGTTGCGCGTGTCAAGCTCACCTCGCAGATCGAGGTCACGGCCTACATCCCGGGCGTCGGCCACAACCTGCAGGAGCACTCGATCGTGCTCGTGCGTGGCGGTCGTGTGAAGGACCTGCCGGGTGTGCGCTACAAGATCATCCGCGGCACCCTGGACACCCAGGGCGTCAAGAACCGCAAGCAGGCTCGCTCTCGCTACGGCGCGAAGAAGGTGAAGTAATGCCTCGTAAAGGTCCCGCGCCCAAGCGTCCGCTCGTCGTCGACCCGGTCTACGGCAGCCCCCTGGTGACCCAGCTGGTCAACAAGATTCTCCTCGATGGCAAGAAGTCCATCGCCGAGACGATCGTCTACGGCGCCCTCGAAGGCTGCCGCGCCAAGACGGGCACCGACCCGGTGGTCACCCTCAAGCGCGCCCTGGACAACATCAAGCCCGCCGTCGAGGTCAAGTCCCGCCGCGTCGGTGGCGCCACCTACCAGGTGCCGGTCGAGGTCAAGCCGGGCCGCTCGACGACCCTCGCGCTGCGCTGGCTCGTGGGCTACTCGCGCCAGCGTCGCGAGAAGACGATGACCGAGCGCCTCATGAACGAACTGCTCGACGCCTCCAACGGCCTCGGCGCCGCGGTCAAGCGTCGCGAGGACACCCACAAGATGGCCGAGTCCAACCGCGCCTTCGCGCACTACCGCTGGTAAGAACCACGCGAGGTATGCCGTGCAGCTCACCTGCCGCACGGCATACCGCGTGGGGCCTGCCGCATCACGACACGCACCGCACCCGCACGAGCTGAGACGAGACAACGAACGTGGCACTCGACGTCCTGACGGACCTCACCAAGGTCCGCAATATCGGCATCATGGCGCACATCGACGCCGGCAAGACGACGACGACGGAACGCATCCTCTTCTACACCGGCATCACCTACAAGATCGGTGAGGTCCACGACGGCGCAGCCACGATGGACTGGATGGAGCAGGAGCAGGAGCGCGGCATCACCATCACGTCGGCCGCGACGACGACCTTCTGGAAGGGCCACCAGGTCAACATCATCGACACGCCCGGCCACGTCGACTTCACCGTCGAGGTCGAGCGGTCGCTGCGTGTGCTCGACGGTGCGTGTGCGGTCTTCGACGCCAAGGAAGGTGTCGAGCCGCAGTCCGAGACGGTGTGGCGGCAGGCCGACAAGTACGGCGTGCCCCGCATCTGCTTCGTCAACAAGATGGACAAGCTCGGCGCGGACTTCTACTTCACCGTCAAGACGATGGTCGACCGGCTCGGCGCGACCCCGCTGGTGCTGCAGCTGCCGATCGGCCAGGAGAGCGCCTTCACCGGCGTCGTCGACCTGCTGCGGATGAAGGCCCTGATGTGGCGCGGTGAGACCCAGAAGGGTGAGGACTACACCGTCGAGGACATCCCGGCCGACCTGCAGGACAAGGCCGAGGAATACCGGCACGCGCTCGTCGAGATGGTCGCCGAGTCCGACGACGCCCTGATGGAGAAGTACCTCGAGGGTGAGGAGCTCACCGTCGAGGAGCTCAAGGCCGGCATTCGCGCGCTCACCATCGCGGGCACGGTCAACCCGGTCATCTGCGGCACCGCGTTCAAGAACAAGGGCGTGCAGCCCATGCTCGACGCCGTCGTCGACTACTTGCCCTCGCCGTTGGACGTGCCGCCGATGATCGGCCACAAGCCCAATGACGAAGAGGTCGAGATCATCCGCAAGCCCGACGCCAAGGAGCCGTTCTCGGCGCTGGCGTTCAAGATCGCGGTGCACCCGTTCTTCGGCAAGCTCACCTACGTGCGGGTCTACTCCGGCGAGGTGCCCTCGGGTGCGCAGATCATCAACTCGACCAAGGGCAAGAAGGAGCGCGTCGGGAAGCTCTTCCAGATGCACTCCAACAAGGAGAACCCCGTCGACAAGGCCTCGGCCGGTCACATCTACGCGTTCATCGGTCTCAAGGACACGACGACCGGCGACACCCTGTGCGACCCGACCAACCAGATCGTCCTGGAGTCGATGACCTTCCCGGAGCCGGTCATCTCGGTGGCCATCGAGCCCAAGACCAAGGGCGACCAGGAGAAGCTCGGCGTCGCGATCCAGAAGCTCGCCGAAGAGGACCCCACCTTCCAGGTCGAGCAGGACCAGGAAACCGGCCAGACCATCATCAAGGGCATGGGCGAGCTGCACCTGGACATCCTCGTGGACCGCATGCGCCGCGAGTTCAAGGTCGAGGCCAACGTCGGCAAGCCGCAGGTGGCCTACCGCGAGACGATCCGCAAGGCGGTCGTCAAGCACGACTACACCCACAAGAAGCAGACCGGTGGGTCGGGTCAGTACGCAAAGGTCCAGGTGACCATCGAGCCGCTGGACACGGCCGAGGGCAAGCTCTACGAGTTCGACAACGCCGTCACCGGTGGTCGCGTCCCGCGCGAATACATCCCGTCGGTCGACGCCGGTATCCAGGACGCCATGCAGTACGGCGTGCTGGCGGGCTATCCGCTGGTCGGCATCAAGGCGACCCTCGTCGACGGCGCCTACCACGACGTCGACTCCTCGGAAATGGCGTTCAAGATCGCCGGCTCCATGGTGCTCAAGGAGGCCGTGCGCCGGGCCGACCCGGTCCTGCTCGAGCCGATGATGGCCGTCGAGGTCCGCACGCCCGAGGACTACATGGGCGATGTCATCGGCGACATCAACTCGCGCCGCGGCCACATCCAGGCCATGGAGGACGCGGCTGGTGCCAAGGTGGTCCGCGCCCTGGTTCCGTTGTCGGAGATGTTCGGTTACGTCGGTGACCTGCGGTCCAAGACCCAGGGCCGGGCGAACTACTCCATGCAGTTCGACTCGTATGCCGAGGTGCCGCGTGCGGTGGCCGAGGAGATCGTGAAGAAAACCCGAGGCGAGTGAGTCGGGTAAACTCCCGTAGGCTTGCCAACAACCCCAACAAGCAAGCGCCACGTCCTACCTGACAGGCGAACGGCGTACCACCAGAGAGAGTCCTGAGGAGGACACCACAGTGGCGAAGGCAAAGTTCGAGCGGACCAAGCCGCACGTCAACATCGGCACCATTGGTCACATCGACCACGGCAAGACGACGCTGACTGCTGCGATCACCAAGGTTCTGCACGACAAGTTCCCCAACCTGAACCCCTTCACGCCGTTCGACCAGATCGACAAGGCCCCTGAAGAGCGTCAGCGCGGTATCACCATCTCCATCGCGCACGTCGAGTACCAGACCGACACGCGGCACTACGCCCACGTCGACTGCCCTGGTCACGCCGACTACATCAAGAACATGATCACCGGTGCCGCCCAGATGGACGGCGCGATCCTGGTCGTGGCCGCCACGGACGGCCCGATGCCGCAGACCAAGGAGCACGTGCTCCTGGCCCGCCAGGTGGGCGTCCCCTACATCGTGGTCGCGCTCAACAAGACCGACATGGTCGACGACGAGGAGATCCTCGAGCTCGTCGAGATGGAGGTCCGTGAGCTGCTCTCCGCCTACGAGTTCCCGGGCGACGACCTGCCGGTCGTGCGCGTCTCGGCGCTCAAGGCGCTCGAGGGCGACGCCGAGTGGGCCAAGACCGTCGAGGAGCTCATGGACGCGGTCGACTCCTACATCCCGGAGCCCGAGCGCGCCACCGACAAGCCGTTCCTCATGCCTGTCGAGGACGTCTTCACCATCACCGGTCGTGGCACCGTCGTCACCGGCCGTGTGGAGCGCGGTGTCCTCAAGGTCAACGAGGAGGTCGAGATCGTCGGCATCCACGAGAAGTCGATGAAGACCACCGTGACCGGCGTCGAGATGTTCCGCAAGCTGCTCGACGAGGCCCGCGCGGGCGAGAACGTCGGCCTGCTGCTGCGTGGCATCAAGCGCGAAGAGGTCGAGCGCGGCCAGGTCGTCATCAAGCCGGGTTCGATGACCCCGCACACCGAGTTCGAGGCGCAGGTCTACATCCTGTCCAAGGACGAAGGTGGCCGTCACACCCCGTTCTACGACAACTACCGTCCGCAGTTCTACTTCCGCACCACGGACGTGACCGGCGTCGTCAAGCTGCCCGAGGGCACCGAGATGGTCATGCCCGGTGACAACACCGAGATGGACGTCACCCTGATCCAGCCCATCGCCATGGACGACGGCCAGCCGTTCTCCATCCGCGAGGGTGGCCGCACCGTCGGCTCGGGCAAGGTCATCAAGGTCAAGAAGTGACCTGCTGCTGAGCAGTGTCGAAGGGGGCTCGGACATCGTCCGGGCCCCCTTCGCGTTGTCGCCTTGGCACCGAGGTATGCCGTCCGGCAGCTGTCCGTGACACCCGATACGCTGTTCCCACGCCCGGCTTGTCAGCTGCTGGGGGTATTGCCGACATCGGGAGGGTGGGGCAGCGGTTGTGAAGGTCATGCTGCTGACCCACTACTACCCGCCGGAGGAAGGCCCGCCCCAGCGTCGCTGGGGGGCGCTGGTGGCGCGGTTGACCAACGACCATGAGGTCGTCGTGCTGTCGCCGACCCCCCATTACCCCGTCGGCCGGCGCATCTTTCCGAGCTATCCCGCTTTCGACGTGGGCTCCGCGGGGGCCGGCGAATACGGTGAGCACATCGTCCGGCTGCCCTATGTCCCGCACGGGCGCGGCCTCGGGCTGCGGACCCTCGACCAGGCGGTCGCCGGGTTCGCCGCGATCGCTGTCGGCATCCGCCACGGCCTGCCTCGGGCGCGGCGCCCCGATGTCATCGTCGCCTCCGCCCCAGCCCTACCGATGGCCCTGGCCGGGTATGCCGTGGGTGTGGTCCTGCGTCGCCCGGTGGTCCTGGAGTTCCGCGACGCGTGGCCCGATCTCATCGACCATCGCAAGGAATGGGATACCTTGACCACGTCGATCCGCTGGCGTCCGCCGGCTCGGGTCAGTGAGGCCCTGGTCCGCACCCTGACCCACGTCCAACGGCGCTGCGCTGCTGTCGTGACCACGACCGAGTCCTTCGCCGCGGTGCTGCGGCGGCGCGGCGTGGAGCGGGTCGTCGTCATCCGTAACGGCCCCCGCCCTCCGGAGCCCGGGGCGGATCCGGTCCGCAGGCCCAGCTCGGCCGACACCGCCGCACTGGAGGCGGCACTGGAGCAAGATACGAGCGTTGCCAGCGCCCCCACACTGCGGGCCATCGCCGACGGTCCGCTGCGTGTGGTCTATGTGGGGACGACCGGACGGGCACAGGGGCTCGACGATGTCATCCGGTCTGTCGCGCGGGCCGCCGAACTCGGGTCGGCGGTGCACTTGCGCATCGTCGGTTCCGGGGCTGCCGAAGGGGCCCTGCGGGCGCTGGCAGCGCAGCTCGGTGCGCCGGTGGAGTTTCTCGGGCACGTGCAGCAGTCGCAGGCGCGCGACCATTACGCCTGGGCCGACACCGCCGTCGTGTCGCTGCGGGATTGGAAACCGCTGGAATGGACGGTCCCCTCCAAGCTCTACGAACTCATGCAGGAGGGCGTGCACGTGACCGCCGTGGTGCGCGGGGAGGCCGCGGAGATCGTGCGCCAGACGCTGGTGGGGTCGGTCGTGCCACCCGGCGACGTCGAAGCGCTGGCTGGGCTCTGGGTGACGCTGAGCGAATCCGGGGTGCCCCTTCCGTCGACCCATCGCAGCCGAGCCTGGCTGGCCGAGCACACGGCATACGATGCGTTGGCCGGGGCCTATACCGCCCTGCTGCAGCAGGTCGGGATCCGGCGTGGCTGACCGCAGGGTGCGTGAGCTGGTCGCCAATGTGGGTCTCGTCGCGACCACGACGACGACGCACCTCACCCTCGATGCCGTGCACTTCCTGCTCCTCGTGGCACGTCGTTCGCCGGCCCCGGTGCGTGAGCGCGCCGCGCGTGCGCTGGCGCGCGCGCCATGGCTCGAGGTGGCCGCCCTCGGTGAACTCCTCGCCGATCGCCCCGACGCGGCGCGCACCGCACTCGAGCGCGGCGCACCTCACCCCGGTCGACCCGGTCGGTTGCGGCGCCTAGTGCGGGCGGCGGTCGCCGGCTACCTCGGGGCACTTTCTTCGGGCGAGGCGGAGTTCCCCGTTGTTGCAGCTCGCCGCGCGTGGGCCGAAGGCGACGATGAGTATGCCGTCCAGCTGCTGCGCCGTGCCCCCTCCCGCGCGGCCGCGTCGCTGCTCACGGCATACCGAGGGGAGATGGGCCTGCGGGAGCCGGGGTTCCGGCTGCCGGATGCCGGGCGGCCCTATCGACCGGCCGCGGCGACTTCGTCCGTGCATCTGTTGGTCAACTCGGTGCCACACACCCAGTCAGGCTATTCTCTGCGATCCCATGGACTGCTGCGGGCGCTGCGGTCCGCCGGGAGCGACGCTCACGCCGTGACCCGGCTGGGCTATCCCGTGACGATCGGCGTCGTCACCGCCGCCCACCGCGACGAGGTCGATGGGGTGCCCTACCACCGGCTGGTGCGTGCGCGACCGGCGCCGGAACACGCCCAGCGGTTGGGTCAGACGGCGCGCCTCTTGGCCGAGATCGCCGGCCAGCTGAGACCTGCGGTGCTGCACACGACCTCGCCCTTTCAGAACGGCCTCATCGCCGCGGCGGTGGCCCGCGGCACCCAGCGGCCGTGGGTCTACGAGGTGCGCGGGCGACCCGAGCTGACCTGGGCCGTGCGATCCGACCTCACCCACGTCGATCCCGCACCCCTGGCTCGGCGGGTTGCCGCCATCGCGGCGAAGGAGATCGAGGTCGCCGGGCTGGCCGACCGGGTCGTGACGACCTCCGAGACGATGCGGGCCGATCTCATCGAGCGCGGGGTGGCCGCGGCGCGGATCGTCGTGGTGCCCAACGCCGTCGACGCTCGACTGCTGAGCCAGGGCCCGACCCGTGCGCAGGCCCGGGCGGCCGTCGGGATCCCTGATCAGGACGTCTGGGTCGGGTCGATCACATCGGTCGTCGACTACGAAGGGCTCGACACTCTCGTCCGGGCCGTCGGGCTGGCCCGTGGCCGGGGAGTGCCGGTCCGGTGCGCCATCGTCGGCGATGGGGTGGCTCGCCCGCAGCTGCTGCAGCTGGTCGCCGACCTGCGCCTGCACGACGCGGTGCTCTTGCCGGGACGAGTGCCTCCCGATATCGCGCAGACCTGGCACCGGGCCCTGGACATCTTCGCCGTCCCTCGCCGTGACCTGCCAGTATGCCGGGTGGTCACGCCGCTCAAACCGGTCGAGGCGATGGCCGCGGGGCGGCCTCTCGTCGTCAGCGATGTGCCCGCCTTGGCGGAGTTGGTCCAGACGGGTGCTGGACTTCGGGTGCCTCCGGAGGACCCGGCTGCCCTGTCGCTGGCCATCGAGGCGCTCGTGGCGGACCCAGCCACACGGCATACCTGCGGGGAAGCCGGTCGGGAACTCGCGGGCCGACGGACCTGGGAACATGGGGCGCGAACGATTCTGGATGTCTACCAGGACCTGGCTCGGGAGAGGTGAGCATGAGCGACTGGGACAACCCGACCGACGGGGACCCGCGGGAGCGGGTGCGTCGCACGCCGGTGTCGCTCGCCGGGCCCCACCCCACGGGTTGCCGCCCACTGTCCGCGACGGCCAGGTCGGCAGCGTGGTGACGATCCGGGACGGGTCAGCTCCAGGGGTCAACCTGCGCACGACATTGCGGGGCAGCGTCGCCCTCACCGATCCGGCGACTGAGCCCACCCCCGACCTCATCCTCGTGTGCGTCGGGCGCGCGGAGACCGAAGAGAGCGTCGCAGCCTCCCTCGACGCCCTTGTCGCGACCGCCGCAACGTATTCACCGACGCCTGCCGTGGTGTTGGTGGCCGCTCCGACCGCGCCGACGAGCGTCCTGGAGACTGTGCGCGTACGCAGCCTGCAATGGGCCGACGAGCGCGGCATACCCGTCATCGATGTGCGCGCCGACGCCGAGGGCCGGGGCGCCGACCTGCTCACCAGCGATCCGGTGGAGATCGGTGACCCCGGGGCGACCTTCTGGGGCCGGGCGATCCGCGACCGGTTGGGTTCCTGACGGCACGCCGCCGACGCCTAGAGTCAGATCGTGACGAACCCCGACTCGGCGGCCACGACAGCGGCACCTACACCGGCGCCCGCGCCCGCGCCCGCACACTCGGCGCTCCAGCGCCTGATGGTCTACCTCGATGCGAGCCCGACCCCGTTTCACGCGGCGGCCAACGCCGCCGCCCGGCTGGTCGACGAGGGCGACTTCGAGATCGTCGGCGAGCACGACCCCTTCCCGACCTCCCCCGGCCGGTATGCCGTGCTGCGAGACGGCGCGCTCGTGGCGTGGGTCCACCGCGAGGGGGATAGCCGGCATACCCCGTGGCGGATTGTCGGTGCCCACACCGACAGCCCGACCTTCCAGGTCAAGCCCCGACCCGACGTCGTCAAGGCGGGCTGGCAGATGCTGGGAGTGGAACCCTACGGGCCGCCGATCTACACATCCTGGCTCGATCGCGATCTCGGGCTGGCCGGTCGGGTCCTCGTCCGGGACCCCGCGGGCCGAGGCGGCGTGCGGGCCGAGCTGTTCGACGACACCCGGGCGCTGCTGCGGCTGGCCCAGCTGGCAATTCACCTGGACCGTGGGCTCAACGAGCGCGGCGCGCAACTCAACCCGCAGACCCACCTTGTCCCGCTGTGGGGGGTGGGCGATGCGGCGGCGAGCTTCACGGCATACCTGGGGGAGCAGGTGGGCGCCGCGGAAGGCGACCTGCTGGGGTGGGACGTGAGCCTGCGTGACACCCAGCCGGCCGCACTGCTGGGCCGCGACCGCGACCTGCTGGCGTCCGCGCGGCTGGACAACCTGGCCAGTTGCCACGCTGCTGTCGAGGCGCTGCTGGCCGGCGCCGGCGAGCACACGGCATACCGGCCGGCGATCGTGCTCTTCGATCACGAGGAGGTCGGAAGCCGGTCCGAGCGAGGAGCGGCATCGCCCCTGCTGGGCAGCATCCTCGAGCGGGCCGCGGGCGGCGACCGGGAGGACTACTGGCGAGCGCTGGCCGGCAGCATGGTCGCGTCGGCCGACATGGCGCACGCCACCCACCCCAACTACGCCGAACTCGCCGAGCCGGCGCACCAGGTGCGGATGCACGGCGGGCCGGTGCTCAAGGTGCACCGCGAGTTGCGCTACGCCTCCGACGGGCGGGGGATCGCTGCGCTGCGGGTGGCCGCCGAGCAGGCCGAGGTGCCCCTGCAGGTCTTCGTCACCCGCTCGGACCTGCCGTGCGGGAGCACGATCGGACCGATCACAGCCGGTCAGCTCGGGGTGACCACCGTCGACGTGGGAGCTCCCATGTTGTCGATGCACAGCGCCCGCGAACTCACCGGGGTGCCGGACCAGCAGGCGTATGCCGCGCTGCTCACCGCCTTCCTCGCGCCGGCTTGATCTGGTCCCCGCCCGGGGCGCGCTCGTGCCGTGCGCAGCTGCGCACCTGCTCACCTGGCGAAATTCGCTCGTCGTCCCGGCCAGGGTCGGCGAGAGTAACCCCGTGACTCCCCGCGACATCCTCCTGGCCGTGCTCGTGACGGTCGTGTGGGGAGCCAACTTCGTCGTCATCGAGTGGGGCTTGGCCGGGGTGCCGCCGCTGGTTTTCGTCGCGCTGCGCTTCTGCGCGGTCGTGTTCCCCGCGGTGTTCTTCGTCGCGCGCCCGCGCGGTCGGTGGCAGGACGTCGCGCTGGTCGGGCTGCTCATGAGCGTCGGGCAGTTCGGTTTCCTCTACTCCTCGCTGGCTGCCGGTATGCCGCCCGGGCTCGCTTCGCTCGTGCTGCAGGTGCAGGTCGCCTTCACGGCGGTCTTCGGTTCGGTGCTCCTGCGCGAACACCCGACGGCGGCACAGGCGGTGGGAGCCGCGCTCGGTCTGGCCGGCCTCGGCGTCATCGCTGTGGGTCGTGGGGCTGCCGTGCCGCTGCCCGCGCTCGGGCTGTGCGTGGCCGCCGCGGCGTGCTGGGGGGCCGGCAATATCGCTGCCCGTCGGCTGCGCGGGGTCAACGGTCTGTCGCTCACCGTGTGGTCGGGTCTCGTGGTGCCGGTGCCCCTGCTGCTGCTCGCCGCTGCAGTCGAGGGCCCGTATGCCGTGGGTCAGGCGCTCACCCACCTCACCGCCGCGAACTGGGCGTCCACGGCATACACGGCGGTGTTGGCGTCGCTGTTCGGCTACGGAGTCTGGAACTCGCTGCTGTCCCGGCACCCAGCTGCGCAGGTGGCGCCCTTCTCCCTGCTCGTGCCGGTCGTGGGCCTGGCGACGGCATACCTGGCCCGCGGCGAACGACCCAGCGGATGGTCGATCGTCGGGGGAGCGTTGCTGCTCGGCGGAGTCGCCGTCACTGTGCTCCGACAGCGCAGACCGGCGGTCGACACCGGCTTGGCGGGAGCGGGAGTCGGAACCGGAGTCGCGGTCGGTGGCGAGGTCGGTGGCAGGCCCGGCTGACTGAGTGCGCGGGCCGGAATCCAGGGCGATTTGGCCTCGGGAAGGCACCTCTGGCACACTAGACCGGTTGCTTGACGCGCGGCGTCGTGCCCTGGGTGGAACCAGTGCAGACACCGCCGCCCCCCGGCTGACAGGCGGATCCCCACGGGTCCTCAGCGGCTCGGACACCACGTGTGGCCCGGGGGAAGCGCAAGCTCCGGCCACGGCCGGATCGACGACACCCGACTCGGGCACGAAAGTGCCATGGCCGGGCCGCGAAGCGGGGCACGACACGCCCGACCGCGGGGGTCTATCCGGTAGTAGCCACCCAGGCAGGTGTTGGCGAGAGAAAGACGGAACTTTCGATGGCGGGACAGAAGATCCGCATCCGGCTGAAGTCCTACGACCACGAGGTCATCGACAGCTCGGCCCGCAAGATCGTCGACACGGTGACCCGCGCGGGTGCCACGGTTGTCGGCCCGGTGCCACTGCCGACGGAGAAGAACGTCTTCGTCGTGATCCGGTCACCGCACAAATACAAGGACTCGCGCGAGCACTTCGAGATGAGGACGCACAAGCGCCTCATCGACATTATCGACCCCACGCCGAAGGCTGTCGACTCGCTCATGCGTCTCGACCTGCCCGCCGACGTGAACATCGAGATTAAGCTCTGAGGACTCGACAGACATGACTGTGATGAGCACCGCTGCGCGGGAGCGCACCGTGAAGGGAGTGCTGGGCACCAAGCTCGGCATGACCCAGGTCTGGGACGCCGACAACCGGCTGGTCCCGGTGACCGTCATCCAGGCCGGGCCGAACGTGGTGACCCAGGTCCGCGGTGACGCGGACGGTTACCCCGCCGTTCAGCTGGCCTACGGCGACATCGACCCCCGCAAGGTCAACAAGCCGATGAAGGGTCACTTCGAGAAGGCCGGCGTCACGCCGCGCCGGCACCTTGTCGAGTTGCGCACCGCCGACGCCGCTGACTACTCGGTCGGCCAGGAGATCACCGCCACGACCTTCGAGGCCGGTCAGAAGGTCGACGCCACCGGCACGACCAAGGGCAAGGGCTTCGCGGGCGTCATGAAGCGCCACGGCTTCGCCGGTGTGAGCTCCTCGCACGGTGCTCACCGCAACCACCGCAAGCCCGGTTCGATCGGCGCCTGCGCCACCCCGGGTCGCGTCTTCAAGGGCCAGCGCATGGCCGGCCGCATGGGCGGTGTGCGCCAGACCACCCAGAACCTCATCATCCACGCCGTGGATGCCGACAAGGGCCTGCTGCTGGTCAAGGGTGCCGTTCCCGGCCCCCGAGGCGGCATCGTCCTCATCCGCACCGCCGCGAAGGGAGCCTGATCCTCATGGCGACCACGACCGTCCTCCCCGCGGAGATCTTCGACGTCCAGGTCAACATCCCGCTGATCCACCAGGTCGTCGGGGCCCAGCTCGCGGCTGCTCGTCAGGGCACGCACGCGACGAAGACCCGGGCCATGGTCTCCGGTGGCGGCAAGAAGCCCTACCGCCAGAAGGGCACCGGCCGCGCCCGTCAGGGCTCGACCCGCGCCCCGCAGTTCGCCGGCGGTGGCGTCGTCCACGGTCCGCAGCCGCGTGACTACTCGCAGCGCACCCCCAAGAAGATGAAGGCTGCCGCCTTGCGTGGCGCCCTCTCCGACCGGGCCCGGCACGGCCGCGTGCACGTCATCGACGCGCTCGTCTCCGGTGACGCCCCGTCGACCGCTGCCGCTGCCAAGGCGCTTGCCGGTGTGACGACGCTGCCGAAGCTGCTCGTCGTCATCGAGCGGGGCGACGTGGCCGGCTTCAAGTCGGTGCGCAACCTGGGCAACGTGCACGTGCTCATGGCCGACCAGCTCAACACCTACGACGTGCTGTGCTCCGACGAGGTCGTCTTCACGCGCGCTGCGCTGGAGGCCTTCGCCGGTCGCGCCGGTGTCGACCTGGCCGAGGCTGCTCCGGCAAAGGGTGCTCCGGCAAAGGCTGAGAAGGCTCCCAAGGCCGCCAAGGCTGAGAAGGCTGACAAGGCCGACAAGCCGGCCAACAGCCTGGTGGAGGAGGCCGACGCGGCCGACGCCCCGAAGGCGACCAAGGCCGCCAAGGCCGTCGAGGCGGAGGCTCCCGCAGCCGAGACCGACGCCGCCGAGGCTCGCGACTTCGGTCCCGACTCGGCCGCTCCGCTGGCCGATGGGTCGGCCCCCGAGGGCTTCGACGTCAAGGGCAACGCTGACTCGATGCTCTACCACGAGCCGGACGGCCGCTGGTATGACGCGACGGTCGCCGAGGTGTGGTTCCGCACCGCCGAGGCCGCTCAGGCCGCCGGGTTCACCAAGGCCGGTAGCCGCGCTTCCAGGGAGGACAGCAAGTGAGCATCCACGAGAAGAACCCGCGCGACATCCTCATCGCGCCGGTCGTCTCCGAGAAGTCCTACGCGCTCCTGGACGCCGGCAAGTACACCTTCGTCGTCGACCCGCGAGCCAACAAGACCGAGATCAAGATCGCCGTGGAGAAGGTCTTCGGCGTCAAGGTCGACTCGGTCCACACGCTCAACCGTCCCGGCAAGGTGCGCCGCACCCGCTTCGGGCTGGGCAAGCGCAAGGACACCAAGCGCGCGATCGTCACCCTCCGCGAGGGCACGATCGACATCTTCGGCAGCGTCTCCTGACGCCGGTAGGACTAAGAGGAAACACACATGGGTATCCGTAAGTTCAAGCCGACCACGCCGGGCCGTCGTGGCTCGTCGGTGGCGGACTTCGTCGAGGTGACGAGGTCCACCCCGGAGAAGTCTCTCGTCCGTCCGATCGCCAAGACCGGTGGCCGCAACAACGCTGGGCGCATCACCACCCGGCACATCGGTGGCGGCCACAAGCGCGCCTACCGGGTCATCGACTTCCGTCGTCACGACAAGGACGGCGTGCCGGCGACGGTCGCTCACATCGAGTACGACCCCAACCGCACCGCCCGGATCGCGCTGCTGCACTACGCCGACGGCGAGAAGCGCTACATCCTGGCCCCCAACAAGCTCAAGCAGGGCGACCTCATCGAAGCCGGCCCCGCGGCCGACATCAAGCCCGGCAACAGCCTGCCGCTGCGCAACATCCCGACCGGTACGGTCATCCACGCCATCGAGCTGCGGCCCGGCGGCGGCGCGAAGATCGCCCGTTCGGCCGGCTCGCGGGTGCAGCTGGTCGCCAAGGACGGTCCCTTCGCCCAGCTCCGTATGCCGTCCGGCGAGATCCGCAACGTCGACGCGCGCTGCCGCGCGACGATCGGCGAGGTCGGCAACGCCGAGCAGAGCAACATCAACTGGGGCAAGGCCGGCCGGATGCGCTGGAAGGGCAAGCGCCCGACCGTCCGTGGTGTGGCCATGAACCCGATCGACCACCCGCACGGTGGTGGTGAGGGCAAGACCTCCGGTGGACGCCACCCGGTGTCCCCGTGGGGTCAGCAGGAGGGCCGCACCCGCAAGGCCCACAAGGAAAGCGACAAGCTCATCGTGCGTCGCCGCCGGTCCGGTAAGAAGCGTTGATCAAGGAGCCGTTGACAGATGCCTCGTAGCCTCAAGAAGGGCCCCTTCATCGACGATCACCTTCAGAAGAAGGTGGACGCCCAGAACGAAGCCGGCACCAAGAACGTCATCAAGACCTGGTCGCGCCGTTCGGTCATCAGCCCGGACATGCTCGGTCACACCTTCGCCGTGCACGACGGCCGCAAGCACATCCCGGTCTTCGTGACCGAGTCGATGGTCGGCCACAAGCTCGGCGAGTTCGCCGCGACGCGGACCTTCAAGGGTCACGTCAAGGACGACAAGAAGGGTCGTCGTCGCTGATGGCCACCAAGGAGAAGCAGATCGTGGAACCCGCCGTCGAGGCGTATGCCGTGGCTCGCCACGTGCGCGTCACCCCGATGAAGGCCCGCCGGGTCGTCGACCTCATCCGTGGCAAGTCCGCCACCGAGGCCGTGTCGACACTGATGTTCGCCCCGCAGGCGGCGTCGGACCCGGTGCGCAAGGTGCTGCAGAGCGCCATGGCCAACGCCCGCGTCAAGGCCGACCAGGTGTCCGCTGCGTTCGACGAGCGCGCGCTGGTCGTCTCGGCCGCCTTCGTCGACGAGGGTCCGACCATGAAGCGGTTCCGCCCCCGGGCGCAGGGCCGCGCGTCGCGCATCAACAAGCGCACCAGCCACATCACTGTCGTTGTGTCGCAGCCGGAGATTGCTGCGGCGCGGAGCCGGAAGGGAACCCGCTGATGGGACAGAAGGTCAACCCGCACGGCTTCCGCCTCGGCATCACGACCGAGCACAAGAGCCGTTGGTTCGCGGACTCGACGAAGACGGGTCAGCGCTACCGCGACTACGTCAAGGAAGACGTCGAGATCCGCAAGCTCATGGAGAAGGGCATGGAGCGCGCCGGCATCTCCCGCGTGGAGATCGAGCGCACCCGTGACCGGGTCCGTGTCGACATCCACACCGCGCGTCCCGGCATCGTCATCGGTCGCCGTGGCGCCGAGGCCGACCGCATCCGCGGCGAGCTGGAGAAGCTCACCGGCAAGCAGGTCCAGCTGAACATCCTCGAGGTCAAGAACCCCGAGATCGACGCTCAGTTGGTCGCCCAGGGCATCGCCGAGCAGCTTTCCGCTCGTGTGTCGTTCCGTCGCGCCATGCGCAAGGGCATGCAGTCGGCGCTGCGTGCCGGCGCCAAGGGCATCCGGGTGCAGTGCTCCGGCCGGCTGGCCGGCGCCGAAATGAGCCGCTCGGAGTTCTACCGCGAGGGCCGGGTCCCGCTGCACACGCTGCGCGCCAACATCGACTTCGGCTTCTACGAGGCCAAGACGACCTTCGGCCGCATCGGCGTCAAGGTGTGGATCTACAAGGGCGACCTCACCGCCCGCGAGCTTGCCCAGCAGCAGGCTGCGGCACCGCGCGCCCCCCGCGGCCCGCGGCGCGACGGCGGCGACCGCCCGACGCGCGCTCGCCGTGGCGACCGTATGCCGTCCACCGACGCTCCCGAGGGAGCGCCCGAGTCGGCCGAGGCGACCCAGGCCCCCGTGGCCGTCGCTGTCGGCACCGAGAATGAGCAGGCCTGACCATGTTGATTCCACGTCGCGTCAAGCACCGTAAGCAGCACCACCCGGACCGCCACGGCATGTCCAAGGGTGGCAACACGATCGCCTTCGGTGAGTACGGCATCCAGGCTCTCGAGCCCGCCTACCTCACCAACCGGCAGATCGAGTCCGCGCGTATCGCCATGACCCGCTACATCAAGCGTGGCGGCAAGGTCTGGATCAACATCTACCCGGACCGTCCCCTCACCAAGAAGCCGGCCGAGACCCGGATGGGTTCCGGTAAGGGGTCCCCGGAGTGGTGGATCGCCAACATCAAGCCCGGTCGCGTGCTGTTCGAGTTGGCCGGTGTGCCGGAGCCGGTGGCTCGTGAGGCCATGCGTCTGGCCATGCACAAGCTGCCGATGAAGTGCCGTTTCGTCCGTCGTGAGGGTGGTGACATCTGATGGCTGTGGGTACCAAGGACCTGGCTCCCGACAACCTGCGTGGGTTCGACGACGAGCGTCTCGTCGACGAGCTGCGCAAGGCCAAGGAAGAGCTGTTCAACTTGCGCTTCCAGTCCGCCACCGGCCAGCTCGACAGCCATGGACGACTGCGCGCGGTGAAGAAGGACATCGCCCGGATCTACACCGAGATGCGCGAGCGCGAGCTCGGGATCTCGGCTGCGCCGGCACCCAAGGCCGAGCCGGTCGACACCAAGGCTGACAAGAAGGCCGCCAAGGCGGAGAAGAAGGCGAAGGCATGAGCGAGCAGGATCAGGTCGAGCAGAGCGCCGGCGCCGCTGCGGCAGCCGAGCGCAACGACCGCAAGACCAAGCAGGGCTACGTCGTCAGCGACAAGATGGACAAGACCGTCGTCGTCGAGGTCGAGGACCGCGTCAAGCACCCGCGCTACAGCAAGGTCATGCGCCGTAGCAGCAAGGTGAAGGCGCACGACGAGGCCAACTCGGCCGGTGTCGGTGACCGCGTGCTCATCATGGAGACCCGTCCGCTGTCGGCCACGAAGCGCTGGCGCGTCGTGGAGATCTTGGAGAAGGCAAAGTGATCCAGCAGGAGACCCGACTCAAGGTCGCGGACAACACGGGAGCCAAGGAGCTGCTGTGCATTCGGGTCCTCGGCGGCTCCGGCCGTCGCTACGCCGGTATCGGTGACACGATCGTCGCTGCGGTCAAGGACGCCATTCCCGGTGGCAACGTCAAGAAGGGTGACGTCGTCAAGGCGGTCATCGTGCGCACCGTCAAGGAGCGCCGTCGGCCGGACGGCTCGTACATCAAGTTCGACGAAAACGCTGCCGTCATCCTCAAGAACGACGGCGACCCGCGAGGGACCCGCATCTTCGGCCCGGTCGGGCGCGAGCTTCGCGAGAAGAAGTTCATGAAGATCATCTCCCTCGCACCGGAGGTGCTCTGACCATGGCCACCGTGAAGGCGAAGATGAAGATCAAGAAGGGTGACCTCGTCCAGGTCATCTCCGGCCGGAGCCAGAAGAATGGCGGCGACCGGGGTAAGCAGGGCAAGGTCATCGCGGTCTACCCCGACACCCAGCGCGTGCTCGTCGAGGGCATCAACCGCGTCACCAAGCACGTCAAGGCCGGTGCCACCACTCGTGGCACGCGGACCGGCGGCCTGGTGCACGCCGAGGCCCCGATCCACGTGAGCAACGTGGCGGTCGTCGACCCCGACAAGAACGTGCCGACCCGGGTCAAGACCCGCGTCGAGACGGTGGAGCGTGACGGACGGCCCAAGGCCAGCCGGGTGCGTGTCGCCGTTCGCTCCGGTAAGGACCTGTGAGAGACACCATGGCTGAGACCACTGAAGTGAAGACCCCACCGCGCCTCAAGGCCCGCTACCGCGCGGAGATCAAGCCTGCCCTGCAGGACCAGTTCTCCTACGGCAACACCATGCAGGTCCCCGGCGTCGTCAAGGTCGTCGTCAACATGGGTGTCGGTGACGCCGCCCGGGACAGCAAGCTCATCGAAGGTGCGGTCAAGGATCTCACCGCGATCACCGGCCAGAAGCCCGTGGTCACCAAGGCGCGCAAGTCCATCGCCCAGTTCAAACTGCGTGAGGGTATGCCGATCGGTTGCCACACCACGCTGCGCGGCGACCGGATGTGGGAGTTCCTCGACCGGCTGGTGAGCGTGGCGCTGCCGCGAATCCGCGACTTCCGCGGGCTCTCGCCCAAGCAGTTCGACGGGCGCGGCAACTACACCTTCGGCCTCAACGAGCAGTCGATGTTCTACGAGATCGACCAGGACCGGGTCGACCGGGTTCGGGGCATGGACATCACCGTCGTCACTACGGCGACCAATGACGACGAAGGCCGGGCACTGCTCAAGGCCCTCGGCTTCCCCTTCAAGGAAAACTGAGAGGACTGACGAGATATGGCCAAGACCGCTCTCGTGAACAAGGCGAACGCCAAGCCGAAGTTCAAGGTTCGTGCCTACACGCGCTGCCAGAAGTGCGGACGTCCGCACTCGGTCTACCGCAAGTTCGGCCTGTGCCGGATCTGCCTGCGCGAGATGGCCCACGCCGGCGAACTGCCCGGCGTGACCAAGAGCTCCTGGTAAGCCGCCCGGCATACCAGCACCAGACCACCCACCCACGCACCACCGAACTACACCGTAGGTCGACCGCGGGAGCCGCAGCGGCGGGCGCAAGCCAGCCGAACGGCATACCGGCAGAGGGTTGAAACCCCGGTGAGGAAGGGCACGAAGCCCGATGACGATGACCGACCCGATTGCGGACATGATCACGCGCGTGCGCAATGCCAACTCGGCACACCACGACAGCGTGGCCATGCCGTATTCCAAGCTCAAGGCGAACATCGCCGAGATCCTCCAGCGCGAGGGCTACATCGGCGGCTGGTCCGTGGCCGACGCCGAGGTCGGCAAGACGCTGACTGTCACGCTGAAGTACGGCCCGAGCCGCGAGCGCTCGATCGCCGGCCTGCGCCGGGTGAGCAAGCCCGGTCTGCGGGTCTACGCCAAGTCCACCAACCTCCCGCGGGTGCTCGGTGGGCTGGGTGTGGCGATCATTTCCACCTCGACCGGCTTGTTGACCGACAAGCAGGCTCACGAGAAGGGCGTCGGCGGGGAAGTCCTCGCCTACGTCTGGTAAGGGAGGACTGACATGTCGCGTATTGGACGCCTCCCCATCACCGTGCCCAGCGGTGTCGACATCGCCATCGACGGCCAGGCGGTCACCGTCAAGGGACCCAAGGGTCAGCTGGCTCTCACCGTGGCCGAGCCGATCCGGGTCGCCGCGGGTGACAGCGGCGCTGTCGAGGTCTCACGGCCCGACGACGAGCGCTCCTCGCGCTCGCTGCACGGTCTGACCCGCACGCTCATCGCCAACATGGTCGAGGGCGTCACGTCGGGCTACGAGAAGAAGATGGAAATCGTCGGCACGGGTTACCGCGTCGTCGCCAAGGGTGCCAACCTCGAGTTCGCCCTCGGCTACAGCCACCCCATCACCGTCGAACCCCCGAGCGGGATCACCTTCGCCGTCGAGACGCCGACGAAGTTCTCCGTCCAGGGCATCGACAAGCAGCTGGTCGGCGAGGTCGCTGCCAACATCCGCAAGCTGCGCAAGCCCGACCCGTACAAGGCCAAGGGCGTGCGCTACGCGGGCGAGCACATCCGTCGCAAGGTCGGAAAGGCCGGGAAGAAGTAAGCCATGGCAATGATCATCAAGCGCGGCAAGAGCAAGGCCGCTGCCCGGATCCGTCGCCAGGTGCGCGGCCGCAAGAAGCTTCACGGCACGACCGAGCGTCCGCGCCTGGTGGTGTCCCGCTCGACGCGTCACCTGTTCGTCCAGGTCGTCGACGACACCGTGGGCAAGACCCTCGTGTCCGCCTCGACGATGGAGGCCGACCTGCGCGCGTTCGACGGCGACAAGACCGCCAAGGCCAAGAAGGTCGGCGAGCTGCTGGCCGAGCGCGCCAAGGCTGCCGGTGTCGAGGCCGTCGTGTTCGACCGTGGCGGCAACCGCTACCACGGCCGCATCGCGGCGATCGCCGATGGTGCCCGCGAAGGTGGGCTGGCCCTGTGACCGTGACTACGCAGATGGACGCAATGACTGAGATGAGGAACCTCTGATGCCCGGACCCCAGCGTCGAGGCACCGGTGCGGGCACCGGCACCGGAAACGAGTTCGGCGGTGACCGCGAGCGTCGCGGCCGCGGTGGCCGGGACGGTCGCGACGGCCGTCGTGACTCGCGCGAGCAGGAGAAGAGCCAGTACCTCGAGCGCGTCGTGACGATCAACCGGGTCGCGAAGGTCGTCAAGGGTGGTCGGCGCTTCAGCTTCACCGCGCTGGTCGTCGTCGGCGACGGTGACGGCACCGTGGGTGTGGGCTACGGCAAGGCCAAGGAAGTGCCCGCCGCGATCGCCAAGGGCGTCGAAGAGGCCAAGAAGGCGTTCTTCAAGGTCCCGCGGATCGGCGGCACCATTCCGCACCCGGTCCAGGGTGAGGCTGCTGCGGGCGTCGTCCTGCTGCGCCCGGCCGCTGCCGGTACCGGTGTCATCGCCGGTGGACCGGTGCGTGCAGTCCTGGAGTGCGCCGGCATTGCCGACGTGTTGTCCAAGTCGCTCGGCTCGAGCAACGCCATCAACATCGTCCACGCGACGGTCGAGGCGCTGCGCCAGCTCGAGCGTCCGGAGGCCGTCGCGGCTCGTCGCGGCCTGGCCGTCGAGGACGTCGCTCCTGCCGCCATGCTGCGTGCCCAGGCTGCCAAGCCGGCCGCGAAGGTCGGTGCGTGATGGCGCGCCTCAAGGTGACTCAGACCCGTGGCCACGTCGGCCAGCAGCGCTTCGCGCGGGAGACCCTGCGGTCCCTCGGCCTCAAGCGCATCGGCGACGTGGTCGTCAAGGAGGACCGTCCCGAGATCCGGGGCATGGTCCGTGCGGTCACGCACCTCGTGACTGTTGAGGAGGTTGACTGACCATGGCTGACAGCAAGACCGACGGCGCAGCCCTGAAGGTCCACCACCTGCGTCCGGCCCCCGGAGCCAAGACCCCCAAGACCCGGGTGGGTCGCGGTGCGGGCTCCAAGGGCAAGACCGCGGGTCGTGGCACCAAGGGCACCAAGGCCCGTTACCAGGTGCCCGAGCGCTTCGAGGGCGGCCAGATGCCGCTGCACATGTCGATGCCGAAGCTGCGCGGTTTCAAGAACCCGTTCCGCACGGTCTACCAGGTCGTCAACCTCGACCGGCTGGCCGCGCTCTACCCCCAGGGCGGCGAGGTCACGGTTGCTGACCTCATCGCCAAGGGTGCCGTCCGGGACAGTGCTCCGGTCAAGGTGCTCGGCGACGGCGAGATCACCGTCGCGCTCACCGTGACTGCGGCCAAGTTCTCGGCTTCGGCCAAGGAAAAGATCGAAGCCGCCGGCGGGAGCGCGACGGTCGCCTGAGCGACCGGCCGCACGGCATACCTCCCACGGGTATGCCGGTTGACCGCCAACCGGTGTGAGTGACACCCCGGGCCAGGAATCCTCCGGGCTCGGGGTGTTATCTTTCACCGCACGCACTACGCCGCGCGTCTTTGCGCGAGGCGACGAGGAGGACCAGTGCTCGGAGCTGTCGCACGGGCGTTTCGCACGCCCGATCTGCGCAACAAGCTGCTTTTCACCCTGCTCATCATGGGCATCTTCCGGCTGGGTTCAGCCGTGCCCACCCCCGGGGTGAGCTACACCAAGGTCGCCGAGTGTCTGGCGGGCGCCGACCCGGCTCAGGGGTTCATCGGCCTGGTCAACCTGTTCAGCGGTGGCGCGCTGTTGCAGCTGTCGATCTTTGCGCTCGGGATCATGCCCTATATCACTGCGAGCATCATCATTCAGCTGCTCACGGTCGTCATTCCGCGCTTCGAGACCCTCAAGAAGGAGGGTCAGGCCGGGCAGACCAAGATGACGCAATACACGCGCTACCTCACCATCGGTCTGGCGGTCCTGCAGTCCTCGACGCTCATCACCTTCGCCCGCAACCCGAGCGCCATCTTCGGCCCGCAGTGCACCCAGATCCTCGCCGACGACTCGATGACCACCATCGTCATCATGGTGCTCACCCTCACTGCCGGCACCGGCCTGATCATGTGGCTGGCCGAGCTGATCACCGATCGGGGGATCGGCAACGGCATGTCGCTGCTGATCTTCACCTCGATCGCGGCAGGCTTCCCCAGCTCGCTGTGGGCGATCCAGCAGGCCGAGGGCCGGTGGGACATCTTCATCGGGATCATCCTGGTCGGCTTCCTCGTCATGGCTCTGGTCATCTTCGTCGAGCAGTCTCAGCGCCGAATCCCCGTGCAGTACGCCAAGCGTCAGGTCGGCCGCAAGATGTATGGCGGGTCCTCGACCTACATCCCACTCAAGGTCAACATGGCCGGTGTCATCCCGGTCATCTTCGCCTCGTCGTTGCTCGCGCTGCCGGCGCTGGCCGCCCAGTTCGCGGCACCGCAGGACGGCTCCGCTCCGGCCGGCTGGGTCGTGTGGATCCAGCAGAACCTCGTGCGCGGTGACCACCCGATCTACATGGCGCTCTACGTCGCCCTCATCCTGTTCTTCACGTTCTTCTACGTGTCGATCACCTTCAACCCCGTCGAAGTCGCCGACAACATGAAGCGTTACGGCGGATTCATCCCAGGGATTCGGGCCGGGCGACCCACGGCCGAATACCTCGAGTACGTCCTCAACCGGATCACCGTGCCGGGAGCGCTCTACCTCGCCGCGATCTCGCTCATTCCGCTCATCGCCCTCAAGCTGTTCAATGCCAACCAGAACTTCCCGTTCGGTGGCACGTCGATCCTCATCATCGTCGGCGTCGGGCTCGAGACGGTCAAGCAGATCCAGGCCCAGCTCCAGCAACGCAACTACGAAGGATTCCTGCGATGAGACTGGTCATCATGGGCCCCCCCGGGGCCGGCAAGGGCACTCAGGCGGAGCGGATCGCCGAGCGCTTCGGCATTCCCGCGATCTCCACCGGCGCGATCTTCCGTTCCAATGTCAAGAACCAGACGCCGCTGGGCCAGCAGGTCGAGAAGATCATGGCCGCGGGCGGCTACGTCTCCGACGAGCTGGTCAACGAGTTGGTCCGAGACCGGCTGGCCCAATCCGATGCCGCCGAGGGCTTCCTGCTTGACGGTTACCCCCGCACGGCCGGTCAGGTCGCGGCCCTTGACGCTCTGCTGGCCGAGTCCGGTCACCGGATCGGAGCCGCCGTCGAGCTGACTGTCGACGAGGATGCCGTCGTCGCCCGGCTGCTCGCCCGCGCGGCCGACCAGGGCCGCGCCGACGACACCGAGGAGGTCATTCGCGAGCGGATGGCCATCTACCGGGCCGAGACCGCGCCGTTGACGGCGATCTACCGCGAGCACGGTGTGCTGCGTGAGGTCGATGGCATGGGCAGCGTCGACGAGGTGAACGACCGCATCGCCGCAGTCCTCGACGCCGTGCAGGACTGAGCTCTTTGTTCGGTCGCCGCAACACGGTGGGCCGCTCCGACGAGCAGCTGGCGCTCATGCGAGCAGCCGGGCTGCTCGTCGCGGGGGCGTTGTCGACCGTCGCCGACGCCGTCTCTGACGGGGTCACCACGGCTGAGCTCGACCGCCTCGCCGAGGCCTACATCCGTGATCACGGCGGGGTGCCATCCTTCCCCGGGGTGCCGGGCTACCGGCATACCCTCTGCACGTCGGTCAACGAGGAGATCGTCCACGGCATACCGGGCGCACGGGTGCTGCGGGATGGCGACCTGCTCTCGGTCGACTGCGGAGCGATCGTCTCCGGGTGGCACGGCGACGCCGCGATCAGTGTCTTCGTCGGCGGCGACGCGGCTGCGCGACCCGAGGACCTGAGCCTGTCCCGGGCGACCGAGGAGTCGCTCTGGGCTGGCATCGCGGCGATGCAGGTCGGCGGTCGCCTGTATGCCGTGGGGGAGGCCATCGAGGAGAGCATCCTGGCCGCGGGTCAGGCGGACGGGCGTGACTACGGCATCGTCGAGGACTACGTCGGCCATGCCATCGGCCAGGAGATGCACCTGGACCCGCAGATCCCCAACTACGCCGTGCGCGGCAAGGGTCCGCTGCTGGCGTCGGGGTTCACCGGCGCGCTCGAGCCGATGGTGACTCTCGGCGATGCCCGCAACCGGGTCCTCGACGACGGATGGACCGTCGTCACCCTCGATGGCTCCCGCGCCGCCCACTGGGAGCACACCGTCGTCGTCCGTGATGCCGGTGTGTGCGTGCTCACCGCGGCGGACGGGGGAGCGGCTCGGTTGGCCGCCCTCGGCGCTCCCTTCGCTCCCGTCTCGACCTGATCAGGAGGAGCCGTCATGGGCACAGTCACCGACTATCTGGCCACCGTCGACGCCGCTCGTCGGCCGGCCCTCGAGCGGGTCGTCGATCGTGCCCGCGAGCTCGTGCCCGACCTGCAGGAGGGCACGAGCTACGGTATGCCGGTGCTGCTCCACCGCGGCAAGGGTCTGTTGTCGGCGATGGCCACGGCCAAGCACCTGGCGATCTATCCACACAGCGGCACGCCGGTCGGAGTCGTCGCGCCGATGCTTGAGGGGTTCTCGATGTCTCCCGGCACGGTGCGTTTCACCGCCGACCGGCCGATCCCCGACGACGCCCTCGACCTGCTCATCCTCACCCGACGCGACGAGATCGACGCCCAGCTGGCTCGCAAGCGCTGACTCCCGGTCCGCCGGTCCGAGCCGGCCGGTCCGAGCCGGCCGGTCCGAGCCGCACGGCATACCGGGGCGATTTCTGGTATGCCGTCCCGCTGCCGTAGGATGGAGCGTTGCGTGCCCACCTGCTGGGCAATCAACGCGTTCAGCATGTCCTTGGTCGGCACTGCGTGCCGCCCGGGACGGTCAGACCAGCGAACACGGATCGACGGAGGATATGGCAAAAAAGGACGGTGTCATCGAGATCGAGGGCACGATCGTGGAGGCGCTCCCGAACGCAATGTTCCGGGTGGAGTTGTCCAATGGTCATAAGGTGCTCGCGCACATCTCGGGCAAGATGCGTCAGCACTACATCCGGATCCTCCCCGAGGACCGAGTCGTGGTGGAGCTCTCGCCGTACGACCTGTCTCGCGGCCGTATCGTCTTCCGCTACCGCTGACCGTCTGACGGTCACACCCACGCCCCACCCAACCGCCTCGTCCACGGGGACGCTCGCCTGCGAGCGCGACCACGGCCGGGCACAACGCGAAAAGACACGAGGCAATGAAGGTTCAGCCGAGCGTCAAGAAGATCTGCGACAAGTGCAAGGTGATTCGCCGTAACGGGCGGGTCATGGTGATCTGCGACAACCTGCGCCACAAGCAGCGTCAGGGCTGAGCACCACCCGAGCACGACCCGCGGACCTTCGAGTACGCATCTAAGTGAAGAACGCAGCACCCGACCCCGGGTCCACGACGGACCAGGATGTCACCCCCGGCACGGAGGCCGGGGACCGGATGCGCACCGCGTGACCAACCGGGGGAAATCCCGACGGCCGGCGGCACGGCATACCGGAACGGCGCTGCATCAGACCTCCGCAACCGATCAGGAGCACAGCACCACATGGCACGTCTCATCGGCGTGGACCTCCCGCGTGACAAGCGCGTCGAGGTCGGCCTGACCTACATCTACGGTGTGGGTCGCACTACCGCGAGCCAGGCCCTCGCGGCGACCGGGGTCAGCCCGGACACCCGGGTCAAGAACCTCTCCGACAGCGACATCGTCGCGCTGCGTGACTGGCTCGAGGCCAACGTGAAGATGGAAGGTGACCTGCGCCGCGAGGTGGCAGCTGACATCCGTCGCAAGGTCGAAATCGGCTCCTACGAGGGCATTCGGCACCGTCGTGGCCTGCCCGTCCGCGGGCAGCGCACCAAGACCAACGCGCGCACCCGCAAGGGCCCGAAGCGCACCGTCGCCGGCAAGAAGAAGGCCGGCAAGTAACCCTCGACGGGTTGCCAGCCCCAGTCACGTAGAGACGTAGGAGAACAATGCCTCCCAAGAGCCGTCAGGCTGCGGGCGCCGCCAAGAAGGTGCGCCGCAAGGAGAAGAAGAACGTCGCCCACGGGCACGCTCACATCAAGAGCACGTTCAACAACACCATCATTTCGATCACCGACCCCACGGGTGCGGTGATTTCGTGGGCCTCGGCCGGCCAGGTCGGCTTCAAGGGCTCGCGCAAGTCCACGCCGTTCGCCGCGCAGATGGCTGCCGAGGCAGCCGCGCGTCGTGCCATGGAGCACGGCATGCGCAAGGTCGACGTGTTCGTCAAGGGCCCGGGGTCCGGTCGCGAGACCGCGATCCGCTCGCTCACCGCCACCGGCCTCGAGGTCGGCGCGATCAGCGATGTCACGCCCTCGCCGCACAACGGTGTCCGCCCGCCCAAGCGTCGTCGCGTCTGAGCGCCGGATAGGACTTTAGGAGACCCACCATGGCTCGTTACACCGGCCCCATCACCAAGAAGTCGCGTCGGCTCAAGGTCGACCTCGTCGGCGGCGACAAGAACTTCGAGATGCGCCCCTTCCCGCCTGGCCAGCACGGCCGTCGCCGGGTGCAGGAGAAGGAATACCTCACTCAGCTGTCGGAGAAGCAGAAGGCTCGCTTCTCCTACGGCGTCATGGAGAAGCAGTTCATCCGCTACTACAAGGAAGCCGCCAACCGTCCCGGCAAGACCGGTGACAACCTGCTGCAGATCCTCGAGTCGCGCCTGGACAACGTCATCTACCGCGCCGGCCTGGCCCGCACCCGCCGGCACGCCCGGCAGCTGGCGACCCACGGTCACTTCGAGGTCAACGGCGTGCGCGTCGACGTCCCGTCCTACCGGGTCGAGCAGTTCGACATCATCTCGATCCGCAAGCAGTCGATCGAGTCGTTCCCGTTCGAGCTGGCCCGCCAGACCTACGGCGAGCGGCCGGTGCCGGCCTGGATGCAGGTCATCGAGGGCACGCTGCAGATCCTCATCCACCAGTTGCCCGTGCGCGAGCAGATCGACACCGTGCTCACCGAGCAGCTCATCGTCGAGTTCTATTCCAAGAACTAGCCGGGCTTCGCTCCGTCTAGTTCTTGGCTCCACAAGAACTGACAACAGCTTCACGCGGTATGCCGTGCGGCTGGGTCGGGTGCGACGCACCCGCCCAGCCCACCGGCATACACGGACTGCGTCTGCAGACAGAGGCGACGCGGTCAGCGGGGACATCAGGCCCCGCGTCACATGAGGCGTCAAATAGCGGTCGCCTTGTGAGAAAGGAATCACCGTGCTCATTGCACAGCGTCCCGTGCTCACCGAAGAGGTCGTGGCCGACAACCGCAGCCGCTTCGTCATCGAGCCGCTCGAGCCTGGCTTCGGCTACACGCTCGGCAACTCCCTGCGTCGCACCCTGCTGTCCAGCATCCCCGGTGCCGCGGTCACGTCGTTGCGGATCGACGGCGTGCTCCACGAGTTCCAGACGATCCCGGGCTGCAAGGAAGACGTCACCGAGATCATCCTCAACGTCAAGGGTCTGTTCGTCTCCTCGGAGCACGACGAGCCGGTCGTCATGTACCTGCGCAAGCAGGGCCCCGGACCGGTGACCGCAGCCGACATCGCGCCTCCGGCCGGTGTCGAGGTGCACAACCCCGACCTGCACATCGCCACCCTCAACGCCAAGGGTCGCATCGAGATGGAGTTGACCGTCGAGCGCGGTCGTGGCTACGTCTCGGCGCAGCAGAACAAGTCCGGCGACCAGGAGATCGGCCGCATCCCGGTCGACTCGATCTACTCTCCGGTGCTCGCCGTGACCTACAAGGTCGAGGCGACCCGTGTCGAGCAGCGCACCGACTTCGACCGGCTCATCGTCGACGTCGAGACCAAGTCGGCGATGGCTCCCCGCGACGCGATGGCCTCGGCCGGCAAGACCCTCGTCGAGCTGTTCGGCCTGGCCCGTGAGCTCAATGTCGAGGCCGAGGGCATCGACATGGGCCCGTCGCCGACGGACGCCGCGCTGGCCGCCGACCTGGCGCTGCCGATCGAGGACCTCGACCTCACCGTCCGGTCCTACAACTGCCTCAAGCGCGAGGGCATCCACACCGTGGGCGAGCTCGTCGGGCGCAGCGAGGCCGACCTGCTGGACATCCGCAACTTCGGTGCCAAGTCCATCGACGAGGTCAAGGCGAAGCTGGCCGGCATGGGCCTGGCCCTCAAGGACAGCCCGCCCGGATTCGACCCCGCCGCCATCGTCGACACCTACGCCGACGACTTCGACGACCTCGACGAGGGCCGCGCGCTGGCCGAGGACGAGCAGTTCTGACCCACCCGCCGCTGACCGGCCCCGGAGCGTAACGCGCACGGCATACGGTCGCACCGACAAGGAGAAACACCATGCCTACCCCTTCCAAGGGTCCCCGCCTCGGTGGCGGGCCGGCACACGAGCGGCTCATGCTGGCCGGTCTGGCCACGGCGCTGTTCGAACACGACCGCATCACGACGACCGAGGCCAAGGCCAAGCGGCTGCGTCCGCTGGCCGAGCGGATGGTCACCTTCGCCAAGCGTGGCGACCTCGCCGCGCGCCGGCGGGTGCTGACGACCGTCCAAGACAAGGGCGTCGTGCACCGGCTCTTCACCGAGATCGCGCCCGACATGGCCGAGCGTGAGGGCGGCTACACCCGCATCACCAAGATCGGCGCCCGCAAGGGCGACAACGCGCCGATGGTCGTCATCGAGCTGATCCGCGAGCGCGTGTCGGCCAAGAAGGCGACGGTCAAGGAGGCCGAGGCTGCGACCAAGCGCGCTGCCAAGGACGCCCCGGCCCCCGCACCCGTCGAGGACGAGGTCGTCGAGGCCGAGGCCGACATCCAGGACGCCCCGGTCGCCGACGCCGACGGCGCTCCCGACGACGCGCCCGTCGAGGCCAAGGACGACGCGCAGGAGAAGTGACCTTGCGCTGAGTTGTGCCAGTGGCCCCCGTCCGATCCGGACGGGGGCCACTGCCGTATGCCGGGCAGGGCCGCCACCCGGCCAGTGACAGGTGGCGGTCCGTGCCGGTGCATGCGGGAGGATGAGCCGGTGCGGCTGCGTCTGGATCTCGGCTATGACGGCACCGACTTCTCCGGCTGGGCAGCCCAACCGGGGCGGCGGACCGTCGAAGGTGTGCTGTCCGACGCCCTCACCACGCTGCTGCGTTCCCCGGATCCGGTGCGGCTCACCGTCGCAGGGCGCACCGACGCGGGAGTCCATGCCCGCGGCCAGGTGGCCCACGCGGACGTCGACGACACGGCATACCTCGCCGTGCCGGGGCGCTCGGACCGCAGCCCCGAGCAGGCGGCCACCACGCGGCTGGCGGGAATCCTGCCTGCCGATATCGTCGTGCATCGGGTATGCCGTGCCCCGGACGGTTTCGATGCCCGCTTCTCGGCGACCAGTCGGCGCTACCGCTATCGGATCGCCGACGCGACTGCGGTGCACGATCCGCTCCGGCGACGGGACACGGTCTGGCTGCGCGACCCCCTCGACGTGGTGGCGATGGACGCGGCGGCCGGGCAACTCTTGGGGCTGGGCGACTTCGCGGCCTTCTGCAAGCGCCGCGAGGGGGCGACGACGGTGCGGACACTGCTGGGTTTCACCTGGACGCGCGATGCTGCAAGCGGGGTCGTCGAGGCGAGCGTGGTTGCGGATGCGTTCTGCCATTCCATGGTGCGAGCGCTCGTCGGGGCGGTGGTGCCGGTCGGGCTGGGGCGTGCGAACCGGGAGTGGCCGCGGCGGGTGCAGCTGGCCGCGGTGCGTGACCCGCATGTCAAGGTCATGCCGGCGCATGGGCTGTCCCTCGAGGAGGTCACCTACCCTCACGACGACCTGTTGGCCGAGCGGGCTCGCATCGCGCGGTCGCGACGTGACGCGTCTTGACAGCAGATAATGTGCGCATCATGATGCTGGCATGCGTACGACGCTCACCCTAGACGACGACGTCCTCCGGTTGATCCAGGACGCCGTCCATCGCGAGCGCCGCAGCATGAAAGAGGTTGTCAACGATGCGCTGCGGGCCTCCCTTCGTGAGCCGAGATCGACGGAGTTCGTCGCGAGAGTGCATCACGCTGTGCTTCGACCCGGAGTCGATTCCGGCCGCCTCAATGCGTTGGTTGACGAGTTGGCCGACGATGCTGCCATTGCAGCGATGAGGCAGAGATGACGCTCTTCATCCCCGACGTCAACATCCTCATGTATGCCGTGTCGTCGGCCTTCCGCGAGCATCCTCGCGCTCACGCGTGGTGGCAGGAAGTGTTGTCGCACGATGTCGCCATCGGGCTGACGCCACCAACTGTCTTCGGCTTTCTCAGGTTGTCGACCTCCCGACGCGTCCTCGAGCCGGCGCTCGCGGTGAGCGAGGCGTCCGGATTCATCGACGAGTGGCTTGTCCAACCGGCTGTCGAGTATCTCCGCCCCGGACGTCGGCACCTGGAGGTGACGCTAGGGCTGCTCGCCGAAGTCGGTGTCGCGGGCAATCTCACGACCGATGCGCAGATCGCCGCGCATGCGCTGGAGTTCGACGCCGTCGTCGTGACCCATGACACCGATTTCGGGAGGTTCCCTGGCGTGCGGGTCTTCGACCCTCTGCTCTAACCGTTCGCCGAGGAACCGCGCATGGGCAAGGATGGTCGCCGTGGGCCATGTCGATGTCAACCAGGTGAGCTTCGACCTACCCGACGGTCGCCCGCTGCTGCGCGAGGTGGGCCTGCGGGTGGGGGAGGGTGCCAAGGTCGCCCTCATCGGCCCCAATGGCACCGGAAAGACGACGCTCAGCCGGATCATCAGCGGCGACCTGTCCGCGCACAGCGGTGCGGTGACCCGCTCGGGTGGATTGGGGGTGATGCGGCAGTTCATCGGCTCGGTGCGTGACGATTCGACCGTGCGTGACCTGCTCGTCTCGGTGGCTCCGGACAAGATTCTTTCTGCCGCAGCGGAAATCGACCGCACTGAGCTTCTCGTCATGGAGCATGACCGAGAGTCAGACCAGTTGGCCTATGCGCAGGCCCTCATCGACTGGGGTGACGCCGGAGGCTACGACTACGAGACCCTGTGGGACACCTGCACCGTTGCAGCTCTCGGTATGCCGTTCGAGCGAGCGCAATATCGCGCTGTCGCAACGCTTTCCGGAGGCGAGCAGAAGCGACTGGTGCTTGAGGCGCTGCTGCGCGGACCGGACGAGGTGCTGCTGCTCGATGAGCCGGACAACTACCTCGACGTGCCCGGCAAGCGCTGGTTGGAGGAGGCTTTGAGAGAGAGCCCCAAGACCGTCTTGTTCATCTCGCATGATCGAGAGTTGTTGGCACAGGCCGCAACTCGCATCGCAACCCTGGAGCCTGGTGCAGCGGGCTCCACCATCTGGGTGCATCCGGGCTCATTCGCGACCTACGCTGCGGCCCGCGCCGACCGCAATGCGCGGCTCGAGGAGTTGCGCACCCGGTGGGACGAGGAACACGCCAAGCTCAAGGCCCTGGTCGTCATGTATCGCACCAAAGCGGCCTACAACTCCGACATGGCCGCGCGCTTGCAGGCGGCCGAAACCCGACTGCGGCGGTTCGTCGATGCGGGACTACCGGAGGCCGTGCCCGTGCCGCAGCGGCTGCGGATGCGGCTGCAGGGTGGCCGGACCGCCAAGCGGGCCGTTGTCTGCGAACGGCTCGAACTCGCCGCAGGTCCCGCCCTCGACGGTGCGGCATCGCCTGGCCAGGCCCGTGACTCGCACGAGACCGCGCTCACCGGGGTGCTCATGAAGCCCTTCGACGTCGAGATCTGGTTTGGTGAGCGCCTCGCCGTGCTGGGCTCCAACGGGTCCGGCAAGTCGCACTTCCTGCGGCTGCTCGCTGCCGGGGGCTCCGACCCGGACCTCGAACACCGCCCGGTCGGCGACACCGCGGCGGCAGCCGAGCCGGTCCGGCATACCGGCGTGGCGCGGTTGGGCTCCCGGGTGCGGCCGGGATGGTTCGCGCAGACCCACGACCAGCCGCGCCTGGTGGGGCGCACCTTGTTGGAGATCCTGCATCGGGGGGACACCCACCGCGACGGTATGCCGCGCGAGCTCGCCTCGCGCACGCTCGACCGGTATGGCCTGGCCAAGAGCGCGGAGCAGACCTTCGAGTCGCTGTCCGGGGGACAGCAGGCCCGGTTCCAAATCCTGCTGCTCGAGTTGTCGGGGGCGACCCTGCTGCTGTTGGACGAGCCGACCGACAACCTCGACCTGGAGTCGGCCGAGGCCCTGGAGGCGGCGCTCGACACTTTCGAGGGCACTGTTGTGGCCGTCACTCACGATCGCTGGTTCGCTCGGTCCTTCGACCGGTTCCTCGTCTTCCGGGCCGATGGGGCCGTGGTGTCCAGCGACGAGCCGATCTGGGACGAGGGCCGGGTCGCCCGCGCCCGCTGACACTCGGCTGCCAATGGCGACCCTCGCTGACGACAACCCAAGCCTGAGGTCCATGCGGGGCTGAATGGGCTGCATTGCTCGACGAAGGGCCCCTTCCATGTGGAGGAGACCCTTCGTCATCCGCGCTCTAGCCAGCAAAAGGGCTACTCGTTGAGGTCGGAGGTGAAGTTGTCCGCTTGCACCCACGGTGAGAACCAGGCTTTGCTGCCCGAACCGATGCACAGGCGGTCGGCGCCAGTTTTGCTGATGTCGCTGACCTTGACGCCTTGATCGGAGAAGTCGACCTGGAGGGCCACCGAGGCAGTCGCGCACCGGGTGGGCTTGTTCCAGACCATCTCCTTGCGGGTCTTCTGGCCGGGGCTGAGGGTGATGTAGTTGCGGGAGAAGTCTCGCCAGGTGATCTGGGCCGGCAGGGTGCCAGCCGCCAGCGAACTGGGGGTGCTGTCACTCAGGCCGTCGGTGGTGTAGGGGTCACCGAGGCGCCGCTGAGTGTAGACGCCGACCCGGTTGTCGACGACGCACTTGCGGTTGCCCACGTTGCTGATGAGGAACTCCCCGACGCCCTGGCCAACACTGTTGTTGCCCTTGGCCGTGAACGTGATGCTGAGCTCGTTCGCCTGGCAGGCCAACGGGGAGCCATAGGGCAGGGTCCCCGTGCGTAGGCCTGCCGGGGTCACCACGGAGACATCGAAGCCTGTGCCGAGCATCGCGGTGCCATCGTCGAAGGTCACGGTGACCTCGCGCATCTGGGTCCAGTGCGAGCGCCAGGACTTGCTTGGCTAGCCGCACAAGCCAACCGAACTTCTGGTGTCGATCTCGGAGACCGTCGCACCGCCGTCAAACTGGAGTTGGAACCTCGCGACTGGCAGACGACACTCGGCCTGCTGGGCCCACGCGAATTGCGAGCGCGTCTCCATACCAGGGGTGAGGACAACGTACTTACGCGAGTAGTCGAGCCACGTAATTCCCTGGAGGGTGCCGCTTTCCAGGGCAGAGTCCGTCACGTCGCCGAGTCCGACCACGTTGTAGGCATCGCCGGCATAGCGCTGGCCGTACACCGAAGTCTCGTTGGTCAGGACGCAGGTACGGGATCCGATGTTGGCAGCCGTGAACGTCCCGCGGCCGATGCCGCCAGACGCGAAACCGCGTGCGTACGTCACCCGGAGCTCGTCGGCCCGGCAGTGGGCGAGGTTGCCGTCGCTCAGCTGCTCGGTCCCAACCGACGCGGGTGTGACCACCGAGGTGGACGTGAAGGTAATGCCGGCGGCGTTGGCCACGGCGCTGAGTCCCAGGCTGGCCGCGAGCACGGTGCCGAGGAGGATCGTCCGGTGCAATCTCATGAGGGCTCCCTATCAAGGTAGGCGCACTGGGCAAGGGCAGCGCACCTCGCACGGGTGTGGCACCTGGGTGCCATCCTTGGCCCAGCTGACAACCCTTGTGGACTGTGCGAGTCCATACCTCCGGCACGGAAATCTCCGGATGCACTGGAGCGCCTCGGTCCCAGAATGGGCCCGAAGGCTGCTCCAGCTCGAGCTACATAATAGGATAAATCGGACAAAAAGGGCAGACGTGCCCGAGGGTGTGACCGGGGCCTACTCGGCGCCTTAAGGTGCATCCGTTCGGCAGGGTGGCTACCCCGCTGGCGCGCGGTCGACGTCGAGCGGGTGAGTCAGGGCATAGACGGCGACCCGTCGGGCCGTCGGATTCCCTTGTCCCACACGGCGATACCTCGCGATCAGATCGGCGATCTCACCTCGCAGGCTCACCAACTGGTCGCTGGTCACGATCACCGTGCCGTCGGTGACTCCGGCCGCCTCACGCCAGCGTGCCGGCCAGGCGGCAGACGCTTCCAGCCATCGATCGGCCTGGGACACCAGGTGCGCCAGGTAGTCCCGTTCCAGCCAGAGCGCCGTCTCCTGGTCGTCGTGGCGAGGGCCCTGTTCGTATGCCGTCGCCGGGCTCGGAGGTGCCCACAGGGCCGGCTGGTCCTGGGCGACCCAGCGGCGCTGCCGACCGGTGTTGTCCGTCGCGTCGGCGACCAGGCCGGCGTCGGCGAGGACTCGCAGGTGATAGGACGTCGCCCCGGAGTTGGTGCCGAGCAGCCGAGCCAAGGTGGTGGCCGTTGCCGGTCCGCCGGTCCGGAGCAGGGCGTAGAGCCGGGAGCGCAACGGGTGCGCGAGAGTCGTCAACGGCGCACGAGAGGGGGACGGCATACCGAATCTTTGCATAGAGTCTTTGCACAATCTCTTTGCGAGACTCTTTGTCGGTCGCCTTCCGCAGCCGGCTCATGAGGCATCGCCGCAGGTCAGCGGCCGGTATGCCGTGCTGGAACCTCGATTGGAAACCAGCCATCCGCGCCCGTAAACTTGAGGACTGTTGTGCCAGTGCTCCGATTCTCGGGTCGGGCACCCGGGGCCGCCGTCGCGCGGTCGGGACCACACGGCATACCTCAATCTGGAGAAGGAAAGACGAGCACATGCGCACGTACACCCCCAAGCCCGGCGAGGTCACTCGCACGTGGCATGTCATCGATGCGACGGACGTCGTGCTCGGCCGGCTGGCCACGCACGCGGCGGTCCTGCTGCGCGGCAAGCACAAGCCGACCTTCGCGCCGCACGTCGACACCGGTGACTTCGTCGTCATCATCAACGCCGACAAGGTCGCACTCACCGGCGCCAAGGCCGACCAGAAGCGCGCCTACCGGCACTCCGGGTTCCCGGGCGGTCTGTCGTCGCTGACCTACGCCGAGTTGCTCGACAAGGACCCCCGCCGAGCCATCGAGAAGGCCGTGCGCGGCATGCTCCCGAAGAACAGCCTGGCTCGCCAGCAGCTGTCCAAGCTCAAGGTCTACTCCGGCCCTTCCCACCCGCACGCGGCTCAGAAGCCCGTCCCCTTCGACTTCACCCAGGTCGCCCAGTAAGGCCCCGGCCCGCACTGGCACCGACGGCATACTGACAAGGAATCACCGTGGCTGACACGCAGAACCTGGACCTCGAACTCGAGGCCGACGAGCCCGCGCTCTCGGAATACACGACCGAGACCGACACCACCATTGCGGCGGCATCCGCTCGCAAGCCCTCCGCCTCCGCCCCCGGCGCGGCCACCGGTCGCCGCAAGCAGGCCATCGCCCGCGTGCGCATCGTCCCGGGCAGCGGCTCGTGGACGATCAACGGCCGGACGCTGGACTCCTACTTCCCGAACAAGGTGCACCAGCAGCTGGTCAACGAGCCCTTCAAGGTGCTTGACCTCGACGGCGCCTATGACGTGCTCGTCCGCGTGCACGGCGGTGGCCCCTCGGGCCAGGCCGGTGCGGTGCGCCTCGGCGTCGCGCGTGCGCTCAACGAGGTCGACGCCGAGCTCAACCGTCCGGCGCTGAAGAAGGCCGGCTTCCTCACCCGGGACGCCCGCGTTCCCGAGCGCAAGAAGGCCGGTCTCAAGAAGGCCCGCAAGGCACCGCAGTACAGCAAGCGCTGATCCACAGGTTCCAACTGTGGCACCGAGGGCGGCCCGGAGTCTCCGGGCCGCCCTCGGCACGTCCCGCCCCGGCCGCACGCCGGAGGGGAGTACCTTTCACAACGGCGGGTATGCCGTGCGGCATACCTCTGAGACTGAAAAGCGCGTCAGCCCACGGTGAGCGGCCGCGGCGCAGTGACGAGCACGGAGGGACAGAACGTGGGTCAACTGTTCGGCACCGACGGGGTGCGAGGCCTGGCCAACGGCAAGATCACCGCGGAACTGGCCCTCGACCTCTCGGTCGCGGCCGCGCATGTGTTGGGGGAGAAGGGGGAGTTCGCGGGGCACCGACCCTTCGCCGTCGTCGGCACTGACGGCCGGGCGTCCGGCGAGTTCCTCACGGCCGCAGTCATCGCGGGTCTGGCCTCGGCGGGCGTCGACGTCTGGGACGCCGGGATGCTGCCAACGCCGGCGATTGCCTTCCTGACCGCCGACCTCGGGGCCGACCTCGGGGTGATGCTGTCGGCGTCGCACAACGCCATGCCGGACAACGGCATCAAGTTCCTCGCCCGTGGTGGGCACAAGCTCGATGACGCGGTCGAGGATGCCATCGAGGCCCGGCTCGGTGAGCCGTGGACCCGGCCGACCGGCGCCGATGTCGGCCGAGTGCGCCGGCTGACCGACGGGTCCAGCCGCTATATCCAGCACTTGTTGTCGGCGCTGCCGCACCGGTTGGAGGGGCTGCACGTCGTCATCGACGCGGCCCACGGCGCGGCGTCCGCCGTCTCTCCGCTGGTTTTCCGCGAGGCCGGTGCGTATGTGACGGTGATCGGTGCCTCTCCGACCGGCCTCAACATCAACGACGGCTACGGCTCGACGCACCTGGAACGGTTGCAGCGCAAGGTGATCGAGGAGCAGGCCCATCTGGGGATTGCCCACGACGGCGACGCCGATCGCTGCCTGGCGGTCGACGCCCGGGGTGAGGTCGTCGACGGCGACCAGATCATGAGCATCCTCGCGCTCGCGATGCGCGAGCGGGGCGAACTCGCGCAGGACACTCTTGTCGCCACCGTGATGAGCAACCTCGGGATGCTGCAGGGGATGGCTCGCGAAGGGGTCACAGTCCGCCAGACCAGCGTCGGCGACCGCTACGTCCTGGAGGACATGAAGGCCGGCGGCTACTCACTCGGGGGTGAGCAGTCCGGTCACGTCATCATGCTCGGCCATGGCACGACTGGCGATGGCGTGCTCACCGGCCTGATGCTCGCCTCACGAGTGGCGCAGACTGGCCGGTCGCTAGCCGACCTCGCGTCGGTCATGGTGCGGCTGCCGCAGACCCTCGTCAACGTCAAGGGCGTCGACAAGGACGCGGTCGACTCGAATGCGGTGGTGCAGGCAGCCGTCGCACGGGCGGCTGAGACCCTGGGTGGCTCCGGACGGGTGTTGCTGCGCAAGTCCGGCACCGAGCCGCTCGTGCGGGTCATGGTCGAGGCCCCCGATCAGGCGCAGGCCGACGAGGTCGCTCACGCTCTCGCCGACGTGGTGCGGGCAGAACTCGCGCTCTGAGACGTCAGGTCGATGCAAGCATCGGCTGCGTCGACGTAGGCCCAAACGCGGGTATGCCGTCCACCCGGAAGGTCTCGGCGCCCGACGTCCCCGAGAAACTCCCCGAGAAACACGGCTCACGCACAGTCGCCCCTGGCGCGGTGCTCAGGCTGGGGGTCGAGATCACCGACGAGGCTCGGGTGACGAGGCGGTCACCACCGCGACCGCCGAGCCGCATTGTCACCCAGCGACCCTCGCCGACGTCTCGGGTGAGTTCCGCCGTGGCCGGCCCGGCATTTCCGAAGCACGCGGCATACGTGATCCGCCATGAGGGCGGCGCCGAGGTGACGATGTCCGCAAGTGGCCCCAGGGTGGTGCCACTCGGAGCAGTCGCCGAGGCGCTGGCCCGGACCTCGTCGGAGAGGGCGGCTTGGGCCGGGAGCGCCGGCGCCAGGGTGAGCTGGCGCAGCCACGGGTCCGTGGCGGCCGTGCGGATTGCCTCCGATAGCGCGTCGGTGACGAGAGGGGTGGACCAGGTGGGCGCGTCGAGGGAGGGGATTTTCGCCGGGTCCACCGGCCCATGGTCAGTCCACGGGCCCTGTCGGAGGGGCTGCTTGACGTCGACCGACGGCCCGGTGCCGAGACAGGTGGCCTCGGGCGGGGTGGCGACAGCTCGGGGCCACCACGTGTCGAGGTGATGGGGGACGGTCACGGTGACGGTGGTGTAGATCGTCGCACCGCCATCCACAGCTCGAGCCGACTGGACCGTTGCGGTTGCGGCCCGGTCGATCTCGCCAGACGCGCGCTGCAGGAGCGCCTCGACGTGGGTCGGTTCGACCGTTCCACCCGCCGCCGACCCACCGGACCCGACGGTGGTGCAGGCCACCCCGACGAGCTGCCAGCCACTCGTGAGAGCGGCGCTGACTTCGTCAGAGACCCGCGCGCGGGCGGTGCCGCCGGTGCTGTCTGTGACGCGCTTGCCGACCGTTCGGTCGAGCACACCCGATTGCGCTGATTCGTATTGCGCGACCTTTGTGGTCGTGGGAGCCGCCCACGGGTCCGTCCAGATTGCTTGCGCGCGTGCGAGGTCCGTCGGATTGCCGAACCACGCTCCGCTCTTGGGCGTGGTCGTGCAGGCAATGATGAGTCCGACCGTGCACACGACGACCGCCAGGCGCAGTGCGACTGACCACCGAGGTCGGGTGCTCATCAGGGCATCACCGCAACCATGGGCTGGTCCCAGCCCACGCCAGCTGTCACGAGCTGCTGGGAGACGAAGGCGTCCCGGTTGACCTCAATCATGGTCCCTGATTCTGGCTCGTAGATCGTGAGGGCATCACCGCGGGTTCCGGTGACGAGGACGACGTGGAAGCCGCTTCCGTGGCTGCCTCCGACTTCCCCGACGTAGAGCGGCACGGCATGACCGGAGTTGGCGCTCGCCACGAGGCGGTCGTAGCTCGCGCCGAGGTTCGACGGCGCGATATAGCTCGTGTCGTAGGACGTCCCCGGAACCCCTGACGCACCATATGCGCCGCTCATCTGGCGTGCCGCCGATCCGGGTGAGGTTCCGGCCGCCTGGGGCCACCAGCCGTTGAAGTCACCGTCGTGATCGGTGACGCCGTTGGTCTGGTCGTGCATCGCGAGGGCCGCTCGGGCGAACCGGTTATGGGCCGCTTCCAGCACCGGGTCACCTGAATAGGGGTGACGATCCCCCGGGACCGCGCCGGGGTCCCCGGTGCTGGAGTCGGTGAGCGGGTCATAGCCGGTGATGACCCGCATCGCGTATGCCGGGTCGTTGAGCATCCTCGCCATGACGAGGGATGAGGACCCACACGTCGTGGGGTCAGGCTGGCGCAGGAGTCCGGACAACGTCGTGGGGTCAAGGGCGGCCATGAGTTGTGGCGACAGTCGCTCAAGGTGGGCGGCAAAGCGGCCGAGAGTGTCTACGTCGACTCCGGATGCGAGGGTGGCCAAGATCCACCCTCGGTGATCGTCGCCGGACGCTGAGCGCAGGATCTCTACGACCCGCGCCCGATCTGCCGGGGACAGCGTGTTCAGGCGTGCGTTGGCGCGGGCAGCCACCGAACCCCGCAGAGGCCCGGTGTCACCCGTCGCGGTGCCAGTTCCGGACACGTTGACCTGGTCGACGGCAGACAGGCCCTTGACGAGTGTGCTCGGCAGCGCGATCTGATCCACGGCGGCAGCCAGCGCGGATTCCGCCCGATGGACGGCCATGGCGGCATCGGCATACGCACCGATGAGGTCCTCGATGGCGGCAACGATGTCCTCGAGAATCGATCGGAGGTGGGATACGAGCTCCCAGGGCTTGAGGTCGTCCCAGTAGATGGTGAGGTGGCGGGTGAGGCGGCCGTAGGCCCCGTCGTGACGGCGGCGGGCCGCCTGCATGGAATCGGCACAGATGGACAACGCTGAGCGAGCTTCGGCCGTGGCCGTCGGCACTGTCTCGCAGCGCGCGGCAAGGAAGTTCGTTGACCGGCGGCATGCGTCTCCCGCATCGCCCTCCCATACCTGCGGAGCACTGAGCGCGCCCGTCGCGCGGTGGAGATCCTCTGACGCGGTGGTCCATCGCTGCCCGATCCGCGTCCACGCGGCCGCCACGGACCGCACGTCATCAGGGTGGGGCGCGGGAGGGTTGACGGCAGTATCGACAGCCCGAGCCACGGCATTGACGATCTCCTGGGCAACAGCCTGGGGTGGCCAGAGTGTGAGCCCTTGCAGGAAGACGAGGACTTCACGCAGGCCATCCACCGTTTCATCGAGTGAGCCCATTGAACACCCCCGCAGACTTGCGATCCGTGGCTGCGTAGGCAGCGAGGCAGCTTGTGACATTGGCGGACAGCTCGTCGACCAGCGCCATAGCGGTCTCCGTTGCGCCCTCGAGTCGCGCGAGAGCGTTTGCGACGCCAGGGCCGAGGTCGGCCAGGTTTCCCACGGCACGAGAATGCTCGGCGAGGGTTCCGGCCAACTCTGACCTTCCGGCCATGACGGTCCGGTCCCACACCGCGACGACCTCGGTTGGGTTGATCGTGAAGGTCATGGGCTGACGCTAGCCCCGGTCGGCCCAGTGCACATCGGTGTGCGTACTCATCCCGCGCGGAGTCCCGGGCGAACCCTGCGGTGGCTCCATCCCGATTCTCGTCTTGGCCGATGTCGTGCGCGCCCAGTTGAGCCTATGACCGGTATGCCGGGTGGCCGGCTCGGTGCCCTCGGGCATCCTCGGTCCCGCTGCAGTTCCCTGTGGATAACGATGGGCGGGAGTCGGTTGCCGTTGCCATACTTGGGTGCGGTCGGCAGTGCTCCCGCTGTCGTCGGATTGATGTCTGGGGCTGCAGCATGGGTGGTACGAACAGGCTACGACCGGGTCAACGTGGCTTGGACGCTCCCGAAGTCCGGGCTCCTGCCGCCGTTAGGCCTGACCACGTCAAAGAGTTGCGCCAGCTCGAAGCAGAGGCGGCTGGGCTCGTGTCCAAGCACCAGCGCTACTCCGGGAACCCCGGCACGTTACGCACGGTTGTCGACCTGGGGGAGTCCGATGGAGCCCGATTGGTGGATGTCCAAGCGACTCAGGAGGCCCGTGACATCCTCGATTCCACGGGAAGGGTCGTTTCGAGCGACACTCTGAAGTCGGTTCACTGAGAGGTTGCATTGGCTTGGATGGCCGATGGTTGGCGCATCGCGACGATCAAGGCTGTGAAGTAATGGGGTCGCCGCTCCTTCCGCGCCGGAGGAATCGCTCTCGTAGGGCTGCTTCTCCTCCCGAATGTTGCGTTTGCGGGAGACTGGAGTGGCTCCGCTGAATCGGACGGCGCGAAGGTTCGCATGAACGAGGAGGAGACGGCCTCGTTGCCGACAACGGCTCAAGTTGCCGGTTCGACGGTCCGGTATGTCTATGGCTTCCGGGTGCACTGCGATCAGTCGGCGGCAGGGGCGGTTGACAACAACTGTCGGGCGGCGATCATGGCCTGCGACGGGACCAACGGGCCGGGGCCGTTGACCGATGTCCTCCGGCGTGAGGTCTCCGCGGCTGGCGTTGCGGGACCGTGGCGCGTCATCGGCACGACGTGCTATCCGCCCGCGTCGATCCGACCCCAGGTGACCTTGACCATGATCCGGAACGCTTTCCACCTCACGCCGTGGGCCAACCCGGTCGTCGACACCCAGCCTGCGGGGAATGTCACCTTGGTGAACCTCAAGACCTACTACCGGATCGTGTGGTCGACCGATGGTTTCCAGCCGGGCGAGGTCAACACGATCGATCCCACGACGATGCTCGGGCATCGGGTCGAGATCCGGCCCAGGGCGCAGAGCTATAGCTACGACTTCGGTGACGGCCAGTCCTCCGGGCCGACGTTGTCTGAGGGTGGCGTCTACCCGACCGGTGATGTCGTCCACCGGTACTCGAAAGCCGGCCAGTATGTCGTGAGGGTCACCACGACGTGGAGCGCCGACTTCCGGGTGGACGGCGGACCGTGGACACCGATTCCCGATTCTGTGGCCGTGACTGGCCCAACCACCACCGTCACCGTGAAGGCCGCACGGGGCGTCCTGGTCAACGGGTGACCCCTTGAGGAGCGCGCGTCGCCCTCGGTCGACCCGGAGGACGGAAGGCGGCTATTCGGGCGAATCCACCACCGGCGGAGCCGGCGGGGGCATCCCGAGAGACTCGACGATGTTTGCCTGCCCCTCCCGCAGCCGGTAGGTCGCCCCGACGATGGCGAGGGTGCCCTCGGCGAGTTTGTCGGCGACGACGGTGGAGCGAGATGCCAACAACCATGCGGTATTCCGGACATGCTCGGCTTCGATCTCGTAGGTCGACGTCTCGCCGCGTTTGCGAGCCGTCAGCACACTGGGCGTGACCCGCTCGACGATGTCGCGGATGTAGCCCGTGGGCATGTCGCCGGTCTCGACAGCGGTGACGGCCGCCTTGATCGCGCCGCAGGAGTCGTGACCCAGCACGACGACGAGGGGCACATCGAGCATCCCGACGGCGAACTCGATCGAACCGATGACACTGGAGTCGATGACATGCCCAGCGGTCCGGACGACGAAGAGGTCGCCCAGACCCTGGTCGAAGATGATCTCGGCAGCCACCCGGGAGTCGGCGCAGCCGAAGAACACCGCGAAGGGCATCTGCTTGTTGGCCAACCGGTGGCGCAACTGCACATCCTGGTGCGGGTGGGCGCGTTCGCCGGCCATGAAGCGGATGTTGCCGGCCTCAAGGCAGGCCCAGGCCTCCTGTGGGGTCGACGGGCGCGTGCCGGGCTGTGCGCGGTGCCGTTCCATGGATCTCCCTCGGTGGTGCGGGCCAGCCGGGTCGAACCGACTCTATGACAGGCCGGGCCGCGCTGTGATGGTGAGAACCGACGGAGCAGTGACAGAGGCGAAGAAGTCGTTGCCCTTGTCGTCGACGACCACAAAGGCGGGGAAGTCCTCGACCTCGATCTTCCACACGGCTTCCATGCCGAGCTCGGGGTATTCCAGCACCTCGACACTCTTGATGCAGTCCTGGGCCAGCCGAGCGGCCGGGCCGCCGATCGAGCCCAGGTAGAAGCCGCCGTGCCGGGCGCAGGCGTCGGTGACCTGCTGCCCACGGTTGCCCTTGGCGAGCATGACCATCGATCCGCCGGCGGCCTGGAACTGGTCGACATACGAGTCCATGCGCCCGGCCGTCGTGGGCCCGAAAGACCCTGACGCCATGCCCTGCGGGGTCTTGGCCGGGCCGGCGTAGTAGACCGGGTGGTTCTTGAGGTAATCCGGCATCGGCTCGCCCGCGTCAAGGCGCTCCTTGATCTTCGCGTGCGCGATGTCGCGGGCTACGACGAGGGTGCCGGTGAGCGAGAGCCGGGTCTTGACCGGGTGCTGGGTGAGTTCGGCCAAGATCTCGGGCATCGGCCGGCGCAGGTCGATCTTCACCACGTCCGCCTCTGTCTCCCGCGCGCCCTCCGAGGCGCCGAGCTGCTCAGGGGTGGTGTCGGGCAGGTAGTGGCCGGGCTCGAATTCGAGTTGTTCGATGAAGACCCCCTCCGGCGTGATTTTGCCCAGGCACTGCCGGTCGGCCGAGCAGGAGATCGCGACCGCGACCGGCAACGAGGCGCCATGTCGCGGCAGCCGGATGACCCGCACGTCATGGCAGAAGTACTTGCCACCGAATTGTGCGCCGATCCCGAAATTGCGAGTCAGCTCGAGGATCTGCTCCTCCAACTCCACATCCCGGAAACCGTGTCCGGTGGCGGCATCGCCGGAGGTGGGGATCTGGTCGAGGTACTTCGCCGACGCGTATTTCGCTGTCTTGAGCGCGTATTCGGCGCTGGTGCCACCGATGACGACAGCGAGGTGATAGGGCGGGCAGGCCGCAGTGCCCAGGCTGCGCAGCTTCTCGTCGAGGAACTTGACCATGGCGGTGGGGTTCAGTATGGCCTTGGTTTCCTGATACAGGTAGCTCTTGTTGGCCGAGCCGCCGCCCTTGGCCATGAAGAGGAACTTGTATGCCGTCTCGTGTCCGGTTTCGGTGTCGGAGTAGAGCTCGATCTGCGCCGGGAGGTTGGACCCGGTGTTGCGCTCTTCCCACATGGTGACCGGCGCCATCTGGCTGTAGCGCAGGTTGAGCCGGGTGTAGGCGTCGTAGATGCCCTCGCTCAGCGCGCGCTCGTCGTCGCCGTCGGTGAGCACCTGCTGGCCGCGCTTGCCCATGACGATCGCACTGCCGGTGTCCTGACACATCGGCAGCACCCCGCCGGCTGCAATGTTGGCGTTCTTCAGCAGGTCGAGCGCGACGAACTTGTCGTTGTTGCTCGCCTCCGGGTCATCAAGAATGCGCCGCAACTGCGCCAGGTGCGCCGGGCGCAGGTAGTGGGCGATGTCGTGCATGGCGGTCTCGGCCAGCAGCCGCAACGCCTCGGGAGCGACCTGCAGGAAGCGCCGGCCGGCCAGAGCCCCCTCGCCCTCGACCACGTTGACGCCCTCGGTCGTCAACAGTCGCCACGGGGTGTCCTGTGCGCCGTTGCCTCCCGCGCCGGGAAGCAACTGCTCGAATGCGAAGTCGGCCATGGTGTTTCTCCTGAGGACGGCGGCACAGGGGCACGGCGGTCGGGTCCGAGCCAGGGTGAGTCGGTCGCGACAGCGCCTTCCCAGCATAGGAGCGCGGGCGACGCGGTCACCTCCCAGGATGGGCAACGCGGCGTATGCCGTGCGCCACGCCATCGCGGCCTACAGTTGCGGCATTTCCCTGACGCGAGGAGGACGGTAGTGAGCGACTGGAACCGGGGGATCATCGAGGAGTTCCGCGCCAACGAGGGCCGGGTGGGCGGGCCCTTCGCCGGAGCGCCGTTGTTGCTCTTGCACACGATCGGCGCGAAGAGCGGCCAGGAGCGGGTCAACCCGATGATCTATCAGGACCTCGGGGACGGCAGCCTGGCAGTGTTCGCCTCGTATGCCGGGATGGACGTCAACCCTGCGTGGTTCCACAACCTCGTGGCCCATCCCGAGGTGTCG